>AZIK01002229.1_pt1 | contig 10185 bp, 6 predicted proteins | sample 359131 | NCBI WGS metagenome assembly AZIK01 (sample SAMN02429715, study PRJNA222663) | marine sediment metagenome | biome: Sediment sample; isolation source: enrichment culture of sample MGS-ANC(AMM) from oil contaminated site at the... | place: Italy: Ancona | collected 2012-02-14 | depth 6 m m | reverse complement strand
TAGTGATTCTGTTCAGTGTCCTGCCAGACCACCGATTCAGTGTCGGTATCGGCATTCACCTGGCCGCAGGAAAAAATTGGTACACCGCTGATTTTCAGCCGGGTCGGTGTCTCCACTGGCCGGTACTCGGCGTCAGGGGCGACGCCACCGAGCACGCCTGCCAGAACCTCTGCCTGCTGGTAACCCGGTTCCACCAGGCCGAAAGTGCTGTCTCCCAGCTGGCAGCATTCACCGAGCGCAGAGATCGCCGGGTCACTGGTACACAGTTGTCCGTCCACCAGAACGCCCCGGTCGCATTTGATTCCCGCCGCTTGGGCAAGTGAGACAGACGGCGTGATGCCGGTGGCAAACAGCACCAGGTCGGTGCTGATCACGGTATCGTCATCAAGCTGTACCGCACGAACCATTGAGCGCCCGAGCAGAGCCTTGGGAGATGTGCCGGTACGAATAGTCACGCCCCGGTCTTCCATATGTTTTTGCAGCAGTTGGCCACCGGTCCTGTCGAGCTGGCGGTTGAGGAGATGGCTGCTTCGATGCAGCAGTGTGATCTTCATGCCACGCTGCCGAAGTCCCTCGGCGGCTTCCAGACCGAGAAAGCCGCCACCGACGACCACAGCGCGGCGGTGCCGCGAAGAGGTCTCGATCAGGTTGCGTGTGTCGTCCAGATCCCGGAACGTCATGACTCCCGGAAGATCCTTGCCCGGCAGCCCAGGTTTTGCAGGGCGTGAACCGGTGGCCAGCACCAGGTGGGTATAAGGCTGGATGCGACCGGTTCCTGTGGTTACCGTCTGCTCCTGCCGGTTGATGGCGACTACCGGCTCTCCGTTACAGACCTCAATGCGGTTATCCCGGAACCATTTGCCGGGCTGCAGTGAGAGGGATGACTCGTCGGTTTCGCCGGCAAGCAGCAATGAAAGTTGTATCCGGTTATAGGCGGGAATTGTTTCACCGTTAAACACGATAATGCGGTTAAACGCCCGGCCCTGCTGACGGCAAAGGGCTTCCAGCAGGCGCTGGGAAACCATCCCGTGCCCGCAGATCACCAGTGTCGATTCGCTCTGTCTCATCATCGCATTCGAACTCGTACTTTTTCCCAAACAAAAAAAAGCCGGAGCATCCATTCCCTGAGGAAATCGATGGTCCGGCGCCAATGCCAACAACAATGATCTGATGGTCCGGCCTGATCCGTGGCCGGGACATTCGTCCTTGCAAGCAGTAGAAGCGATCTTCGTGCCAGTTTTTGATTTTCATTAAAAACAGATGGTTAGGTTATTCGGGTTTGTGAGTTGGCAAGACAGGCGCAGAAAAATCGCCCCGCCGAGGGGCGTGTTGCACGGGTTTGGGGCTGAATTCCGGTGGCGCGGTAATTGCTCACGAATGTCCAGAGGCTGTTTCCGTCGGGGGAGCTGACCTGAAACTGATCGTTGTCATCGAGGCGACCCCGCCTCCGGAGTCATTTATGAACACGAAACGCGTCGCCGCTTATAAATCGCCTAAAGCCGGCGATTATCTGATCGCGTCAAAGAGCTGCGAGTTGATGAACCTTCAGTATTTCCTGCAGATGGGCAAACTCGTCCAGTGCATCAGTAACCTGGTGCATGCGCTGCAGTGCGAACGGGGTGCATCCAACGTATTTCTGGGTTCCTCAGGTGAGAAGTTTGCCAATGAGCGAAAAAACATGGTCGCGGCATCCGACCGGTTGCGGGCAGAATTCGATCAGGCGCTGGCGGAGATCCATCAGGAATTGACCGCCCATCCGGTCAGCAGCCGCCTGCTTAACCAGTTGGCCAGTGCACTGCACAGTCTGGAAGGACTGCCGGAGCTCCGGAGAGGCGTGGTGGCCCGGACGGTCACTGCGGCTTCTGCCACCGAGGACTATAGTTGCCTGGTTCACAACCTGATTGCGGTGGTGTTTGAAGCGGCGGATACCGCTGTAGACCCTACCATCGCCGGGCTTCTGGTGGCCATGGTGCACCTGATGAATGGCAAGGAATTCTGTGGTCAGGAACGGGCGGTAGGTTCGGCAGGTTTCTCGAGCGGTCACTTTGATCGCGCACTGTCTGAGCGCATGTTGCACCTTTATGAGGCGCAGGAACGGTGTTTTGAGGTGTTCATCAGCTTTGCGGATGAGGCGTCCCTGGATCTGTGGAAACAGCTTAGGGAACATTCCCGTGAGGGTGAGATTGAAAAGCTCCGGAAACGAGGGATAGCAATAGGCCGCTACGGGAACCTGGATCCCGCTCTGGCAGATGAATGGTTTCGGCTGATGTCCGAGCGTATGGACGAACTGAAAAAGATCGAGGATTCGGTAGAGGGCTGCTTTCACGCCCGATGTACAGAGCGTTTTGCTGATGCCCGGAACTCGCTGGCCCACCAGGAAACCCTGGTCGCGTCCCTGGATGCCCTGGAGCCAGCATCACAGCCCATGCTGGTATTGTGCGATTCCGGCAATGAGCAACAGGCCGGCGAAACCTGGGCCAGCGACGGTGTCGGTCAGCAGTTTGGCCGGTCCATCTTCGATCTGGTTCAGGAGCAGGCGCGTCGCCTGCAGCAAATGACGGATGAGTTGCAGAGTGCCAGGGAGGCCCTGGAGGACCGGAAGACACAGGAAAAGGCGGTGTTGCTGCTGATGGAGCGTCGAGGAATCAGCAACGACGAAGCACACCGGGTATTGCGGAGACTGGCTATGGACCAGGGCCGGAAACTACCCGAGGTAGCCCGGGCACTGGTGTCCATGGCGGATGTGCTGAAGTGATGGGGTCGCCTCAGGCTCTGGCCACCCGGGACTGTGAGTCGTCGGCGCTGGAGGTTTCGGGTTTGTCCGAGCGGCGTGGCGAGATGTGCTCCAGCTTGCGCTGCTTCTCATACAGGAATCGCAATACCTCCTGCCGGTAATGCACATACTCGGGGTTGTCCGCCAGAGTCACCCTGTTCCGTGGCCGGGGCAGATCAATGTACAGGTCTTCACCTACGGTAGCCGCCGGGCCGTTGGTCATCATAATGATCCGGTCCGAGAGCAGTACGGCTTCATCCACATCGTGGGTAATCATGATCACCGTGTTATTGAGCTCCTGCTGGATCTCCATCAATGAATCCTGCAGGTGGGCCCGGGTCAGCGCATCGAGAGCGCCGAATGGCTCGTCCATCAGCAAAACGCTGGGCTTCATGGCAAGGGCCCGGGCAATCCCTACCCGTTGAGCCATGCCCCCGGAGACTTCTCCCGGCCGTTTGTCGGCTGCATGGGCCATATTGACCAGCTCCAGGTTGTGATGAATCCAGGCGCGCCGCTCCTGCTTGCTCATGGATTTGCGAAACACCTGCTGTACCGCCAGTTCGACGTTTTCATAAACCGTTAACCAGGGCATTAAAGCGTGGTTCTGGAATACCACTGCCCGCTCTGGCCCCGGTGAATTCACCTCATGGCCATCCAGAACACAGCCGCCCTTCGTGGCCTGAAGCAGACCGGCAACTATGTTTAGAACCGTGGATTTGCCACAACCGGAGTGCCCGATCAGGGATACAAATTCGCCTTTGCGGATTTTCAGATTGATGTTGTCCAGGGCGATAAACGCCCCTTTCGGAGTATCGAACGCCATCTCAACGCCGGTCAGTTCAAGATGAGACTTGGTCATGGTAAGCACCTCTTAAGTAATCGGAGCATCGGGTAGGTCACGCTTCCCGAAACCCTCAAAACATGGATGTTTTTGTGGAACGCTCCAAAGCAACAGATCACTCGTTCCAGGCTACTTTGCGTTGGATCAACAGCATCACCCGATCCAGCACAAACCCGATAAACCCGATGGCCAGCACGGCCACCATGATTCGACTCAGGGACTCACTGCTGCCATTCTGGAATTCATCCCAGACGAATTTCCCCAGCCCTGGGCTCTGGGCCAGCATCTCGGCCGCTATCAGCACCATCCAGGCAATCCCCAGTGAGACCCGAAGCCCTGTGAAAATCATCGGCACCGAGGAAGGCAATACCACCTTGCGGACGTGGGTCCAGAATGACAGCCGAAGTACCCGGGACACATTCAGCAGATCCGGATGGACTGCTGCCACGCCAACACTGGTGTTGAGCAGCGTGGGCCAGAGGCTGCAAAGGGTGACCGTGATCATGGAGGTCAGGAACGACTTCTCGAACATCGGGTCATCACTCACGTAGGTGGCTGACACCACCATGGTCACCAGTGGCAGCCAGGCCAGTGGCGATACTGGCTTGAAGATCTGGATCAGCGGATTGATGGCGGCCTGGAAGTGTCGGTTCAAACCGACCACGATACCCAGCGGAACCGCAATTGCCGTGGCCAGCACAAAACCAGCGAGAACCGTGAACAGGCTGGTTACGATCTGGTCGGGAAAGGTTGGGGCGCCAGGATAGCTGCGGATCTTTACTTCCGCTTCGGGATTTTCTGCCAGGATCCTGGCGTTCCGTTCCTCCTGCATGGCGACGAATTTGTCAGCCCGCTCACGCTGATTGAGGTGCTCCTGCCAGAGCTGGCCTGATTGTTCCCAGACTTCCGCCGGGCCTGGAAAGCTGCCCAGAGAGGTGTCCACCTGGGGAGCGGCCAGGTGCCAGAAACCGACAAATACCAGAATGCCTATTATTGGCAGCAACAGTTGCCGTCCGGTCGCAGCAAGCTGAGTCGGTCCGAATGCCTCGCTCAGGGTCTTGAGTCGCTGGGTCAGCCAGCGCGGTGGCTGAGAGCTTCTGTTGGCCGAAGTGATCGTAGTCATGGTGATAAATCCTCCTTGCAAACCCGCTTACGGGGTCTGCATACCTTTAAGTCCAATGTCGAAGCTGTCGATGTAGGCGTTTGGTGAGCGGGGTGTGAAAGGCACACCATCAATCAGCTCGCCCTGGTGCGGGCGCTGGAAATTCTCGGCGTCGAAGTCCGGAAAATCCGACGCGTTCAGAGTGCCGTCGGCAATCAGGGATTTTGCGGCCTGTTCATAGATATCTGCGCGGTAAACACGGGCTGCGGTTTCCATATACCAGTCGTCCGGTCTGGCCTCGGGAATCTGGCCCCAGCGGCGCATCTGGGTGAGATACCAGATGGCATCGGACGGGTACGGATAGGTGGCGTGATAGCGGAAGAACACATTGAAATCCGGTACTTCGCGCACGTCGCCTTTTTCATACTCGAAGGTGCCGGTCATGGAGTTGGCGATTACTGCCTCATCGGCACCGACGTAGGTGGAGCGCGCCAGAATTTCAACGGCTTCCTCACGGTTGGCGTTGTTGTTCTCGTCCAGCCAGTGGGCAGCGCGAATCATGGCCCGCAGCAGGCGCAGGTGTGTGTTCGGGTAGTCTTCGGCCCATTGACGGGTCACCCCGAACACTTTCTCCGGGTTATTTGGCCAGATCTCGAAATCGGTGATCACGGGAACGCCAATGCCCATGAACACTGCCTGCTGGTTCCAGGGTTCGCCAACGCAGTAGCCCTGAATGGTGCCTGCTTCCATGGTGGCTGGCATCTGCGGGGGTGGCGTCACAGAAAGGTGTACGTCTGCCTCCAGGGTGCCGCTGGTGTCGCCGCGCTGTGGTGCATAGTAGCCAGGGTTCAGGCCGCCGGCAGCGAGCCAGTACCGCAGTTCGTAGTTATGGGTGGAGACCGGGAACACCATTCCCATCCGAAAGCGTTCTCCCCGATCCCGGGCAGCTTCGACCACTGGAACCAGCGCGCTGGCGCTGATCGGGTGTTCGGGCTGGCCTCCGGCGTTGTCCGGAATGTGCTGGCTCATGATGTCCCAGACATCATTGGAGACGGTAATGCCATTGCCGTTCAGATCCATACTGAAGGCAGTGATGATATCGGCGCGGGTGCCGTAGCCAATGGAAGCTCCCAGGGGCTGGCCGGCCAGCATGTGAGCGCCATCCAGCTCACCGGTAATCACCCGGTCCAGAAGAACTTTCCAGTTGGCCTGGGCTTCCAGTTCTACGAAAAGACCTTCGTCCATGAAGAAGCCCTGTTCCCAGGCAACCGCCAGCGGTGCCATATCGGTCAGTTTGATAAAACCGAGCTTGAGGTCCGGTTTTTCCGCCGGGCCTATTTCTGCGTGAGCCACTGTGCTTACTGGCCACAGTGTCGCCAGAATTAGAAGCCTGGTGAGCCATGAAGTGATGTGTTTCGTTAATATTCGCATCCCGATACCTCGTTCTGTTTGGCCCAAAAAAAAGCGCCCGCTCTCCGTTGCCGGAAAGCGGGCGCTCTTGCCTGGGGTTCAGTTTTCTTTCGAATCGTAAATGTGCGTGTCTGGTCGAATTTCTTGCATGGCTCGTGCCATATTCAGAAGTGCATATGAAACAATGTGTTAAAGAGGTGGCCCTCGGGAAGGCAAGAAAAACCCTGCAGGTATCGGTGTCGTTTTAGTGCGGGCCTGATCAGTTTTGCACCAATTTGATACCTGTTCCGCTGGCTGGCTGCTGGTCTGGCGGTGACCCGGTCGGCTGACGATGGCCTGAAGGCAGCAGCTGGCCCTGTTTGCCGACTGTCAGTCGCCGTTTTGCCCAGACTGGCCTCGTTATTGCAAACATCTACCATCTGTTTACGACAACCAAATTCAATAGGCAAAGAAGCCCGCCCCTGATCGCTGTTCGCGGTGTCAGGATTGGCGGGCTTTTTTTTGGCCTGACAAATGAGGATGTACTGTGACTGAAACCGGCAGCACTCCATCAAAGATTCAAACCACGTGCCCATACTGCGGTGTCGGATGTGGTGTGAAGGCAGCGCCATCTGCTACTCAGGGGGATGAGGGGCACCCTGCAAATCAGGGTCGGCTATGCGTAAAAGGCTCAGCACTGCACGAGACCCTGACCCTGGACGGGCGACTCCTGAAACCGAAGGTCCGTGGTCGGGACACTACCTGGCAGCGGGCAGTCACCGAGGTCGCCCGGGCTATCCGGGAATCCGTGGCCAGCCACGGTCCGGGCTCCGTAGCCTTTTATCTTTCCGGACAATTGCTCACGGAAGACTATTATGTGGCCAATAAGCTGGCGAAGGGGTTTATCCGCACGCCTCATGTGGATACCAACTCCCGGTTGTGTATGTCCTCTGCTGTCGCCGCCCACAAGCGGGCGTTCGGAGGCGATCTGGTGCCGGCCTGCTACGAAGATCTGGAACTGGCGAATCTGCTGGTGCTGACTGGCAGCAATACCGCTTGGGCCCATCCCGTTCTGTACCAGAGAATGCAGGCGTCGGCGCGGCCCGGTCGCAGGGTGGTAGTAATTGACCCTCGCAAGACCGCCACCAGCGATCTTGCCGACCTGCATCTGGCCTTGCACCCCGGAACCGATAGCGTGTTGTTTAATGGTTTGCTGAGTTGGCTGGCGGACCATGAGAGTGTCGATCGTCGTTACCTTTCTGAACATTGCGAGGGTTTTGAGGACACCCTGAAGGCTGCGAAATCAGCAGCACCCTCAATACAGGAAGTGGCGAGTATCTGTGACCTGCCACTTGAGGATGTTGTTACCTTTTATCGTTGGTTTAGCGCTGAGCAGCGCACCGTGACGGCGTTTTCACAAGGCATTAACCAGTCCTCTGACGGCACGGACAAGTGCAACGCGATTATCAATTGCCACCTGGCGACCGGCCGGGTTGGCAAGCCCGGGGCCAGCCCGTTTTCCCTGACCGGGCAGCCCAACGCCATGGGGGGGCGTGAAGTCGGCGGGCTGGCGAACACTCTCGCGGCCCATATGGATTATGACAGTCCAGGAGCGAGGGACCGGGTGGCACGTTTCTGGGGTACCGATGCGGTGGCAGACGGACCAGGGATGAAGGCCGTTGACCTGTTCGACGCGGTCGAGCGTGGCGAAATCAAGGTGTTGTGGATCATGGCCACCAATCCTGCGGTCAGCCTGCCGGAAACCGATCGTATCCGCCGGGCTCTGGACCTGTGCCCAACGGTTATTGTGTCGGACTGCGTCCAGGACAACGACACCGCACGCCATGCGGATATTCTGCTACCAGCTGCAGGCTGGGGTGAGAAGGATGGTACGGTCACCAATTCCGAACGCTGCATTTCCCGACAACGCTGCTTTTTGCCTTTGCCGGGTGACGCCCGACCTGACTGGTGGATTGTCAGCCAGGTGGCCCGCGCACTGGGCTACCAAGCCGGCTTTAACTATGATCGGCCGTCGGACATTTTCCGCGAACATGCACGGTTATCGGGATTCGAGAACACGGGGCAGCGTCTCTTTGATATTTCCGGGTTGGCCCAGCTCGGGGATGATCAGTACGAATCATTCGAGGCCAGGCAATGGCCGGTTACCGGGTCGGCCTCTGACGTCAGGCGTCTGTTTACGGATGGCCGGTTCGCCACCGGTAATGGTCGAGCCCGCCTGATCCCGATCGGCCCCCGACTTGTTGGCCGACCGCCTGTCGCGGGATCTTCGGTGATCGTAAATACCGGACGTGTCCGTGACCAGTGGCACACCATGACCCGGACAGCCCGGTCCAGCCGCTTGCAGGCACACCGGCCCGAGCCTTTTATCGAGGTTCATCCCGAGGATGTCCGGGCGTTCGCGCTGACGGCCGGGGCTCTGGCTAGGCTGGACAGTGCTCATGGACGCTTTGTTGGCAGGGTTCGAGTGACACCGGACCAGCGACAGGGTGAGGTATTTGTGCCGATCCACTGGAGCAATCAGTTTACCGGGCATGGCGTGGCCACGGCACTGACCGACAGCGTGGTGGACTCGATATCAGGACAACCCGACGCCAAGAATGGCCGCGCCACGCTGTTGCATTGGCCGGCCCGCTGGCACGGCCGCTTGCTGGTGCGACGGGGCCGCCCGAAACGCTGGGAAGCTGACTACTGGGCCCGCCAGACATTGCCCGATTGCGACAGCTGGATCCTCGCCGGGCTGTCTTCTGTGCACTGGCAAGACTCGGTGAAAGACTGGCTGGGCGGTCAACCGCAACTGGTTATGGAAGATGCCCGCGAGGGCCGTTTCAGAGCGGCTCGATTGCGGGATGGACAGCTGGAGGCGGTCTTGATGGTGGATCGTGAGCCAGAGGCACTGCCATCCATGGATTGGCTGGTCAGTTGTTTCAGCCTCAGGGAGCTTGGTGAGACCACGCGGCGAGGCTTGCTGGCGGCCAGAGCAGCAGATGGCGATGATGCCGGGAATCTGGTTTGCAGTTGTTTCCAGATAGGTGATCGCCAGATACAAAAAGCGATAGAGCGCGGGCTGGACAGCGTGGATACCCTAAGTAGGGAGTTGCAGTGTGGCACCAACTGCGGTTCCTGTTTGCCGGAAATCCGCGGGATCCTTTCGGCTGCTACCGAGGTGGTATGACCGGGCTCAGCATTTGTACCGGCACCCGGTAGCGCACGCCCCGCGAGGAGCCGATGCCATCCACAGTGCAGGTCTTGCGATTGACCCGGATGATTTCCCCCTGAAGCTCCCGCCGACCGGAACCGAAGCTTACGGTATCGCCGATTTGCCACTGGGCCATTTGCTGCCGGGTGTCCATCGGCGCGAACGACGTATCCGGAAGTGCCAGGCCACTTTTCCGGGCCCGGTCTGCCAGGGCATCCCGCGTGGCCCCTGCCGCGCCACTCTCGTGCAATTCATCCAGGATCGTGTAGAAGTGCCGGTTGTGCACGGATCCCCGAAACCGCTGCCCGGCGCTTTGCTGCAACAGGTGGGCAAATTCATGGCAGCAGGTGTGGGCCAGCAGGTTCAGGGTGCTCAATTCCCCGCCAAAGTACCCCCGTTTACGGATTTCCCGCCCGGACAGCCAGCCACTGGCCGTTTCCGGCTGGTGCTTGGCGGCAATCATGCGGGCGCCGTAGGTGATCAGGTGTTGTCTGTCACGGGGATCGTAACGGTGGTAGGTTGCCTGCCCCGAACCCACCCGGCAATGCAGGAAGCTGCCCGGGCTGCGATCCCGGACCCATTGCTCGGCAGGTTGCCAGAGGCATTCCCGGGTCACAGAGCACATGAGTTTGCCAAGTTGCAGGATGTCGTTGTCAGCCATGGATCGCACAGTAAATGGGAGGATTGGTGCGAGTGTACCCGTTGCCGGGGTGAAAATAACAGCGGCTGATGGTGCCGGCCTCAGTCAAGCGCCAGGGCCGCCAGTAATGCCAGCAACAGCAGGCCGGATACGCCCTGCCAGAAGGCCACGGGATTGCGCTCCATCAGTGGCGGTCGTTGTCGCCTGTGCCAGTCAGCCGGGG
>AZIK01001877.1_pt1 | contig 10283 bp, 9 predicted proteins | sample 359131 | NCBI WGS metagenome assembly AZIK01 (sample SAMN02429715, study PRJNA222663) | marine sediment metagenome | biome: Sediment sample; isolation source: enrichment culture of sample MGS-ANC(AMM) from oil contaminated site at the... | place: Italy: Ancona | collected 2012-02-14 | depth 6 m m | reverse complement strand
CCCCCCCGCCGCTTTCAGATAACGCAGCGCAAATCAGGCTAAACGTGCCCAGAGGTCATGCTCGTCGGCGTGTTCAACAACAGCCTGAACAATTTCGCCTGGAACAAGGTCGGTCTCATCATTGAGGTAGACCATGCCGTCGATCTCCGGCGCATCGGCCTTTGACCGACCAATGGCACCTTCCTCGTCGACCTCATCAATCAGCACATCGATAGTCTGGCCGATTTTGGCCTGCAGGCGGGCTGCGGAGATCTTTGCCTGCTTTTCCATGAAGCGCGCCAGACGCTCTTCTTTGACTTCCTCGGGGACCGCACCTTCCAGTTCGTTGGCCTTGGCACCTTCCACCGGGCTGTACTTGAACGCGCCCACACGATCCAGCTGGGCTTCGTCGAGCCAGTCCAGCAGATATTGGAAGTCTTCCTCGGTTTCACCGGGGAAGCCGACGATGAAGGTGGAGCGAATGGTCAGCTCAGGGCAGATCTCCCGCCATTTACGGATACGCTCCAGGGTTTTGCTGTCGTGGGCCGGGCGTTTCATGGCCTTGAGGACTTTCGGGCTGGCGTGCTGAAACGGGATATCCAGGTAAGGCAGGATTTTGCCTTCGGCCATCAGGGGAATAATATCGTCCACATGGGGATACGGATAAACGTAATGCAGGCGCACCCAAACGCCCATTTCGCCCAGCGCCTCACACAGGGACTGCATTTTTGTCTTTAGCGGCCGGCCCTGCCAGAAGCCGGTACGGTATTTGGTGTCAACGCCATAGGCGGAGGTGTCCTGGGAGATCACCAATAACTCTTTCACGCCAGCATCCACAAGGCGCTGGGCCTCGTCCATTACATCGCCGATGGGCCGGCTGACCAGATCGCCACGCATCGAAGGGATAATGCAGAAGGTACAGCGGTGGTTACAGCCTTCGGAGATTTTCAGGTAGGCATAGTGCCTCGGCGTGAGCTTGATGCCCTGGGGTGGTACCAGGTCGGTGAAAGGATCGTGCTGCTTTTCCTGGGGTACGAATTGGTGTACCGCACCGACCACCTCTTCGTAGGCATGGGGGCCGGAAACCGCCAGAACGCCGGGATGGGTGTCACGAATCCTGTCGGCTTCAACACCCATACAACCGGTAACAATCACCTTGCCGTTTTCGCTGATGGCTTCACCAATTGCGTCTAGGGACTCCTGTTTGGCGGTATCAATGAATCCGCAGGTGTTGACCACCACAATATCGGCATCATCATAAGTAGGCACAACATCATAACCGTCCAGCCTCAGCTGGGTCAGAATACGTTCGGAGTCTACGAGGGCCTTGGGGCAGCCGAGGCTGATGAAACCGACTTTGCCATTACCGGATGCTGCGCGGCTGTGAGTGTTATCTGTCATATAAGGCTTGGAATTCCCGGAGCTCAGCACGAGCCCTCAAATGAATGAAGACTCTGATTTTACACCAGGCATGGGACCGACTGCAGCAAAAGACACATCGGTGAGCCCCGGGAGAGATAACGACAAATGCCAAATTTGTGACGTCTCGTTCAGAAAGATTCACAAAATCTGCCACTATAAGCGGCAGACTTCTTGCTGATCACAAAATAAACAACTACACTTTCATGCGCTTATCGTGAGTTTAAGTGTTTCTCTGGAAGGGATTTATGGGAAAGGCAGCCTCATTTGCAACCAGACACGCCAGAAGAGTCAACATGAAACCTGTCGCCGCCAAACTGAATCTGCGTAACCAGCAGCGGGTGGACGTAGCCACCGACATCACCATAGAAAGACCGGACGGCTGCTGCCTGACCTGCTCGGTTTCAAATCTCTCGCGCACCGGTGTAATGATCTCCTGCAATCAAGAGGCGGTGAAACAACTGATACCCGAGCAAAAAGCTCCTGCTCCGGGCAACTGGATTTCAGTAAAAACAAGCTTCGCGGTGCCAGTGGTTGCCACACAGCCGGTTTCTGTTATCGCGGATGGCAACATTGTCCATATGCGCCGCATCGCGCGGGACGAATTTCAACTTGGCATCCAGTTTGCGGAGTTTGAAGGCAACGGCTTTGATTATATCGACCGCTATGTCTCCAGATTACTTGCCGACTCCTGCGATTCGGCTTAAGCAAGTACCCCCGACTTCCTGAGCCTCAGCACCCGCCCCTGCTATATTGTTATAACGCCAATGTCTAGTTGGCCGCCTTCTTATACCATCACCTGCTCTGGTATAGTTGCCTTATCAATTCGCATAGCCTAAACGGCCCGCAAGGCGGCAACGGATTACCATGACCACATACAACCTCACGCACCTGAAGCAGCTGGAAGCAGAAAGCATCCATATCATCCGGGAAGTGGCAGCCGAGTTCGACAATCCGGTAATGCTGTATTCCATTGGCAAGGATTCCGCGGTGATGCTGCACCTGGCCCTGAAAGCCTTCTACCCGGGAAAGCCGCCTTTTCCTCTGATGCACGTTGATACCACCTGGAAGTTCCGGGAGATGATCACATTCAGGGATAAGGTCGCTGAAAAGTTTGGCCTGGACCTGATCGTGCACACCAATCAGGAAGGCGTAGAGCAAGGAATCGGGCCGTTTACCCACGGCAGCGCAAAACACACCGATGTGATGAAAACCCAAGCCCTCAAGCAGGCGCTGGACAAGTACAAGTTCGACGCAGCGTTCGGCGGCGCCCGCAGGGACGAGGAAAAATCCCGGGCCAAGGAACGGGTGTATTCCTTCCGCGATGAGTACCACCGGTGGGACCCGAAAAACCAGCGCCCTGAGTTGTGGAACATCTATAACGGCAAGGTCAATAAAGGCGAAAGTATCCGGGTGTTCCCGCTGTCCAACTGGACCGAGCTGGATATCTGGCAATACATCTACCTGGAAAATATCGACATCGTTCCGCTCTACTTCGCCGCCGAACGCCCGGTGGTTGATCGCGACGGCACCCTGATCATGGTGGACGACGACCGCATGCCCCTGAAGGAAGGCGAGAAGCCGATGATGAAATCGGTCCGCTTCCGGACACTTGGCTGCTATCCGCTTACGGGCGCTATCGAATCCGAAGCCAATACGCTTCCGGACATTATCCAGGAAATGTTGCTGGCCAAGAGCTCCGAACGCCAGGGTCGGGTGATCGACCACGACTCAGCCGGCTCCATGGAACAGAAAAAGCGGGAAGGATACTTTTAAGATGTCACACCAGTCTGATCTTATTGCAGAGGATATTCAGGCCTACCTGAAGCAGCATGAAAACAAGGAGCTCCTGCGCTTGCTCACCTGCGGCAGCGTGGACGATGGAAAAAGTACGCTGATCGGCCGCCTGCTCCATGACACCAAGATGATCTACGAAGATCATATGGCCAGTCTGAAAACCGACAGCGCGAAGATGGGAACGACCGGTGAAAAGCTGGACCTCGCGCTTCTGGTTGACGGCCTGCAGGCAGAGCGGGAACAGGGCATCACCATTGATGTAGCCTATCGATATTTCTCCACAGACAAACGCAAATTCATCATTGCCGACACTCCGGGCCACGAGCAATACACCCGCAACATGGCCACTGGAGCGTCCACAGCGCAAGTCGCTATCCTGATGATTGACGCCCGCCATGGCGTATTAACCCAGACTCGCCGCCACTCCTACATTGCCTCTCTGCTGGGCATCCGTCACATTGTAGTAGCCGTGAACAAGATGGATCTGGTGGATTTCAGCGAGGAACGCTTCAATGAAATCAAAGACGATTATCTGGCGTTTGCCGCCAAGCTGGGCCTGAAGGATATTCGCTTCGTACCGCTTTCGGCGCTTGAGGGCGACAACGTCGTGAACAGGAGTGAAAACACGCCCTGGTTCACCGGCCAACCACTCATGGAAATCCTGGAAACCGTGGAAGTCGGCCGCGACAAGAATCTGGAGCACTTCCGCTTCCCGGTTCAGTATGTAACCCGCCCGAACCTCAATTTCCGGGGCTTCTGCGGCACCATCGCATCAGGTGTGATACGTCCCGGAGAGCAGGTCATGGCCCTGCCCTCCCGTCGCACCAGCACGGTGAAAGAGGTTGTCACCTTCGACGGCAACCTGGATGAAGCCTTCATTGACCAGGCCGTCACCCTGACACTGGCCGACGAGATCGACATCAGTCGGGGCGACATGTTGGTAAAAGTGGAAGACGAGCCGGAAGTGGGTAACCGCTTCAATGCCAACATTGTCTGGATGACCGACGCCCCGCTGGAAACCGGCCGGCTCTACGATATCAAGCTGGGACCAACCTTTACCTCCGGTACGGTAAAGAAGATCCACCACCAGACCGACGTAAACACGCTGGAACAGCAGGAAAACCCAAGCCAACTCCAACTGAACGAGATTGGCCTGTGTGAGCTGACCCTGAACCAACCGATCGCCTTTGATGCCTATCAGCGTAACCACGCTACCGGCAGCTTTATCGTGATCGACCGGCTGTCCAACGTCACCGTCGGGGCGGGCATGGTGGCTGGCCTGGCCGACAGCGGCGAATCCCTGGATCCCGTATCCGTGGAAGAACGCGAGCGCCGACTGGCCCAGAAGCCGGCGATCATCGCCTGCAATGGCCGCCAGGCACCGGCGTTGGCACTTGCGGTTGAGCGCGCGTTGTTTGACCAGGGCAAGACCGCAGTTGTGGTCACCGAAGAGAACGCTGGCGATGCCGACGAACGCCGCCGCGCTGCCCAGCTTCTGACCTCCCACGGTCTGGTTGCCATTGCCGTGAACCTCGGCACTGACGTAGCCAACGCGGGGGCAACCGCGGACAGCGAACGGGAGATTCCTGAGGCTGTGAACAAACTTGTTCAGGATTTGATTCACAGCAAGCGGGTTTAAATTTTGAATTGACTGGAGATACCCTTACTTCGGTGGCTGGCGCCGGGGTGGGGGTATCTTTTTCTTTGGAAAAACAACTCGCTTCGCTCAGACATCTTTTTCCGGCAGAAAAAAATGCACCTGCCCTGCGGCCCACCCCAGAACCAGCAGGCTACGAATGAATCCAACACCGATCCATGGCAGAATCCTGCCTTTCTGAACTAACCGAAACAACGAACAGGAGCCAAAAATGGCCATCAAACACCTCCGCACCGCCTTCGCCAGCCAGTACCAGCCGGGCCAGCCAGCCCGCCTGGTCACCGGCGAGGCCCTGCAGGAGCCCGGTGGCGATTACGAGGGCCTCCACAAACAGATGAAGCGTCTGTTTAACAGCAAGCCCGGCAAGAAATACGGCCGCTTTTCCGAGGACCTGGGCGAGTGCCCGTTCAGTGCCTGGCTCAAGGACTACCTGGAAGACAAGCAAACCTTCGGCGCCATGACCGATCGCCTGTTCGGCCAATGGCAGGATCTGTTGACCGGTAGCCAGGAGGAATTCGACGGCCACCTGTTGATCGTGCACGAGGCCCTCGCGGATGCCGAGGTGGTCTATCTGTACATTGTCGAAACCGACAGCGCCATGCGCTTCGATGGCAATCAGTCGCTGGACGCCACAGACGTTCTAAGCGTCTCCCGGCTCAACCTGGCTGTTCGCATCGAGCTTGATGACTGGCGCGACAACAATCCGTCAGAGAACTACCTTACGCTGGTGCACGGCCGTGGCACGGGTGAGCCCGGGGAACTGTTCATTCGTCTTTGTGGCTTTACCAACCAGGTCGATGTAGAAAAAGAAACCATCACCTTCCTTGATGCCGTGGAAGCCTTCGCCAAAACTTCTGAGCCCGAGAAAGCCGGCGAGGTTCGCCACAAGGCGTACGAGTTCTGCAAGGAGCAGCATGCACTTGGTGAACCGGTTGAAATCGAGGCATTGTCTGGTTATCTGGACGAAAGCGAGCCACAGCGGTTCAAGGAATTTGCCTCAAAGACCGCCGAGCTGCCTGAAAGCGGAGTGCTCCACCCGGATCACCGCAAGGTAAAAAAACTGGTGCGTATTGCAGGTTCCGGCGGCGGTATGAGCGTGTCGTTCTCATCTGATCTGGTAAATCAGGCGGTTTACTACGATCGGGATAAAGACGCTTTAACGATTACCCGTCTTCCCAAGGCTTTGCGGGAACAGCTTCAGCGGTATCTGGAAGCTCGGGAGGAGTGATGGCTTTATCGTCCCACCTGGGGCGATTGGCCCGCAGTTCACGGACTTCCTGCATCCAGCCGACCCCGTCAATTAACTCCCCGGTTTCCGGATCGATCGGCGGGTACGGAAGGTTACGGTCATCGCAGTAGCGTTTGACCGTTGGCTGACACCAGCGGAACAGCAGGCGGTTGTATTCGTCATCGGGCAACCGGCGCTGGTCGAACATGCCGGCCAACTCCCTCTGCCTTTGGGCCTCAGTCAGGATAATCGCGCAGGCGGACGATACGTTCAGCGATTCCACCATGCCCATCATCGGGATCACAATGTGCTCATCGGCCCGGGCTGCTGCATCGGCGCTTACGCCGTCCACTTCGTTACCCATGATCACCGTGCACGGCACCGTGTAGTCTGCCTTACGAAAGTCGATAGCCCGGTCGGAAAGCTGGGCTGCGTAGAGTTTATGGCCCTGCCCTCTCAGGCTCTCGATAGCCTCGTCCATGCTCCGGTGAGTGTGAGTGGTTACCCAGTTGTAACTGCCACCGGCGGTTTTACGAAAGGCCCGGAATCCTTCTTTCGGCCAGACCACATGCATGTTAGCCAACCCGAACGCGTCACAGGACCGGATGATGGCGGACAGGTTCCGCGGCTTGTGAACCTGGTCGGTGAGGACGCTCAGGTCAGGTTGCCTGGTATTGAGAGTCTGCTTGATTCTGGCAAGGCGTTCGGGGGTCATGGCGCGTTTGCATTTGGTCGTTGGCTACAGAAGGCCAGAAATAATATCACAACCCGACTAGCAACAAGCCGAGACAAAGGTGGTTGAAGAATGAGCACCCCGTTATAATACGCAGTTCCTTTTTGCTGGCGCCCAGTTCCAATCATCCAGTTCCCGGCGCGACACCCATCAGATTACGTGAGACCCATGGCCAAAAAGCTGTACATCAAAACCCACGGCTGTCAGATGAACGAGTATGACTCTGCCCGCATGGCGGATCTGCTCAAAACTGGCGAAACCGTCGAAATGACCGACTCGCCCGACAATGCAGACATCCTGTTGCTGAACACCTGTTCCATTCGGGAAAAAGCCCAGGAGAAGGTTTTCCACCAGCTCGGCCGCTGGAAAAAGCTCAAGACCAAAAAGCCCGACATGATCATTGGTGTTGGCGGCTGCGTGGCCTCGCAGGAAGGGCAGGCCATTCTCGACCGCGCGCCCTACGTAGACATGGTTTTCGGCCCGCAAACCCTGCATCGGCTGCCGGACATGATTACCGAAGTCCGCGCCAAGGGTAATGGCGTAGGCGTGGTGGACGTCAGCTTTCCGGAAATCGAGAAGTTCGACAATCTGCCCGAACCTGGCGCAGATGGCCCCTCCGCATTTGTATCTATCATGGAAGGCTGCAGTAAATACTGCACATTCTGTGTGGTGCCTTACACCCGCGGTGAAGAAGTCAGCCGTCCCGCGGATGACGTGATTGCAGAAGTCGCCCATCTGGCCAGCCAGGGCGTTCGCGAAGTGAACCTGCTGGGCCAGAACGTGAATGCCTACCGCGGCGAAACCCACGATGGCGATACCATGGACCTGGCAGAACTGATCGAACTGATCGCCACAATCGATGGCATCGACCGGATCCGCTACACCACCTCGCACCCTGTAGAATTCTCGGATGCCCTGATCGACGTGTATGAGCGCGTACCAGAACTGGTAAGTCACCTGCACCTGCCAGTCCAGAGTGGCTCTGACCGCATCCTCGCTGCCATGAAACGTGGCCACACAGCACTTGAGTACAAGTCCAAACTCCGCCGCCTGCGCAAGATTCGCCCGGACATCAGCTTCTCGTCCGATTTCATCATCGGCTTTCCGGGCGAAACCGAGAAGGACTTCGAGGACACCATGAAGCTGATAAACGATATCGGCTTCGATATGTCCTTCAGTTTCGTGTACAGCGCCCGTCCGGGCACCCCGGCATCAGATCTGCCGGACGATACGCCGATGGACGTGAAGAAACAGCGCCTGAGCATCCTTCAGGATCGGCTGAACCAGAACGTGATGGACATCAGTCGCAAGATGGTTGGCAGCATCCAGCGAATTCTGGTGACTGGCCTTTCCAAAAAGGACCCCGGGGAGTATGCGGGGCGTACCGAGAACAATCGGATTGTGAATTTCCGGCATGAGAATCCGGAGGTTGTCGGGCACTTCATCGATGTCGATATTGTGGAGGCCTATCCCAATTCTCTTCGCGGTGTGCCCGTGAACTCGGAGATGTTTTAGGCCTTATTCGGGATTCGTCCGGCTTGGGAGTTTGGCGAGTGGTGGGGCCTTCTTTCCAAAAACGTGGAGCGCCAGGGATGGCGCGACCGAGCCCTACATGGACGTATTCACGGGCGTTTTTTTGGAAAGCCCCTCCGGCCCTTGCCTGTTAACCGAACATCAGAAATACGTACTCCCAAACGAAAAACCCGGGGGAGTAAACCAAACGGAGCACTTTTGAACGCCAACGATCACAGACAATTTGACCTTCACCCGGTGGACCAGCAACGGCTGGCAACACTGTGTGGCCAGTTCGATGAAAACCTCAAGATGATTGAAAAACGCCTGCATGTGAAAGTCGGCCGGCGAGGTCATCATTTCCGGGTGGAAGGGGAAACCGAGCATGTGGCAGCGGCCGTTGAGGTTATCCGGCATCTGTATCGGGAAACCGAGGCCACGGATGATATTCCGCCCGATACCGTGCATCTGTTTATTCGGGAGACAGGTTTCGAGCGCCTGCCGGAGGACGTGCCCTACGATGGCGCTGTTACGGTTATCAAGACGCCGAAGCTGCAGGCCAAGCCGCGGGGTGCCAACCAGCAGAAGTATGTGCATAACATCCGCACTCATGATATCAACTTCGGGATCGGGCCGGCGGGTACCGGCAAGACCTGGCTGGCCGTGGCCTGTGCAGTTGAAGCTCTGAAAGACGAGCAGGTGAAGCGGATACTGTTGGTCCGGCCCGCGGTAGAGGCCGGCGAGAAGCTCGGTTTCCTGCCCGGTGATCTGGCCCAGAAAGTGGATCCCTACCTGCGTCCGCTGTACGACGCTCTCTATGAAATGCTTGGCTTCGAGCAGGTCACACGGCTGATTGAAAAGAGCGTGATCGAGATCGCTCCGCTGGCGTTCATGCGTGGCCGAACCCTGAACAATTCGTTCATCATTCTGGACGAGAGCCAGAACACGACCCGCGAGCAGATGAAAATGTTCCTGACCCGGATCGGCTTCGGCTCTACGGCTGTGATCACCGGCGATACCACCCAGGTAGACCTGCCCCGTGGCCAGAACTCCGGGTTGATTCACGCCGCCGGCGTATTAAGCAAAGTGGCCGGCATCGGGTTTACCCGCTTCGAGGCGAAGGACGTTGTGCGGCATCCGCTGGTGCAGAGGATTGTGGAAGCCTACGATGCCATTGGAGAAGGGAGTACAACCGGAAAGTGAGCGAGCTTACCGTAGATTTCCAGCAGGTTTTCGAGGCACCGGGGATACCGCCGGAGGCAGACTTCCAGAAATGGGCGAAGCTCGCGTGGCAAGGCAAGGATCCATCCGAGGTGACGGTCCGAATCGTCGGCAACGAAGAAAGCCAGGCCCTGAACCATCAGTATCGGGGCCGGGACTACGCGACCAACGTGTTATCCTTCCCATTTGAGGCGCCAGCCGGTATAACGGTGCCATTGGCCGGGGATCTGGTAATTTGCGCACCGGTTGTCGAGCAAGAAGCGCGGGAGCAACAAAAAACCGTTGAGGCTCACTGGGCCCACATGGTCGTACATGGCATGCTGCACCTGCAGGGCTTCGACCACATTGAAGACGAAGATGCCGAGGTCATGGAAGCCCTCGAAGTCCGGCTGTTGGCGCAGTTAGGATTTGGCAACCCCTACGAAGCAGAGGAAACGGAAAAAGACTCATGAGCGACGATCAGTCGAGTCGCAGCCAGGGCGGCAAGTCCTGGCTGGAACGTATATCACAGGCTTTCTCCACTGGGCCTGAGTCCGTCGAGGACGTACTGGAAATCCTGCGGGACGCAGAGTCCCAGAGTATCATTGACGTCGATGCCATGAGCCTCATTGAAGGCGCCATGCAGGTGATTGACATGCGGGTGGATGAAATCATGATCCCCCGTTCTCAGATGGTCACCGTCAAGGCATCCCAGGAACCGAAAGAGTTCCTGAGTGAAATTATCTCCTCTGCCCACA
>AZIK01003930.1_pt1 | contig 10290 bp, 15 predicted proteins | sample 359131 | NCBI WGS metagenome assembly AZIK01 (sample SAMN02429715, study PRJNA222663) | marine sediment metagenome | biome: Sediment sample; isolation source: enrichment culture of sample MGS-ANC(AMM) from oil contaminated site at the... | place: Italy: Ancona | collected 2012-02-14 | depth 6 m m | reverse complement strand
CGAACGCATCGACCAGTGGCTTGAAACCTATCCGGCCGAGGTGCTTGGCTTACCAAACCACACGGGTTCGCCCGCCGTCGTTGACCCAACCGGCAACATCATCTCCACGCCGATCCCGGATGAGGCAGGTCCGAACATTGTCGAAGCACGCCCCGGTGAACCAACCCCAATCAATCGCAACGACGACGAGGCAACACAACGCAGCATCCGCCGAGAGAACGAGTCAGCTGGAATTCTGGCGGAGAACGGCTTCGACGTCGTGCAGAACCCCTCTGTGGCAGGACCAAAACGCCCTGATTATCTGATCAATGGCCAAGTTTACGATCACCTCGCGCCTTCGACAGGCAACGTCCGAAACATATGGGATCGAGTTAAAGAGAAAGTGGAAACGGGTCAGGCTCCGAATGTCGTGATTGATCTGCAAGATAGCGGTACAAGCGAGGAAGCTCTTCGCAGGCAATTTGCGGATTGGCCTATTGAAGGTCTGGGCGATGTCTTGATCGTGCGTCCTGACGGGACGATTGGAGAACTCTGATGGCAATAGAATATTTTATTAATTCCGATCTGGACAAGGTGGAAGTGGAACGGCGCCTGATCGTCGCAGCAGATGCTGCAAACGGCCTTTGGGAGAGCTGGGGCGTGCGCGGTGATCTTGGGCCGTTTCATGAAGAAATCATGGAAGAATACGGCGTCAGCAAGGGGTTCAAGACGCAAGTTTATTGCAGGCACAACAAGGAACAGAGCGTTCGGGCGCGCGAGGCCATGCTTACATTCTTCGAGTCCTTGCCTGGACGAAAGCTGCTTTTGAATGGAGACGTATTCGTCGCCTTCCGTCCTGAGTAAAGGCCAGAGACATTTCGGAACTGACATTGAGGGACAAGGCGGGTAATTCATGGCCCAATTGTACGCCACCCCGCCACGATGCGCCTCGGCAGGCCGTCCACCGCCCGCTCGGCATCCCGCGCCAGATCCAGCCGTTTGCGCAATTTGACCTGCGGTACCAGCAGGAAGATCGGCACGGTTGCCACGCCGCGTCCGGTTTTCGACCTGGACGCCACTGCCCGACCCTTCGAGTTCAGCCGCCCCTCCGCCACCAGCAGGCTCGGCCCGCGACGTCGGTAGATGAACCGCAGTCGCAATCCTGTGCGGCGTTCCCATTCGCCGGGGGTGATGCGGCCGCCTTTTGTGCTTTTCCCGGCGGCCGGGGTCGGGATTGCCAGCCAGAACCCATCCTTCGACCGGATCAGCGGGCCGGTGTCATGCGCGCCGATGATCACCGGCGCGTTCGACCAGATCAGCGCCGCTGCGTTCAGGCTGTCGCCGGATTTGGGGAAGCTGGCGAGGCGGATGCTGTTTCCAAGCCTTGTGCCCAGCCCCGCGCGAGTGATCTGGCCACGCCAGGCGGATTTCAGGGAAGTGCCCGCCTCTCGCATGGTGGCGGATACCGCCTTTTCCCCGGCGGCGATTTCGGCCTGCATCAGGGCGACAAGGTCGGGGTTGAATTCGACTTTCAATCTCATGATGGACGGAGGTCCAGTGACCAGACCAGGCGTTCACGGTCCCGCACCGGCTCCCCTTGGATTGTGAAGCTGTCAGTTCCGATCACGATCAGATCGCCCGGGCGGGGATCGGGCAGGTCGGACACGCGCACATCCACCATCATGGTGTCGCTGACAAACCGCCCAGCGCCGAATTCGGTGATGCGATCCGGGGCACGGCGGATGACGCGGATGGGGCGTTCCTCTGACGTTGTGGCGAAAATCCACACCGCCGCCACCGCCATGGACGGGTTGGCATAGATGCGGTCCATGGCAGCAGCGAAGGCGTTCATGGCGGGTCAGTTCGAGGTGTGAATGCGGATCGCGATGCGCGGCCGCTTGTTCACCGGCAGGATCGAGGCCTCGGTCATCAGGTCGATCCAGCGGCCTTTCTCGTCGAGGTGCTGGCGGGCATAGAGCGGCAGGCCCATGGTGTTCGCCGCCTCCAGCAGGTTCGCCGGGCCACCATAGGTCGTGAACGTGTCCATGGTGCCCAAGGGGAAGGCGATGCCTTCGCTGGCTGGAACCAGCCGTTCGGTGGCCTTTGTCGAGAGGGTGACGGTGCCGGAATATTCCTCGAACACGATGCCCGCGAAAGGGAAGTTGCGGCGCACGTCCTGGCGCAGGGGCTGCGCGCCGGTGGCGGCGTAGAACTTGTAGGCCTCTTCCGTCTTGGGATGCGCGATCAGCTTGTCGAAGAATTCCCGGCTGACGAGGGCATGCACGTCCGACATGCTTTCGCCCAAGAGGTTGTCTTCCATCGACCGCAGCACTTCGCGGACCTTGCCCTGAACGTTGGTGCCTGCCGTACCGAGGAGGAAATCCACTGAGATTTGTGCCAGCCCGAATTCGGTGAAGTAGTTGTAGAGGGTGGTACCAGCTCCGTCCTTCACGATGCCGCGCAGCGCGTTCATCTCCATGTATTCGCGGGTTTGGGCGTGCTTGCGCCGCATCAACTGCAGCTTGCGGTTCATCACCTCGACCAGTGGGTCAGCACCATCGAAGACGCCCAAGCTCGGCTGGCCTTGGATATCGCCCGGCAGAATGACATCGTCATGCGGGATCCACGGCAGGGCAAAGCTGCGCATGGACCGGCCCTCGCGGGTGCCGACCGTCGCTGGGCCGCCAAGGGGAACCGAAGGCAGCAGGTTCAGCACGCCTTCATATTGCTCGATGATCACCGAGCGTTGGGTGACGCCTTCGAAACGGAAGAGGCCAATCTGGCCAAGGCGGGTGTAGAGGTTGGGCAGGATGTTGATGGCCTGCGTCATCTCGGCCAGCGAATAGCCGCCAGCGTCAAAGGGATTGCGGACAAGGGTCATGGGGTGCTCCGGGGGATGAAGGGGGGAAACCGTGTTAGACGCCATCGCGGGCGATGATGCCCACCGCGGCAAGCTGGCCGATCTTGGTGGTGATCTTGGCGCCGTCATCGACGGTGGCGTCATAGGCGAGGCCCGCGCGCGAAACGATCGAGGGGCCGCGCGCTACGACAATGCCCACAGCATCGGCCAGCGTGGCATCGACGGCATAGAGCAGCACGGCGGTCGCGGTCTGCGCGCCGTCGCTGCCGCCACTGGTGGCCAGCTTGTATTTGCCGCTGGCGGTGATCTTGCCCAGCACCGAACCGACCGGATAGGGCAGGCCTTGCAGCAGGGTGATCACCTCGCGGGTGTAGTTCGGGTTCACCTCATATTTGAGGACATCGCCCATGCTGGGCGGTTCCGTCAGGACGGGCATTGGTCAGTCTCCATGGTTTGGGTGAGGGATAGGGGCGATGGTTCAGCGTTTGGCGTCGGTCGCGGCCTTCCGGGCGGCAGCGATGATCGGGCTGTCTTTGGCGGCGGCCGCAGCCGGGGCGGTGGCGATGATGCCTGCGGCGTCGCTGCGGGCGGCGAGATCGGCCAAGACCCGAGCGCGCAGGGCTTCGGGTTTCAGACCCTTGGTGACGGCATCGGCTGCATCAATATGCACGCCGAGCCGGGCGGCCTGCGCGCAAACCTGCGCCACCTCGGCGGCCTCGGCGCGAATGGCGTCGGCGGTCATGTTCGCGGGCATAGCATCGGCCGTCGCAGCCGGTGCGTCTGGCGCTGCCGCGACCGCTGGCATTGCGGCAGGAAGTGCGGCAATCGGAGCCGGGTTCGTGGTTTCTGTGGGCGTGGTGGTCATCTGTGGACCCTTTCTGCTGGGGGAAGTGGAGCCGCGGGGTGCGGCGGCGAAGGCGTGGAAGGCGGTGACAGGATCGGCGAGTTCGTCGGCCAGACCGGCGGCAATGGCATCGGCCCCGCGAAAGACGGCGGCTTCGGTGGCCAGCGCCGCAGCATGGGTCAGCCGATCACTGCGACCGGCAGCGACGGTTTCCGCGAAGAGGAAGCGCACGACCTCCAGCTCGCGCTGCATCTGGTCATGCACGGCTTCGGGCAGGGGCTGATACGGGTTCGCGTCGATCTTGTGCGATCCGGCGTGGATGAGGGTGACGGCGATGCCCTTCTGGTCGAGCGCGCCGCTCATATCCGTGTGCAACGCCACGACACCGATGCTGCCGACAGCACCGGTGCGCGGCAGAATGATCCGGTCAGCCTGGGAGGCGAGGACATATCCGGCCGACAGGGCATGTTCGGCGACGAATGCGTGGACCGGCTTTTGTGATCGCGCCGCCCGGATGCGGTCGGCCAGATCGAAGGCCCCGGCGACCTCGCCACCAAAACTGTCGATATCCAGAGCGATGCCGCGTACGCCGGGATCCGCGAGGGCCGCCTGCAGTTGGGCGGCGATCCCTTCATACGAGGTTAGACCAGAGGATTGGCCGATCCACGCGCCGCGATGAACCAGCGTTCCTGCGATTTCGATCACCGCGATGCCGTCAATCATAGTGAAGGGCTGGGTGCCATTGCGCTGATGACGCTGGGCAAGGTCATTGCCGAAGAGCGAGGCCCGGGCGGGAACTGCGGCAGCGGCCTGATCATCGGTTTCCACGTCCAGCCCCTGGAAGGTGATCTCCTGCCCTGTGATGCGCGGGCCAAGCCCAGACAGGAAGGCGAGCGCCTTGGCGGGATCGACCATCAACGGCGTGTTGAACGCGCGCTGGGCAATTTGCGCGTGGTGCATCATGCGCCCTCCTTCGGGTCGGGTTTTTCATCGGGGGTGTCGTCGGCCTCGTCGTCCTTGGCGCTGTCCTGATCCGCATCTTTCGCCGTGCCTTCACCGGGCCCCTGCGCGGGTGACCCCGGTCGCCGGAAGTCCAGGCCCAGCGCCGCTTCCCGTTTGCGTTCGGCGGCGATTTCCCGATCAACCTGCTCGGCGTCGTATCCCCGCTCTGCCAAGGCTTGCGTCCGAGACTTCAGGCCCGCCTCGATCTGCAGGATCTCTGCCGAGGCGTCCTTCATCGGGTCAATCCAGTCCCACTTGGTCGGCAACCAGGCGCAGGCCTGATATTGGCGGCGCAGGCCTGATATTGGCGGCGCTGGCTGTCATAGCCCGGCAAGTCGAGGGCACCCGACAGCACGGCAGTGTCCATCCAGCGGACCCAGACCGCGCGGCAAAGCTGATAGACCAACACGCCATGTTGCCAGGCCGAGATGCGACGGCGGAATTCGATCAAACTGATCCGCGTGTTCGAGAAGTTGCCCTTGGCGGTGTCGCCGGTGAGGTAGCCATAGGGCACGCCCAGCGCGGCCGCGATCTGCAGCAGGGTGCGGTACTGAAATGGTTCATAGGTGCCGCCCGAGTCTGGCGTCGCAGGCGTCGACACATCCTCGCCCGGATCCAGCCGCACCACCTGGCCGGGCTCGACCTCCAGATCCTCTTCGGTCGGTTCCAGTGGTGTTTCTGGCGCGGGCGAAGTGATGAACATCGCGAACATCGCCGCGATTTTCTTCCGCTCGAGTTCGGCGTCATCGTAAAGATCGAGCGTGAACAGTTTCACGATCGCAGCCGCAAACCGTGACACGCCGCGCAGCTGGCCTGCCTCGACGGGGTCCAGCACATGGATCACGTCGGCGGCCAGAACGCGGACGGTTTCGCCGGATAGCCCCGGATCGGTCAGATCACCGGGGTGGCGGCGCAGGAAGTGATAGGCGACGCGGCGGCCGATGCCGTCGAACTCGATGCCCTGCCGGATCAGCCCGGCACCGGGCAGGGTCCTGTTCATATCCAAGGGCAGCATCTCGGCGGGAAGCATCTGCAACTGAACGGGAACAGTCAGACCGTCCTCGACCTGGCGCGGACGGATGCGGATGAACACTTCACCCGACAGGAACACCTCGCGCGCGGCCCTGCGTTGAAGCCCATAGAAATCCGTCAGCCCTTCGGCATCAGCATCGTCGGTCCAGGCGAGCCACAGCGCCTGCAATTCTTCCTTCTTGGCGGCATCCGCGATGGTCGACGAAGGTTTGATGCCATCGCCGACGACATTGCTGGCGAAACTTTCCACCGCGTTCGCTGCATAGCCATTGTTCCGGACCAGCCAGCGGGCGCGGGCGGTGATCGTGTCGCCGGAGGCCGCGATCAGCGTGTTCACATGGGCGCGGGATGCACGGAACCCGCGCAGGCGGCGATGGGCCTGCGCCGCGTCAAACCCGCCGATGATGCTGCCGATGCGCTGGCGGAATGCCTCGAACGCCATCGATCACAGACCCTTCGAGGCAACCGTGCCCCAGCGCCGACGGCGCGGCGTACCGGTTGTGGCCGTCGCGATCCGGGTTTCCAGATCGCTGATGGCGTTCGCGAGTTCCGCGTCCGAGCCATAGTTGATTGATTTGCCGTCATAGCTGACCGACCGGACGCCCGCATAACGGGCTTCCTGCAGCGCGGCCAGCAAGGCGCGCATCCGTTCCAGATCCATCTCAATCCCTCATGAAGTTCGGTGTGTAAGCCCGGCGTTTGCGCCGTGGCGTGGTTGGTGTCCCGGCCTTGGGCGGGGTGGGTGTGGTCGGTTCTGAGGCATCAACTCCAACAACAGCCGGGGCGACTGGCGGCCGGGTTTCCACCCCGGCCTGCGCCTCGAGCCGCCGCCAGGTCGCCTCGTCCCAACGATCGGCGCCCATGATCCAGGCCGCGGCACGCGCATAGACCCGGGTGTCCAGCGCCTCGTTGCGCTCGCGCATCTTCTGCCATTCGGGGTGGGCATAACCGCGCTTGTTCCGCACGGTAACCAGCTGTTCTGCCACCAGCTGCTTCAGCCATTCGGTGTCGATCCAGTCGGGCAGATGCACTGTGCCGGGGGCGTCCAGCACTCCCAGCGCCCGATCCTCGTCGCTCGGCCGTTCCAGCCGCAGGAAGCGGTAGGTTTCGGTCTTGAACGTCGCCGTGGCCACGGACCACAGCCGCGCGCCCCGGCGCAGACGCTTGCCGCCGATAGAGGCGTCGACGAATGTCGGGCCCGACACCGGCGTCGCACGGTTGAAGCCCTCGAGGCCCTTGATCGGGGCCACCTGGTCGAACCCCTGTTTCCGCGCCCATGCGTAAACCGCCGGGGCTTCATAGCCGGTGTCGATGGCGAGCTTTCCGATCACCATCACTGCGCCATTGGCGCAAGCCCATGTGCGGCCAAGCAAAGCTGTCAGCTTGTCCCAACAGGCCGGATCATCCGGGCCACCGGCAATGACGATGTGATCGACCAGCCAAGACTCGAGACCCCGGCCCCAGGCCCAGACGTCGACCTCAATACGGTCCTTCTGAACGTCGACGCCAGCGGTCAGGAACAACCCTCCCATCGGGATTTGTACGCCGCCATAGCTTTCGCGCCGTTCCGCCAGCCGCTGCCATTCGGGAGCATCGCCGCTCTCGACCCACGTTTCGCCCAGCAGGGTATTGCGCGCGACGCGCAGCATTTCTTCCGAGCCTTGCGCCGCCAGCCATTCCCGCGCGATCTGCTGCCAGCTTTTCCAGCCCAGCGGTGAGTAAAGCGCCGAGATGTGGAAGCCGATCGAATGGGGATCGGCGGAAACAGCCGTTGCCCGCCACTCCCCGCGTTCCAGCATCTGCGTCTTGTGATGCTCGGCGATGGGTTTTTCACAGCTCTCGCAGTGATAGGCGGCGGTGTCAGGCCGCCCCTTGTCCCAGCGCAGGCGTTCTAATTGCAGCCATTGCATCGCGCCACAATGCGGGCAGGGCAAGAAATACCGGCGCTGGTCCGATGCCTCGAACTCGCGCTCGATCCGGCTCAGCCCCCGGATCGTCGGAGTCGAGACCATGAACACCTTGCGCCGGTGCGAGAAGGTGGTGGTCCGCGCCTCCGCCAGAGTGACCGGGTCGCCCTCTTCATCTGCCGACGCCGGATAGGCGTCGACCTCGTCGAGAAATATGTAGCGCGCGGGCATCGAGCGAAGGCCAGCCGCCGAATTGGCGCCAGTCAGCACCAGGATGCCGCCGGGGAATTCCTTCGACAGCATCGAATTGCCCGCGTCGCGCGAGCGGGCCGGGTTGACCCGTTCGCGCAGAGCCGCGCTGTCCGCGATCAGGGGATCAAGACGGCCCCGCGACGTGCGTTTGGCCAGTTCCAGGGATGGCAATACCGCCAGCATCGGCCCCGGTGCGTGATGGATGACAAAGCCGATCCAGTTGTTGCCAGCCTCTGTGGCCCCGACCTGTGCCGCCTTCATGAAGGTCACACGCTGCGCCGGGTGGCGCGGCGACAGCGCGTCCATGATCTCGCGCAGGTAGGGCGCGCGCGCTGTCCGGTATCGCCCCGGTTCGGCCGCACCGCGCGAGGACAGCCAGCGGTGTTCATCCGCCCATTCCGACACCGTCAGATCCGGGTCGGGCCGCATCCCCTTGCGCCACGAGCGCAGGATGTCCTCGGCCCCGTCAAAGCCAAGGTCGAGCCCGTCTGTCAGCTGGTCTGCGGTCAGATCATCGCTATCCGAGGGAAACTCGGAGGTCAGCGAGGTCGTCGAGGTGCTGTCTGACATGGGCTTCCAACACCCTCTGCAGGATCGCGGCCTCGATGATCACCGGCGCGCCGGTTTGTTTCTCCACTCCCAAGGCCACTTCAGCCGCCATCAGCGCTGCCACTCTGTTGGGCCAGGTGACCCAAGTATCGCGTTCCTGTCGGGCCAACCGGAACACCAGCGCTTCTGCGCGCGCCCGGTCGACCAGCGTGCCCTTCTTCTTCTGGATGCCCAGCTGCTTGTCCTGCGCCTGGTAGACGGTCAGCGCCGTGCGGGCCTTCAGATAGGACGAGCTGTCCGCTGGCCCTGAGAAGCCGCTGTCCCCGCCGGTGCTGCGCCGCTGCTGGTCCGGGTCGGTCATGTCGGTGCGGCGCACATCGGAGGCGGCCGCGTTGATCGACCCGTCGCTGTAAACCACCAGCCGACTGGCTTTTCGGGCCTTCTGGATCGCCCCGCGAGAGAGGCCGGAATGGGCGGAATATTCCCGCTCGGACATACCTTCCATGGCTCTTAGATTGACCTCAAGTTATTGGAATTAAACGGAAATGATATTCTTATTCAGTTGATTACACTCCCGCGTAGAGCGATTCTGGCTGCAGGAAAACGATGCAACTCAGCCAAGGATGACACTGCCATGACCACCAAGACCGCCCCCGCAAAAGCCCCCAGCGACGCCTTGCTGCTGGAGATCGCGACGAAGCACTTCCACAGCATCGAGACGCTGGAGACCCAGAACAGCGACCGTTTGGATTTCCACGATGTGGCGGTTTGGGCGATCCGCGCCGCGCTGGAAGCAGCCTACGCCGCTGGCGTCGCCGCCGCTGCGAAACGCTGAAGGAGGGCAGGGACATGACCATGGCCACCACCACCATCCGCATCGACATCGCCACGCTGCCCGACCATCTCGACCGCAGCCGGCCCAACGTGGTGGCGGAGGTGATCGAGGCCGCGCTGCGCGAGGGCGGGATCAAGGCCGACTGCTCGGACCTGTTCTCGCACATCAAGATCGATCTGCCGACCGCGCAACTGGCTGCTGCCAGCGCCGTGCTTGTCGATCTGCAGCTGATCTGAGGCGACGCCATGAGCACCCGCGCGCAGATCGCCATTCAAATCAGCCCCGACGAATGGGCGCATGTCTATGTCCATTTCGACGGCTATCCCGCCCACATGCTTCCGACGCTGGCGCGCTGGAAGCCCGAGGACATCATCGCCGCCCGGGAAATCCGGCAAGTCACGTCTGACGCTCTGGATTGCTTCAGCCCGCCCCGTGATCCGCGCATCCTTCCGCGCCCGACGCGGGAATTCGCCCACCTTTACATGTGGATCGGATGCCAGTGGGTGGCTGTCGAACCGAAGGCCGATGCGCCCGGAGTGTAATCATAAAGAACTGATATTGCTTGGAATTGCCTACACTAGCCGCCCGACCAGAGCGATGGTGATTACACCAGAACGATGCCACTCACCGAAGGATAACACGCCATGACCACCCGCCGCGCGACCGACAACACCAGAGCCCTCGACGCCTTCATGACCACCAAGTTCCAGATCGACGCGATGCTGGAGCGGCTGAAGGCCCTGAGCGACGACCACTTCGAAGCCCACCCCGACGAGATCAACTGGGGCCACGTCGGCACGCTGAACCACTACGCCAGCCTCCTGCGCCAGATCACCGACGCCGCCTTCAAGGAGGGCGAACATGCCGCTTGATCCCGCCCAGCGCCATCAGATCGAACAGGATGCGATCACCGCCGCATGGGAGGCGGAGCGACTGGCCGCCTGCAATGACGCCGTCGCCCTGCTGCGCGAGATCGCCGATCTGGAGCGCGACGACGATGGCGACGTGATCATCGGCACGGATGCCGACG
>AZIK01001075.1_pt1 | contig 10294 bp, 9 predicted proteins | sample 359131 | NCBI WGS metagenome assembly AZIK01 (sample SAMN02429715, study PRJNA222663) | marine sediment metagenome | biome: Sediment sample; isolation source: enrichment culture of sample MGS-ANC(AMM) from oil contaminated site at the... | place: Italy: Ancona | collected 2012-02-14 | depth 6 m m | reverse complement strand
ACGGAGTTCAAGGTTGAGCCGCTGGTCGAGCAGAAGTTCCGGAATATCGTGCGTCAGGCTTACGACTACAGTTGCGGGAGCGCGGCGCTGACCACCGTTCTGAACTTCTACCTTGGGCGAGCCCTGTCAGAACGACAGGTTATGGAGGGGCTGCTTTATTACGGCGAAAGTGAGCGCATCGTTGAACGCCGCGCCTTTTCCATGCTCGACATGAAACGGCTGGTAACCGCTCTCGGTTATCCGTCTGGTGGTTTCCGGGCCACCATTGATGACCTGAGGGACCTTGACCACCCGGCCATCGTGCCCATCCATCATGCCGGGTTCAAGCATTTCGTGGTGTTGCGGACAATCCGCGACGGGCGTGTGTACCTGGCAGATCCTTCCATTGGCAATATTTCCTTTCCTCTCGTCCAGTTTGAAGAGAAATGGGACGACAACGTGCTGTTCATTGTCTTTCCGGGTGTTGACACGCCACTGGACAACCTTGAACTGAAGGAAGAAGACCTTCGTTTCGTGGACGACCAGACAATGACCCTGCTGGCGTTGCAGAGAATGCCAGCGTTTCACGAGTCCACCCAGAGACGGATCAAGAATCTTCTGGAGCGCCAGAAAAACAATCCCGACGGCAGCGTAGAGAACACCCGCAAACAGTTGCACTACCGTCGGAACTAATTCTCCGGGAAACCCCGGTGCAGGAACACTACAAATACAATAAGGGAGTCAGGATGAATCGTTGGTTTGTGCGAGGCTTTATCCTTGTTTCCTCGGCAGGCCTGCTTCCGGGCATGGTCCTGGCGCAGGATGAAAGTGTGGACCAGGCGCGTGAAGCGCTGGCCCGACAGGAAGGCGATGAGGACGCTTCACAGCAGCTTGAGGAGGTATTTCAGGCCGCAGAGAAGAACTATTCGTTGCAGAAGAAGGGATCTCATGCCCTGAACTATTCCTTCGACTATTCCTACACGGCGGACCAGCGGCTGGATGTTGAAATTACCGGTGGTTCGGTGCGAAACCTTGATATTGTTCCTTCGGCGACACACAGTTTTACGAACTCTTTTTCGTACGATTACGGCTTGCTCGACAACCTGACGGTGGGCACCCGAATTCCGCTGGTTGTGAAGTACGACACCCAGGACGAGCTCAATGTCTATGATTTCGGTGACATCTCGTTTACCGGTCGCTGGCAGCCATTTGCCTATGTGCCAGGCAAAGTGTCGACCACTTTTTTTGGAACATTTTCCAGCAAGACCGGTGTCAGCCCCTACGAGATAGATATCAATGAGCAACTATCGACCGGCAGTGGCTATTACTCGATCGGGGGCGGGGCCAGCCTGTCCAGAGTTCTGGACCCGGTGGTGGTTTTCGGGTCCGTCAGTGCCACCTACAACCTGCCTGCCGAGAATCTGCAACAGGTTCGAGGAGCGCGCTTGCTCGAAGAAGTTGAGCCCGGGTTCGGATTATCCGGGTCGGCCGGCTTCGCCTATTCGCTGTCCTATGACATTTCACTGAGCATTTCCGCCCAGCTCAGTTACAGCGACGAAACGATCCTGACATTCTCCGACAATACCCAGGCGGTGGCCCAGGACCAGATGTCCGGTTTTCTCAGCCTGTCCCTCGGAACCCGTATCAGTGACACCACCATTGTGAACACCAGTCTGGGCATCGGTCTTACCGAGGATGCACCGGACTTTTCACTCGGAGTGTCCCTGCCTATTAACTTCTCCGGCCTCAAAGAGTGATCGGTGTTGTTGACGATCTTCGGGTAGGGAAGAACTTCATGGAACAGAAATGCTACAGCCGCAAGCTTCTTGCGGCCCTGATAACCGCGACCATCTCGTACGGTGCCCAGGCCCAACTTGCGCAGAACCTGACCATCCATCCCAAGGCACTGGCGCTTGGCAATGCCGTGACTGCCGACCCCCCGGGCATCATGGCGATTCACTACAATCCGGCAGGCCTGACCAAGCTCGACGGGCGTCAACTGGAAGTGAACCTGATGAGCGTCTATCTGGATATAGATGCAGACTTCACGGCGCCGGAAGGCTACGAGATCTTTGGCATTGACGGGCTCGAGATTGACCCGCAAACGGGAAAGCAGCGGGATCCTGTGGCCAATACCCACAGCCATACCAATAATGTGGCCCTGTATTTGCCGGGATACGGTATTCTGCGCGCGCCACCGGGACCGGCCCTGGCGCCGTCCGCCGGGATCAGCATCAACCCGCCCGGCTCCAAACTGACGTTTGGAAACGCCTTCTACCTGCCTCTGGCGGCGGGTTTCTATCGCGACAAGGACGACCCAGGCCGCTACCAGCCCCAGGCCACGGCTCTGCAACGTACCACCTATCTGTCACCCTCGGTGGGCTACGAAATCAACGACGACTGGTCTGTAGGTGCCGGTATCCACCTGTCCCACATGGGCATTGCTGCCGATCAGTATATGCGGGCGCCTAACCTGTTGTTGGGCGTGGCAGAAGTCCTGCAGGACGCCTTCAACTGTGAAAGCGGTGACGAGCCTCTGCAACCCTGGCTCGCTCTCTGTGGGGGCAACGTCGGCCCCTGGGATGACATCGGTGCTCTGAATATCAACGTCCAGGAAACCATTTCACCAACCTATGCTCTGGGTGTCATGTGGGAACCGACTGACTGGTTCAGTTGGGGGGCAAGCTACACCTCCGAAGCTGAAATGAATATGAAGGGCACCTTCGCGATCGAGTACACCGATGACTGGTCCGGCTTCTGGCAAAGCGTTAACGGGTCAGTTCTCGGTGCCATTTCTTCGGCGATACTGAGTCTCCCATCCGGTGCTCCGAGGGAAGCCGGCAATGTCAGCATGGACCTGGTATACCCCCAGCACTTCCAGACCGGTATCAGTGTCGACGTGCATCCGAAGCTGACCCTGAATACAGACATTGGTTGGACCGATTACAAACAGTGGGATGCCTTTGTCTTCCGGTTTGACCGCAATCTGGAGTTCCTCAATGCGGCCAGAATTCTTTCACCGGATAATGCCACATCCAGCACTCTGCGTTTGCCCCTGGGCTTCAAGAGTCAGTGGAACTGGGCGTTTGGCATGGAGTTTCATGCGTCTTCCCGTCTGGACCTGCGTGCTGGTGTGGAAATACGGGATTCCGTTATCCCGGATGATCAGCGACAGGTTATGGCGCCATTCGGTGGGGCAAACCTATATAGCATCGGTATGGGGTACCAGTGGGACAAGGACACTGAAATTGACATGAACCTCAGCTATCTCCATTCGGTGGAGTCGATTCCCGCAGACACCAGCTGTAACGTAAACTGCGATAACATCACCAATATTATCTACAACCCCTATGCGGGCCTCGATGTCAAAACCTCGCTACGGGTTGTAATGGCAGGCCTCAGTTTCCGGACAAAATTCTGAGTGGGACCATTAACCAAAGGGTAGTCATTCGTAGTGATTAACGGCACTATAGTGAAATCTGCCGTGTGCCTTTTCCTGGCCCTTGTTCTCGGAGGCTGCCAGCTTGGCGGGTCCACGGTATCCGAGCGAGAAGGCTATTTTACCTGGGTAGACGAGCAGGGCAGGGTTCGACACTCCCCCATTGCCGGTGCCGAAAACAAAGGCACTTCAGAGCCGCGCGATTTGGAGTCTGAGGGAGATTCAGCGCCATCAGATAGAGGAGCCAGCCCTGAGTCGGAGCGACAGGAAGGAACCGAGTATACACTTGAAAACTATCCGGACGCCGGACAGCTCGAGAAAGACGGCTACGTTCGTTCGGGGGAGCGGCAGCCCTACTTCAGCTGGCGTGACGCTGATGGCAATGTCCGGGTCAGCTATTACCGGCCCGATACCCGCTCGGACATTGAGAAAGGGCTGGTGGAGCCGCCCATTCAGATTACAGAGGCCAGCGTTTACCATGCAGGGCCGGATGTGGTGGATAAGGCCCCCGTGGTAGGTCATGACCCCGATGCGTTCGCCATTTTGGGCATCGAGTCTTCAAAGGATGATTTTTTTGACCGTTTTTCAGCCACTTGTTGCGGTTCAATGGATGTTCTCAATCGCCAAAGTTGGCAATCGGGACGGGAGTTTGGCGTTGCCCTCGCCGACAGTTCCGCAACCTACCCGTTTCTCACAGGAACCAGTCCTTATCAATTGATTGCGCTCCCGGATGCGGACAAGCATGGCAGTTTTGTCATACGCCTGCGCTCCTACGCCAAAAACGGCGTGTTCGTTCCCTCCGTGGTGTTTCTCGACGAGCAGATGGCGCCGTTGAGGCTCGTGACAGATCTGGTGATGGACTTCACGCCGGAGAACTGGCACCGACGTGGCTATCTGGAATCATGGATTCCCGCGTTTCCGGGGCAAAATGAGCGCTGGATGGTCCTGTTTACCCGGGATGAAGACCTGAAGGGTCAGACAGTCATCGAAACCCCCGCTGGCCCCAGGAAAATCCCCCACGTCAGGCAGGGGGAAATTGGCCTGATGCGGGTGGAGGACTGACCTCAGTCCTCCGGTCTGCTCAGATCCAGCCACTGCTGTGACAGCCAATAGTAGCTGCCATCGTTTGCAGGGTGGGTGCAGTTGTAGCGGAACCGCCGGCTCTTGAAGGCGCCGGGCGCCTGCACTTTCACATTGCCGTCAACTACGTCAAAGTCGATGCGCCCCTTGCCGGAAGCGAAGCATGTGAGCCGGCCCGCATCCATCGGATCGACCAACGGGAAAACCAGGGTGGGGGGATTCTCGGAGGTCACGCCGTCCGGCAACTCGCCTGTGTCAATCGGGAAGGCTTTACTGTGGAGCTTGTTTGCAAGGCTCCCCAACTGACCGTAGGCATTCGCCATCGGGAAACGGGGCAAACGAGTGTTTTCGGTTTTTTTGCCGATGGCGCCGGACTGCTGGCCAAAACCGTACCAATCACGCTTGGCAATCTCGCGTTCCAGGGCTTCGTCAAACTCTCCGTAAGGATAAGCGAACATGGGTGCAGGCGCCTCCAGTTCCCGGGCAAGGGTCTCCTGGGCTGAATCAAGGCTGCTGGTAATCCGGGCTTGCCAGTCACTCTGACTTTCGTTCGGTTTCCGGGCCAGGTGCCCATGGTCGGCACTGTGATTGGCAATCGTCACGCCCGGACGTTCGGCCAGCTCCCGAATCTGATCCCAGGTCATATAGCCTTTGCGACCGACCGCTTCGGTGTTTACAAAAATCGTGTAGGGGTAGGCCTTGTCGGACAGCAGCGGCGCCGCCGTATGATAGACGGAGTCGTAAGCGTCATCGAAGGTAATGGAGATGCGATTGCTTTCTCCATCAGTGCCAGCCAGTGTCGTTTCGGTGCCTTTCAGCAGACCCACAACTTTGAGCTCCAGATCAGAGATCATGTCCAACTGGCCTTCGAACAGGGACACAGACGTGCTGGTCGCGGGCGGCGTTGAATCACTGACATGGTGGTACTGGAGAACAACAAGGTCAGCCCGGGCTGAGATGGCCGTTGTCGTAATAGCGATGACAACGGAAGACTTCAGGAATCTTTTGAGCGGCATAGCGTCTCCTGTGTTTCTGTGCCTCGGCCGGTTCGAACGGGCCCTGATCAGTTGCTGTGGCGAAAGTGGGCTTTCAGTACCGCAAAGGCCTGATTGAGATGCTGAATGGTTTCGGTCTTGCCGCCGCGGTCCGGGTGAGCGTGCATGACCGCCCGGCGGAATCGATGCTTGACGGTTGGAAAGTCTGCAGGGACAGCCTGGAATCCCAGCACTTCGGCGGCTTCCCTGGCTGCGGATTGCCCGGGTGCTTCGCCAGAAACGCCTGTCCAGAAATCATTCATCATCTGTTGAATTGTTTCCTCCGGCAGACGGTACTGGGATAGATCCAGATAGAATTGGCGAAGTGTGTCAACACTGTCCGGAACCCCGTCACCACCGACCACCGGCTGCGCCTCGATCCGGATGTTCAAGGGCGAGATCGTCAGGCTCTCGCCGGTTTCGGATAACTGGTCACGGAGACGGTAGAGCACATGAAACAACAGAAAATGAACCGGATAGAGTTTTTCCGGTTCGCTGAAAACAACCTCTCCAAGCAGTTCCCAGGGCGGCTTCTGAAGTGCCTTGATCAGAGATAATTCACTCATGCCTGCCGGTGCCGTTCTGAGTTCGTGCTCAACGGCTACCAGCAGGTGCTGAATCTGTTGCTCCAGGCAGTCATCTTCATCCACTGCCCTTGGGTGAGAGGCACTTATCGGTGAACGGCGGTCTGTCATAGGGCTCATGTTAGGGCACTGCGGCTCATCAGGGAAGTGCGGCCACCCGCGGAAGGCCACCCATAAACAGGGCGGTGGAGAACCCGGTTGCGGTCAACGCTTCCGCATCCGCTGAATCCGGGTTCCTGTGGGCGCGCCTTGCAAGAGACAGGCTGGTTTCATAGGCGACTCCGAAAAAAGCGGCGCACAGGTATTCGTGATCAATGGGGGGGAGAAGCCCTCGTTCCATCGCCTCGCGAACATCTTCTTCCAGAGATAACATGGTCAGGCCGAGAATATCCGAACCAAACAGTTCCCTTAGCGCCCGATCATTGCGGTGGGCGAGTTCATAAACCAGCGGATCCTGCGCGGTTGCGGTGTATAGAGACAGGTAGGCGTAGTGAATGAAATCCTCGGCGGTATCTGCCGTGCGCCGGTAGTGGCGGAGGTTGTTATTCAGGTTGGTGAGAAAACCGGTAAGCAGGGCAGCGAAAATATCCTGCTTGCTTGAAAAATAATTGTAGAAAGTGCCGGCGGCGAGGCCAGTAAGGCGAACTATGTCGCGGATGGTTGAATTCTCGTAGCCCCGTTGGCGAAAACATTCCCGTGCGGCATGAAGGATCGCATTGCGGTTCCGGATCCGGTTCTGTTCACGCTTGCCCGTGACTTGTTCACTCGATTGCAACATATCCATGTTGGTATCCTGTCCCTGAATCCAAGTGGCGCGTATAATCCGCCGTCCATTTACCTTATGAATGTCGTTGGTATGTCCGAAGCAATGATCGCCAGTTCCGAACAGTCCTTCAACCCAGAGCGGGAGCGCCGCCAGAAACTGGAGTTGAACAAGCTGCAGAAACGTCTGCGCCGCGAAGTCGGGCAGGCGATTGCCGATTTCTCGATGATTGAAGCCGGTGATAAAGTCATGTGCTGCCTAAGTGGCGGCAAAGACTCCTACGCTATGCTCGATATCCTGCTGAACCTGCAGAAGAGCGCACCGGTCTCGTTCGAGTTGATAGCCGTCAATCTCGACCAGAAGCAGCCGGGATTCCCGGAAGAGGTGCTACCCGAATACCTCGCCTCCATGGGTATCGAGTATCACATCATCGAGAAGGACACTTACAGCATTGTTAAGGAAAAAGTGCCCGAAGGGAAGACTACCTGTGGTCTGTGTAGCCGCCTACGTCGCGGAATTCTCTATAATTTCGCCGAGGAACATGGTGTAACCAAGATTGCGCTGGGCCATCACCGTGATGATCTGCTGGAAACCCTGTTCCTGAACATGTTCTATGGTGGCAAACTCAAGTCCATGCCACCGGTGCTGCACAGCGACGATGGCCGCAACACGGTAATCCGTCCGCTGTCGTACAGTCGGGAAAAGGACATAGCCCGCTATGCGGCTCTTCGAGAGTTTCCCATTATCCCCTGCAACCTGTGCGGGTCTCAGGAGAATCTCCAGCGTCAGGTTATCAAGGATATGTTTCAGAGCTGGGATAAACAGCATCCGGGTCGGCTGGAGACCATGTTCCGGGCCATATGCAACGTTGAGCCCTCGCATCTGGCGGATACCAACCTGTACGATTTTCGGGAAGGTGAACGCCTGGGTGGCAAGCGGCAGGCGGTCAACACTGCGGAGCCTGAAGCAACAACTGACTTCGGCCGCCTGGATGTGCTGAATATCTAGCGTTAATGCCCGGCCATATGCAGAAAGGGCAGGGTCCAGATTCCGAAGAAGATGAGCAGGCCGCCGGTCACCTTCCTGAACAGTTGGTGCGTCTGTAAGCCCCGGACCCAGTTGGCCGCGAAGCCCGTGGCCAGCATGGAGGGCAGGGTGCCCAGCCCGAAAAACAGCATGGTCAGCGCTGCCGAGCCCACCGTCGGTTGCAACGCCGCCCACCCCAGAGTGCTGTACACCAATCCGCAGGGAAGCCAGCCCCAGAGTGCTCCCAGGGCAAGTGCCTGTCCGCCGTGATTTACAGGAAGAAATCGGCGGGTCAGGGGAGAGATTCGTGCCCAGATCGGGGCTCCAACCCGCTCTACGTAGCGAATACCCTGCCACCATTGCCCCATGGAAAGGCCCATGAATATCAGCAGAACACCCGCCAGTGAGCGAAGTACCAGTCCCGCTAACGTCCACTGGCTAGCGGCCGATGTGCTCGCCAACGCAACCAGCGTGGCTATGACCACATAGCTGCCAATACGACCAAAATTAAAGGCCAGAAGCATCACGGATTGCCGCAACCGGAACCCCTTGCCCACTGGCAGGGCCATGGAAAGGGACGCGCTGATACCGCCGCACATGCCCAGACAGTGCGTGCTGCCGAGCAGTCCGATCAGGAAGGCGCTGGGATAGCTGAGGTAGAGTTCCGGGCTCATCCTTTTCGGGATTTATCCTCAGCGGGATCGGATGGCTGGCTGACCTCGGCTTTCTGCCCCGAGGTTGGTTTCTCTGCAGCCGGTTTATCGGTGCGAGCGTCGTCCGGAATCATGTCTTTGTCGTCATCGTAAAGTATCCGGTGGGCCGGGCCTTCGAGATCATCGTACTGGCCGTTCTTGACCGCCCATGAAAACAGGACGATGCCCAGCGCCACCAGTATGAGCATCACCGGGACCAGAAACATTACGATTTGCACGGCAAAACCTCGCAAAAAAAGTATAAGCTTACGGTATCAGGACAAGGCCTGGGCGCCAACTTCGGAATTGCCCTGACGTGGTCTGCCCGGGGATTTGCCTAATCGCAGCGCATTCAGCACGACCACCAGAGAGCTTACAGACATGCCTATCGCGGCCAGCCAGGGTGGGACCATGCCCGCCGCGGCCAGAGGTAGGGCGCATACGTTGTAGACAAGCGCCCACCAGAGATTCTGACGAATGATGCGACGAGTCTGGCGGCTCGTTTTCAGGGCTTCGACGAGCTGCAGCAACTGACCGTTCAGCAAGACTGCATCGGCTTTCAGTTGTGTCAGGTCGGCTGCCGTCCCCATGGCGACTGAAATTCCGGCACCGGCCATGGAAGGCAGATCGTTCAAACCATCACCAACCATCATGATGTGCCGGCCTTCGGCATCCAGTCGTTGCAGCACAGCCAGTTTTTCTTCCGGCGAAGCCTGGCCGATTGCCTCACCAATACCCAGGGTTGCTGCTACCTGGTCAACGTGTCTCGATCGGTCGCCACTCAGGAGCAGGGTGCGTATACCGGCATCATGCAGAGCCTGGATTGCCGACCGGGCATCGTCACGGGGTTGGTCGTCCAGCCTGAAACAGGCAAGCCATTCCCGGTCGGAGGCCAGCCATATTTCCATGCCCTGATGCTGCGCCACTTGCGGGGCGGGAGTGTCGGTATGTTGCGCCACGAATCCCCGGTGGCCGATAAACAGGGGCAGGTCCCCCAGCCGGCCGGAGAGCCCCCCGCCAAGGTGATTTTCAACATTCTCTATGGCAGCAGTGGTTCGCCGATGGAACACTCTGGCAATCGGATGTTCAGAGTACTTCTCAAGCCCGGCAGCGAGTTTGAGGCACGTCTGCTCGTCCATGCTGCCCACAATGTCGGTGCCGGTCAGGCTGAGCTCTCCTCGGGTAAGCGTCCCGGTTTTATCGAATACCACGGTATCGATGGTGTTCATCGACTCCAGGGTATGCCCCCTCGTAGGCAGGAAGCCAAGGCGGCGGAGTCTGACCGTTGCCGAGGTAATGGCAGTTGGAGTTGCCAGCGAAAGCGCACAGGGACAGGTGACCACCAGCACCGAAAGAGTAATGTCGAAGGCATTGTCAGCACCGGCCAGCCACCAACCTATCCATACGATTGGTGCCAGGATCAGAACCCGTCCGACAAATTTTCCTGCCATCCGATCGGCCATCATGGCGACCTGTGGTTTTTCGGATTGAACCCGGTCCAGCACACGTAAAATCCCTGAGAGCCGGGTCTGGGCGCCTGCTTTTACCACCCGGATATCCAGCGGGTTCTCACCGTTAACGCTTCCTGCATGAACGGTATCGCCCGGGTGCCGGGTTTCAGGGAGGTATTCACCAGTCAGTGCGGCTTCGTTGAGGGTTGACTCCCCCCTGACAATCTCTCCGTCCACGGGCAGGGT
>AZIK01003634.1_pt1 | contig 10309 bp, 8 predicted proteins | sample 359131 | NCBI WGS metagenome assembly AZIK01 (sample SAMN02429715, study PRJNA222663) | marine sediment metagenome | biome: Sediment sample; isolation source: enrichment culture of sample MGS-ANC(AMM) from oil contaminated site at the... | place: Italy: Ancona | collected 2012-02-14 | depth 6 m m | reverse complement strand
GGTCTCAGGGAATTGTTCAGGCAATCAGCCCTGGTGCTGGCCCAGGAATACCTTTACACAGATTACGATTGGCGAATCGGTGTGCTGGGTGGGCGGGCCATTTACGCCTGCAAGTACATGATGGTGAAGGGCCACTGGCAGATTTATCAGCACGGCGAATCCGAGAGTGAAAGCGGCGGGTTTGAAACCATGCCTACCTATGAGGTTCCAAGGAACGTTATTCAGGCAGCCCTGAACGCTACCAGGCTGATTGGGAACGGGCTTTACGGGGTGGATATCAAGCAATCCGGTAACAGAGTTGCCGTGATCGAGGTCAACGATAACCCGAGTATTGATGCCGGTGTTGAAGATCGTTTCCTGGGGGGAGAGCTCTATACTCTGATTATGCAGGAATTTCTCTCCAGAATGGAAGAGAACCGGCGCCACTAGAGCGTGCCGGCCGCTTTTCTCAGAGGCCGGCAACCCACACCCGTATGCTGCCAAACCAGGGATAATCCCGGAGCTGTTCCCGGATATTTGTTGTAGAGAAGACCGTTTGTGTTTCCGGCTCGTCCAGGAACAGCTCCAGGTGCACTTTGTTTTTGAGGTAATGGAGTCGCAGGCGACTGTGCTGGGGAAGCTCGCCCAGACGTTGCACCATAATGGCCTGGAGTTCTTGCCGCGAGGGCAGACGTTCTGACGTCGGGAGCTGATCTTCGTCGTTCTCGGCGTCGATGTGAAAGTTGATGTCGCGGATGTTATCGAGGGCATCCCGCATGCCGGCGACCACCTGCATGCCAATCTGATGCCCTTCCGAAACGCTGATTTCCGGACGAACCACAAGATGGATGTCGAGCAGGATATCGTGGCCCATACGGCGGCTCCGGAGCTCGTGGACGTTGCGGACGCCATCGGTATCCCGGGCAATACTCTTGAGCATTTCGGTATCGTCCTGGGACAGGCCTGTGTCGACAAGCTCTTTCACACTGTCCCAGGTGAATTTCCAGCCAACGTGGATGATGATGCCGGCGATGACGACGGCGGCAAACACATCCAGCCATACCATTCCGAGCATGGCACCAACCGTGGAAACCAGGACCACTACCGAAGAGAAGGCATCGGTGCGGCTGTGCCAGGCGTTGGCAATAATCAGGTCGGATCGGATCTTAAGCCCAACGCGGCGAGTGTATCGGAAAATCCATTCCTTGCCCGCAACGGATACTGCCGCGGCCACCAGAACCGGCCAGCCCGGGACGGTATCGACGCCGCCTTCGATCAATCGCAGAGTGTTCTCCCAGGCCAAAGCGGCCCCGACGGCAATCAGAATGCTCCCGAGAACCAGTGTGCCGAAGGTTTCAATTCGTTGATGACCGTAGGGGTGGTCCTCATCGGGTTCCTGACGGGATACCTTCATGACACCCAGAACAACAAGATCTGAGGCGACGTCGGTAAAAGAGTGGATGCCATCCACCAAAAGCGCCTGGGAATGAAAAAGTGCACCTGCGATGACTTTAATGATACCGAGAACAGCATCGAGAATCATTCCGATAATTGTGACCCGCGACGCCGCCTTCATTTCTACCTTGAGCTTATCCCGGTTCTGTTGAGCGGGGGAAATCGGCTCTTGCATGGGGCACTCCTGATCAGATGACAGGTGTCAGTATAACGTCATTCTTTCTGGTTGTGGCAGGGTCAGTTCCTGGGCCCTGGTTTGAATGATTTATGCACATGATTGCAGAAGGATGACCGGTTAACATTTTGTACAGAATTTGTCGACAGCAATCGTTAAATTACATAAAACCATGATAATAAAAGGAAAAATAACTGATCAAAAAATGATCAATTTGTAGACTGGCGCAGTTATCAAGGGATGGCAACCGTTGCCCCGCGATTTTCAACAGGGTTATCCACAGATTCCGTGGAAAAGGTCACGAGACTGCCATGATACAGTCATTTACGGATGATTTGGTTCCACGCCGGGATGCTGTGGAAAACTTCCGGTATACTCCGCTCACCTGGATCATGGGAGTTTTTCAGATGTACGGCGTTATCCGTAACCTGCTTTTCCGCCTTCCGCCGGAGCAGGCTCATAATTTTGCATTGAATGGTATCGATTTTGCGCATCGGCTTGGCGTTTTATCTGCTTTTTCGCCCAAGATAGATGCATTGCCAGTGAATGTTATGGGGCTGGAGTTTCCGAACCCGGTCGGGCTCGCGGCAGGCCTTGATAAGAATGCTGATCATCTGGATTCTCTCGGTAACCTGGGCTTCGGATTCATCGAAGTGGGGACGGTCACGCCACTGGCGCAGCCTGGAAACCCGAAGCCAAGAATGTTCCGGTTGCCAGAGCACCAGGCGATCATCAATCGCATGGGATTCAATAATGAAGGTCTTGATCACCTTCTGGCGCGCGTGGATAAACGCCGGTACAAGGGCGTGCTGGGGATCAACGTCGGCAAGAATAAAGATACCCCGAATGACCAGTCCGAGAGCGATTACCGGAAAGGCATATCGGCCGTCTACACCCGGGCTGACTATATTACGGTGAATGTATCCTCGCCCAATACGCCAGGGCTGCGGGACCTTCAGTTTGGCGATTCTCTGAAAGGCTTGCTGGATGCCATCAAGGACGAACAGCTAAAGTGCGAGAAAATGCATGGCCGCTACGTTCCTGTGGCCGTGAAGATTGCCCCGGATATGGACGATGAGGGTATTCGCTTCGTGGCGTCGGCGTTGCGTGAGACAGGACTTGATGGAGTGATCGCCACCAACACCACCATCAGCCGGGACGCCGTGGCAGGCCATGTACATGAAAACGAAGCTGGTGGTCTAAGTGGTGCGCCGGTCCGTGAGCCGTCTCTGCGAGTTATCAGGGGGCTATACGCGGAGCTGGGTGAGTCTTTGCCGATTATCGGTGTGGGTGGCATTACCGATGGAGAAAGTGCAGCAGAAAAAGTCCGGGCTGGTGCCAAGCTGGTTCAGGTATATACCGGATTTATCTACCGTGGGCCGGAACTGATCAGGGAAGCGGTAGAGGCCATACGGCAGATAAGGTGATTTCCCGTACGCCAGAACGAAGATGGGCCCGCTTAGCGGGCCCGTGCGGGGAATGAACCCCGTAGCGCTTCTTCGCATGGTACGGGGCGGGAGGCCCCGTTTCGGTTACTCTGGATACTGCATCAATTTGTGTAGAAAAAGATCAGATTAAGATTCGGGGTTAGATCAGACCGTCACGCCGTCGTAACGGTTGCCAGTTTGTGGATGCCGGATACGCCGGTCATGCCCTCCCATTGATCTGTTCGGCCTTCTCGCCACCCGTTCAGCCATTCCTGGCGAACTTCTGCCTGTTCAATCGGGCAGCTGTCTTTGGATTTGCCGGACACGCCAGCGAGATAACCCCGCTTGAATGCACGAGCGTACATGTCTCTTTTCTGTCTTTTCATGCCGTTCCTCACTGATGGATTAACAGAACAAGCGTGTACACATCTGCAGTGGCTGCGACAGGTGTGACCCCTTCAGGGATAACCCACTATTGTCAGCTCAAGCCAGAGCAGTCAGGATCCTGTTAACGGAAGGACTAGTGCCTCCCGGAACGACGCGTCATCTACAAGGTAAGACGAACATTGAGTCGATGTACACTAATTATTTCATCTAAATGACGCTTTTTTTATAGTTATGTGAACTAAAAAGATTTCAGCCATTCCGGGAACAGCCGTTATTCCGGAAACTTACCAAGAGCCGCTGATGAACCAGGAGTTACCTTTGTCCAAATCTGTCTTTTTCGTAACCTGCCCGAAGGGAGTGGAATATCTTCTGGCGGACGAGCTCAGCACGTTCGGTCTGGAACCCGTGCGTAATGCGCCGGCCGGTGTCTGGGTGGAAGGCTCTCTGGAGGGCGGTTATCGGGCCTGCCTGTGGTCTCGCCTGGCTAACCGGGTCATCCTTCATGTTGATGAAGTGGATGCCAGCAGCGGCGACCAGCTCTACGACGGGGTTGTTCACATGGACTGGCAGCAGCACATTCCGGTACATGGCAGTTTTCGGGTCACGTTCCTGGGACAGAATGAAGCCATTCGGAACACCCAATACGGAGCGCAGCGGGTTAAGGATGGCATTGTGGATCGCTTTCAGGCGAACGGTGGTCCTAGGCCTTCGGTGGATGCAAAGAATCCCGATGTGATCGTATCGGCCCGCCTTAACCGGGGGCGCCTTTCGTTGGGGATTGATCTCAGCGGCCACAGTCTGCACATGCGTGGCTATCGGACCGAACAAGGCATTGCGCCCCTGAAAGAGAATCTCGCTGCAGCTCTTCTGATGCGGGCAGGCTGGCCGGAAATTGCCGCCGCTGGCGGTGACTTCGTAGACCCCATGTGTGGTTCTGGCACCCTGGTAATCGAGGCTGCCATGATGGCATTGGACATGGCACCCGGTCGAAAGCAGGAGCGGTTCGGCTTCGAACAATGGCCCGGCCACCAGCCTGATCTGTGGTTGTCCCTGCGCCAGGAAGCGGAACGTCGTGCCCATGAGGGTAAGCAGAGACGTATTCCCAGGTTGGCAGGATTTGATCAGGACAGTCGGGTTATAGCAACGGCCCGGAAGAACATTCAGCGGGCCGGGCTGGAAAGTATTCTTTCCGTTGAGGCCCGCGCTGTTGACGATCTGCAACTGGAAGGTGACTGGTCGGAACAGGGGCTTGTGTTGACCAACCCGCCATATGGTGAACGGCTGAGTGAGCGCAAAGAGTTGGGTGCTCTTTATCAGGCATTGGGTGACGCGGTGAAACGCGTGGTATCCGGCTGGCGACTTGGGGTCTTTACGGGGGCGCCTGAATTCGGCAAATCCATAGGTTTGCGCAGCTATAAGCAGTATCGCCTGTTCAATGGCAAGCTGCCTGCTCAGTTGCTGCTCTTCGAAATCAATGAAACCAGTGCCAGGACGCCAAGAGGGCCCGACATTCCCGGTGAGATCACCCCTCGTGTTGCCAACGACGAGCGCGCTGCCATGCTCCGTAACCGGCTGAAGAAAAACATGAAGACGATCGGTCAGTGGGCGAGAAAACAGGGCATTGGCTGCTACCGTCTGTATGACGCGGATATGCCGGAGTTTGCTCTGGCAATCGATATATACGAGGGGCGGGTCCACATCCAGGAATACGCGGCCCCGAAATCGGTGGACGAGCGTTCGGCGCGCGAACGACTTGCAGAAGCACTTGCTGTCATTCCCGAAGCTCTGGGGATTGATCGGCAGGACCTGGTCTGCAAGCAGCGTCAGCGTCAGACAGGCACTAATCAGTATGAGAAACAAGCAGCCAGTGGTGAGTTTTTCAAGGTTCACGAGCATGATTGCGTGCTCAAGGTGAACCTGAAAGATTATCTCGATACCGGTCTGTTTCTCGACCATCGTCCAGTGCGCCAGTGGATCCAGCAGCATTCGGCGAACAAACGGTTCCTGAACCTGTTCTGTTATACCGGTGCGGCCACCGTGCATGCCGTGGTGGGTGGCGCCAGCCGTTCACTGAGCCTGGATATGTCGAAAACCTATGTTGGCTGGGCAGAAGACAATCTTGCCCTGAACGGCGCTGATCCGAAGAAGCACCGGGTCGAACAGGCAGACTGTCTGGCCTGGTTGGCGGACCGCAAGACAATGGATCAGCGGTTTGATCTGATTTTCATGGATCCGCCTACATTCTCGAATTCTGCCCGTATGGCTGGCGTCCTGGATATTCAGAAGGACCATCCGATGCTGGTGCGGCAGGCGATGGCGCGACTGAGCTCTGATGGATTGCTGATTTTTTCCAACAATTTCCGGAGATTCAAGTTGGATGAGTCGCTGGAGAGCGAGTATGAGGTTGCCGAGGTCACGCGGGATACTCTGGATAAGGACTTTCAGCGGAACTCGCGGATCCATCGGTGCTGGCATATTCGCCACAAGGCCTGAGCATCACCGTATTGGCAGGAGGGGCAGTCCCTCCTGCCTGTCAAGGTTCGGTAGGTCGCTTTTAAAAACAAGGCGCAGGGCGTGTTCAGAATTCGTAGCGCACGCCGCCAGAGAACTGGAAGGTGTTCACATCTGAACCGGTGTCTTTGAACAGCTTGCCGCCTTCAAGCACCAGGTAGGTGTTGTTCATTACTGCAAAGTCGAGGCCTGCCAGCCAACTTACGCTGAAGCCGCTTTCAGGAAATTCGCCTTCGAAATCAAGGAAGGCACTGTTGCGGTCATTCGCGGGATCGCTGATCTCGCCCTCACCGAGAATATAGGAAAAGCCGAACTGACCGTAGAGGCTGGTGTACCTGGTCATGGGGTAGTGCAGGCCCATGTACCAGCTGGCAAAGTAGTCAACCTTGAGGGTGAGATCGCTGTTGGGTACTTCAGCGTCTTTGAGGCCTCCGCCAGCCCGCAACTCGGCATGGAACAGATCGGTTATATGGCCACCGACCACGAGGGTCCCGCCGGAGGCCCAGGCGGTTTCTGTGGTGCTTTCACCGATGCTGCGATGGTTGTAGGCGGTTGCCAGCAGGCCGATGTAGTGTTTATCTGCCCGTGGAGTCTCCTGGGCGATAGCGGCCTGGGAGGCGAGAAGAAGAGCAGGGACAAGCGGACAGACGAGGGGCGTTCGGACAACCTTGTTCATTATTATCGGGCTTCCTGACGTGGGCGACTACGGGCTGATTCTGCCTCGTGTAACCGTTTGTTACGTCGACCCGTGTCACACTTCCCTGTGTCGGTTTGGCGCGGTTACCTTAGTCGTCGAACAGGCCTTCTTCGCGGGCCATCAGGAGCAGGGCGTAGACGCCGTTTTCCGGCAGTTGCGGTTCCAGACTTTCCTCGAACAGAAGCTGGCGCCGCCGGTCTTCCAGGGTTTCGCTGTCCAGGCCGGTGATCAGCTCACCGATGGGGGCGATCTCGAACGGCGCTTCCTGTTCGACAGCGGTAAAGATAAGGTCGACCAGGATTTCGTCGGGATCCAGTCCGTCCACAAATACAGTCTGGTCTGGCAGGTCCTGATGCAGCTCCCGGGCCAGTTCGATCAGTGGCACGCCCTGTTCTTCCAGGTACATGAGGTCCACATCGCCCAGGTCGCCGTCTTCCGGAAGCCAGTCGTCGGAAGGGGCAATGACGACAGTTTTCATCCGGCCGTCTTCCAGTGACCAGGCCATGGCGGTTGGAAAAAGGGCGTCGTCGGTCTGGCAATACTCAATGTCGAGAAATCTCGGTGCAGGCACGTTCGGCTCCCGGTGGTAGTTGATTTGTAGCCCCCGTTAAAGGGAATGTGCATTCACCCATTATGAGGCTTTGTGGCTTCGTGCCATACTATTGTCGCAATTATCTTTCAATCAGGGACATCATGGAACACGCTGAATTTAACAAAGATTTATTGGGGTTTCTGAACACTTCCCCGACGCCCTGGCATGCCGTGGCGGCCATGAAGCAACGATTGCATGAGGCCGGGTTTCAGGAACTCGACGAGCGGGAAGACTGGTCGCTGGAGAGCAACAAGGGCTATTACGTTATTCGCAATGGGTCTTCGATAGTTGCTTTTCGCACGGGAACAAAGGATGTCACCACATCCGGTATCCGCATGGTTGGCGCGCACACAGACAGCCCCTGCCTGAAGGTCAAGCCAAATCCTGAGCTTCGCCGCAAGGGGTTTTTCCAGCTTGGTGTCGAAGTTTACGGCGGTGTCCTGCTTAACCCCTGGTTTGACCGGGATCTGTCCCTGGCCGGCCGCGTGACAGTGCTGGATGAAGGCGGCAAGGTACGGGATACCCTGGTGGATTTCAGCAAACCCGTGGCGTTCATTCCCAGCCTCGCGATTCACCTGGACCGGGAGGCCAACAGCAACCGAACAGTCAATGCCCAGACTGACCTCCCGCCGGTTCTGATGCAGGTTCCTGAAAGCGACACCACTAGCTTCGAAGATTTGCTTTCGCACCAGATTGAAACCGAATCGGGCCTCAGGATCCGCAAGGTTCTGGGCTACGAGCTGAGTTTCTATGATGCTCACGAGGCTGGATTTGTGGGCCTGCGCGATGATTTCATAGCCTCGGCTCGCCTGGATAACCTGCTGAGCTGTTACACAGGTCTTCAATCGTTGCTGAAAACCTCCGGCGACGAAGCCGCGCTGTTGGTCTGTAACGATCACGAGGAGGTGGGCAGTGTGTCGGCGGAGGGAGCCCAGGGGCCCTTCCTGACGGCGGTTCTGGACCGTTGGGCCGGTTCTGGCAAAGCACGGGCCATTGCCTGCTCAATGATGGTGTCGGCGGATAACGCCCACGGTGTTCATCCGAACTACATGGACAAACACGATGAAAATCATGGGCCGATTCTTAACCAGGGCCCGGTGATCAAGATCAATCATAATCAGCGTTATGCTACCAATAGCCGGTCTGCCGCTGTGTACCGCCACATCAGCGATGAGTTAGGGCTGCCGCATCAGAGCTTTGTGGTGCGAAGCGATATGGGTTGTGGCAGTACCATTGGGCCACTGACGGCGGGGAACCTGGGTGTTACCACACTCGATATTGGTGTGCCCCAGTTCGGGATGCATTCCGTACGCGAGCTGATCGGCGCAGAGGATGGCTTTACGCTGTTTCGAGTGCTGACTGAATTCATGCAGCGTGAACAGATTTTCTGACGGCTGAAACGAAAAACGCCGCTGGTTCGTAAGAAACAGCGGCGCTTCGGAATAAGTGGCTCCCCGAGCTGGGCTCGAACCAGCGACAAACGGATTAACAGTCCGTTGCTCTACCAACTGAGCTATCGGGGAACAGCATCAAGTGGCGCGCATATTAAGCGCTTTGATTTACGGGGTCAACCCCCTGATATGAAAGGCTAAAAATTGTACGAAAGCAGGACCCTTCACTATCGTCCGCCGCCCTGGCTACGCAATGGTCATGTCCAGTCCGTCTGGCCTACGCTGTTTCGCAAAGTGCCAATGGTGGATCCGGAGCCCGAGGTTATTGCCACGCCGGATGACGATGAACTGCATCTGGACTGGTACCGGCAGGGAAGTGGTCGCCTGGCGGTGGTATCTCACGGTCTCGAAGGTCACAGTCGCCGACCCTACGTGCTTGGTCTTACCCGCGCACTGTTGCGTGAGGGGTGGGACGTTCTGGCCTGGAACTTCCGTTCCTGCGGGGGCGTGATGAACCGGCAACCCCGGTTTTACCACAGTGGTGCTACCGAGGACCTCAGTCTGGTGGTTAACCGGGGGTTGGCAGACAATTACGACACCCTGTTTATGTCGGGTTTCAGCATGGGCGGCAACCTGACGCTGCTCTACCTGGGCGAGCAGGGCGAGCGTATAGACAGCCGGATCTGCGGTGCGGTTACCTATTCTGTTCCCTGCGATCTGGCTGGCAGCGCCGATATGCTGGCATTGCCCAGCCGGAAAATCTATATGCAGCGGTTTCTGAGCGATCTTAAAGTGAAGATGCACGAAAAGGCGGAAAAGTATCCGGAGCTGATCGATATTTCAGACTTTGATGCCATCCGCACTTTTCATGAATTTGATGACCGGTATACAGCGCCGTTACACGGTTTCCGAGATGCCAGGGATTACTGGGCTCAGTGTTCGGCACTCGCGAGGATGAAAGATATCAGGGTGCCGTCACTGATGGTGAATGCCGCCGATGATCCGTTCCTGTCTACCCGGTGTTTTCCGGAATCGCGGCAACAACTCGGTGCCCATGTGCGTCTGGAAGCTCCACGCTGGGGTGGCCACGTAGGGTTTGTCGAGCATGCCCGGGATGGATATTACTGGTCCGAGCGCCGGGCCCTGGCGTTCCTGCAGCAGATAACCTGAACCTGGCTCATTGAAGGATCGGTCTGATCACCGGCCAGACATTGTCCAGAAGTCTGCCCTGGGCTTCCTCAGTGGGATGGATGCCGTCGGCCTGCATCAGATTGTCCTTGTTATAGATGCCGTCGAGAAAGAAGGGAACCAGATCGGTGTCGTAGCGGTCTGACAGTTTCGGGTAGATGTTGGCGAACATTTCCGTGTACCTCTGTCCGTAATTGGGAGGTATCTGCATGCCGACCAGGACCGCGCGGGCGCCTGAACCCTGAACCTTTTCGATCATGGAGGCGAGATTGGATTCAATAACATTGGGTGGAAAACCGCGAAGGCCGTCGTTGCCACCCAGTTCGATTACAACCACTTCCGGGTCGTTTTCCTCAAGTAGTTCCGGTAGCCGGCGGGCTCCGCCATCGGTGGTCTCTCCGCTGATGCTGGCATTGACCACGGCCCAGTCCTTCAGCCCATTGCTTTGCAAGCGATTACGCAGCAACTGGACCCAGGCAGTTTCTGAGGGGACGCCATAGGCTGCAC
>AZIK01007775.1_pt1 | contig 10318 bp, 6 predicted proteins | sample 359131 | NCBI WGS metagenome assembly AZIK01 (sample SAMN02429715, study PRJNA222663) | marine sediment metagenome | biome: Sediment sample; isolation source: enrichment culture of sample MGS-ANC(AMM) from oil contaminated site at the... | place: Italy: Ancona | collected 2012-02-14 | depth 6 m m | reverse complement strand
CTGTTCGATGGCGCTCACGGGCGGAGCGAGCATAAAGGGCTGGCCGAAGCTGCGCGGGCTCAGGAGCTTGAGGAAGCGTGCCGGCAGTTTGCCATGGCTAATCCCCAGACGCTCTACCACTACGACCTGCACACGGCCATACGGCCCTCTCACCGGGAGCGGTTTGCGCTGTATCCGTTTGTTGAAGGACGAACGGTTCCGGCAGACCAGTGTGACTTTCTGCTGGAGGCGGAGGTGGAGACGCTTCTGCTGCAGCACAAGGCGGGCACGACGTTCTCGTCGTTTTCGTCTTCACTGCTGAAGGCCGAGAGTTTTACCGTGGAGCTGGGTAAGGTTCGACCGTTCGGGCAAAATGATCTGGGACGCTTTTCCGGTATACAGGATGCCTTGCGACGGCGGTTCAGGGGGCAAGCCTCATCTGCACCACAGCCCCCGCTTGATCACCTGACGGTGTTCGAGGTAGTGCATGAAATCCTGAACACCGGAAAGAATTTCCGGTTTCATATTCCGGATGATGTCGCCAACTTCACCGAGTACCAGCCAGGCACGGTAATCTGGGAAGACGATGAAACCAGTTACCGGGTCGGACACTCGCCGGAGGCAATTGTTTTTCCCAACCCGGAGGTTCCTGTCGGCCAGCGGGTTGGTTTGATGGTCAGGCCGGGGCGTTTTCAGGTTCCGGCACGCTGACTTTGATCAACTGCGTGCATACCGCCGGGATTACCAGCAGCGTCAGTACCGTTGAAGCCAGCAGACCCGAGATGATCGCCCAGGCCATCGGCGGCCAGAGGGTAGAACTGGAGAACGCCAGGGGCAGCAGCCCCGCCACGGTGGTTGCCGTGGTCAGAAGAATCGGGCGGGTACGCTGCTCTACCGCACTGCGCATGGCATCCCGGACATCCCTGCCCTTCTCCAGCTCGCGGTCCATGACGTCCAGCAACACGATGGCGTTGTTCACGACGATACCCACCAGAGCAATCACCCCCAGCAGGGACTGGAAGCCGAATGGGGAACCGGAGAGTACCAGCCCCGGAAAAATGCCAACGGTTGCCAGTGGTACCGTCAAAAGAATAATCCCGACCCGGCGGAACGAGTTGAACTGCAGCAACAGGAAAAACAGTAGCAGTAGCATGCCAACAGGGGCGGCGGTCAGCAACGCCGTGTTGGCCTCACCGGAACCTTCAGCATCGCCCCCCATGACCATACGTGTGCCCGGCGGCAGAGGGTTCTTTTCAAGGCCGGCGTACAAACCATCCAGAGCCTGGCTGAAGCTGTAGCCGGTTTCCAGGTTCGCCGTAACTGTGTTCATCCTCACGCCATCGCGCAGGTAACGGGCAGCCGGTTCCCAGGTGGTGTCAACACTGGCCACTGCGGACAGGGGCACGGCATCGCCATGATCGTTGTAGATGTTTACGGACAGCAGGCGTGACAATGACAGCGCGGTTCCTTCCCGGGATCGCAACACCAGGGGAATGGGATCCTCTTCCTGTCGGTAACGTTCAGCCACCACACCAAAACTCTGGCCATAGAGGCTCTGGGCCACATCGGCGCGGGTCAGGCCATACCGGGCGGCGGTGGCGTCGTCTACGTTGATCGCGATGCTGGGCACGCCAATGTCCAGGTCATGCCTGACATCCTCGGTGCCTTCAACGCCCCGCAAAATACTGAAGATCTGCTCTACTGCCCTCATCCGGGTGTTGTCATCAGCGTGGTAAACCCGGATCGCTACCGGAGCGGCCCTGGGTGGGCCCTGCCCAAGTATCCCGACGGTTACGTCGAGCTCGGGCATCTGTTCTGTTACGTGGCCACGAATCCAGCGAATCATATCCGTGGTGTCTTCCAGCGAGGGCGTGGTGACCACCAACCGTGCCCGGTTCGGCGCCTGGGGCGCGCGCTGGAGGTTGTAATAGAAAGACGGCCCGGTGAAACCGACGAACCGATGAACTTCCAGAGCGTCAGGTTGTGAGCGGATGATCCTTTCCAGATTTTCCGTTGCCTCAGCGGTTCGCGACTGGTCGGTACCTTCGGGCATGAAGACCTCAACGATAACCCTTGGGCGATCGGCATTCGGAAAGAACTGCTGGGCCATAAACGGGGTCATGGCCAAGCTGATTCCGACCAGCAGAACGCCAGCGGCGATCAGGCGCCCGGGATATCTGGAAACCAGGCCACCGAGGAATCTTGCCAGCCCGATCAACCGTTCCTGTCCGGCCTTGCCGCGTGGTTTCAGGAACTTTGCGGCCAACAGAGGGACAGCGGAGATAGCAAGCAGGTAACTGACTGACAGCGTCAGCATGATCATCACTGGCACACCGCGGGTAAAGTCGGCAGCCCCTCCCTTCGCAAGAAGCAGGGGTGCGAAGGCGGCCAGCGTGGTACCCGTAGAGGCGCCGAGCGGCCCCGCCAGCTCACTGACTGCGGTGCGCAGGGCGTCCAGACGGCGCATGCCGTCATCCAGATGGCCCTGGATGTTTTCAACAATCACAATGGCATTGTCGATCAGGATTCCGAGTGAGATCACCATCCCGATGACGGCAATCTGGTGCAGAACACCGCCACCAAGGTCATAGAGCCCGACACTGATCAACGCCACCATCGGCAGGATCGACGCTACCAGCAGGCCCATACGAATGCCCATGCCGGTAAAGACTACGGCAACAATTATCAACACCGACAGCACGAGGCTCCAGGCCAGGTTATCAAGCCGTTCCTGCACCTTGTCCGGCTGGAAGAACATCTCCCGGATCTCGTAGGGTTCAAAGTCCCCGCGAATCTGTTCCATGCGCTCCCGCACCCGTTCGCCAAAACGGATTGCATCGGTGGTGCCTTCTTCCATGATGACCGAAACCAGCACCACCCGCTCACCGTCATACCAGGTCTCCGGCTGTCGCGGTTCCGCTGGTCCGCGCCAGACATCCGCCACCGCGGCCAGAGGCACCTGGGAGCCGTCTGGCAGTTCAATGGGGGTCGCACGAATCGCGTCAATGTCGGCAAACTCACTGTTGGGGAGCACTGACAGGCGGCGGCCATTAACCACAACGAAACCGCCCGGAATAGTCTGGTTGCGCCGTGCCAGGGTGTCCAGCACCCGCGCCGGCGATATGCCCAGACGGTAGAGCGCGGCGTCATCGAGGGCCAGAGTAATCTGCTCGTCGGCATCGCCTTCCAGTTCAATCCGGGAGACACCTGAAAGATCAGACAGGTTTTGCTTGAGCCGCTCGGCGACATCGGATAATTCAGTTACCGAGGGAGAGCCACCCACAGCCATGACAATGGCCGGAATATCGATCAGGCGATCGTCCAGGACCATTTGGCCAACATCGTTGGGGAAGTCCTGCTTCGCCCGCTCCATGGCCTGGCGCACCCGGTCCCAGGCCGGATCGGTATCGTAGATGGTATCGTTCAGGCGAAGACGGACAATCGCCACGCCGGTGCGAGCCGTTGATTGGGTGTAATCCACTTCCTCGACCTGGCGAAGCTCATCCACCAGAGGTCGAAGCACCAGTCGTTCAACAGCATCGGCGCTGGCACCCGGATAAGTGATGCTGATCAGCCCCGCCCGATACGGAAACGAAGGGTCTTCCTGACGTGGCATGGTGCTGTAGGCCGCCACTCCAAGCAGGCAGAGCATGGTCACCACCATGCCCAGCAAACGCTGGCAGTTCAGGAGCCTGCGGGTCATCAGCGCACCTCCACGGTATCACCGTCTGCCAGGCGGGTCATGCCGGCGTAAACCACCTGATCGCCCGGGGACAGATCCCCGGAAGTAACCACCACCCGCTCGCCAACAACCCGGTCCACTGCCACCGGAACCCTGCTGGCAACATTATCCCGAACCCGGAAGACGCTGACACCCTCGGCATTGCGAATCACCGACAGCAGGGGAACCGTAAGTGCCGATTCCCGAACCGGAGTAATCCCCACTTCCACCGGCGCCCCGGGCTCCAGAGTATTCACCGGCAGGCTCACCAGCACCGGATGCAACTCACCGCGAATGGCGCCGGCCTGAGCAATTTCGATGACCGAACCTGATTGCGGTGGCTGGCTGCGATCCTGCACTGACCATACCGGCAATGCCTGCTCCAACTGCACATGTTCCAGCAGATAGGCGGGCACCCGCACTTCCACCTCACGCCCCTCCGGGGAGGAAAGACGCATTACCGCCTGGCCCGCAGCCACAAATTCATCCCGCTCAACCAGCAGAGCTTCCACCCGGCCAGAGAAAGGCGCACGTAGTGTACTTTCCTCGAGTAACTGAGTGGCTTCTGCCAGAGAAGCCCGGGCCGTCGCAACACTGGCTTCCAGGGAGTCCCGACGGGCCGCAAGCTGCTCCAGGGTCTGCTCGGATACCACGCCACGCTCATGCAACCGGTCAGAGCGCTCCCACTCCCGCCGGGCTTGCTGATACTGGGTTCGGAGTTCCTCGAGCCGGGCTCTGGCGGAGTCCCGCGCCGGCTCCAGGGCAGGATTGTAGACCCGGGCAAGCAGATCACCAGCCTGCACAGTCTGGCCCAGTTCGACGGCCCTCTCCTTAAGGGTTCCGCTTACCTGAAACGTCAGCGTGGCCCGCTGAGTGGCACGAACAATACCGGAGAAGCGCAGAGGCATATCCTGGCTTTCGCCACCAGTGACTTGGGACACGCGCACGGAAACCGACTTCTGTTCGGGTTCCGGTGATACATCACCGGCCTTGCAGCCTGACAGAAACAGGAAAAAAGCCGCAATTGAAACGATGGCAACGGGAGTACGAAGTGGCGTCATGATTCTTCCTTTCATCCATGTTCTTGTCGTTGGCGGAGTCCAGTCCCTGGATAAACCCGGCAGTTAATCTGGACATAATGTCATTCTTTGACATTATGTCAATAATCAGGTTTGATTCTGATTCAGGTATCCTGTGCCTGCCGCTGCCAACTAACCGGATAATTGAATGAGCGAACCGCTGAAAACCCGCCGCGAGCGCGAAAAACAAGCCCGTTACGACACCATTCTGGACGCCGCTGAACGGGTGTTCTCAGAAAAGGGTTACGAGCGCACATCCATGGACGACATTGCCCGCACCGCCAGCCTCAGCCGGGCGTTGCTTTATGTGTACTTCAAGGATAAGGCAGCTATACAACGGGGTATCATGCTGAGGGCCGGGCACAGCCTGTTCCGGCGATTCGAAGAGGCCAAGCAGACCGCCGATACGGGTCTGGCCCAGATCCGGGCAATGGGAGAATCCTACTACCGTTTCTACCTGGAGGAACCGGATTACTTCTCGGCACTCACCACGGCATCTACCGCCATGGCCGAGGCAGACGAAAACCAGGCCGAGGAGATGCTGTGTTCCAAGTCAGACCTGATGGAACTGATGGTGGAGGCAATTGAACTGGGACTTCGGGACGGCACCATGAACCGGGACCGTATTATCGACCCCGCTCTGACCGCCCTGTACCTGCGAGGCGCTCTTCACGGGGCAATCCTTCTCTGCCAGTCAGAAATGAGCGAAGGAAATCCCGCCTTCCCCGCGGAAAGTCTGATCCGGCATACCATGGAGATGCTGACGTCCTCAATTTCCGCCTAGAGCTGGAAATCGTAAATCGATCCGAGGCCCATGATGCCGGTAAGTTCGTCCAAAGCTTTCCGGACCTCCTCCAGCAGCATGGGATCGCCAAGCTCATCCTGACTCAGCTCGTCCCGATAATGGGCAGCCACCCAGGCAGTCAGGCGTTCGTAGAGCTCATCGGTGAGCAACACGCCACGGTTTATGGCTTTCAGCTCGTCGTCATCCAGCACCACTCTCAGGCGCAGACAGGCAGGTCCACCCCCGTTGCGCATGGACTGTTTGACGTCGAAAACCTCAACCGAGGTAACGGGCCCTCCAGAGGCCACCAGGTTGTCCAGATAGCGACTGACCGAAGCCACTTCACGGCACTCCCCAGGCACCGCCAGTAGCATGCCGTCCGGGGTTTTCAGTAACTGGCTGTTGAACAGGTAGGAGGCAATCGCATCCTCCAGCGGCACATCGGCACTACTGACCCGGACCGCGTGCAGCTCGGCTCCGGTAAGACGTTCCCGGATATCCGCCAGCACCTGCTCTTCCTCCAGGAACGCCATCTCATGGTAGAACAGGGCATTGCCATTACCCACGGCAATCACGTCGTTATGGAAAACGCCCGCATCGATGGCTTCCGGGTTCTGCTGGGCAAACACCACATACTGATCCCTCAGGCCATGCAGCCGCGCAATCGCCTGGGAGGCTTCGAGAGTCTGTCGTGCCGGGTATTTTTTCGGTGCCGGTGCCTGTTCGTTAAAGGCAGTCTGCCCGTAGACAAACAGTTCCACGCCGGGCTCCCCGTATCCGCCGCACAGCCGGGTATGGTTGGCAGCACCCTCGTCACCAAAGTGGCTGACCGAAGGTAGTGCCGGATGGTGCGCGAAGTAGCTCTCGTCGGCAAAGATGGCTTTCAGGGAACGCCCGGTGACCGTGTGTTCAATAGAACGGTGGAATTTGGCGCTCAGGTTGGCCGGGGTAAAGTGCACGCGATGGTCGGAGGTATCGGCACTGGGCGACACCGTGGCGGCATTGGCTGTCCACATTGGCGATGCCGAAGATACCGCAGCCAGTATGGCCGGGCTGAACCTGGCTGCCTGTTCCAGAACGCGGGCATCCGACCCATCGAAACCCAGGGTCCGGAGCGTCGGTATATGCGGTCGCTCATGGGGCGGCAGGATCCCCTGCACATAACCACGGTCCGCCAGACGCTTCATCTTGGCAAGCCCCTGCAACGCCGCCTCTTTCGGATTGGATACCGAGCTGACGTTGGACTTGGAGGCAACGTTGCCCCAGGACAAGCCGGCGTAATTGTGGGTAGGGCCAACCAGACCATCAAAATTTGCTTCTACCGCATGTTTTGCCATGGCAGTCAGTTCCGTTAATCGAAGTTCAGTCCGGGCGCCAGTGTGTCTGGCACTTCGCTCTTGCCAGCTTCCAGAGAAGCCATGGGCCAGGCACAGTAGTCGGCGGCGTAGTAAGCACTCGGACGATGGTTGCCGCTGGCACCGGTGCCACCAAAGGGCGCCGCACTACTGGCACCGGTGAGTGGCCGGTTCCAGTTCACGATACCGGCCCGCACTTCTTCCACCAGACGCTCATAGAGTTTCCGGTCATCGCTCAGGATACCGGCGGAGAGTCCGTAACGGGTATCGTTGGCCAGCTCCAGGGCATCATCAAAGCTCTTGTATCGATAGACCGTAAGCAGGGGCCCGAAGAATTCCTCGTCGGTCATGTCGATACCCGTGGCATCGACAATACCCGGCGACAGCAGCCCGGTACCCGACCTGAGAGATTTCATTTCCAGCAGAGGTTTACCGCCCTTCTCGAGCAGGCTTTTCTGGGCCGCCAGAAGCTTGTCTGCCGCTTCCGCGGAGATCACAGAGCCCATAAAAGGTTGCGGATCGGCATCGAAATCGCCCACCCTGATGCGGGCCGACACCTCTACCAGGCGGTCGAGGAAAGCGTCGCCCTTTTTACCTTTGGGCACCAGAAGACGCCTTGCACAGGTACAACGCTGGCCGGCCGAGAGAAAGGCCGACTGCAGGGCGTGATGCACTGCCCCGTCAATGTCAGCCACGTCCTGAACAATAAGAGGGTTATTGCCGCCCATTTCCAGTGCCAGGATTTTCTCCGGCTGACCGCCGAACTGCTTGTGCAGCAGATGCCCGACCGTTGAGCTGCCGGTAAAGAACAGGCCGTCAATCAAAGGGTGGCTGGCCAGGGATTTGCCGGTGGCCGAGGCACCCTGCACGAGGTTAATGACACCATCCGGAATACCCGCTTTCTCCCAGAGCTTCACGGTCATCTCCGCGACACCAGGCGTCAGCTCACTGGGCTTGAACACCACCGTATTGCCCGCCAGCAAAGCCGGCACGATGTGGCCGTTGGGCAGGTGTCCCGGAAAGTTGTACGGGCCGAACACCGCCACAACGCCGTGGGGCCTATGCCGAAGTACCGCGTGGCCACCAGCGACGTCGGACTCGGAGGTTCCGGTGCGCTCGTTGTAGGCTTTCACGGAAATGCCGATCTTGCCGATCATCGCAGCCACTTCCGTACGGGATTCCCACAGGGGCTTGCCGGTCTCCAGGCCGATCTGATGGGCCAGCTCTTCCTTATGGGCCTCAAGCAGCTCGCCAAAGGCCTCGACAACCGCCTGGCGCTCAACAAAGCTCTTGCGCTGCCACTGCAGAAAGGCTTTACGCGCCTCACGAACGGCCGCATCAACATCTTCCAGATTAGCGCTCTGGCCATCCCAAACCACTTCGCCGGTAACGGGCTGGACAGACTCGAATTCCTCGCCGTGGCCCTGCAGCCAGAGTCCGTCGATAAAAAGTTCCCCTGTCAGCTTTGCCATTTTGATGCACCTCCCGTTACTGAGCTTCTATAACTATGTTTGGTCAGTCCTCCCGAGTCTTTCAAGGGAGCCAGCCGAACCGGATCGCCGGATTCGATCTGCAAGGCATCCGCCACTTCCGGCGGCATGCTGACGGTGTCCGGCCCGATGCAGTCTATCGGTATGGTGGTCACCCGGAAGTCCCTGAACGAGCGGTTCGACACCATCACCCTTTCTCCGGCCGGGACATCCAGATTTACCGGCTTGCGAGTCACCATCGCGTGCCGGTTCATGCCTTCCCGCACCGTCCGTATATTATGAACAAAGGCTTCAACCACCGGCCCGCCATCAAAGATGTCTACCAGACCGTTAAAATTGAACCCCTCGGACTGGAGCATCCGGAGCGCCGGTGCCGTGTTGTCATGGACCCGACCGATAACCGCCCGGGCCGAATCCGGCAGCATTGGCAAATAAATCGGATACTTCGGCATGAGTTCAGCAATGAATGATTTATTGCCAAGGCCCGAAAGCATGTCGGCCTCAGTGAACTCCATATCGAAAAACTTACTGCCCAGGGCGTCCCACAGGGGGCTACGCCCCCGGGTATCCGATACCCCGCGCATTTCAGCGAACACTTTTTCTGAAAAGTGCTTTCGAAAATCGTCGAGATACATGAACCGGCACCGGGACAGCAATAACCCGCTGCCACCGCCCTTGTACTCGTCGGAAAGCAGCAGCGAACATATTTCACTGGTGTCGGTCATGTCGTTGGACAGTTGCAGCGTCGGTGTTCGCACGTGCACACCCAGCTCTTTAGACGCATTCACGGTAATACTGAGCCGGTAGTTGTAAAACACCTCGTCCAGGCCAACGCGGGCCTGAATGCCGCTGATTCCGACCGTTTTCCCGCGCTGGATATCCTCAAGGGCAAACAGGTATAGCCCGGCCTCGGGCGCGATGCGCTGGTTGAACGTCTCCCGGGCGTGGTTGATCTTGCCTTCCAGGATGTTCCGGTCGGCAGGCAAGGTAGTAAGCCCCTTCCCGGCATTCTGCGCCATGGTGTAAAGGTCATCCAGATCGTTTTCCTGCAGCGGGCGGATTACCAGCATGATCTCGCCTCCCCGATCCTTGTGACAACGCATTTGCGCATTCCACAGATTGTCATAGCGGCGCAATCCTTACCCGGTCACCCGCGGTTTTGTTCAGCGCTTTCCATGTAGCTATCGGAACTTTCAGTTTGTCATCCAGCGTTTCCGCCAGGGGTGTCAGCGTGCAGCGGAACTGTTCCCGCTCCCCGGCAGCAATCAGGCAGGTTTCACCCGCATCCTCATTGGTTCCATGCAGCGCTTTCGAATGGCTGGTCACCAGGGTTCTCAGGCTATCCCTGCGTGCCTCAAGAACCGGTCCGGCATCAAAAATATCCAGGAAACAGCCCGGCTGGAACCCTTCCCTCTGCAGCAATTCAAAGTTGGGCAAGGTTATCTGGTGCGCCTGCCCCAGCGCCTGCTGGGCCGCCTCGCTCAGCAGGGTGACGTAGATAGGGTTGGGGGGCATAAGCTCGGCAATAAAGGTCTTACTCAACTGCCCGGAGTACTGATCCGCGGTTTCGAAATCCATATCAAAAAAGTGCCGACCCAGGCTGTCCCAGAATGGCACGCTTCCGTCATCCAGCTGCACGCCCTGAATTTCCACCGCAACCCTTGGGGCAAACCACTCCCTGTGTTCGGCAATAAACAGAATCCGGGCCCTGGACAGTAACTCGAAAGCACTGGTACTGCGGAGTTCCGGACGAATTGAGAACGAGCACAACAGAGTGACATCGGTCAGGGAATGAGAGGGGTACAGCACCTCCACCCGACGCGACACGCCAAGCTCGTGGGACGCGTGGATCAGGGCATCCCGCCGGTAATTATAGAAGGGTTGGCCATTGCCGGCGCGGGCATCGATAC
>AZIK01005553.1_pt1 | contig 10338 bp, 12 predicted proteins | sample 359131 | NCBI WGS metagenome assembly AZIK01 (sample SAMN02429715, study PRJNA222663) | marine sediment metagenome | biome: Sediment sample; isolation source: enrichment culture of sample MGS-ANC(AMM) from oil contaminated site at the... | place: Italy: Ancona | collected 2012-02-14 | depth 6 m m | reverse complement strand
AACCATCCCGCTGTGACCGCTGGCCCGCGACAGCTCCCTGACCATCGTCAGACGTATCGACTCGGACAGTCCGGGGGCTTCGGCAAGGCAGCCGAACGCCAGAGTCTGGAGAGCATCTCCTGCCAGAATGGCGGTTGCTTCATCAAAAGCAATGTGGGTGGTAGGGCGTCCGCGCCTCAGTTCATCGTCGTCCATGGCGGGCAGATCATCGTGAATCAGTGAATAGGCGTGGATCAGTTCTATCGCGCAGGCCGGAATCAGGGCTTCATCTCCGGACTGGCCAAGGGCTTTTGCCGCTGCCACGCACAGAGCTGGTCTGATTCGTTTGCCGCCGCCAAGGACGCTGTAGCGCATGGCTTCCTGAAGGCGCCCGGAAGCAGAGTTGTGATCAATACACCGGTCCAGTTCCGCATCGATTCGGGCCCGGCAGGTTTCCAGAAAAGCTTCCGCAAGAGGGTTCTGTCGGGGCATCACTCAGTTTCATCCGGTGAAAATGGACGGGTTTCCAGGCTACCGTCACTGTTCTGTACCAGTTGTTCGACGCGCTGCTCGGCGTTCTTCAGCGCCTGCTGGCATTCTCGGGTCAGCTTTACACCTCGTTCAAACGCCGTCAGGGATTGCTCGAGCGAAAGCTCGCCCTGCTCCAGATCGCGAACCAGCTTCTCCAGTTCATCAAGAGATTTCTCAAAATCAGCTATCGAGGTGGCGCCTTGTTCACCGGCCATTTGAGGCCCTCCGATCGGGTGGCAGAATTTCGCGGATTATATCAGAGCCTGACCGCTATCGCTGCCAGTGGAAGTGACGGCGTTCGCCAGTTTTGGCATCCGGGAGCCAGCTCTGTTCGGTCACGTCGATTTCACCGCTGGTAGAGACACTTACCACAGTGGTTGCCCGAGTGCCGTAGTCGGAGCCGACTATAAAGGGTGATGACAGGAAACGCTCGGTCTCCAGTCCAATGCCGGTGTCCGGTAGCAGATGGTCTGGTGCAGGAGTATTGTCCTGAAGCAGCTGAATCAGGGTGTTATGCAGTTTTTCCGCGTTCTTGCCAGCTGCAGCAACGGTATCACCAGTCGCCTGTCTCAGACGCAGAAGCTTGGGCCATGGGGTTTGCAGTAGGTGGTTGCTCAAGCCGTAGACGCCCCGATGAATGTGCCGGCCAGGATGGGCGTCGCGGTTGCTGAAGTACCATCCGTCCCGGGGGGTAAGGTGGACCAGGTTGAAGCCTGAAAAGTGATCGGCGTGGCTATGCAGATAGCTATCGAGGTGATCACGGGAATCGCTGATAGCGCGCAAGGGCAGTTCGCCCCGGCTTATTCTGCCGGTTTCAGGAGCGCCTTCGCGCACGTTGGTCACGGCGCTGACTTGGCCCTCGGCGGTCACCGCCAGCCAGGTGCCGCCTGACAGCAGATCGCGGCCAGCAAGAACCCGGGCCCCTGACTCTGTGGTCCACCAGTCCATGGCGGCGGTTGGGCGACGAAAGAACTCATCCCGGTTGGCGGCAACAACCAGCGGAAAATGGGGGTTCTGGTCGAGGGAGAAGGCGATAAGGCACATGATTGAGGAGGTCGCTCCCGGAGTTAATGAAGTTGACTCTTGCGCTGTGTATCATACCAGCCTTGATTTTCCCGGGTACGTCTCAAACTATGATCCTGATCTACGCACTAGCCTCGTATCTGGCCCTGGGTGCTCTGGCCGGTACTCTTGCAGGCCTGTTGGGTATTGGTGGCGGGCTGATTATTGTACCGGTGCTGATCTTCACTTTTGGCCTGCAGGGGATCAACACCGAGATTATTCCGCACCTGGCGGTTGGTACGTCGCTGGCAACCATCGTATTTACTTCGGTCAGCTCGATCCGGTCCCATCACAAGCACCGGGCGGTCCGTTGGGATCTGTTCAGGCCCATGACTGCGGGGATTGTGGTCGGGGCCTTGGTTGGCGCCTGGACTGCATCTCTCCTGAGCGGGCGTGCTCTGGAACTGGTGATCGGGGTTTTCGTTATTATGGTGGGGCTCAAGATGTTTTTCGAAGTTGCCCCGGAGCCCGGTCGTAATGTCCCTGGCTCGGCTGGCCTGGGCGTCGCAGGCGGCGGTATCGGTTGGGTTTCAGCCATTTTCGGGATCGGGGGTGGAACGCTTACGGTACCTTTTCTGAGCTGGTGCAACGTTCGCATGCAGCAGGCGGTGGGAACATCGGCTGCCTGTGGTCTGCCAATTGCGGTTGCCGGAGCGTTGGGCAATATCTGGACCGGATGGCAGGATCCTGCCTTGCCGGAACTCAGTGCCGGGTTTATTTATCTCCCGGCACTGATCGGTATTATCCTGACCAGCGTTCTTTTTGCGGGTGTCGGAGCCAACCTGGCTCACCGGCTGAACGCCCGGCTTCTCAAACGCACTTTTTCCATCATGCTTCTGCTGGTGGGTCTCCGTTTTTTTCTGAGCTGAGAGGTAATCGATGCTGCAGCATCCCCAGATCGACCCGGTGGCAATTGCCATTGGCCCCTTCAAGATCCACTGGTATGGCCTGACCTATCTGTTCGGTTTTGTGGCCGGCTGGTGGCTTGGGCGCATCCGGACCCGGAAGCCCTGGTCGCCCATCAACGAAGAACAGATGGGTGATCTGCTTTTTTATCTCGCCCTGGGGGTAATTCTAGGCGGGCGATTCGGCTATGTCCTGTTCTACAACTTTGATGCTTTCCTGGCTGATCCGCTCTGGCTGCTCCGGGTCTGGGAAGGGGGTATGTCCTTTCACGGCGGTCTGTTGGGCGTAATGTTTGCCATGTGGTGGTACGGCCGCAAGGTGGGCAGCGGTTTCTGGCGGATGGCCGATTTCGTAGCGCCACTGGTGCCGCTGGGTCTTGGCGCAGGGCGGATCGGAAATTTTATCAACGGCGAATTGTGGGGCAAACCCACGGATGTTGCCTGGGGTATGGTGTTCCGTACGGCACCAGATGCCCTGGCGCGACACCCCTCACAACTCTATCAGTTTGCCCTGGAAGGCGTGGCACTGTTCGTGATCCTGTGGTGGTTTTCATCCCGTCAACGGCCAAGAATGGCTGTGTCCGGGCTGTTCCTGATCTGTTATGGCGTGTTCCGGTTTCTGGTGGAATTCGTCCGCCAGCCGGATCCGCAACTGGGTTACCTCGCCTTTGACTGGCTCACCATGGGGCAGGTGCTTTCCTTCCCGATGATTATTGCCGGCGCCGCCCTGATGTTCATTGCTTACCGGAGAAAAGCCCAATGAAAGCGTATCTCGGCCTGATGCAGGACGTTGTGGATAATGGATTCGACAAAGGGGACCGTACCGGCGTTGGCACCCGGTCTGTCTTTGGTCGCCAGATCCGCTTTAACCTGCAGGAAGGCTTCCCGCTGGTGACCACTAAAAAAGTCCACCTGCGCAGTATTATCTATGAATTGCTCTGGTTCCTTCGGGGTTCCACCGACAACACCTGGTTGCAGCAACGCAAGGTCTCAATCTGGAACGAGTGGGCGCTGGAGAATGGCGACCTTGGCCCCATCTACGGCAAGCAGTGGCGTAGTTGGCAGTGCCCGAATGGCGAAGTGGTGGATCAGATCAGCGAGGTCATTGAGCAGATTCGCACCAAGCCCAATTCCCGTCGCCTGATTGTCTCCGCCTGGAATCCGGCGGAACTTCCTGACGAATCCATTGGCCCCCAGGACAACGTCCGTGAAGGCCGTATGGCGTTGGCACCCTGCCACTGCCTGTTCCAGTTCTACGTGGCTGACGGAAAGCTTTCCTGCCAGCTCTATCAGCGCAGTGCGGATCTGTTCCTGGGCGTGCCGTTCAATATCGCTTCCTATGCGTTGCTGACCCACATGATTGCCCAGCAGTGTGATCTGGATGTCGGCGAGTTCGTGCATACCTTCGGGGACTGCCATCTGTATCAGAATCATCTGACTGATGATATTGTCTTCGAGCAACTGAAGCGTGAGCCCCGGGCGTTGCCGAGCCTCGTGATCAAGCGTAAGCCGGCAAGTATTTTCGAGTACGAGCTGGAAGACTTCGAGTTCGAGGGATATGAGCCCTGTCCCGGGATCAAAGCTCCGATTGCCATCTGACCGAACTCCGCTGGAGGCGAGCACATGAGAAAAGCCCTGATCGTCGCAATGTCCCGAAACCGGGTCATCGGCCGGAACAACAATCTGCCGTGGTATCTGCCGGGTGACCTTCGTTATTTCAAACAGGCCACCATGGGCAAGCCCATCATCATGGGCAGGAAAACCTGGGATTCCATTGGTCGGCCCTTGCCGGGGCGGATGAACGTGGTGATTTCCCGGAATGAGAATTGGGAGGCGCCGACCGGAACGGTAGCCGCGAAGTCATTGCCCGAAGCGCTGGTGAAAGCCGAAGCCCAGGCCGGGTTGGACGGCGGAGATGAAGTGATGGTTATCGGCGGTGGGCAGATCTATGCCGAGGCGCTGCCGATGGTTGATCGCATGTACATCACCCAGGTGCACGCTGAAGTGGACGGTGATGCCTTCTTTCCGGAAGTAAACTGGGATGAGTGGGAGGAAATCGGACGGGAGGATTTCTCCGCGTCCGATAACAACCCTTACGACTACAGTTTCGTCGTCTATCAGCGCTTGGCGTCTGCCTGACGCGGCGGGCGCTTGCCTGCGGGCTTGCCACCCTTGCCGGGGGGCTTGCCCTTCGGGCCCGGGCTGCTGCGACCTTTCGGTCCTTTCTTGAATCCGCCTTTCGGCCCTTTGCGGTTTTCTCCAGGGCGACCACCTTTACGGTCACGGCGAGGTGGCGGGGTGGCGGAAACCACCGGTAGCGCGTCGGGCTGCTCCAGAGGCAGGGAGCCCGGCTGGGCCGCTTCCATCCAGCACGCCATGGCACCGGCCACCATGGCCATATCCATGTCGTTGCGTTCAGCAATCTCATCCAGCAGAGCCATAGCCTTGGCCAGCTTCTTGTCTTCAGCGAAGGCCAGCAGCTGCGTTTCAAACTGCTGCTCGCGCATTTTTTTCAGTTCAACCGGCGACGGCAGCTCATAGGCCTGCATGGGCGAGTTGGTGGCACGCTCGAGAGTGCGCAACCAGCTCCGCTCCCGCGGAGTGACCAGCAGGATGGCCTTGCCCTCGCGCCCCGCACGGCCGGTACGGCCAACGCGGTGGATATAGGCTTCGGTATCGTAGGGTACATCGTAATTGATCACGTGAGTGATGCGGGGTACGTCCAGCCCTCGGGCTGCGACATCCGTGGCGACGATGATGTCTTTCTTGCTGCGTTTGAGGTCCTCGACGGTCTGCTCGCGCTGGCGCTGGTTCAGGTCGCCGTTCAACGGCGCAACAGCATGGCCGCGAGCTGACAGCTTTTCGGCCAGCAGAGTGGTTTCCGCCTTGGTGCGAACGAAGATAATGGAGGCGTCAAACGGCTCTACTTCGAGAATCCGGGTCAGGGCATCCAGCTTCCGCTCGGCATAGACCGGCAGAACGTATTGGGATATGCGCTCGACCGTGCGGGTTTCGCTCTCGATACGTACTTCGGTAGCGTTACGCAGGTAGGTCTGGGCAACTTTCTTGATCTGTGGCGGCATGGTGGCCGAGAACAGGGCGCGTTGGCAGTTCTCCGGTGTCTTCGCCAGGATTGCTTCCACGTCGTCAATAAAGCCCATGCGCAACATTTCGTCGGCTTCATCGAGAACCAGTGCTTTCAGGCTGTCCAGCTTCAGGGTGCCCTTGCGCAGGTGATCGAGCATACGGCCCGGTGTGCCTACGATTACCTGGGCACCACGGCGGAGCCCCTTGATCTGGGGGTAAAAGTCCTGGCCACCGTAGATTGGCAGAACGTGGAAATTCCGGAACTTGCTGGCGTATGTGGTAAAGGCTTCAGCTACCTGGATGGCGAGTTCCCTGGTTGGGGCCAAAACCAGAATCTGGGGGTCGGTTACAGAGGCGTCAATCCGGCTCAGCAGAGGCAGTGCAAAAGCCGCGGTTTTACCGGTGCCAGTCTGGGCAACGCCCAGCAGGTGGTTGCCGGCGAGCAGTGCGGGGATAGACTGGGCCTGGATGGGAGACGGGGTTTCATAACCAACAGCGGACACAGCTTCAAGTACGGCTGGATCAAGCCCCAGTTCGGCAAAGGACAATTCAGACATTGATTCACTCGGAATTCGGGAGGTAGAGCATTGCCGGGCAATGCATGATGTGAACATAGTATAGCGGTTTTCTTGCTTCTTTAATATGTAAAAGCCAGGTGGGGCTGTAGGTAGTTGCCGGGGCGGCGCCATTGCATTGCCGTCCGATCTTGGGCAATCTTCTCTCCTATCCCGATAGGTTGCTAACAGGAACAAGAGATGACCTTTGACGAATTATTGCAGGCTGCCCACGGAAGCCAGGATCTGGTTATGCCTGGCGGGTGGTCCCAGGGTAGAGCCACTTTCGGTGGCCTGACGGCAGCGTTGATGTTTGCGCGGATGGAAAAGCTGGTTGCCGAAGGCAGGGCCATGCGGTCGTTACAGGTGTCGTTCGTGGGGCCGGTGGAGCCGGAGGTCCCCGCCAGTTTTGAAGCCGAGATTCTCCGCGAGGGCAAGGCCGTCAGTCAGGTGCAGGGGCGTATTGTCCAGAATGGTGAAACCCGGCTGGTGTGTCTTGCCAGTTTTGGGGGAGATAGGGAGTCAGCGGTGCAGGTGGATGCGCTGCCGGCTCCAGAGGCGATGCCGGTTGCGGAATGTCCCGGACTGGATTATATCGAAGGTGTGACCCCGGAATTTATTCAGCAGATAGAGATGCGCTGGGCTTTCGGTAACCTGCCGTTCAGCGGCAAGGGTGGTCGCGAGCTCGGCGGCTGGATGCAGTTCAGGAAGGCTCCGGACATGTTTTCCGATGCCCACATTATTGCCCTCGTTGATGCCTGGCCGCCGGCGCTTCTGCCATATCTTGAAAAGAGGGTGAGGACCAGTTCGCTGAGCTGGGCGCTGGATATTGTGCATCCGCGACCGGTTATCGAGCCGGGCGACTGGCTTCTGTACAAGGTTTCGATAGATCAGGCCGGGGCCGGCTATGGCCACACGCAGGCCGGCATATGGACAGCCAAAGGCGAGCTAGTGGCGCTGAGTCGTCAGACCGTGACCGTGTTTGGCTAGTTAAAATGGCGGCTCAGGCCGCCAGTTCCGATTTAAGGGCATCAAGGATGATGCGGGCGAAATCTTCCGGAGAGTCCTCCTGCAGAAAATGTCCTCCACGAAGCGTGATATGGGGTTGGCCGTGAGCGCCGGGAATCCGTCGTTGCATGTGCCTGTCGCCACCCCGGGTAATCGGGTCGCCGCTGCTGAAGCAGGTGATAAACGGCTTTTTCCATTGTTCCAGAATCTGCCAGGCCGCCTTGTTGGCGTCGCTATCCGGAGTTCCTGGTTCTGTCGGTACAAGCTTGGGAAACGCCCTCGCTCCGGCCTTGAACTCTGGCAATGGAAACGGAGCCTCGTAGGCGGCGATTTCAGCCTTGCTCAATGTGCGTTCGGTGCCCAGTTGTACGATGCGTCCCACCGGAAACCAAGGGCTGTGAGTTGCGAAGGCTTTCCACATGGAAAATACGGCTGGGGGAGGTGTTTCGCCGGTAGGCAGCATGCCGTTTCCCACGATGATACGGCTGAATCGCTGGGGGTGTTCAGCCGCCAGGCGCAGGCCCAGGAGTGATCCCCAGTTCTGGCAAACAAGGGTGATATTGGTCAGCTCCAGGCTTTCCAGCCAGTGTGTCAGCCAACTCAGGTGGCGGGTATAGCTGTAGTTCTCCGCCGAGGCTGGTTTGTCGGACTTGCCGAAACCGATCAGGTCCGGGGCCAACACCCGGTGCCCGGCGGTCGCCACCAGGGGGATCATGTGCCGGTACAGGTAAGACCATGATGGCTCGCCATGAAGCATGAGTACCGGTGCCGCATTCCGCGGACCCTCGTCAACGAAGTGCATGCGGAGCCCGGGTTCTACGTCGAAATAGTGAGGGGGAAAAGGGTAATCCGGAAGGCCTGCAAAGCGGGCCTCATCGGTTCTCAGAATACGCATGCCATCGACTGTCCTGACTGATTGGTTGCGTGATTGCCGGGGGGCATTCTGTGACCAGAATGCCCGGATACAATCTTCGAGAATCAGGATAAAGCAGATGGGATTTTTGTGTGTTTGAGTTGCGTAACAGAGCGTTGCCGGTTTGAATCAGCAGGCAATCCCGAACAGCTGTTCGGGGTTGTCAACACGGGCCAGGGCGTCGTCGCAGCAGTTGACTGCGCCGCAATCGTCGGCCGAGCAAAGGCCGATGGTGATGCATTCCGTAACCCTGGACTGATTGTCCTTATTCCTGAAAATCCGGGCTCTGGAGAGAGTTGAGCGACAGTGGCCGCACAGCAGGGTCGGCACCGCGCTGCTCTCAGCCAGGGTTGCTGTGTAATGCTGTTGTTCGGTCATAAATATCCTCCTGATACCACCCAAGATATGGGTCGAGTATGACATTTGAAAGTCGAAGCACGGGATCTATACGGCTTAACTGTCAGGATCGACCAGTGGCCGACGGTTGGAGCGTTTGTCATCCCAGTCCAGCTTTTCGGGGTCATACCAGCCGATCGCGCCCAATACTCTTTCGCGGGTCTGTGGGGACAGTGTGGGCCAGAGCTCCTGGAAATCTTCCAGTCCAAGCTCCCGTTGCTTCAGCTGTTTGCTCTGAAGGCGGTTAATGATGCGCGGGAGTTGCAGTGCCTCACCAAGCTGACCAGGCACCAAAACGTCCTGGCCCATCACCTTGCGCCGGTGAGTTCTGGCAGCAAGTACCCTGCGCAGTTGAGTGGCAGCATCCAGAGCCGTTTCTATGGTGAAGGTTTCCAGTTCCAACAACATAACCTGTCAAGTGGTTGATCAATAACCGTCCACTATAACCCGAAGACGGCGATAGTGGCCATGCTGGCGTGGTAGGCTAGAATGGCACGGCACACTCAGAGCCATCATCGGGGAATAGCTTGGACTATGTACGCAAAACTTGAGACACGGACTTTTCTGGCCTTGCTGGTGGGCGTTTCACTTGCGTTTGTGTTTCTCATGAAGCCCTTCTTCGGCCCCATATTCTGGGCGGTCGCCATCGCCTTGATTTTTCACCCTGTACAACAACTGCTGGTGCGCAGACTGGGGCATCGGCCGAATGTAAATGCGCTGATAACCCTTGGTATCTGCATGTTTATCGTGGTGATCCCGGTTCTGATACTGATCACATCGCTGGTTGCCGAGGGGGTCGCAATCTACCAGCAGGTCCAGAGTGGCGACATTCGCCCGGGAGAGTACATCGATCGCGTCAATCAGTCCTTTCCGGCTATTCAAGCGTTTCTGGCCCAATTTGATATCAGCTTCGCCGAATTGAGAGACCGGGCGGTCAGTCTCTTCGTGGGGGGGAGTCAGTTCCTCGGAAAGCAGGCTCTGGGCGTCGGCCAGAATACGTTCCAGTTTTTCATGGGGCTGGCTTTGATGGTGTACCTGGCCTTCTTCCTGCTGCGCGATGGCAGTGCGCTGGTAGAACTGCTGATCAGGGCCCTGCCGCTCGGAGATGAGCGGGAGCGGTTGTTGTTTGCCAAATTTGCGGAAGTTACCCGGGCGACCGTCAAGGGCAACCTTCTTATTGCCATTATCCAGGGAGCTATGGGCGGGCTGATTTTCTGGATTCTGGGAATCAGTGGTGCCTTGCTCTGGGGCGTGGTGATGGCAATCGTGTCGCTTCTGCCAGCGGTCGGCGCTGCGCTGGTCTGGGTGCCGGCTGCCATCTATCTGGCAGCCGTTGGGGATGTCATCGAGGCGGTTATCCTGACAGCGTTTGGTGTCCTGGTGATCGGGCTGGCCGATAATCTCCTTCGTCCGGTACTTGTCGGACGGGATACCAAGCTTCCGGACTATATTGTTCTGCTTTCGACCCTTGGTGGCATCGTGATGTTCGGCATCAATGGTTTCGTGATGGGGCCACTGGTTGCAGCTCTGTTCATGGCGTTCTGGGGAATTTTTATTCGTGAGTTCAGCGAGGAAGCATACAGGTTGCAGGTCGCTGAGCCAGATGCAGAGTCTGAGCGCGGCACAGAAACCGGGACTGATGTCGAGTAAGGCGACACTCGACCAAAGTATGGTAGCCTGTCAGGCGTATGCCCGAACCTGTGGAGATAGGCACCACATAACAAGAAAGAAACGGATATCGACAAGATATCAGGAGTCAAGCAGGTGACTACCATGAGAAAAGCAACTACACGACTGGGACGCCTGGCCGCTGCGGCCGGATTGGCGGTTACTCTGGGCTTTGCCCCGGCGGCCTTCGCGGACGAGATCGTTGCACTCAAGAATGCACTTTACGGAGCGGGTT
>AZIK01005796.1_pt1 | contig 10349 bp, 11 predicted proteins | sample 359131 | NCBI WGS metagenome assembly AZIK01 (sample SAMN02429715, study PRJNA222663) | marine sediment metagenome | biome: Sediment sample; isolation source: enrichment culture of sample MGS-ANC(AMM) from oil contaminated site at the... | place: Italy: Ancona | collected 2012-02-14 | depth 6 m m | reverse complement strand
TGATGCAACCGCACAGCCGTTCGCGAAAGAGTTTCGCTCTTACATAACGGAGTTTCGCTCTTACATAACGGAGTTTCGCTCTTACATAACGGCTTTTCAGTCTTACCGGCAAAGCCTTTTCACTTGGTTCCACGGCAAACGGGTGCATAGAGTGTTGCGGAGGTTATTCTGCACGGCAAAGTCGTACAAATACTTACGGGTATTGTGATTAGAACTCGCAATGCGATTAATCGCCCAGGTTTGCTGGTCTGGTGTGAGCTTGTGCCAAGACAAGATGGCAATCTCTAAGGTATTACGATCAATACCACGCTCATTGGGTGCAAGGGTCATTAAGGTATTAAAACGCGCTTGAATCACGTCTGCTGGAGAACCCAGCAAATACTCTACATCTAATGCGCCAACATGATAATAAGGCCACAACGGACGTTCGGCTTGGGCGGCTCGCCAATGCACTAACGCCTGCTGCAAATCATCATGCCACTCGCTCTGTCCTTTTAATAAGGCACGAGCACGCAAAAATCTTGCTAATGCAGCATCGACTTCGGGGTTATTAACATTCAGCGAATTCGCTAATTGCAGAAAATTATTGTCAGCTAACGTCACTTCTTGGTCGGAACCAATCGCCAATAGCGTTGATACCAAACCAAGATGCGCCGCCAATAAGGCAGGTACTAACAGCAACCACCACGACTGGCGAACCAGTCGTGAACCTAGGCTAGCTTTGTTCTGTGGTTGTGTAGCCATAACCGTCGTAATATCCCGAATAGTGGCCGCCGTAGCGAGCTTCTTTCTCAACGTCCATTTGATTCAGCAACACACCTAAAATACGAGCATTCGAGTCATGCAGACGCTCAATACCTGATTTAATCAGCTTATCTTTGGTCCCATCTGCTTTAACCACATATACAACACCGTCAACTAGCGTCGACAAATAAGCAGCATCACTCACTGCATGGATGGGAGCTGAGTCGATAATAATGCGGTCGTAGCGGCCTTTCAGCGTTTCGAGCAAAGCACTGAAGTTTTTAGATGCCAACAATTCTAACGGATTCGGTGGAATCGGCCCGGCAGGAATTACATCAATGCCGAGATCAGCTACATGGTGAATACAATCATCCAACGTCTCTGGGTAAGCAACCGCATTGGATAAACCACGGCTATTTGATGGCATATTCAATTTGCGCGCTACCGTAGGACGGCGCATATCGGCATCGATTAACACCACTTTTTCCATCTGCCCAAAGGCTTCAGCCAAGTTGGTAGACGTCGTTGTTTTACCTTCACCCGGAACAGACGACGTAAACAACATTACCTGAGCTTTATTTTCTAAACTGGCCAAAGTCAAACTGGTACGCAAAGTACGAATCGATTCTTGAAAGCCATGATCCGCCCCCTCAACAAAAGCCCGCACTAAAGTGGCATCCAATTTATTAAGATCAATGTTCTTTTTGCGCTTAGCACTCGCAATTCTCGCAATTAACGGCACGATACCCAATAACGACACGCCCAATTTACGATCAACATCTTCAGCATTTTTTACCGTCGCATCTAACGCATCCAACAAGAACGCCAAGGCAATACCAAACATGGCACTCACCACCAAAGCCAAAGCCACAATCAGCTTTTTATTCGGTTTAATTGGCTCTTTTGGCAATACCGCAGGGTCAATCACACGCGCATTTGCCGTTTGCAAATCGCCGGTTACTGAGGTTTCCGAAATACGATTAAAGAAGGTCTCATATAAGCCACGATTCGCGCGCACTTCGCGCACATAATCATTTAATTCGAATTCAGTACGGTTCATGTCGCGGATACGTGCCTTCGTGCTATTTAATGCACTCTGCAATGAATTTTCTTTCGACTTAGCGACCAAGAAATCATTTTCAATACCGTTAGCAATACGCTTCATTTGCGTGAATACCGAATCACGAACCGCATCTAAATCCGATTGCGCCGCAATCATACGCGGATGCAAAGGCCCATAACGCTTAGAAAGTTCCGATACTTTTAATTCAGCATTGCTTTCGTTTTCACGCAGTTTAACCACCAAAGGATTATTTAAAATCGACGGCAAACTGCTTAACGATTCGTAGGTTTTCTCTTCCAACGACTGCAACTGACGATACGTACCTTCTAATTCTAAACGACGGCTACGTGCATCAATTAAACGCTCAGTAATTTGATCGGTTTCTTTCGCAACCAAGGTATTAACACCTTCAATATCCACCAGATCATTCTGTTCGCGATACGTCTGTAATTTACGCTCCGACTCAGATAATTTTTCTTTTAAACCGCCCAAACGATCCGATAACCACACAGCTGCTTGTTGAGTTAACCCCACGCGCGCTTCCATCTGGCTTTCGATATAACCTATCGCCACCGCATTCGCTGCCGCATAAGCTAACTCAGGAGATTGGCTCTCAACCGAAATATTAACCAACTGAGTTTTACGAACGGGCTCAATGGAAATTGCTTCCCAAAAATTCTCAATGGTTTTGGCGAGCACTTCGTCCGCGGTTGGCGGCTCTTCAGCTCCCAAAATAAATTCACGTAACGAAAACGACTTACCGTTCGCTTCGTGATACGGGTTAAATTCTGGGTTATCCACTAAACCTAATTGCAATACAACACGCTTAGCTAACTCGCGAGATTTTAGAATTTCGAATTGGGTCAAAAAATATTCTGAAGACTGACCCGACAAACCATAAACTTCTTCAATCGAAAGAATTTTAGCCTCTTCCGACTCAATCAATAAGGTCGCGGTTGCACGGTAAATCGGAGTCATCACTAGGGCAACTAACACCGCAATAATGGTGGCAATTACACTCAAGGCCATGATTTTGCGCGCCTGACGACGAATCACATGCCAATAATGGGTTAAATCAATTACTTCAACTGCGGCAGCATTATTCATTAAATTCGCTCTGCTCTTATCCATTTAGCTTAATTATCAGAAGAAGCTCTGCTCAACCGTGATCACATCACCGGGCTGAACGACATCAAACAATTTAATCGAGTCTTTCGCAGCAAGCCCATCAGAACCCTTATGATTAGGCTTGTTCGCCGAATCATCATGCATAACATAAATACGGTTTTTAGAAGCACGCTCGGTAAAACCACCGGCAATAGAAATTGCTTTATCGACGGTTAATCCCGGATGAAAAGCATAACTGCCCGGTTTCTCAACCTCTCCAGTGACATAAAAAGGACGGTACTCAAGAATGGATACGGTCACGCTAGGGTCAAGTAAATAAGGGCCTTTTAAACCGCTTACCAATTTCTGTTCTAACTCTTTAGGACTTAAACCAGCGACACGAACGTTTCCTAATAATGGATAAGAAATATCACCAGAAAGACCAATACGAACTTCCTGACTCAGGTCGGGTTCGTCGTAAACACTAATGGTAATTAAATCTCCAGCTCCAAGCCGGTAAGAACCATCCTCAGCAAATGAGGAAAAAGAAAACAACACAACAAACAGCAGGCTAACTAAGCGTAGCATGAACACTTCCCGTTGACTCAAACTTCAAAAACCAAAACGGCCTGACTTGGCAGGCCGTTCGGAAGATGCTTAGCAATTAGATTGCGACAGCAAAACCTAACATAATGATTTGACGATCATAGTCTAAACCAGCAATGCTTGAATCACGGCTTTCATCTTTCAATGATGCTTTGATATCCAAAATCTTGCTTGGCGAGAACACACCAGTCACACCATAGCTAACCACTTCATCTTCACGGCCAGCAGCATCATCAATGTATTCGTCGTTAGACAAAGACGCATCTAATACAACAGACACAAATGGAGAGAACTCATGATCCCAGCTGACTAAGCTGTACTGAGACGCAATGTAAGTACCAGGGCCGCTCGTTTCGTTAGCCGTTTGTTGAGTCAAGAAAGTAACGGTTGAATAAGAACGTGGGTTCCAAGTCAACTGAGCTTCCCAAGCAAAACGCGTGTCATCGTCAATGGCTGAATCGTCGAAAGAACGCTTCAAAGCACCTAACTTAACTTCACCCGTGGTTTTGCCTGTGATGTCCCAGCTCGCACCCGCTAAGAAGTTTAACAAGCTACCTTCACGAGCGGCTGCAACTGCTGAATCTTCTTCGTAGCTGATATCTGCAGAGCGAACTTCAAGTAAAGCTTTCGTTGCAGAACTTACCTTAACAGACAGCAAAGCACCCAACTTAACTTGAGAGTAATTACGGTCAGCCGTGCCTAGATTTTTATTGTTGGTGTAATGCTTGTTGTAGTACTCAGCATACGGCTTAAGGTTTAGCATAGCTGAATCGCTACCATAGATGTACGCAGCACCAACAACCGTTTCGTCGTAAGTATCTGGCTCAGTTGCGATAGCCGCATTACCTTCAACTGTACCTGAACCACGATCATCATGAACGATGTTGTAGTTAAGGTTGAAGTCTACTTCGTCACGCGAAGAAACTTCAGTTTTAGACGACGCTGATAAACGATGATCAATGTAGTTGTCATCGCTATCATTAGTGTACATACCCTTTTCAGCCACATAACCAGCGCTTAACTGGGTAGTGCCCAAATCAGCTTGAATACCAAACGATGGCTTCAAACGGGTAACCGTAGAATCCACCTTAGTTTCATCTGGTAGCTTGTAGATGTTGCTGTCATCACTAACAGTCAACTCAACCGCTGGTAAAAATGTAACACCACTTCCTAAACTAATACCATTTGGCTCAACTGCATAAGCTGAGGAACTGACTGCTGCAATAGCAGCGCACAAAGGTAGCTTCCAGGCTTTCATAGACTTCCCCTAACATTTGTAAATAAAAATTTTTAGTCCTTGTGCACAGGCCGCGCACAAAAACCAATTATTTGTTTCACGACCAAGATCACAGTTTCTGTGACTGGCAGCCGCTATTATGCGGCAAACCGTGGCACATTCTATTAAGTATTACGCCGCTCCCCAAAGCGTGACGTCATTACTAATACAACGAGATAGATGACAATGCCACCTATCAATCCACACACCCCGTAGGCTAAATCAAGCCATTCAAAGCGTCTGGACGCTACGATATACTGGTGGGCCTCATCCAGCAAGAGTGCCAGCACAAGAAATCCAAACACCGCAATTATACGTCGACCGAGCGCAAATCCCATCACCCGTTCCGACACAAAACATGCCAAAAAGGAGAATGTCACGGCTAATTTAAAGTGCATCCACTTATCGCCACCCAACCAATGTTCTAAAGCATTAATCGTGGGTAAAAACCACTCCGCCGATTTACAAACACTCAGAGCCACCAAAAAGATGCTGTAGGCGAAAAATAAAGGCACCATTCTAATGAACGTGACTACCGACAAAGCCTTTAAAGATGGTTAAGAAAATAATCTTCACATCCATCCAGATTGACCATTTACGGATATATTCAAGATCATAATCAACACGACCAGACATTTTATCCAAAGTGTCCGTTTCACCACGATACCCATTAATCTGTGCCCAACCGGTAATGCCTGGCTTAACTTTATGGCGCAGCATGTAATACGGTATTAACTTACGGTATTCCTCATTATGTGCAACCGCATGAGGACGAGGCCCAACCACCGACATACGACCTTGCAACACATTCACAAACTGCGGCAATTCATCTAACGACGTACGGCGAATAAAAGCCCCCACTTTGGTAATACGTGCATCACCTTTTTTCGCTTGAACCACTTTATCGCCGTTATCCATCGTGGTCATGCTACGAAACTTCCACACTAAAATCCGCCGCCCATCCAATCCGTAACGTACTTGTTTAAAGATCACAGGCCCAGGCGAGGTAAATTTAACCGCTGCGGCAATCACCAACATTGGTAAAGCAATCACCACCAATACCGCCAACGAAAAGCTAATATCGAACATACGCTTTATTACATCATTGATACCAAAAATAGGGGAGTCATACACGCTAAGAGTCTGCATTGAGCCAATTTCACTCAAGCGAGCATTCAATAAATTGTAAGTGAAGAAATCGGGAATCAAATAAACAGAAGCCGTGGTATCACCACAACGCTCTAAAATATGGGCAATACGTTTTTGCGCCTTGAGCGGCAAGGCAATAAAAATAACATCAAACTCGCCATTACGAGTCCGATCAATCAACTCATCAATCGTACCTTCTAAATGCTCATCGCCGCACTTGTCAGCCAAACGATCATGCCTACGGTCGTCGAAGAACCCATCAAAATGAAAACCCAACTGAGGATTCTGCTCAACCTGGGTACGCATTCGCATCGCACTTTCATTTAAACCCACAATCGCCACTCGACGGCTGTTAAAGCCACGCACTCGCAATGAATACAGCACTTGCCGCACCGCCAAGCGCCAGCCACACAAGGCCAACAAACTGCCTAGCATCCAAGTACCAATGGTTAAACGCGAAAATGACTCACTGATTTTGGCGAAGAAGCCAACCACCAAAAGAGCAACGCAGACGATAGCCCACGCAGATGCGGTAGTAGTAACCATACGCATCGCCGTAGACGCGCGCCAAGAACGATACACCTCAAGCGACTCAGCCATTAACAAATAGCCAAGGGCAGCCACCATAGCCGCAGAAAAATACAATGAAGTAACAGCGATGTCGTAGGCCGACGCCGACAACAGCAATAACATTAAGATGGTGAACAGATCGAACACCCGATATAGCGCACTAAAACTGTTCTGATGTGAGCTGATCATTCCTTGATTGTTCATATAGAACTCTTTCTACTTAACGAAAAAAATAGATACAACAACTAGTCATATAGTGCCAAAACTATAGGGAGTGATTGTGCGCCCAAGCCCCCACGAAAGTCTACAAATAAGTGCTCTTAGTAGCGGTCAAACAGAACAAAGAGTGCTTCACCGGCAACAACACTCGGTGTAGACGGGCGCAGCTTGACCTACGAATATGACAGACTGATGACAATCGCTACAATCTTCTAATCCACAACACTGACACATAGATCAGAGGCACTCGGCATAACGATCCTAGCCGCTAAAATCAAACCCAAAAACGGAACAGCACTTGCCCATGATGAGAAATTTTAAACACATCGTCCTCCTTGACGATGTTTTGTTTCGCGTTGTATGAGCGGATCTTATCAGCTCAACGTTATTCCTGTAGGAGCGGATCTTATCCGCGAAGGCCTTGATATCGGCTCAACATTGTTCGCGAAAAAGTTTCGCTCCTACAATACGAGCTTTGATTCAACCTCAACGTTGTTCGCGAAATCAATCGCTGCCGAACAAGTCGCGGGTGTAAACCTTGCTCACCACATCGCGGATATCATCCGATAAACGGTTGGCGATAATCACATCCGCTATTTCTTTAAATTCATTAAGATCGGTAATAACACGTGAGTTAAAGAAGCTGTCCTCCTCAAACACGGGTTCGTAAATCACCACCTCAATACCTTTGGCTTTAATACGCTTCATAATCCCCTGAATTGCCGAAGCACGGAAGTTATCCGAACCCGACTTCATCACCAAGCGATAAATACCTACCACTTTAGGGTTACGCTTGATCACAGAGTCGGCAATAAAGTCTTTGCGCGTGCTGTTGGAATCCACAATCGCGCGCACCATGTTGTTAGGTACGTCTTGGAAGTTTGCCAACAACTGCTTGGTATCTTTCGGCAAGCAATAACCGCCATAACCAAACGACGGGTTGTTGTAATGATTGCCGATACGCGGATCTAAACCCACGCCTTCGATGATCTGCTTAGTATCCAAGCCATGCGTTTCGGCGTAAGTATCCAACTCGTTGAAATAAGCAACGCGCATCGCCAAGTAGGTGTTCGAGAACAACTTAACCGCTTCCGCCTCGGTCGAATCGGTAAACAACACCGCAATATCGTCTTTAATCGCGCCCTGCTCTAACAAACCGGCAAATTCTTCAGCGCGCTCTGAACGCTCACCGACGATAATGCGCGACGGATACAAGTTATCGTACAGCGCCTTACCCTCACGTAAGAACTCAGGCGAGAACAAAATATTTTCACAGCCCATTTCTTCTTTAATACGCTTGGTAAAGCCCACAGGAATAGTCGATTTAATCACCATCACCGCATCTGGATTAATGGCCATCACATCTTTAATCACCGCTTCTACCGTGCTGGTATTGAAGTAGTTGTTTTGTGTGTCGTAATCGGTAGGCGTGGCGATAATGACAAAACGCGCATCTTTGTAGGCATCGTTTTTATCTAATGTCGCACGAAAATTGATTGACTTATTCGTTAGGAAATCTTCAATTTCAGCATCCACAATTGGTGATTGGCGCTCATTCAACATGGCTACTTTTTCAGCAATCACATCCAAGGCCACCACCTCATTGTGCTGCGCTAGCAACATGGCATTCGACAAACCAACGTAACCCGTACCCGCAATCGCGATCTTCATACCGAAGAAAACTCCAAACCTAAAAATAATGGCCCGATTCTAACACCGTTTTCCGCTAGGAGAACATGGCACGTAACGAGAGTCGCACGCCTAATTGCCAATCGGAAGAAACAATGCCTAAGGCATTAATCTTAGAACAATCTAATGCTGAAAACGCTGGGCGCTTTACCGTGGTGGGATATTCCGCTGTAGTAATCGCCGTTAGCGAAGGAGCCCGCTTTAACACACCCAGATTCACAGCGCCACCGATAAACCCCGCACCGCCCGTAACCAATAACCGCATCAAAGCCACCCAAAAGACAAAAGCGTCAGGCGGATGGTATACATACCCCAGCGGCGACTCAACGAACGTTTTTTGTTCGTAGTCGCGATTGATTCATCAACAACGTAAATCGGCACTGCTCGCTGCGCTCCCTGAGTACCTCCTACAGTTCAAACTTGAGTACTTCCTACAGATTCTGAATACCTCCTACAACAGCTCCCTGAGTACCTCCTACAGTTCAAATCTGAGTACCTCCTACGGTAAAGATGTTTCGCGCCCACTTGCGCTCAATAATCTAGGGTTTTGAGAAGCAATGTGACAGTCTTCTCAAAAACTGCTAGTTTTGAGAAGAATAACGATGACCTGTGCAGAAAATGGGGATACTGAGAAAATGAATGACCGAACGCTACAACCACTCCCCCCCAAAGGGGATCTAGAAAGCCCTGCGGTACTCAAATCCCTAATCTCAGCGCATCGGCACCTTTATTGAAAAAGCGTTGGGGGTATCACGGGCAACAGCCACGCGATATCTTGATGCCCTATGTGATAGCACCCTCAGTAAACACAAGTTAGGGCGAGAGAATTACTACGTGAATGATGCTCTAGTTAAGTTACTATTTGATCTACCGCCAATAGAATTGCGCGGATGAGTTATTCCCGTAGGAGCGATCCGGGCCGCGTTCCGTTTATCTGCGATGTTGTTCGCGAAAAAGTTTCGCTCCTACAATACGAACAACGATATACTTTGCGAAAGCATCAACAGCAGGACGTCCAATGGAAAATCAAGACATTCGCTGGAAGCAACGCTTTCAGAATTTTCGACGAGCTTTCACCCTGCTTAGAGAAGCATTAGAAAACGACCTAGACACCCTAAACCAGCTAGAAAAAGAAGGCATAATCCAGCGCTTTGAATACACTTTCGAACTTGCTTGGAAAGTCCTTAAAGACAAAATGGAATTTGATGGTCTTGAGCTCAACCAAATTTCTCCAAAAGCTGTCGTCCGACAGGCGTTTCAAGCAAAATACATCTCCGATGCCGACTGCTGGATGCGCATGATAGGCGATAGAAACTTAATGAGTCACACATATGACTTTGCCAAGTTCGAAGCCGTTATCAAAACCACCAAGGCCGAATACATGCCGATGCTCGACGAGTGGTACACGGATCTTTTAGAAGAATTGTAGCAATGACGTACACCCTGCCAGAACACATCCGAAATGAAATTCAGCAGATAATCAGCGGCTATCCAGAAGTTGAGCGTGCGACACTATTCGGATCACACGCAAAGGGAACAGCCACAGCAAGAAGCGATATCGACATCGCCCTACAAGGGCGGCAACTCAACCGCTTCGTACTAGCAGACATAGCATTATCGTTTGACGACAGCGATATTCCTTTGCAGATTGACCTACAAAATTATTCAGACATTAAAAATACAGCCTTAAAAGAGCACATCGACCGTATCGGTATTCAGTTATACCCATAAATCGGCAGGGCTTTAATCGACACTGCTGGCTTCGCTTGTAGGAGCGGATCTTATCCGCGAACAGCTTCGCTCCTACGGGCACCTCGCGAAAAAGTTTCGCTCCTACAGTACAGAACATACGTAGATTGTAGAAGCTATCCGGGCCGCGTTCCGTTTATCCGCGAAGGTGTTGTTTTCACCGCGACATTGCTCGCA
>AZIK01002218.1_pt1 | contig 10386 bp, 8 predicted proteins | sample 359131 | NCBI WGS metagenome assembly AZIK01 (sample SAMN02429715, study PRJNA222663) | marine sediment metagenome | biome: Sediment sample; isolation source: enrichment culture of sample MGS-ANC(AMM) from oil contaminated site at the... | place: Italy: Ancona | collected 2012-02-14 | depth 6 m m | reverse complement strand
GATCATGGCAAGCTGTCCGTTGGTCGGGATATGCCGCTCCGCAGCGTCCAGAATGTTCCTGGGCGTTCGCAGGGGCTCAAGAATTTGATAGCCCCAGGTGCTCAGAAGCAGCCAGGTGACCATCATCGCTGCAAACCACCGCCCCAGCGCCCTTGAACGCCAGAACCCGAACAGGCTGATCATCCAGACCAGACCGATCACGAACACAAACGTCCCCGCCTCATGCAGTTTGGCCGGATCGGTGCTGTAGTCTGCCACTTTTTCAACCAGTTTCGGGTGGTCGTTCCAGGCCAGGATACCTGCTGCCATCAGCGCGGCTCCGAGCAGCAAATGCAAGCCTGTCAGGAGCGGCTGAAACCAGCCCGCCGGTTTCTGGCTGCTGAGCAGCGGGGCGAGAATTAATGCGAGCATTGGCAAAGCGGGTAACAGGTAGACACCGCGCTTGCCGGGGCTGAGGCTGAAAAACACAATCACCAGAACAATCCAGCCCAGAAGCACCGGAATAACCGGGCGGTACCGGATGGTTTCGGACAATGGCCGGATCAAGGCCAGCAGCAACAGTGGGAGCGGAAACCAGAGCGAGGGGATAACGCTGGTGAGATAGTAGTACCAGGGCTGGATATGCCCCCAGGAATCGGCATAGCGTTCGCCGGTTTGCTTGAACAGAATATTGTTTCGGTAAGCCAGCGCCTCTTCAGTGCCCAGGTTGTTGACGTACAGCACCATGGGAATCAGCCATGCCGCCACCACGACGAGCATTGCCAGGGGGCCGGCGGCGCAGCGCCAGGTTAATGTTCCCGCAAAGAGTGCGCGATCCCGAAGCTTCATGACCACAATGGGGATGAGCATCAGCGCCGGCAGAAAGCCGACCCCTTTGGTGATGATTCCGAGCCCCATAAACGCCCAGCCGACGAAGTACCAGCCCCAGGCGGGCCCGGTGAAAAAATGCCGGATCAGACCGTAGCAGGCAACGGCAATCCAGCAGGCGACCATGGCATCTATCTGGGCCTTCTGCGCCTGAATCAGGAATTGCGGCACCAGCATCAGCAGCATTACCGCAATGGCACCGGTGCGCTGATTCCACAACCGGGTGCCAAGATCGAACACCAACCCCAGCGTCAGCAGGCTGCATAAGGCATTGGGCAGCAAAAATGCGACCTTCAGATTGCCGGTCAACCAATAGAACAGGGCAATGCTCCACATAAACAGCGGTGGCTTGTCCGGGTAAAACTCGCCGCCCCGCATGGGGATCAGCCACTGGCCGGAGGCCACCATTTCACGGGCCACTTCCGCGAATCGCGGTTCATCGGCAGGCCAGGGTGAACGTAAACCAATCCCGGTAAAAATAATGACGGCGGCAAAGGCCAGTAGCACCAGCAGCAGTTGATTGCGGGATAATTTGAACAATGTGTCCGGCAGATGGCGAACGAAAGGTGATGCAGACATGGTAGGGGCTCAGAGAGAATCGGAAACGGAATCGGCCAGATTTCTGGCCTTCTGGTTGTGATAGAGGACGGCCCCAATGATTGAGACCAGGATGAAAAAACCGATACTCAGGACAAGCTGATGGCTGTCAGCCCTGCCGATGCCAGCCCCGGCCAGGGCAAACACGAGCATTTGTGGCAGATAGCCGAGTGCGCTGCCAATCAGGAACGGCGAGAAACGGATCCCGGAACAGCCTGCCACAAGGTTGGTAAGCAGGTTGCTGCCCACAGGCAGCAAACGGACCATCAGCACTTTCAGCAGTGTCTGCTCCCGAAATAGACGGTCAAACTGCTGCATCTGCGAGCCGAAAGCGTGACTCAATGGCGCTCGTAGCAACCATCGAGCGGTCAGAAAGCAGCTGGTGGCGCCAAGAGCGGTCGCCAGAGTTGATACCAGGGTTCCATTGAGCCCACCCAGGGCAAAACCAAGTACGAAAGCGAGCAACTGGCGCGGAGCGCCGAGACCGGTGAACAGGGCGCCGGCCAGGGTAATGACCACCAGCCCTGCGGAGCCGTGGCCCTGCAGATAGTTCGCTACTTCGCTCTGGTTCGAGATGAAGTCGAGCCAGCCATTGTGGATGGTCAGGTAGCCGATCACTACCAGCGCGGCGAAGGCCAGCCAGCGGGAACGGTTGGCCATGTCAGGATTGCTCCGCAACCGACGTCTGAGATTCGGCCTCCGAAGAACTGCTGATAACGGGAACCCGGGTTCGATGCAGCAGCCACAGCACACCAAGCAGGTCGACAATGCCGGCCCAGGTCCGGTTCCAGGCGTTGTATTTTGATGTGCCAGCAATGCGTGGCCGGTGGTTTACTTCCACGATGGCGATGTCGCCGCCGATACCGCGCACCAACGCCGGAATGAAGCGGTGCCCGTGGTCGAACCACGGAAGCTTGAGAAAGGTGGTTCGGGGAAACAGTTTCAGGCCGCAGCCGGTATCCGGTACTCCATCATGAAGCAGCGCGTCGCGGACACGGTTGGCCAGTCTGGACTGAAAGCGTTTCCAGGCCGTGTCCTTGCGGTTTCTCCGGTAACCCGCGATGCAGAAATCCGGGTTTCGCATGGTGTTGGCTTTCTGCAGCATCGCGGGAATGTCAGCCGGATCGTTCTGGCCATCGCCATCCATGGTGACGATCAACCGGCTTCTGGCCCGCCGGATACCCGATGCCAGAGCGCCGCTCTGGCCGATACTCCGGTCATGCCGGACGGTTATCAGCCGGCCACCCATGGCCCGCGCCGTTCGCACCGCTGTATTCAGCGTGTTGTCGGTGCTGCCGTCATCCACGAGTACTACTTCAAAGCCATGGTAGTCCCGCATGACACCGAAAGCTTCAGTCAGCAGCATGGCGATGTTGGCTTCTTCATCCCTGGCCGGGATGATTAACGAGAGAGTTCTTTCCTGACCCATGTAACGACATCCTCGAAAACAGAATATCAGTCGGGCCTTCTGATGGCCCTACTCAACTGGGCGGAAGTATCGTCCTCAAACCTTAATTCAACCTTAAGCGGGCCTGCGCTGTGCAGCAGGGCGAGCCGGAAACCAGATACTGACACAGAGCCCGGATTGGCCATCTGGCCTCTCACCCAGGGTCAGCTGACCACCGTGGAGTTCCGCGATGCGCCGGGCAATGGCAAGTCCAAGCCCGGCGCCGCCACCGAGGCGCTGGTCCAGACGGACAAAGCGACTCAGGGCCCGTTCCCGCTCCCCGGCCGGGATGCCGGGGCCCTGATCGCAGACTGTGATGTGGTAACCCTCACCAGAGGGGGTCAGGTGGGTTTCAATGGTTGTGTGCTTCGGGCTGTACTGTATGGCGTTGGCCAGAAGGGATCGCATCAGGGTGTTGATCAGGGCGCTGTGGCAAGACACAAGGGCCTGGCCGGCGTCGTCCTGCAATACCGGTTCGATGTCCTTTTTCAGAGCCAACGGAGCCACATCGGCGATGCTCTGCTCCAGAATCGCCGATAGGTTGTGGTATTCCGGCGTGAAATCGGCACCGGAATCGACCCGGTTCAGCAGTAACATCTGCTCGACCAGATGCACCATCCGGTCGACGGAAAGGATCAGGTCCTCGTACTGCTGCGGGTTGCTCTCACAGACCTTTTCCAGGTTCAGCCGGAGCGCCGTCAGGGGTGTCCTGAGTTCATGGGCAGCGTCCGCAGAGAACCGCCGTTCACGTTCCAGGGCCTGGTTGAGGCGTCGAAGCAAACCATTCACCGCCTGCACCAGTCCGGCGACTTCCTTCGGTGCCTGTCGGTCATCCAGGGGATGGATGTTTTCCGGGGCCATGTTTCGGACCGGGTTCTCAAGTTTTCTCAGTGGCTGAAAGCCGACCTGTATTGATACAAACACCGCAATTGCGAGCAGAGGAAGGACGACCAGAAAGGGCAGTACGTTGCCCAGTGCAATTTCCTGGCTGAGTTCATCCCTTACATCCTCCCGCTGGGCAGTGCGGATCCAGAAGCCGGTCGCGGGATCCCGAAGGGTGAAGGTTCGCCATTGAAAGCCCGTTACTTCCTGCCAGCCGAAACCGGGCTCCAGGCCCTGAGAATCGTTGGCTCTCAGGGTGTCCAGGATAGGTTCCCTGTCCGGTGACCAGACCTCAAAGGCAATCTTGCGTTCGTATTTGTGGCCCGCGCCGCCCGGCAAAATTTCGTTCTCCTCTTCATCGCCCTGGTATGCGCTCTCGGGCAGTTGCAGGGTTTTTGCCAGGGTATGAGACAGTTGGTCGGTAGACTGCGTAGAGGAAAGATGTTCAACCAGCCCCTGGACAATGCGGGTGCTCTGGGCGAGCTCGGCATCAAAGACCTCTTCCAGTTGGTGGTCGCTGACGAAGAAGCCCCACCCGGCTGCAATCAGGGTGATGAAAAAGACGGTACTGGTGATCAGCAGGATCAGTTTGCGGGTCAGGCTCATTCCGGGGAAGCCTCCGCAGCCGCTTTACTGTCGAGCATGTAACCGACCCCGCGAACCGTGCGAATGGTTTGCTTGCCGACACGCCGCCGCAAGTGATGGACATGCACCTCAAGCGCATTGCTTTCGGCGCCCTGTTCCCAGCCGTACAGTTGCTCCTCCAGTCGACGTCGTGTCGCGACCTGGTCGGGATGGCGCATCAGGTAATGGAGGATCTGGAATTCACTGCGCGGCAGGGCTGCGGTGGTGCCACCCGCCTGAAGCTTGCCTGAGTCCGGATCCAGTATCAGCCTGCCGACTTGCAGGCCGGCGGTCCGGACGTTGGAGCCGCGTCGGGTAACGGCCCGGATCCGGGCCTTCAGTTCCGCCATTGCGAAGGGTTTGGTCAGATAATCGTCCGCTCCGGCATTCAGTCCCTGGAGTTTTTCATCCAGATCAGCGCGAGCGGTGAGGATGATAACCGGCGTCTCGACACCCTCATTCCGGACTTTTTTGACGATATCCAGACCGTCCACCCGGGGCAGCGTCAGATCCAGAATGGCCAGTTCAAAGCTGTCGTTGAGCAGTGCGTTAAGGGCCTGTTGCCCGTCATCCAGCCAGTCGACGGTATTCTGCTCGTCGCGCAGCATGCCCAGCATGGTGTTGGCCAGGTGATGGTCATCTTCTACGAGTAGTATTCGCATGTAGCAGGAATCCGGTTGGTTTTCAGCTCAACGGTCGGTCGCTGGTTGCATTGTAATCGATACCGCCGGTTTTGCTTGTTCGGTCCGGACTGTGAGCGGTGCTTCCCGGCAAGGTTTCCAGCAGAAAAAGGCGGTAGCGCCGGTTTTCCTGGATGGGCGTGGTCAGGGTTTCCAGCCTCCGGAGCATCGGCTTATTGCCTTTCGCTACGGCCAGTGCCATTGGTTCCGGCAGGACTCCCTCCTTCAGTTGATGGATAACGACTTCCTCATCAATGACATGGACTTCGCCCTGACTGTAGAACCGCGCTGAATAGGGTGCTTTGTCCAGATAAAAAAGGTTGTTCGCGGTCATGCCGGGGAGTTGATCGACCCTGGCCACCAGATCCTGCTCGGTTTTCAGTTGCTCCGGGTGAATGGCAATCCAGCCACCGGCAACGGTACCGATCATGGGTATCAGCAAGACAGAAGCCAGAGCCGGAGCGGGCATTGGCCGGGTAAATCCATCCGGCCAGAGGCTTGATGCCAGTACCGCCAGAAACGGCAGGCCCGGAAGCACATAGGTCCAGAGAATATTGCCCGACAGCGTAAAAAAGATGGCCGGACTCAGCGCGGACGCCAGAATCAGTCCGCCAACGCCTTTTTCGTGAGGCTGCCATTGGTGCTGTGGGGTGCGTTTGCGCCAACGGGTCATTACGAATGCAGCAATGGCGATCAGGCCCCATGGGAAACTGGCCGCAATCAGGTATAGCCAGATGGTACCCCGGGTAAACTCGTGGGCATTGCCATACAGATCTCCTTGCCAGCTACTGACCAGAAACCGTTTGATGTGCTCTCCCACGATAAAGTAATCGAGAAAGCCGGGTGTCTTCAGCTCAGCCAGGACATACCAGGGAACGGCAATGGCCAACGTCAGGAGAGACCCTCGGAACCAGGGCAGTTGCTGCCAGAGGGCCTGCCAGCGTCGGGTAACGACAACCCAGAGAAATACCGGTAACCCGGTCAGAACCAGAACCAGCGGGCCTTTGGCAAGCAGGCCAATGGCTAGGCCCACGAAAAACAGCCAGCCCCACAGCATCGGACCGCCCTGGAGGCGGACAATCAGGCTGGTCAGCACCAGAGTGCAGCCCAGGGCGAGGAAAGAATCGGTCATGACGGTGCCTGCAGTCAGAAATCCGAGCGCAGTGGTGGCATAGATCAGAGCCGCCCAGAGCCCGGATATTCTGGACGCCTCACTGCCGTGGTCGGGGTGCAGATAACGACGCACCGTGTAGACCAGAAAAACGATGACGACGCTGGCCAGCCAGGAGGGCAACCTGCCGGCAAATTCAGTCACGCCGAGCAACTTGAACGACAATGCCTGCGCCCAGAACGACAGTGGTGGCTTGCCCCAGAATGGCACGCCATAATCGAACCAGGGTGTTATCCAGTCGCCAGTTTCGGCCATGATGCGGGCTATTTCTGCGTAGCGGGGTTCTGTGGTGTCCGCCAGGGGCAGTATGGCCGTCAGGCCAAGCCGTACTGCCATTACAGTAAACAAAAGCCAGAGCAGGGTATTAATGTTTCTGGTCATTACCGGCCACTCGCAGTTGGGGCAGAATCGGTTGGGCGATCTCATCGCTGTCTTCCGCAACAATAAAGACCGGCCGCTGCTTGGTTTCCATGTAGATGCGCCCTACGTATTCCCCCAGTAGCCCGACACAGAGCAACTGGACGCCAGAGAGGAATGTGATCATCGCAATCATCGAGGCGTAGCCCGGGGTGGAAATGCCCAGAACCAGGGCCCGGAGGACTTCCCAGGTGCCGAAAAGGCCGCCCGCGCCAGCGGCAAGCAGGCCGAGAACTAGGGCAAGGCGAAGGGGGCGGGTCGAGAAAGACGTGATCCCTTCCATGGCCAGATGCATGAGCTTCAGGTAGTTCCACTTGGTTTGGCCAGCCGCTCGCGGATCCCGATCGAATTCGAGCGTCACCGTCGGCATGCCGACCCAGGCGAACATGCCCTTAAGGTAGCGATTGCGCTCGGGTAATCGGTTCAGGGCATCCACCGTTCGGCGGCTCATCAGCCGGAAATCTCCGGTATCGACGGGAATTGATGCGTCACTGATGTGGTTGATCAAACGGTAAAACACGCTAGCCGTCATACGCTTCAGCCAGCTCTCGCCGGCGCGTGAGCGGCGCTTCATCAGCACCACATCAGCACCTTTTTGCCACGCCTGAACCATATTCGGTATCAGTTCCGGAGGATCCTGCAGATCAGCGTCCATCAGTATCACCGCATCGCCCCGGGCGCTCTCCAGCCCCGCAGTGACCGCCGCTTCCTTGCCGAAATTCCTTGAAAGCTGGACTACCCGTATGCCCGGCTGACGATTCCTCGCCCGAAGTAGCTGGGCAACGGAATTGTCATGGCTGCCATCGTCCACGAACAGAAGTTCCACAGTACCTGGCAGTTGCCGGCTTACCAGATCCAGCCGTTTCAGCAGTGTAGGGATAACATCGGCCTCGTTGTGAACCGGAACGATGATGCTGAGCATCGGGTTACTGAACGTTGATTGTCTGTTCTTCATGGAACACGAACCTCCGGGCAAAGAGATAGTTGGCGAAGGCAACCAGGCCGGTCGCAACAAATTGGGCCGGGGCCACACCGACGCCTGACGCCATTAGCAGCGAAAAGCAGAGCAGGTTCAGGATCCAGCTGAATCCCGCTCCAGTGAGATAGCGCGGAAATGCGATTCGGTGCGGCAGGCCGGAGCAGAATGCGTAGCGATGCTGGGCAACATAGTTCGCCAACAGACCAAGCGTTGCGCCGATGGTGGTTGCGAGCAGGGCGTTCACGCCGAACCCGATCAGAACCACCATGGTCGACCAATGGAGAACAGTGGCGGCCCCACCGGCAAGCAGGAAACGTGGCAACCTGCCCCGATCACCTGACCGCATATTCGGGAGTCTCATACAGCCTCACTTAAGCACCCGGGCGTGTCCGGAGGATTCCGGACCATGGTTGGGCACCTTACCCGGGCATTCTTAAGCGAGTCTTAATCGCCCCTGTGGCAAAACCTTAAGACTGTCTTAAGGTTTCCCGTTCCCCGCCTTAAGGCTGGTTTAAGGCTTCTCTCCTAATCTGGCATACCTGATCGAAGCGCCCTGAGAGAGGCGAAACTGGAGAGCCCACATGACAGACCCGCTGATGATGTCCACATGTTGTCCCCCGGATTCCGGGGAGGTGGTTCCGGTCATCCGTTGTGCCGGTCGCTGGTTCAACGAGATTTGTCCGGATACGTCAATGGCCGAGACGGTAGCGGATTTTATTCGCCGCCGTTTCCTGCATGCCTATGGCGCGGAGCCTTCGCTACGCATACCGGCGCTTCTGGCGCTGACCACAGCACAGGGAACCCTGCTGGCAGCGGTGGGAGTGCGTAATGCAGCATTGGAGAAACTGTTCCTTGAGGACTACCTCTCAGTGCCGGTGGAAGAGGTGATGCCGGTTCCGGGTGTCGAGCGCCACCGGATTGCAGAGATTGCACACCTGGCCGGGGTTGAAGCCGGTGTCAGCCGATTCCTGTTTGCCTCTTTGTCGGTCTGGCTGGATGGCGCCGGCTATGACTGGGTGGTCTGCACTGGTACCGATCTGCTACGCAACAGTTTTCACCGGCTGGGCATTACCACGCAGGTTCTGGCGAAGGCCGATCCCTCCCGACTGCCCGACGGTGGTGCCGGCTGGGGGCGGTATTACGACCATCATCCGATGGTGATGGCGATCCGCGTCGCTGATGGTATGTCTGCCCTCCAGAGCGCCGGTTTGCTCAGACCGATTCAATCTGTCGAGCCCGAAAGTGTCGAGGGTAAGGCGATGTCAGGAGGTTCTTATGGTCACATTGCCTGAATTGCTGGCGCGTCAGACGGATATCCATCCTTGCCGCACTGCGCTTCGGGGGCCAGAGTCGGCTCTCAGCTATGCCCGGATGATGGAAGCCGTGAGGGCTCTGGCCGATCAACTCACCCGACTGGGCGTGCGTAGGGCCGGCTTATGCGGTGACAATTCCGTGGCCTGGATTCTCGCGGATCTGGCCTGTTTGCTGGCGGATGTGGTCTGCGTGCCGGTGCCGGTTTTTTTCTCTCAGTCCCAGGCTGCCCATCTCACTGAGCGGGCGGGCCTGGACTGTCTGCTGTCTGCCGATGCCAGTGCGGGCGGTGAACACCTGGGGCATGGCGTGTGGTTGCGGCATTTACCGGTAACGGCCGCCGGTGCCTGGATGCCGGAGCAGACCGCGAAGATCACCTTCACTTCTGGCAGTACCGGTACGCCCAAGGGTGTGTGCCTGTCGGTGGCGCAGATGACGGCAACCACTCTCGCCCTGAAGGAGCGTTTGGCCAGCGTCGAGCTTGATCGGCACCTGTGCATCCTGCCACTGGCGACCCTGTTGGAGAACATCGCCGGAGTCTACCTGCCATTGCTGATGGGAGGCACAGTTACGGTCGCTCCCCTGGAAAGTCTCGGCATGACCGGCAGCAGCGGACTGGAGCTGGATCGACTGGTGCAGGGCATTCACGAACACCAGCCGCATTCGCTGATTCTGGTGCCGGAACTGGCGATGGCCCTGGTGGCCGCCGCAGAACAGCAACAGTTGAACAGCGATGCTCTGCGCTTTCTCGCCGTTGGCGGAGGCCGCGTCTCATCGGAGTTGCTGGCCCGGGGCCGCGCTGCCGGATTGCCCCTGTATGAAGGGTATGGGCTGTCGGAGTGCAGCTCGGTAGTGGCTTTGAACGTGCCCGAAAGCGAGTGCGGGGGCGCGGTAGGCAAACCGCTTTCCCATGTTCAGGTGAGGGTGGACGAACGAGGTCACATTCTGGTTCGCGGTAACACCCACCTCGGTTACCTCGGCGATGAACCTGCCGGTGATGAGTGGCTGGATACCGGGGATCTGGGAGCACTGGACCCGGCCGGATTCCTGTCAGTAAGCGGACGAGCCAAGAACCTTCTGATTACCAGCTTTGGCCGCAATATCAGCCCCGAGTGGCTGGAGAGTGAACTGATTCAGGCCATAGGGGCTCGCCAGGCAGTGGTGTTTGGCGATGGTGAGCCGAATCCTTCCGCGTTGCTGGTTGTACTGGATGGCCGTTCACCCGAACAGCTGCGCGCTGGACTCGCCAGGCTCAATGCCGGTTTGCCGGATTATGCCCGGCTGTCGGGGGTGTACATCCGTCGTCAGCCACTGACTCAGGCCGAGGGCTACGTGACCGCGAACGGTCGGCCTGTGCGGGATCAGTTCGAGGCCGATCTGCCGGCACTACTGGCAGGCGCCTTCCCCATAT
>AZIK01006703.1_pt1 | contig 10412 bp, 9 predicted proteins | sample 359131 | NCBI WGS metagenome assembly AZIK01 (sample SAMN02429715, study PRJNA222663) | marine sediment metagenome | biome: Sediment sample; isolation source: enrichment culture of sample MGS-ANC(AMM) from oil contaminated site at the... | place: Italy: Ancona | collected 2012-02-14 | depth 6 m m | reverse complement strand
AAAGCCGATGAGGCCTACAACATCTGCGTGTCTTTCCCGCATATGAAAGACGCCTATTGGCTGGGTGTCGATTACGGCGTCGCCGAAGAAGCCAAACGCCTTGGCGTCAAAATGAACCTTGTTGAGGCGGGCGGCTACACCGAACTGTCAAAACAGGTCAGCCAGATCGAAGATTGCGTCGCCTCAGGGGCGGATGCGGTGATCATCGGGGCGATTTCCTATGACGGTCTCAACAGCGTCATCTCCGAAGTGGCTGCCAAAGGCATCCCGGTGATCGATGTGATCAACGGTGTGTCCTCGCCGGACATTTCCGCCAAATCCTTGGTGTCTTTCTACACGATGGGCTTTGAAACCGGCAAATATCTGGCGGACAAACACCCCGCGGGCACCGACCCGGTTCAGGTCGGTTGGTTCCCCGGACCGGCCGGTGCCGGTTGGGTTGAAGCCGCCAACACCGGCTTTATGACCGCCATCGAAGGTTCGGCTGTTGAAGTGTTGGAACCGCGCTATGGTGACACCGGCAAAGAGGCACAGCTCAAGCTGGTCGAAGACGTTTTGCAATCCAACCCAGAGGTCAAATACCTCGCGGGCACGGCGGTGACCGCCGAAGCGGCACAGGGTCTTTTGCGCGAACGCGGCCTCACCGATGAGATCGGTCTTTTGGCGTTTTACATGACCCCCGGCGTCTACACCGGCATCCAACGCGGCATGATCGCCGCCGCCCCGGCGGATTCGATGGTCATTCAGGGCCGGATTGCCGTGGATCAGGCCGTGCGCCTCATCGAAGGCAAGGAGTACATCAAACATGTGGGCCCGAAAATCTTTGTCGTCGATGGCGACACGATCGGCTCGGTCGCGCGCGACGCGATCTTGCCGCCGGATGGCTTCCGCCCGGTGTTCTCCGTCGAATAACGGCTGATCTCTGATCTCGGGCCGGGGCAGATGTGTCCCGGTCCACATCACTATTTGGAGGCTGACCATGCCCCTACTCTCCACCCACGGATTGACCAAGGACTACCCCGGCGTGCGCGCCCTCAATGCGGTGGATTTTGACCTGAATGCAGGCGAGGTTCATGTGTTGTTTGGCGAAAATGGCGCGGGGAAATCGACACTGATTTCCATGCTCGCGGGTGCCACATCGCCCTCCGAGGGCACGATTTACCTTGACGGTCATGCGATGAATTTCGACACGGTGGCGCGCGCCAAATCCCATGGCGTCTATACCGTGTTTCAGGAATTTTCGCTGATCCCGACACTGACCGTGGCCGAAAACATGTTTCTGGGCCAAGAACCACGTGCCGGATTTTTGATTGATCACGGCGAAATGCGCAGGCGTGCACAAGAGATTTTCGACACTTTGGGCTTTGCGCTTTCACCCACCGCGCAGGTCGCCTCTCTGTCGCGTGCGCAGCAACAGATGGTCGAAATTGCCAAGGCGTTTCACGGCGATCTCAAGGTCTTGATCTTGGATGAACCGACCGCCTCTCTGACGGACCGCGAGGTCGATCACCTCTTTGCCTTTATCAAACAGCAAAAGGCCAAGGGCGTTGGCATCGTCTATATCTCCCACCGGATGCAGGAATTTGCCCGCATCGCGGATCGGGTCACGGTCCTGCGCGATGGTGCCAAAATCGGCACGGTCGCGATGACGGATACCGATGAGGCGCATCTGGTCGAGATGATGACCGGGCGCGCGATTGCGGAGATTTATCCGGTGATTGCGACCACGCCCGGCGAGGTCGTTCTTGAAATCAAAGGGCTTTCGACCCCCGGCGTGGCCCCCAGCAGCCTGAGCCTGAGGGCGGGTGAGGTTTTGGGGGTGGCGGGGCTGGTTGGCTGTGGCAAATCGCGGTTTTTCCGCGCCATGATGGGGCTGACCGCGCATCAAACGGGCACCGTCATCCTCAAAGGCCAGGACATCACCCATCTTTCGACCCGCGAGATCATCCGCCGTGGGCTGTACTACCTCTCGCCGGATCGCAAGGCCGAAGGACTCGATCTGGCCAAGACCTCCAATGACAATCTCGGGCTGAATGTGGTGACCTCGGGCACCGCCTCCAAGCGCGGATGGATCAACTGGCGCGTGGTGCGCGAACGGGTCGCCGAGATCGCGGATCGGGTCGAACTGCCCCATGATTACCGCGCCAAATATGTCTCGCAACTATCGGGCGGCAACCAACAAAAGGTGTTGTTTGGCAAGGCCTTTGGCCAGGACGCCGATGTTTACATCTTTGATGAGCCGACCGTGGGCGTCGATATGGGCACCCGCGCCGCGCTTTATCTCAAGATCAAATCGCTGGCGGAGGCGGGCAAGGCCGTGGTCGTGATCTCCTCCGATCTGCCCGAAGCGATCAACCTGTCTCACCGTCTCCTCGTTTTTGCACATGGCCATGTCACCGCCGAATTGGCGCGGGCTGATGCCACCTAGGACACTGTTTTGAAACACTTCTTTGTTGAAAGTGAACCGACCCTATGACAACTGCACCCACATCTGCTGACACGTCCGGCGTTCTGCGCAAACTGTTTTTGCGGGTCGGCGTCTTGCCGTTCTTTTTGGCCATCGCTTTGGTGGTTTTCTCGTTGATGTCCGCGAAATTCCTGACCGGGCAAAACCTCGTCAATGTGGCGCGGCAATCGGTCTATCTGGTTTTGGTCTCCTTGGGACAGATGTTGGTTTTGGTCTCTGGCGGGTTTGATTTGTCAGTTGGCACCGCGATTGCGCTGACCTCTGTCGTCTCTGCCGTGTCGATGACATGGGCGGCGGGCGTGATGCCCGATGCGATCTGGTTGGCGATTGTGATCGGGATCGCGGCGGGGGGGTTCACCGCCCTGATGGTGGGTCTCGTCAATGGCGTCGGTGTGGCTTATTTCGAGGTCTCGCCCTTTATCATGACGCTGGGTGTCTCCTCTGTGGGCGCAGGACTTGCGCTGTTTCTCACCGGGGGCGTGCCGGTGTCAGGCCTGCCCTTTGCCTTTGGCGACACGTTTGGCTTTGGCAAATGGTTCGGCGTGCCGGTCCCGGTGTTTATCGCCGCGATCTGTATCGTGGTGATGTGGCTTGTGATGTCGCGCACGCCTTTGGGCACGCAGATTTATGCCGTCGGCGGCAATATCAAGGCCGCGCATCTGTCGGCCATCAACACCAAGCGCACCTTGATGGTGTCGTACATTCTCTGCTCATTGATCGCGTCGTTGACCGGACTTTTGCTGACCGCGCGGGTGGAAAGCGGCGAGGCCAATTTGGGTGGCTCAATGGCGCTTGAATCCATCGCCGCCTGTGTCATCGCGGGTGTCTCGCTCAGAGGCGGGATCGGCAAGGTGCAGACCGTGGTTCTGGGCGCGTTTTTCATCGTCATGGTGCAAAACGGCATGAACCTCGCCCAGATCAGTTCTTACATGCAGATGGTGCTTTTGGGCGGGCTTTTGATCCTCGCGGTGATCTTTGATCAGATGCGCTACCGGATGATCATGCGCGGTCGCTGAGACCCCTTCGTGCGGGCCGCCGCAGGCCCGTGCTCCCTTTGATGGCCCCTCTTAAAAAGGCGATGGAGATGATGGTGATATCACAGGACGGCCTGATCCCGGTGACCCGCGTTTCGCAAGCGCTCGACATCCTGACACGTTTGGGAGAGACGGCAACCGTGATGGCCGGTGGCACATGGGTCATGCGCGAGGCGCGCGACCGGACCTTTGTGTCGCTGGCAAATATCCCAGACCTCACCGACATCACACTGGATGATCAGACGCTGGTTGCAGGCTCTATGGTGACCCATCAGGACCTCTGCGACGCTATAACAGGCGCGCCCGATCTGGCGGCGCTGGCCACGGCGGCGGGCACATCCGCAACCCCTGCAATCCGTCGCATGGCCACTTTGGGCGGCAACCTATGCACGCGGGATTTTCACTCTGCGGACTTGGCCCCCGCCCTTCTGGCATTGAATGCAAAGGTAACGCTTGAAATCTCCTCGGGCCGCCAGACCCTGTCGCTTGAGGACTACCTCAACACCCCTGTCGACCAGCCCCATATCCTTCTGCGTGTCACCGTGCCCCGCACGGCAGCGCGCTCGGCCCATGTCCGTTTGATGCAACGACAAGCCGGGGACTATCCGCTTGCGGTGGTCAGCCTTTCGGCGGTGATAAACCCCGACGGCGCACTACGGGATTTGCGGATTGCTGTGGGCTCTGTGGAAAAACGCGCACGGCGCTGGCATGCTTTGGAAGCGCTGTGCGAAGGTCAAAAGATGACGTCCGACAGCATCCGCGCCCACGCCGCCTTGCGCGCCTCACAGGACTTTGTGGGCCGTGACGCGGTGGATGGCCAAGGTTGGTATCGCCTGCGGGTGTTGCCCGCTTTGGTGGCACGGGCCTTCTCTGACATGTCACGGACAGGACAAGGAGCCGGGCGATGATGCTGACTTTGATGATCAATGGCGACCCGGTCCCCTATCACGGCGATCCGCGCCGATCCTTGCTTGAGGTCCTGCGCGAAGATCTGCACCTCACCGGCACCAAGGATGTCTGTGGCGAAGGCTTTTGTGGCGCCTGTACGGTTCAGATCGACGGCGTACCGAAAGTGGCCTGCCTGCTGCCCGTCGGGAGCCTTGCCGGGGCTGAGATCACCACGATCGAAGGGGTGTCCAACATTGAGACCCTGAACGCGGTTCAAAAGGCGTTTTTGGAATACGATGTCGTGCAATGCGGCATGTGTTTCCCCGGCATGGTGCTTTCGATGACGCATTTCATGGCGGAAAACCCGTCGCCCACACGCGCCGAACTCAAATCGGCCATGACCGGAAACATCTGCCGCTGTACCGGCTACGAACGCATTATAGATGCGCTCATGTCGCTTGGAGCAGACGGTTTTGGATCAAACGGTCTTGGATCAGCGGACGAGGTGTGCCCATGACACTGCCCTACCCTCCCAATACCGCCGTGATGAACCTGCCTCGGCGGGATGCAAAGGACAAACTTCTGGGACGCACCCGCTATACCGTCGACGAAGGCGGCCACGGCACGTTGCACGCCGCCGCGCGCCGTTCAGAGGTCGCATCGGGGCGGATCGTTAAAATCGACGTCACTCCCGCGCTGTCCATGCCGGGGGTCAAAGCGATTGCAACACATGAGGATGCGCCCGGTCTGCATGGGATCGGCATCGCCGACCATCCGCTGTTTGCAAAAGACGTGGTGCGCTATCATGGCGAACCTCTGGCCGTTGTGGCCGCGACCACCGTGGCCCAAGCGCGCGCCGCAGCCGCCGCCATTCTGGTCGAGATCGACCCAATAGCGCCTGTTTTGACCATGGCGGAGGCGCTGGCCAAAGACGCGCCATTGATCCACCCCGATTGGGCGACATATGAGATTTTGCGCGAGGGCGCGGCACGCGGCGGCAATGTGGCGTGGGAGGCCACGGTGGTGCGCGGCGACACCGATGCGGCCTTTGCCCGAGACGATGTGACCATTGTGGAGGGCACATATCGGGTCGGACGCCAAAGCCATGTGCCGTTTGAACCGCGTGCTGTGGTCGCCTCCTATGACGACGGGCGGTTTCACATTCACACCTCGACCCAAGTGCCATGGACCGTGCGTCATGTGACGGCCAAGGTTTTGGGCGTGCCCGAAGCGGCGGTGCATGTCACCGTGCCCGCCGTTGGCGGCGGCTTTGGGTTGAAATTCGATTGTTCTCTGGAACCCTTCGCCGCCATTTTGGCACGCAAAACCGGGCGAAAAGTGTCGCTGGTGAACTCCCGCCGCGAAGAGCAAATGACCTGTTTGAGCCGCGAAAACGCCGACATCCTGATCCGGTCTGCGGTGACGTCAGAGGGCGACATCGTCGGGCGCGAAGCCACGGTGTTGATGGATTGCGGTGCCTATGGCGGCGAGCAAGTGTTCCTCACCACGATGACGGCGCATACATTGGGCGGCAACTACCGGCTTGGATCGGTGAAAATCGCCAGCCAAGCGGTCTATACCAACACGCCCCCCAATGGGGCCTTTCGCGCCTGCAACGGCGTGTACAACACCTTTGCGCTTGAATGTCACACTGACGAAATCTGCAAAGCCATTGGCATGGACCCGCTCACCTTTCGGCGGCGCAACGTGGTGGGTCATGATGATATTGGCGCGACGGGGCAGGTGTTTGAGGGCGATGTGCTTCGGCCGATGTTGGATTTGGCCATCGACACCTATGGGCCACATGAGCGCGCGAAAAAAGGCCCCGATGGGCGGCTTTACGGGCGCGCCACCACCGTTGGCACATGGTTCATTTTTGTTGGCCCGTCAAGCGCCACAGTCAATCTCAATGCCGATGGCAGCGCCACTTTGGTCACCCCGGCGTCGAAATCGGGTCGGGCACGATGGTGCAATCCTTGCCACAAATCGTGGCGGCCAATCTGGGCATTCACCCGGATGCGGTCATCGTCAAAACTGCGGATACGGATGCCTCCGGGCGCGATCTGGGCGTCGGCGGCGGGCGCACGACGGTGTCGATCGGCGCGGCCAGCCAAGAGGCCTGTGCCGAGGTCCGGTCCAAACTTTTGGCGGTCGCCAGCCAAATGTTGCAAACGCCGCAGAACGATTTGGTGCTTACCCAAGGCCGGGTGGAAATCCGCGGCCGACCCGGCTCTGGCACCTCCATCCAAACCGTGATCGCACAGGCTGAGTTGGAGCACGGACCTGTTTCTGGCAGCGGGGCGTTTACCGCGCCGGGCATTGCCGCGATGCCGGGATGTGCCGCAGGGCATTTCATTGATGCGATAGATATTCCGGTGTTTGCCGTGCATGATTGCGACGTGGCGGTGGACCCGGATACCGGTAAGGTCGAGATCCTCGCCTACCGCGTCATCCAGGACGTGGGACGGGCGCTGAATCCACGCGCGATCCATGGTCAAATTCAGGGCGGGGTCACACAGGGCATTGGTTACGCCTTGCATGAGGAAATCACGATCAATGCAGAGGGCGCGTTTGATCAGACCTGCTTTTCCTCCTACCGCATCCCGACCGCGCTCGACACCCTGCCGATCGACTATCACCTCTATGAGGGCGCGCCGTCTTGTGGGCCTTTGGGCACGAAAGGCGCGGGCGAAGTGCCGATTTTGAATGTCGGCGCGACCCTTGCCTGCGCTGTGGCCAATGCCATCGGAACCCCGGTGAACGCGCTGCCTCTGACCGCGCCTCGGGTGTTGGGGCTGATCGACGGTCTCAGTTCAGGTGTCGACCTGTCGCATCTGTCGCGCCATTGGCATGAGAATACGATTGCCTTTTCCATTGGCATGAGAATACGATAGCCTTTTCAAAGTGATCCGAGAGCGCGCGAAACATGGAAGCACCAGTGCCCCGCCCACAGGACGACCCCCTCGCGCCGACACCGGGTTCGGTCGCGGACAGGATGCCGTTTTGTCCGCAGAAAACGGATCGCCCTAGGCATGTGTTGGACTTTCTTCGACAGGCGATGGAGGCGGGTCAGGCCGCGGCCTTGGTGCTTTTGGTCGGGATCGAGGGCAGTGCCTCACGCAGCCTAGGCACGATCATGGCGGTGCGTGAAGACGGTGCCTATTGTGGCTACGTCTCGGGCGGGTGCATTGAAGCCGCCGTTGCGACGGAGGCCCTGTCCGCCCTTCAGACCGGCAAGGATCGCCTGATACGTTTTGGCAAGGGGTCGCCCTTTTTCGACATCACCCTGCCCTGTGGTGGCGGGCTTGACCTTTTGGTGCATGTGCTGCGCGACGGAGCACCGATCCGCGCCGTCTTGGCACAGCTGGCAAGCCGTCACCCCGCGACGCTGGTCTATGACAAAGACAGTGCGCGGTTGATGGCCGAGCCGAGCAACGCCCAAACCGGATGGCATGACGCGCGGTTTGTGACCCATTTCACCCCGCCCGTGCGGATCGTCGTCATGGGCGAGAGCCTTGAGGCGGAGGCGCTGATCCGGGTGGCGCAGGCTGCGGATGTGGACATCGCAAGGCGGGATGGGCGGCACGGATTGGGCAAGATCGACGCCCACACCGCCATCGCGTTTCTGCACCATAGCGCGGAGGATGACGAGCCGCTGTTGACGCGGGCGCTGTTGAGTGAGGCGTTTTATGTCGGCTGTCTCGGCGGCAGACAGACACAACATCGGCGGCGGCAAGGCCTCGCCACTGCGGGGTTAGACCAGATCGCGATGGAGCGGCTTCATGGTCCAATCGGTCTCTTTGGACCCGCGCGTGACGCGTCTTCGCTCGCGGTGTCGGTTCTGGCCGAGATCTTGAGCAAACGGGCTTAGGACAGACACAATTTGGGTCAGTGGGAACGCGAGGGATGAAACATGCCCCCGCGCCCCTCCATGGTGCAGTTCAGTGAGATATTTCAACGGGTGAGTATGGCTTCGGCTTTTTGCACGATCAGATAGATGCCAACGGAAATCAGACTTAGGATCACAATGGCCGCCATCACCATATCCATGCGAAAAATCTGGCTGCCGTAGACGATCAAATAGCCAAGACCGGCTTTGGACGCCTGAAACTCCCCCACAATCACCCCCACAAGGCTCAGGCCGACATTGGCTTTCAACGTCGCCATGAAGGTGTGAACATTGCCGGGCAAAATCACCTTGGTCAGGATTTGCACCTGCCCCGCCCCAAGGGTTTTCGCCAGTTTGATCTTGTTTGGATCGCTTTGGTTGAACCCGGTGTAGAGCATCAGGATCGTGATGAACAACGCCACGGCAATGGCCACGGCATAGATCGACCCGGTCGGCCCCAACCAGATGTAAAAGATCGGCACCAAGGCGATTTTTGGCAAGGCGTTGAGCACCACCAAAAAGGGGTCGAGCACCCGCTCCAACATCGGCGACAACCACAGGCAGATGGCGATTGCCGTGCCAAGGATCATGGCGATGGCAAAACTGATCATCACCTCCATCAGCGTGACGCCAATATGAAGCCCCAGTTTGCCCTGCGCAATCAGGTCCCAAAACCCGTCCCAAACGGCGCTTGGGTAACTGGTGAGCATCGGATTCACCATGCCGTTGCGCGGCGCATATTCCCACAGGGCCAAAAAGCCCAACAGCAAAAGCAGGCGCCCGACAATCACTTTGCGACGGGCGCGGCCCTGACGTGCGGCCCAGTTTTGATAGGCGACGCTGGGGGTCGCGTTCGGGGTCGTGTCAGCCATCGGATTCCATCTCCGTCCAGATTGTGTGGAAATAGTCTTTGAACTCCTCCGCATCGCGCACCGCCATACAGCCGGGACGCACCTGCCCCAAGCTTGGGAAGGTGATGTCGTGAATGTTTTTGAGCCGTCCGGGGCGTGGACTGAGAACGATCACCCGGTCGGCCATGGCGATGGCTTCGGGGATGTCATGGGTGACAAGGATCGCGGTCTTGCCCTCGCGCCGGATGATCTCGCCGATCTCTTCGGAAATCGACATGCGGGTCTGAAAATCCAGCGCCGAAAACGGCTCATCAAGCAAAAGGATATCCGGCTCCATACACATGGTCCGCCCAAGCGCCGCGCGTTGACGCATCCCGCCCGACAATTGCGTTGGACGGTGATGCAAGAACTGCCCAAGACCGTAATTCGTCAAAATCCGCTCGGCCCGCGCCCGTGCGGCGGGCATGTCCATACCGCGAATTTCCGGTCCAAGCAGCGCGTTCTCCAAAATGGTGCGCCATTCAAACAAGCTGTCGTGTTGCAGCATAAACCCCACCTGTGGCGAGGGGCCTTTGACGGGTTTCCCGTCGATCAGCACCTGTCCCGAAGTCGATTGCATCAATCCGCACAGCAGTGACAGCAACGTCGACTTGCCACAGCCCGACTGCCCAACAATGGAGATGAATTCACCTTTGTTGACGGTGAAATTCATGTCACTCACGGCGTGGGTTTCACCCTTGGTCGAAAAGTAATGCAGGTCGACGTTGCGAAATTCAATTTTGGGCGGCACCGCGAGGTGCCGCCCTGTGGTTTCGCCCGTCATTATTGCGCACTCTGCGCAAAGAAGTTGGGATCGACGACGTTTTCAAAAGCCACTTTTGTCTCAACGGCGAGAAGTCCATTGTGCATCAGCATGTCTTGAAGCGCGTCGATGGCCTCAGGCGCAACCGCGGGTGACGTTTTCCAAACGCCCGCAGTACGGTGACGCAACACGCTTTGGGACAGCTCGTCCAAACCCACGCCGGGGAAATAGGGCTGCAAGACCTGCGCCACATCGGCCTCCGGGGCCTCGGCAATCCAGGCTTCGGCCTTGGCGATCGCTTTGACAAATCCGCCCACCACCTCTGGATGCTCGGCGATATAGGCTTGGCGGGCAATGAAGACCGTATAGTCGATATTGCCAACCGCCTGGCCGACATTGGTTTGGGCATAAAAACCGTTGGCCTCAAGCGTGGTCACGTCCGGTTCAAAGAAGGTGCCATAATCGGCAACGCCCGACATGA
>AZIK01003055.1_pt1 | contig 10417 bp, 5 predicted proteins | sample 359131 | NCBI WGS metagenome assembly AZIK01 (sample SAMN02429715, study PRJNA222663) | marine sediment metagenome | biome: Sediment sample; isolation source: enrichment culture of sample MGS-ANC(AMM) from oil contaminated site at the... | place: Italy: Ancona | collected 2012-02-14 | depth 6 m m | reverse complement strand
CTTATTTCCCCTTGAAGTTCGGCGTACGTTTTTCCATGAAGGCGGCGACGCCCTCGCGGTAATCTTCGGTCTGCCCGGCCATGCGCTGAAGGTCCCGCTCCAGATTGATCTGCTCTTCAAAGGTATTGGCGGCGCTGGCGTGCAGTGCCCGCTTGATCAGGGCAAGCCCTTTGGTCGGCTGGGTCGCGAAATGACGGGCAAGTTTCATGGTCTCCTCCATGAGTTGCTCGTTATCGACACAACGCCAGATCATGCCCCAGTTCTCCGCCTGTTCGGCGCTGATTTTGTCGCCAAGAAGTGCCATACCTTTGGCACGGGCCATGCCGGCCACGCGGGGCAGGGTCCAGGTGCCGCCGGAATCGGGCACGAGCCCAAGCTTGCAGAAGGCCTGAACGAAATTGGCTGAGCGGGCTGCAAGAGTGATATCGCAGGACAGGGCAATATTGGCACCAGCGCCGGCCGCCACACCGTTCACGGCGCAGAGCACGGGCATCGGCAGATCCCGCAGGCTTCGCATCAGAGGGTTGTAGTACTTCTCCAGAGAGACGCCCAGATCCGGCATTTCCTGATCCGGGGATACGCTGCGATCGGAAAGGTCCTGACCCGCGCAAAAGCCGCGGCCGGAGCCGGTTATGACCAGTACACGAACAGACTCATCCTTGCGCACGGTGCTGATGGCATCGCGCATGCGTTCGTGCATTTCAACATTGAAACTGTTCAGGCTGTCCGGACGGTTCAGGGTTAGCAGAGCCACGCCCTGATCGATTTCAAGAAGAATGCTCGGCTGAGTCATGGCGTTGTTGTCCTGTTGTTTGTTGTAGTGGGATAGCTTGAAAGGTGTCCTGAGGCGGCACGGTGCTATCAATTGTGGGAAATGAGTATATCTTAGAATTGATACTCGTCAAGGATTGTGCTTGCTTGGTTCTGTATCACGTTGCTGGGGCGTGGTGATGAGCCGGGTCTATCTGTATGAAAATGCAATAAAAAAATTTTTGCTCTCTGTGTTTTATGCCCTGGTATCGGAGGTTTTCGCGTCAGGAGCGGGTGTTTGGGTATGAAAAACATCCCGAAAAAGGATAATGTGATACAGAAAATGAATCACAATAATGTTTTGGGGTCCATGTTTCAGTGCGGTTTTGGCTGATGGCTGCAGGCCCCCTTTGTCCAGGAGATCGTTATGCCCAGCTACAGTATAGAAGGCGTTGTTCCCGTCGTTCACCCGTCCGCCTACGTGCATCCAACCGCCGTTCTTATTGGTGATGTCTGGATTGGGCCGGATTGCTATGTGGGGCCTGCCGCCTCGTTACGTGCGGATTTCGGGCGGATCGTTCTCAAGCAGGGATCCAATGTCCAGGATACTTGTGTGATGCATGCCTTCCCCGGAATGGACACGGTTGTCGAAAAGAATGGCCATGTCGGGCACGGGGCTATACTGCACGGCTGCATCGTCGGCGAGGACGCCATGGTTGGAATGAATGCGGTGGTGATGGATGAGGCTCATATCGCGCCGCGCTCCATCGTTGGCGCCTGCGCCTTTGTTAAAGCCAGATTCACCTGTGAACCGGGCTCGCTGATCGTTGGCTCGCCCGCCAAGGTGATGCGGATGCTCAGCGATAAGGAGATTGCCTGGAAGAAAAAGGGAACCGAGGAGTACCAGCGTCTCACGCTTCGTTCTTTGGCCAGTCTTGAAGAGGTCCAGCCACTGGCGGAAGCTGAGACGGATCGGCCCCGTGTGGACGCCAGCGGTTACAAGCCCAAGTACGAGCAATCCGAATAAGGATCGTCGCCAGACGCCGGAAGATTGCTCTTAAAGACCGGCGTCTTTAACGTTCTCCATCACCACAAATGTGCTGGTCTGAAGTACATGGGGCAGAGCTGAAATCTCCTCTCCCAGAACCTGCCGGTATTCCTGCATGTTGCGGGTTCTGACTTTCAACAGGTAGTCGAAGTTGCCGGCAATCATGTGGCATTGCTCCACTGCCGATACATTCTGGACGGCTTTGTTGAAGGCCGAGAGAGCGCTGCTGCTGGTGTCATTCAATGTAACCTGCGCAAAGGCAATGTGGCTGAGGCCCAGTTTGGTCTGGTTTACCAGAGCCGTGTACCCGGTGATATATCCGTGTTCTTCAAGCCGGCGCATTCGCACCTGGCAAGGGGTTTTGGAGAGGCCAACCCGGGACGCAAGTTCAGTCACGGTGATTCGGGAGTTCTTCTGCAATTCGCGGATAATGGATTGGTCTATTCGATCCAATTCGGCCATGTTGTCGGTTCCAGGGTGGATTAACGGCTAAATCATTAAGCAAATATAATCGAAACGCCTCTATTCCGAAACTAAATGGTCAAAGCGACTTTCGGGGCTTGAGTATACTGATGTTTAAACCAGTCCAGTTCGAACGCCTGAAAAGTCCGGAGAGTTTCGATGACCGATTCCCGCGCATTACAAAAACAAACCCTGCTGGAACAGCTTGCCGATGTCCTGCAGCATCAGGCACCCGACACTGGAGATTCCCTCGAGCTGCGGGAGATAGTTGCCCGGATGGTAGACGAATCCCGGTCCTGGGACGATGACCTCCATGGTGAGCTGGTTAAAAGTTTCGGCGATACCATTGGCGGACGCTATGCACAGGTGTTCAGTGGCGGATTTTCCTCGGCATACCGGGCCAGGTTTCCGGTGTCGGAAGCCCTTGCCGATATAGAACAGATCCAGTCCATCGCGGTGAGCACTGATGTGCCCATGCGCTTTTATCAGCCGCGCGATCCGGCCGAAACCGGGTTCCACTTCAAGCTGTACAGTGAAGGCCAGCCGGTTGTTCTTTCGGACGTGATACCGATTCTGGAAAACCTTGGCATGCGGGTGCTTGGGGAGCATCCCTATCGTGTGCGGCGCCGTGATGGCGAAAACTTCGGTGTCAGTGATTTCACTGTTGAGCTTCACGCCCGCTGTCGGGGCGCAGATCTGGACGCCGCCCGCCCGCTAATCCAGTCGGCGTTCCGGGAAATCTGGAACGGTTTCGCCGAGAACGATGACTTCAACCAGCTCATCATGCTGTGTGGCCTTGGCTGGCGTGAAGTGGCGCTGATCAGAGCCTACGCCCGCTATATCAAGCAGCTCCGGTTCGGGTTCAGCCAGCCGTTTATTGCGGAAACCCTGGCTCGTCATCCGGGTATTACCTCCAGGCTCGTCGCTTTCTTTTTAAGCCGGTTCCAGCCGGATGTTAAAGGTCGAAAGGCAAAGGCGGCACGGCTTGAGACTGAACTTCAGGGTGCCCTGGAGGCTGTGGAAAGCCTGGATGATGACCGGATTCTCCGGCGTTTCTTCATGCTCATCCGGGCGACCCTTCGAACAAACTATTTTCAGTTTCGGGAAGACGGTGGCGTTCCTGCCTACCTCTCTCTAAAGCTGGATCCGTCCGCCATTCCGGATATTCCGCGCCCGAGGCCCAGGTTTGAGATTTTCGTTTACTCACCGAGGGTTGAAGGTGTGCACTTGCGATCCGGGCCAGTGGCCAGAGGTGGCCTCAGGTGGTCGGACCGGATTGAGGATTATCGAACCGAAATCCTTGGTCTGGTAAAGGCTCAGCAGGTAAAGAACTCTGTGATTGTTCCCGCAGGAGCCAAAGGCGGTTTTGTGGTGAAGCGGCCGCCTCGGGATGCATCAAGGGAGGCCCTGAGAGAAGAAGGTGTCGCCTGCTATAAGACGTTCATTCGGGGGCTTCTGGATATTACGGACAATCTGGACGAGGGCAAAGTTGTACCTCCGGACAACGTGGTTCGCTATGACGGCGATGACACCTATCTGGTGGTTGCCGCCGACAAGGGTACAGCCACGTTTTCCGATATCGCCAACACGCTCGCTGCCGAGTATGGCTTCTGGCTCAGTGATGCGTTCGCTTCCGGTGGCAGCGAGGGCTATGACCACAAGAAAATGGGCATTACCGCACGGGGTGCGTGGGAATCAGTGAAACGTCACTTTCTTGAGAAAGGCACGGATATCCAGCAGGACGAGTTTACCGTTGTCGGCATCGGCGATATGGCCGGCGATGTGTTTGGCAATGGCATGCTGCTGTCAGATCGGATTCGGCTGGTTGGCGCATTCAATCACCAGCACATCTTTCTGGACCCGGATCCGGATGCTGCGGTGTCGTTTCAGGAAAGGCAGCGCCTGTTCAGCTTGCCCGGATCGACCTGGGCCGACTATGACGCACGCCTGATAAGTGATGGTGGCGGTGTATTCCCGCGTTCCATGAAATCCATCCCGGTGTCTGCGCAGATGCGAAGGGCATTGGGCATCAAGGCACGGGCGCTGTCACCTGCTGACCTGATCAGCGCTCTGTTGAGGGCGCCGGTGGACATGCTGTGGAATGGCGGTATTGGCACTTATGTGAAGGCGCCTTCCGAATCTCATGAAGAGGTGGGTGACAAGACGAATGACGCCCTGCGAGTCGACAGCACCGAGTTGCGCTGCAGGGTTCTGGGCGAGGGCGGGAACCTTGGAGTCACCCAGCGGGCGCGGATCGATTTCGCCCGTCGCGGGGGCGCCGCCAACAGCGATTTCATTGATAACGCGGGAGGGGTCGACTGTTCGGACCACGAGGTGAACATCAAGATCCTGCTTAATGACCTGGTGTATCGGCAGTTGATGTCGCTCCCGGAGCGCAACGCAATGCTCCGGGCCATGACTCCGGAAGTGGCGGAGCTGGTATTGCGGAACAACTACCGGCAGGCGATGGCACTTACCCTGGCCAGGAATCCGGCGGTCGCCACCGGAGACCAGTATGACCGTCTGATGCGCCGGCTTGAAACCGAAGGCAAGCTGGACCGCGGCCTGGAGTTTCTGCCCTCCGATGAAGAGATGCAGGCCCGGCGGGAAACGGGGGCAGGTCTGACCCGCCCAGAGCTGGCGGTACTGGTGTCCTATGCGAAGATTGAACTGAAGCAGACTCTGGTCGCATCCCCTATCGTGCATGATCCGCGGTTCAACTCGGCGCTGCATTCGGCCTTTCCGACATCCCTGTTGACTGCTTTCCCGGAAGCGGTTGAGGCCCATCCCCTGCGGGCCGAAATCTCGGCAACACAGATTGCCAACGATATGGTGAACCGCATGGGGATCACCTGGTTTGACCGGATTCGCAGCACAACCGGGGCTGATGCCGGGCGGATTGCGTCGGCTTACCTGATCTCCCTGCGGATCCACGAGGTAGACGCCCACTGGGAAGCCATTGAATCGCTGGATGGGAAGATCGGTGCCGACGTTCAGGCGGAGCTGTTTGCCGATGCCATTCATCTGGTCACCCGGAGCACCAACTGGCTATTGCAGAACCGCCGGCAGGCGCTGGATCCGGTTTCCTGTATCGATCATTACCGGGCGCCGCTTGCGGATGTCCTGGCATCGAAAGACAGTCTTGAGTCGGTGATTCCTGCGAGTCGCTGGTATGAACGCTATGCTGAGTACTGTGAGCGAATGGTGCCGGAGGGTTTATCGGCCTGGTGTGCCTCGGCAGAGAGCCGTTACTGGTTGATGGACATGATCGACATTGCCCGTCAGCTGGATCAGGAGTTGCGGTCTGTGGCCTCCGTCTATTTCAGCCTGGGCGAGAAACTGAACCTGACCTGGCTTGATCAACAGATGCGTGCCTTCCGGGCGAGCAGTCACTGGCAGGTACTGGCGACTATCCACTTCCGGGATGAGCTGGACCACCAGTTGCGGAACCTGACATCCAGTGTGTTTTCCGAGCCGTTGCACGGCGAGGGTTCGCCGGAGGAGCGTCTCGAGGCCTGGAGTGAAGATAAGCGGATGTTGCTCGGTCGATGGGAGCGAATGCTGAGTGACATGCAGGCCGCGAGTGACGTGGATTGTGCTGTTTTCTCGGTAGCTCACGGTGTACTCAGAGAGCTGGCACTGAAAGCTGTCTAGCAGCATCAAGGCAGGAAAAATGCCCAATAATCGGGTTTTCCCTGAAAAGTTGGTAACGTAAGGTTGCTCCAAAAAAGACGTAAAGGCATGCTTTCCTGGTTTTTAAGGAGAAATAGTCTTTGTCGATCTCGGTAGAATGCGATGAAGACAAAACAATTGAGAGGGTACAACTATGAGACCACAGCAATCACAGACGCCCGAGCTTGTCGATAGCCGGCAGGCGATTCGTGATTATTATCTCGCCGATGAGCACAAAGTAATCCACGAGATGATTGCCGGTGCCCAGTTGTCCCAAAACGAGCGCGATGCGATCTCTGCCCGCGCGGCTGAGCTGGTACGCGGCGTCCGCAAGAATGCCAAGTCCACCATCATGGAGAAGTTCCTGGCGGAGTACGGACTGACCACCAAGGAAGGCGTTGCCCTGATGTGTCTGGCCGAGGCACTGTTGCGCGTGCCCGACAACACAACCATCCATGAGCTGATTGAAGACAAGATCACCTCGGGTGCCTGGGGCACCCACGTGGGCAAGGCGTCGTCGTCGCTGATCAATACCGCCACCGTTGCACTGCTGATGACCAGCAACCTGCTGAAGGATTCCGAGCGCAACACGGTGGGTGAAACCCTGCGAAAACTGCTCAAGCGCTTCGGCGAGCCGGTCATTCGGACCGTCGCGGGCCAGGCCATGAAGGAGATGGGTCGCCAGTTTGTGCTGGGCCGCGATATTGATGAAGCCCAGGACGAAGCCAAAGACTACATGGCGAAAGGCTACACCTATTCCTATGACATGCTGGGTGAGGCTGCTCGCACCGATGACGACGCGAAGCGTTATTACGACGCCTATTCCAACGCCATCGAAAGTATTGCCAAGGCAAGCAAGGGCGATGTGCGCAAGAATCCGGGTATCTCGGTAAAGCTGTCCGCCCTGCTGGCCCGTTACGAGTATGGCAATAAAGAGCGGGTGATGAACGAACTACTGCCCCGGGCCCGCGAACTGGTTAAAAAGGCCGCGGCCGCCAACATGGGCTTTAACATCGACGCCGAGGAGCAGGATCGTCTGGATCTTTCTCTGGATGTGATCGAAGCCCTGGTGGCAGATCCTGAGCTGGCGAACTGGGACGGCTTCGGCGTTGTGGTCCAGGCGTACGGCAAACGCTCGCCGTTTGTGATCGACTGGCTTTACGGCCTGGCTGAAAAGTACGACCGCAAGTTCATGGTGCGGCTGGTGAAAGGCGCCTACTGGGATGCCGAGATCAAGCGTGCCCAGGTGATGGGGCTGGACGGTTTCCCGGTGTTTACCCGCAAGGCCTGCAGTGACGTGTCCTATCTGTCCTGTGCCACCAAATTGCTGAACATGACGAACCGTATTTACCCGCAGTTCGCTACCCACAATGCCCATTCGGTATCCGCCATTCTGGAAATGGCCAAAACCAGGGGTGTGGACAACTATGAGTTTCAGCGCCTGCATGGCATGGGCGAGTCACTTCATAATGAAGTACTGAGAGTAAGCGGTGTGCCATGTCGTATCTACGCGCCTGTGGGTCCCCACAAAGACTTGCTGGCGTACCTGGTTCGTCGCTTGCTGGAGAACGGTGCCAACAGTTCCTTTGTGAACCAGATTGTCGACAAGCGAATTACACCGGAAGAAATTGCCAAGGATCCGATTGTCAGTGTTGAAGCCATGGGGAATAACATCTCCAGCAAGGCAATCGTGCATCCGTTCAAACTGTTTGGCGATCAGCGTCGCAACTCCAAGGGCTGGGATATCACCGATCCGGTCACTGTGGAGGAGATTGAAAAGGGCCGCGGTGCCTACAAAGAGTATCGCTGGAAAGGTGGTCCGGTGATTTCCGGCGAAGTCGCTGGCACCGAGGTCCAGGTGGTGCGTAACCCGGCGGATCCGGACGATCTGGTCGGCCACGTAACCCAGGCTTCAGATGCCGACGTGGACACCGCCGTTACCGCCGCAGAAGCCGCTTTCCAGAGCTGGTCCCGGAAGTCCGCAGAAGAACGGGCTGCCTGTGTCCGCAAGGTTGGGGATCTCTACGAGGAGAACGTCGACGAGTTGTTTGCCCTGACGACCCGGGAAGCCGGCAAGTCACTGCTGGATGCCGTGGCGGAGATTCGTGAGGCGGTGGATTTTGCCCAGTATTACGCCAATGAGGCTATCCGTTACAAAGACAGCGGCGATGCCCGGGGTGTGATGTGCTGTATCTCGCCCTGGAACTTCCCGCTGGCGATTTTCACCGGGCAGATTCTGGCCAACCTGGCCGCAGGGAATACCGTGGTTGCCAAGCCGGCTGAGCAGACCTCCCTGCTGGCCATTCGGGCCGTGGAACTCATGCATCAGGCGGGTATTCCGACCGATGCCATCCAGTTGCTGCCGGGTACCGGTGCAACCGTGGGCGCTGCGCTGACCTCCGACCCGCGCGTGAGTGGGGTCTGTTTCACCGGTTCCACGGCTACCGCCCAGCGAATCAACAAGGTCATGACCGAAAACATGGCCCCGGATGCGCCGCTGGTGGCGGAAACCGGTGGTCTAAACGCCATGATCGTGGATTCTACCGCGTTGCCGGAGCAGGTTGTCCGGGACGTTCTGGCGTCCTCTTTCCAGAGTGCCGGCCAGCGCTGTTCAGCCCTGCGTATGCTGTACGTACAGAAGGACATTGCCGACGGTCTGCTGGAGATGCTGTACGGTGCCATGGAAGAATTGGGCATTGGTGACCCCTGGTTGCTGTCCACCGACGTGGGGCCGGTCATCGATGAGAACGCCCGCAAGAAAATCGTGGACCATTGTGAGAAGTTCGAGCGCAATGGCAAGCTGTTGAAGAAACTGCCGGTTCCCGAGAAAGGGCTGTTCGTTTCGCCGGCGGTTCTCAGCGTAAGTGGCATCGAGGAACTGGAAGAAGAGATCTTCGGGCCGGTGCTCCATGTTGCCACCTTCGAAGCAAAGAACATCGACAAGGTGGTGGATTCCATCAACGCCAAGGGCTATGGCCTGACATTCGGTATTCATAGCCGGGTTGATCGCCGTGTCGAGCGTATTACCAGCCGGATCAAGGTCGGTAACACCTACGTGAACCGCAACCAGATCGGCGCGATCGTGGGCTCCCAGCCATTCGGTGGTGAGGGTCTGTCCGGTACCGGTCCGAAGGCCGGTGGTCCGCAGTACGTTCGTCGTTTCCTGAAAGCCGAAACCGTTGAGCGTGAGGCGGATTCAGGCGCGAAGGCGATTGATGCGAAGCAGCTGCAGAAGCTGATCGGCCAGCTCGACAAACTCCGCACCCAGAAGCCAGAGGCCCGTATCGAAGCACTCAAGCCCATCTTCGGGGAGGTCCCGGCGCCGCTGGATGCCCATGTGGAAGAACTGCCGGGGCCGACAGGCGAGACCAACCGTCTGTCCAACCATGCCCGTGGTGTGGTGCTCTGCCTGGGGCCGGACAGGGAAACCGCTCTGGAGGAGGCTGGCACCGCGTTGTCCCAGGGCAACAAAGTGGTGGTGATTGCGCCGGGCGTTCAGGGAACAGTGGACCAGGCCGCCAGGGCCGGGCTGCCGATTACCGGCGTGGAAGGCCTGCTCGAACCGGAAGCACTGGCTACTGTCGATGGCTTCGAAGCGGTAGTGAGCTGCGGCGTTCAGTCCCTTCTGAAGAAATACCGGGAGGCTCTGGCCAGACGTGACGGCGCCTTGCTGCCATTGATCACAGAGCACACCCTGGATCAGCGGTTTGTGATCGAACGTCACCTGTGTGTCGACACAACCGCAGCGGGGGGTAACGCCAGCCTGATCGCCGCTTCCGAATAAGCAGCGGTTCCAGGAATAGGCGCGCCCGGTTTCAGTCAGCCCTGATGCCGGGCGCGCCTGTTTTCAGACGTTGGTTAAACAGCATTCTTCGGGCTTCCGCGTCGGCAACGTCCGAAGGGTAGAAGCTGACCGTTGTGCCGGGCCCCCTCTGGGCCAACAGGCCCGCATCCAGCGCACTCAGGCAACCGATTTTCGGGTAGCCACCAATGGTTTGTCGGTCCTTCATCAGCACAATTGGCTGGCCATCGCTGGGCACCTGAATGGCGCCATAGCCGATCCCCTCCGAGATAATCCCGTCCAGCTCCGAGTGAATGGCCTCGCCCTTCAGCCGGTACCCCATGCGGTCGATGTTCTGGCTGACTTCGTAGTTGCCAGAGAAAAACTTCATACGCTGCAGGGGCGGAAAATTCCGGTACTGATAACCGGGGATGACTCCCAGGCGAAGGGGCTTCCGGTAATCGGGTATTTCGACGTCCGGAAGAGACACGTCGATGAAGGCTTCTGTGCGGCGACACGTCAGTCGATCGCCTTTTGCCAGTTTCGAACCATGGCCATCAATGCCGCCCAGACCTTCACGGCTGACGGTGGCGCAGCTACCAAGTTTCATGGCTGGCTGGAAGCCGCCACTGACGGCCAGGTAAGCCCGCAGGCCGGTTGCCGGGGTGGTGAAGCTCAGACGGTCGCCCTGGTTGATACGGTAG
>AZIK01001860.1_pt1 | contig 10461 bp, 9 predicted proteins | sample 359131 | NCBI WGS metagenome assembly AZIK01 (sample SAMN02429715, study PRJNA222663) | marine sediment metagenome | biome: Sediment sample; isolation source: enrichment culture of sample MGS-ANC(AMM) from oil contaminated site at the... | place: Italy: Ancona | collected 2012-02-14 | depth 6 m m | reverse complement strand
ATCGAAATAACCATGCAGAATAAATACCGTGCCACGCTCGTGCTTCTGCTCGGGCAACCGGAAATAATGCACCATTACCTCGTGACCACCTGCGTGCACATAACCCTGATGGTATGCGACATCCGGATGCTCAACCCAAAGATCAAGACCGTAAAAGCGGCAATAGGCCACCATCTCCTGACTGAGCTCCCGCGGGCAGGTCGGCTCAAAAGGTTCGAGTCTGTCCAGCAGCGAGTATCTGTCCCAATCCGGAATATCTATGGTATCCGTTTTCCAGTACACGTAGAGTTAAACGCCTGTCATGAATGAGTTAAAAGTTCTGGGTTTTCAATCCTAACCCATAGCAGAGGAAAGACACAGATGTTGCAGCGCCTTCTGGAGAGCACATTGCGCCAGACAATGAATCGGCTGGTGAGACCCATTCTCAGCCCGGCCGTGCCGGTCTCACTTCAGAGACGCTTTGTTCGCCAGGCTTACCGGAGCTCGGTGCCGCCGCGGGGCGCCAAGTTCGAGACCACCACCGTCGGGGGCGTTCCGGCAATCAGGACAAGGTATGGCGAAAGCTGTCACGGCGCCGTTCTGTATCTGCATGGCGGCGGCTATATCATAGGTTCCTCGAGTACCCATCGGGGCATAACCGGGCATCTGGCAAAAACCAGCGGCTGCCAGATCATCACGCCGGATTATCGACTTGCCCCGGAGCACCCCTTCCCTGCCGCCCTGGATGACGCCGAAGCCTGCTGGAAAGGCCTGCTCGAAGAGGGATTCAAACCTGAACAGATTGCCGTTGCCGGCGACTCTGCAGGTGGTGGCCTGTCTGTTGCTCTGGCCATGCGCCTGCGCAATCAGGGTTTGCCGCTTCCGGCATCGCTCACGGTATTTTCACCCTGGGCAGACCTGACCCAGGAACAGCTCTACGCGCCGGAATGCGAACCGGTGCTCCAGGCCAACTGGACCAGCAAGGCAGCAAAGCTTTATGCCGGACAGGAACCCCTGACCAACCCACTTATTTCACCAATTTTCGGTGATCTCAGTGGCCTGCCCCCCTTACTGATCCAGGCAGGCAGTCAGGAAATCCTGCTGAACGACGCTGAACGACTGGCCGCCGCAGCGAAACGGGACCATGTAGAAACCCGGCTTGAGTTGTTCAATAGCCTCTGGCATGTCTTCCAGGTGCACAGTGGTCAACTTGATCGGGCCACTGACGCCATGGAAACTGCCGGCAAACACATCAAACGTCATCTGGCAGACCAAGCTCGCCACGGGCAAGCGCCTCTTTTTTAGGCCGGGGCCATTGCTTGATATGCCACTCCAGCCTTGAGGCCCGGCTCCGATCTCCGGCTTCCCCGCTAAACACCAGTTCCAACGGCCCCTTCCCCCTCAGACTCCGCGCTCCTTTTGGAGCGCCCGCCTGGTGTTCACTGAACCGCCTGTCAACGTCTGTGGTTATGCCGGTATACAGCGCCCCCTTTGCTGTTCGGACCATGTAGACGAACCAGCTAGCTGCCAAGGTTCAGCGCCTCTTCCCGGTTCTTCACTTTTTTCTGCTGGATCCACAGCCCCATCATGATCAGGACCAATCCAATGTAGGTAGACGGCAGGATCTGCTCGCCAAGAATAAAATAGATGAACACCAGCGAGAGGAACGGCGAGATAAAAATCAGGTTGCTGACCTTCGAGGTGTTCTCAGCCTTCTTCATGGCGTAGGACCACAGCACGAATGCAATGCCCATCTCGAACACACCGACATAGATCGCGGCGGCAAGAGGCGTTCCGGTGGCAAAGGTTAAACCTTCCGTCCACCAGCAAATCAGAACAATCACCGGCAACCCACACAGGAAATTCAGGAACAGCCCAACCACCGGATCGCGGGTATCCCGTGTGGCAATAATCCAGTAGGACGCCCAGACCACTGTACTGCCAAGGGCAAGAGAAACCCCAAGCGGATCCTCGAAGCTCAGCGAAGTGACAGCCCCGCGGGTGGCAATCACCACGACCCCGGCATAACAGATAAGGCCCGCAACAATGTCCAGCTTGCGCAGCCGGTGCCCCAGAAACGGTACCGACATATAGGCCAGCACCAGGGCCCAGGTATAGTTCAGCGGTTGCGCTTCCTGGGCGGGCAGTCGGTCAAAGGCACCGAACAACAGAAAATAGTACAGGCAGGGATTGATCAGCCCCATGCCAAACGACTGGGCATACTGTTTACGACTAAGCGAAAACACCAGATGCCAACGGCCCTGAAGCTTCAGAATAATGGCCATCACAACCACCGATGCGCTGCAGGCAATCAGCAGCATCTGAACGGGAGCCAACTCTCTCAGGGAGAGCTTGAACGCAGTTGCCACGGTGGACCACAACAGCACCGTACCGAGGCCGTAGAGCATCGCCTGCTTCTGGTTCTTCATTTATGGCCTCCTGCCAGCCATTGAAATTCCATCGATTCTCTCCTTTCTCCACGGGACCGTTTGCGCCGACAGTGTAATCCAATCCACCCCAGTTACCCACGGCTGTCGGCATTCTTGTGTTACCTTGTACGTCAATATCAACCAAGGATTAAGAAAACTGGAGTGCCCGTTATGCCCACCGTCCGTCTCAGGTTCTGGTCGCGGAGTATCATATTGGCCATGGCTTTGACCGGTTGTTCGGACAGCCAGGATCCGACCAATGGGGACAGTATCGACGATGCATCGGAAGCTCGGGAGTACCCGGTTACCTGGCGATTCGCCCTCGAAGAAATCGAGGGTAGCGTTCAGCATTCCTATGCTGAAGCACTTAAGGAGCGCATTGAAGATCGTTCCGATGGCAAGATCGAAGTCGATGTCTTTCCCTATGGTTCCCTGGGAACGTCGACCCAACTCACAGAACTGGTGCGAAATGGCTCGGTCAGCCTTGCCTTTGCCTCGCCCGGACACCTTGCCGATATCGTACCGGAGGTCGGCCTTTTCACCCTGCATTTCATAATGCCCGAGGACGAAAATGTCACCCGGCAATTACTGGCAAGTCCCGAACTGCTGAGCCTTTTTGAACAACCCTATGCGCAGCAGAACATGAAATTGCTGAGCTTTGTTCCCGAAGGCTGGTTGGCATGGACCGCCAACAAAGCGCTTCGCACACCGGACGACTTCCAGGGCCAAAGAATCCGGACCATGACATCGGATATGGCCGAGAAAACGTTCAGAGCCTATGGCGCCGAGCCCACCCAGACTCCCTATTCCCAGGTATACAGTGATTTGCAGCTGCAGAAGATCGACGGCCAGAGCAATCCGGTTTTTGCCATTGAGGAAATGGATTTCTACGAAGTTCAGAGCACCATGACACTTGCCCGACCGGCGCAGTTCATTGCGTCAGTGGTCTCGAATCCTGAGTGGTACGACGCGTTGCCGGAAAACCATCGGCAATGGCTGGACAACAGTCTCAACGATGTTGCACAGATTGCGTGGGAGACCCAGGAGGAACTCAATCAGACCAGGCTTGAAAAAATGTTGGAAGACGGGCAGATCAAGGTTGTTCATCTCACGGATGAAGAGCGAGATGTTTTCCGTCAGGCAAGCCTTCCCGTGCGCGACATCTATTCGGAGCAGACGGGCGACCGCGGGCAGCGAATTCTCGAACAGTTGCTTCAGATGATCCAGGCGCTGGAAGGCGGAACTCCGGCCTCAGTGAGCTCCGGCGACCGGAGCTGAAACAAAATTGACGCCCTCAGCGGCAAGCGCACTGGCGCCCCGGGCCGTCAGTTCGGAGATAAAACGGAACTGGCATTTCACCTCAACCGGATAGGCCTTTAATCGGTAACACATCCCCCAGGAGTTGTTGGAAACAACAACAACGACAGGCCGGAATGTCCGTGTGTGAGGGCTTGTGTAGGCTACGTCCCTCAACAGGCTCATAACCCTGCGCACATCGTGATGGGGTTCAAGGTTGAATTCAGCCACGCACATCAAATTATCGGTGCCATCGTTGGCATTTGCGATCACCGATTGCCAAAGCCGGCAGTGGGGAATCACCAGAACGGTATCGTCCGGGGTAACCAGCTCCGCCGCACGCATACCAATTGAGCGGACCTCCCCATAGTTGCCGTCCACCTCGATCCAGTCGCCGGGACGATAGGGCATCTCGTAAAGAGTGACAATGCCCGCAATCAAACTGGATCCATAGTCCTTGAACGCAAAGCCCACGGCCAGACCCAGAGCACCAAAAATGGCCACCATATTTTCGAAAGAAGGCTCAATCAGCGCAGGCACCACCAGAACGATAGCTCCCGCAATAATGACCAGCCGTAGCAAAGGCACTGATGCCAACAGATAAAGCCGGGGTTTGCCACCCAGCTTACCGGCAATCTTCGGGAGCACCTTCTGTACGATGAGCGTCAAGCCCGCCGCTATAAGCACAATCATCAGCGCTTCAAGTAACGCTCCAGAGGAAATCGTCGAAAACGTCTCCTTCAAACCGGATTCATTCATGGTCCAACTCCTAAAAAGGATCTACCGGAAAACCCCAGCTTTGCAGATGTCTTCTAACAGAGGGATATCCTGGTGCGAGAACCTGCCAGCAGTCACCGGATTGCCCAAGCCCTATCAGTTCCGAGCGGGCAAGCCGGGCCAGCACGAACCCCAGTTCATACTCCGGAATACCCGTAACCAGCCCCAGCCTTGAGGCGTCCAGACCGTCGTGCAACAACAGGGCGTGGAGAACGAGCCCAATGTTGTCACCCTGCGTCTGAGGCACAACGGGAAGCCCCAACTGGTCAAAGGGCACAACCCAAACCCGGGAAGCCTGACTCTCGCCAGCTGTCGCCTGTCCGGAATCCCCTGTGTCTGTCTCCTCCGGTCGCGATCTCAGCGCGCGCCGCCAGATGGCCAGTGCCACGCCAGGGTTCCCCCGAGCTGCGGAAGCAAGTTCCCGAAGAAACCCGTTGCGCTTTTTTCCCGCTGACTGCTCTGAAACCGGCAGGACATCAACGCCATCATTGGCCATCCGCGCAGTTACTGAAGCCCCGCCGCTGCTGGCGGCAAGGCTCTCAAACCAGGCTCCAAGGCTGACAGCATCCATTGGCTCTGGGGTTAACGGGGAAAAATGGACATCCTCGATATAGCAGGACCAGAACTGCCAGCACCAACTGGAACAACCAACGATTCCGGGCGCGAGCCCGCCAGCCGCAATCCGCCGAAACAGTTCCCGGATCAGCGAAAGTCCGGACATATGCCGAAGCCAGAAATCACCCAGTTCAGCAATCACCCATGGCCTGGAAAGATCCTGCCTGTCCCACCACTCCCGGGCACTCTGATCATCGAGTAACAGGTTTTCCGGAGGCGTGATCAAGGACCAGGGCCCGGACTCTTCACCCGGCAGCGATCCGAGTTCCTGAAAGCAGGCAAGAGCGGAACGAACGCCCGAGAACGGGGGTGCCACCAGAAACTTGACATCCCGCTGGCCGCTTCCTTCGGACCATTGCGCATCAAGCACATTGGACATCTCTTTTGCTACAGAGACATAGTCCGGATCGGGAGCCAGAGACTGCAATCTTGAGGGGGACAGCTCGGGCAGATCATCGAGGCTTTCAAAGACCTGATCGTCCTGAAAAGCCCCTACCCGTAGCTGCGCCAGGTATTGCTGAAAGGCATCCTTGACCGAGCGGCTGACGGAGGTTTCCGGCATTTTCCACTGATTGACCGGGATAAGCCCTTGAGGCAGCGGTGAACCTGCCGTTTTTTCAACCTGTCGTTCTGCCAATCGCCTTGCTCCTTCAAGTCATCAACCAGTGATTTTATTCAGGCACCAGCCACTCCAGACCATGATCAATGTTCAGGGCATCAGGCCCCGCAATATCCTTCATCATTTCCGACAGTCGACTATCAAACCCCCAGGGCGGATTCACCACCAGCATACCGGAACCCGTCATACCTCGCTCAGGCGGTCTCCGCAGGTGGACTTCACTGCATAACACCTTGCGAACGTCCGTGTTACGCACCGACTCTTTCAGTTGTTCCTGCAATCCACTGGTGAGGATGGGATACCAGACAAGATAGACACCATGGCGGCACTTGCGCCAGGCTTTCGCGAGGGTTTCAGCAACATCGCGATAATCCGATTTCACCTCATACGACGGATCAATCAGTGCCAGCAGGCGCGGCTGCCTGGGTGGCAACTGTCGGAGCAAGCCCGCCAGCCCATCCTGCCTGAGCACCCGAACGGAAGCTGCGGACGCCCAGCCCGCCAGCTGTTCACTTTCCGAAGGGTGGAGTTCAAACAGGGTGAGCGCATCCCCGGAACGAAGAAAACGCTGGAACCACGCCGGAGACCCCGGATAAACAGAAAGCTCTCCCCTCCCGGCATTGAATCCTGCCAGCACATCCAGAACCGGCTTCCAATCCCCTGACCGAAGCCCCTCCCTGGCACGCCACAGTTTCTGGATTCCGTCATCGGCCTCTGCGGTCTTACGGGCCCGTTCACCGCGCAAATCGTATATCGCACTGCCGGCATGGGTATCAAAACAGGCAATGCCGGATGCCTTTGCCTGCATCATGGAAAGGACAAGTGCCAGTGCCCCGTGTTTCTGGACATCAGCGAAGTTGCCAGCGTGGAAGGCGTGCAGATAACTCAGCATACAGAATAACTCCTTGGTAACGGAGCCATTAAGCCCGATCACAGCCGCCCAGGGCAAGAACGTCATCCTGCCGAAAATATCAAACCGCCACGCATCCAGCTTGCCTTTCTCCGAGCCGGCAATCATAATTGTAAACGCTAATCCTTCCTATTTGCACCACCATTAACAAATTATGGAGAAAGGAATGACACCCATGTTTCGCCCGGCTCCGCTGGCGCTCACTGTTACGGCTCTTTTGACTGCCGGCTGCGCAAATACCCCCTGGTCCGCTGAAACTTCCGATCCGGCCACCAAGGCATCCGTTGTCAAACACTATGCAGATCTCGCGCATGCCAACTACGAAGACGCCCTGATTACAGCCCGTGCGCTGGACGAAGCAACGGATCGTTTAATCGCCAACCCGACCGAAGCTAACCTGAACGCGGCGAAAGAAGCCTGGTTGGCAGCACGGGTGCCCTACCAGCAGACGGAAGTCTTCCGGTTCGGTAACGCCATTGTTGATGACTGGGAGGGCCAACTGAACGCCTGGCCACTGGATGAGGGACTGATCGATTACGTCAAAGCCGACGACTATCAGCACGAACTGGGCAACGGTGGTGCAACCGCCAATATCATCGCCAATACCAGCGTTAACGTAGGTGGTGAGACGCTCGACGTAGCAAATCTGACACCCGGCCTGCTCGCAGACCTGAATGAAATCGGCGGCTCCGAAGCCAACGTGGCAACAGGCTACCACGCCGTAGAGTTCCTGCTCTGGGGCCAGGATCTGCATGGTTTTGAAAACGGCGCCGGTGAACGTCCGGTAACCGACTACGCCAAAGGCGCAGACTGCACCCACGGCAACTGCGAACGTCGCGGCGCCTACCTCGATGCGGTAACCGATCTTCTGGTGTCTGACCTGGAGTGGATGGTCGCCCAGTGGGCACCGGGTGCCAGCGACAACTATCGTGCCCGGCTTACCGCCGCCAATGCCAACGAAGGTGTCCAGAAAATGCTGTTTGGCATGGGTTCCCTGTCCCTGGGGGAACTGGCAGGTGAACGGATGAAGGTGGCTCTTGAAGCCAACTCCTATGAGGATGAGCACGACTGCTTCAGTGACAACACTCACAACTCCCACTATTACAACGGCAAGGGCGTTCAGAACGTTTATACCGGCACCTACCGTCGAGTGGATGGCAGCCTGGTAACCGGCCCGTCACTGTCTGACCTGGTTCAGCAAACTGATCCGGAGCTGGACGCCCGCCTGAACCTTCAGCTGGACGCCTCCATGGAAGCTCTCGGCTTTATGAAGGCCCGTGCAGAGAGCAACGAAAAGCCCATGACCTTCGACACCATGATTGCACCAGGGAACGCCGAAGGATCCCGAATCGTCAACGGCGCTATCATGGCACTGGTTGCACAGACCGGCTCCATTGAACAGGCCGCACGGGATCTGGGCATTGAAGCACTGTCTCCCGATGATGCCGGTCACGCATTCTGAATATGATGCGACCGATTGCTCTTATGGGTGTGCTGGCAATCGCCAGCGCGCCCATCGCTGCCCAGACTCACGCGGGATATCCTATCCAGACGACGCCGGCCACCGGTGGCGAGGGGACTGTGAACCAGGCAGACACCAATGCCTACTCCCTCCCCCAGCGCAACCTGTCCATGACCAAACGCCTGGATTTCAGTGTCGGCAACAGTTTCTTCCGTAACCCGTGGGTAGAAGCGCCGGCAAGCACAGACGCCCGGGATGGACTTGGCCCCCTGTTCAACACCAACTCCTGTCAGGGATGTCACATCAAAGATGGTCGCGGACACCCTCCCGGGGTGGATGAACCACCTGTATCCCTGTTCCTGCGGCTGGCCGTACCCGCTGATCCTGAGCACGACGCCGAGATCCTGCGCAAGCATGGTTTCAAACCGGCGCCAGTCTATGGCAGCCAGCTACAGACAGCGGCATTGCCCGCCGCCAGGCCCGAGGCCGATCTGATTATCGAATGGCGGCCGGTCAGCAAAACACTGGCCGATGGCACGGTGGTGGAGTTGCGCAAACCGGTTTATCGCATAGAAAACCCGAACTACGGGCCACTTCCTGACAATCTTCTGGTATCACCCCGTGTGGCGCCCCAGATGATTGGCATGGGCCTGCTGGAAGCCATTCCCATTGACGACCTCAGGGCTCTGCATGACCCTGACGATGCCGACAACAACGGTATCTCCGGAAAGCTGAACCAGGTCTGGGATCTGGCGACAGAGCAAACGCTGCCCGGCCGTTTCGGCTGGAAAGCCGCAGAGCCGGACGTCCATCAGCAGAGTATGAGCGCCTTTGCCGGGGACATGGGCCTTACTTCTTCGCTGAAACCGGCCACCGACTGCACATCCGAGCAAAATTGCATGCGCTTTACCCACGGCGGCGAGCCGGAAGTCAGTGACAAGGTCGCCAACTTCATCACCTTCTACGCAAAAAGTCTGGCAGTACCGGCACGCCGGAATCTGGAATCGGATTCGGTACAGAAGGGCGCGAAGCTCTTCAACGAAATCGGCTGCGCCAGTTGCCATACCCCCAGGCATCAGACCGGGAACGTTGCCGACCGACCGGACCTGAGCAATCAGACCATCTGGCCCTACACAGACCTGTTGCTGCACGATATGGGTCCGGCCCTGGCAGATGGTCGTCAAGAGTTCCTGGCCAACGGTAACGAGTGGCGCACACCACCCCTGTGGGGCATCGGCCTGGCACAGGTCGTAAATCCTCAGTCAGGGTTCCTGCACGACGGACGCGCCCGAACGCTGGAGGAGGCGATACTCTGGCATGGCGGTGAAGCCCAACCCGCTGCAGAGCATTACACCCAGATGCCTGCGGAGCAACGCTCAGCCCTGATTGATTTCCTGAATTCTCTCTAAGGACCTGCCATGCAACCGATAACCAGGCTTATATGCGTCTCCACCCTGGCCGTCACCTCGTCTGCGGCGTTGGCCAACAATGCAGACACCCGGGCCCGAGAGCAGTGGTATGAAGCCATTGCTGCCGGCTACCATGCACTCTCAGTCGAAACCGGCGAACTGTCAGATGCAGCCCGGACCTACTGTCAGGAACCTGCAGAGGATAGCCGGGTGCTTGTCGAAGAGGCCTGGCTGGATGCCTTCCTGGCGTGGCAGAGCGTACGTTTTGTCGATTTTGGCCCGGTCGAGAACGATAATCTGTCATGGCAGTTCCAGTTCTGGCCTGACCCGAAAAACCTGATCGCCCGAAAAGCAGACTATCTTCTGGGCAGTGAAGACCCGATTACCCCGGCAGTAATCAGCCAGTCCGGGGTCGCGGTTCAGGGCTTTCCGATGATGGAGTATCTGTTGTACGACCAGCAGATAAACGCCGGCAACCATGCACTGCCAGCCTCCCGCACCTGCGATCTGTTGGTAAACGTTGCCCTGCATGCGGCGACGAACAGCCAAGCGCTGAGCGAGCAATGGAAATCCTTCAAAGCGCACTATCTCGATAACGAATTGTACCGCGATACCACTATCCGCGCGGGCATGGCAGCCCTGGAAATACTGGAAGAACGCCGCCTGGCTAGGCCCATGGGGCTACACGGCAACGGCAAACGCAACCCGTACATCACCGATGCCTGGCGTAGTGGCAAGAGCCTTGTGACCGTCGAAGCCACGGTAAACGGTTTGCAGCAACTGTTTCTGCCCGGGCTGGTCACGTCACTGGAGGCGAACGGAGAAGCCGGATTGGCAAGCCGTATCCGTGAACAGTTTACCGAAGTTCAGGAAAACTTCCCTGGCGCGCGCATGCCCATGACAACGGCATTGGGAGCCGACGACCAATACCGGGTCCTGCAGGGGCTGTATGTGGACATCTCCCA
>AZIK01005556.1_pt1 | contig 10487 bp, 10 predicted proteins | sample 359131 | NCBI WGS metagenome assembly AZIK01 (sample SAMN02429715, study PRJNA222663) | marine sediment metagenome | biome: Sediment sample; isolation source: enrichment culture of sample MGS-ANC(AMM) from oil contaminated site at the... | place: Italy: Ancona | collected 2012-02-14 | depth 6 m m | reverse complement strand
TTTTGCGTTTTTTCAGGATCATTTCGGTTTGTTTACTCGTGAGGTAGTTCTATGGGCGTTGTGACCAAGCGGTCATCAATGACGTTTTTCTCGGATCCCGCCAGCCATTACAGCCACAGGGTGCGTATTGTTCTGGCAGAGAAGGGCGTTACCGTCGACATCGTTGATGTGGATCCGGATAATCCGCCGGCCGAACTGGCCGACCTGAATCCGTACAACGCCCTGCCAACGCTGGTGGATCGTGATCTGGTGCTTTATGAGCCCAATATCATGATGGAATACCTCGATGAGCGGTTCCCGCATCCGCCACTGTTGCCCGTGTACCCCGTTGCCCGTGCCAACAGTCGTCTGATGATGCACAGGATTCAGAAGGACTGGTGTGGTCTGGTAGACCAGATTCTGGCACAGCCAAACGTAAAGGCGTCAGAAGCGGCCCGCAAAGAGTTGAAAGAAAGCCTGCTGGCTACGGCGCCTCTGTTTGGCGAGATGCCTTTTTTCCTGTCCGAAGAGTTCACCATTGTTGACTGCTGTATCGCACCGATTCTCTGGCGCCTTCCGTCGCTGGGTATTGAGTTGAATGAAAAGCAGGCCAAGCCACTGCAGAAGTACATGGAGAGTATCTTCAGCAGAGAAGGTTTCAAGGCAAGCCTGTCTGATCTCGAAGAAGATATTCGCAGCTGATTTGGTAACGTTCCGCCGGCCGGAGCAGGAGAGTGGCAGTGGCTGAAAGTAAAAACACCATGACGTCCAGTCGCCCGTATCTGGTACGGGCGTTCAATGAGTGGATTCTGGACAATGACTGTACCCCTTACATTGTAGTGGACGCAGGCATTCAGGGTGTGCAGGTGCCGACTGAGCATGTAGCAAACGGGCAGATTGTTCTGAACATCAGTCCCGGTGCGGTGCGTGGATTGGCGATCGGCAATGGAACGCTGGAGTTCAGCGCCCGTTTTGGTGGCGTGCCTATGCAGGTGTTCATCCCGCTGCAGGCGGTCATGGCGATTTACGCCAAGGAAAACGGTGAGGGTATGGTCTTTGGCAGTGAGCCTGGTTCGCCGGACCCTGATGGTAATGCCCGTGAGCGCGATGGTGAGCAGGCCTCGACTGGGCAGGAAGATCGTCCGACAGGCAGGCCTACGCTTAAGGTCGTCAAGTAGTTTGCTATCCCGCTTCTGAAAAAAGCCAGCACATGCTGGCTTTTTTTATCCTCCGAATATCTTGCCATCGATCAATCCGCAAAGGGCGTTGATAATGAGCAGCAAAAGTGGCGTCGCCTCGGTCGGGCTGAGGTTGTTCAGCGCAATTTCGTGATCCTCCGGGTGCAACAGGGATGTGATATCGGATTTCTCCCTGGCGCTGAGAACCACCACGCGCATTTCCCGGTCGTGGGCAACCTGTATTGCCTGGATAAGATTTGCTTTATGGCCGTCGTCAACAATAACGAACAGCAGATCTCCCGGCTTGCCGATTGCCCGGACCTGGCGGGAAAAGGTGTCGTTAAATCGATTATCCCGACAGATGGCGGAATAGGTTGTTGCGTCTGCGCCAAGGTTTATCGCCGGTAGTGCGGGTCTGTCTTGTTCAAAACGGTTCAGCAGGGCGGTGCAGAAGTATTGTGCCAGGATGTTGGCGTTGCCATTGGCGCATGTAATGATTTTGCCGTCCTGGAGCAGGGTTTCCACGAAGGCATTGGCAACTTCCTCGATGGCGGGGCCTGCTGTACTGGCTGCCTGAGCCGTATGCTCCATATGGCTTGCGAACCACTGATTGATCTGGTGTTCGTTGTCGGTCATTTGCTCTATCACTATCCTGCCAGAATTGCGTTTCGGATCCATTGTACCCGGTATTTTTTGACGGTACCCGGGCTGATGGCAATCACATCAATCCGCGAGATGCTGTCCCAGAGCCCGTGCCTGTGCAGATAGAAGGAAACCGCCCTGATCAGGCGTTTCTGTTTTGGATAATTGATGGAGCTGGCAGGGTCAACAAGGCTGCCCTCCCCCCGGTAGCGGACCTCGAAGAACACGAGGGTGTCGCCATCCTGGCCAACCAGATCAATTTCTCCACCACGGTTATAAACGTTGCGCTCGAGTATTCGTACGCCTCGTGCGGCAAGATATCGTGCAGCGACGCCTTCAAAGTGGGTGCCCAGGGTTTTGGTGCCATCCATGGCGCTTGTTTTGCTCCTGCGGTGTTATTGAGTAAAGGTTCCAGTCTCTTCCGCGGTTGTCACTTCTCTGTCTTCAGGCGTCGGCTCCGGGAGGAGCTCGGGGACGCCGTTGCGGAACTCTGCCCAGAGTTGTTCCCGATGGATACTGCCTTGGGGCGTCATCGTAAGTATGCCGGTCTGGCCTGAGATTGAAGCGCTTTCGACCTGTCTGAGCAGAGGGAGGCGTTTGCTAAGGTGCCATGCGTCTGCGCCCATCGCGAACAGGCGACCGGGCTGTCCGCGGGTGCCGGACAGGTTGTCCGTGGCCCTGGTGCGAAGTTCGTTGTCGTTGCCCAAAACCCAGGGTATATCGGTGAAAACAACCCCGTTCAGGTCTCGGTCCCGGGAGGGTGCAGCTGTCCCTTCATAAACGATGGAGGGTGAGAATACCGGTAGGTCACCACCGAAATAAAAGGCAAACAGAGGTTTGAACTGGCGGGCAATGGTTGGCTCTGCCACCATCACAATGGCATCGGCATCCTGCCGGCGACGTGGTTCGAACTCCACGTTCATGCCAATGGTGCGTTCAACCTGGATTGCCCTGTCTCGAGAAACGGTAACCCCCAGAAGGTCGGCCGTTACCGCGCGAAGATTGTCCTCCGGGAAGAAACGTTCGATATCCAGTGCAACACCCTCATGGGATGCCATGCGGGTCAGCAGCGCATTTTCGACGCGATCGCCCCACTCACCCTCAGGAATGAGAGCCAGAACCTGTCGCAGGTTTTCGGATGCTAGCCTGTCGGCAATTTGTCGGGCTTCGTCCTCTGCAGATAAGCCAAACTGATAAAGTCCGTCTGGAGATCGGGTTTCCGCTGGAAGGTAGTTCAGCCCGAGTGCCGGTACCGGCAGGGTGTTCATTGCGCCAATTCCGGCAAGCGCTTCCTTCTCAAGGGGGCCGACAACCAGATCGATATCCTGTTTTGCGAGTTGCCCGTAAAGCTCGGTGAATGATGTACCGGAGGTATCAACGATGCGGATGTCTGTTTTTTTCCGATCGGCCGAGCCGTCAAGGTAATAGGCGGCAAGAAAACCATCCCGAATTGCCTTTCCGGCAGTTGCGAGCGGGCCTTGCAGGGGCAGGGCCAGGGCGATCTTTTCCGGGCGGCTGTCAGCCAGTGAGGCGATCAGTTGCAGGTCTGAGGGCAGTACCTGCGCTGCGGGATGGCCGGGCCAGTTATTCTGCCAGCTACGAATGATTCGTCCTTGCTCGTCAATGCCGGCGTCCGGTGTCCGAACCAGCCCTGCGAGCTCCAGCCAGCCCTGGGCTTCATAGCCGATGGCTTCCTCCGAGGCAGAGGCAAGCTCTGCATCTGGCACCTGCTCCAGTAATGACCATACCCGGTCGTGAATCTGCCGGGCATTGGCAGTGCTATCGGTCTGGGCCAGCAAGACAAGGGTCATGGCAGCAGACATTGAGTCGCCAGCCAGGGCGAAGGTGTCTGTTTGCAAGGTTGCTGCCCGGGTAATCAGGTCGGCCGGGTAGTTGACAAAGCTCGATGGAGACAGGCTTTCGGCGATCTCTGTTCCCCAGGATTCGTCCTGCAGAGCGACCGCGCCTGCCATGGACAAAAGCAGTTTCTGGTTGGAAAGCCCCGGTGCGACTTGCGCCAGTTGCGGACTTTGCAGTAGCGTTCTGGCCGCTACATGGTCGCCTTGATCCTGAAACCTGCTGGCGATCCGGAGGAGATAGGTTTGGGCCGTCTCAGCATTGTTTTCCTTGCTGGCCAGTTCAAGCGCCTGATCGGCCGTTTGTGCGATGTGTGACTCAAGGTTCACGCTGGCGCAACCAGCAGACAGAAGGGCGGCGGTCAATACGCTGGCCAGGGCTCGTTGATGAATGCGGGTCTTTATCATGACAGGCTCGACTTACTCCGGATTATTGGGCTTGTGGCGCCAGATTAACGGTGGCAAGTTTAACAGCTCCGTGGTTAATTCACATGACGTAACTGTCACGGTCACCGAGTCTTTATCAGAGAGGCAGAAACTTTGAAAAATGAGGTCAGCGATTTACCGTCTCCAGGCAATCGGAAGGCCCAGGCGGGAGGGACGCTCTATGTGGTAGCCACACCGATTGGCAATCTTGAAGATCTGTCTCCCAGGGCAATCCGGATACTTGCTGGCGTTGATGTGGTGGCGGCGGAAGATACCCGACACAGTGGGCGTCTGCTGAGTCACCTGGGCATACAGAAACGTTTGATTGCACTGCATGATCACAACGAGAAAGATCGCGCAGCTGGCCTTTTGGCCGAGCTGGAGGCGGGGCGCGATGTGGCGCTGATTTCCGATGCCGGTACTCCACTGATCTCTGACCCGGGTTATGTTCTGGTTCGCGAGGCCCGAGCGGCCGGGTATGTGGTCAGTCCAATCCCCGGACCATGTGCCCTGGTGACGGCTCTGAGTGCAGCAGGTCTGCCGACGGACAGGTTTCTGTACGTGGGGTTCTTGCCGGCGAAACGTTCCGGCCGGAAGGCCAGCCTTGATGCTCTGGCCAATGAAGTTGCTACTCTGGTTTTCTATGAATCGCCTCACAGGATCATTGAATCTGTGCGGGATTTTGCCGAGGTTCTGGGGCCGGACCGTGAGATGGTTCTCGGTCGGGAGCTTACCAAGACATTCGAAACGTTTTATTCCGGTTCGGTGGCAGGTGTCCTGGCAGAGTTGCAACAGGATCCCCACGGTACCCGCGGCGAGTTCGTGGTTATGATTCGTGGGGCGGCACATCAGGCGGACAGCAAAGACGCGGCGACCATGGATGTGGATCGGGTGCTTCGGGTTTTGCTGGCTGAGCTGCCGGTCAAAAAAGTGGCTAAAATGGCCTCTGAACTGACCGGGGTCGGCAAGAACGAGTTGTATCAGCGTGCCCTGTCACTAAAGAATGATTGAGCAGCCTGCGGCAGTTTCTCTTGCAAGGCTTTGGGTGCAGGAGTATTGTCACGCCCGAGCTCGCCAGACAGTCGCCGCCGGTTTTCCGGGGGAGGAAAGTCCGGGCTCCGCAGGGCAAGGTGCCAGGTAACGCCTGGGCGGCGCGAGCCGACGGAAAGTGCAACAGAGAGTATACCGCCTAAGCGCCCTCGGGCGCCGGTAAGGGTGAAACGGTGCGGTAAGAGCGCACCGCGTGGCTGGTAACAGTCCACGGCGATGGTAAACCCCACCTGGAGCAAGACCAAATAGGAATCCAATGGCGTGGCCCGCGCTGGATTCGGGTAGGTTGCTTGAGACCTGTGGTGACGCAGGTCCTAGATGAATGACTGTCCAAGACAGAACCCGGCTTATCGGCGAGCTCTCTTTTCTTCCTTACTGTGACGCCTGTAATTCTCAGCAGGCGTCCTTTATATCCAAAAAATCTTAAACCTCACTTGTCTTCTTCAGACTTTTCTGCAGGTGTTTGATTTTACTTCTTTTCTTTTTCGTAATCTCATCATTTCATCGAATCCGGCTCTGTAACCTCTTGTCATAAAAGGAAGTTTCCTGTGTGCGGCGTTGTTTGCGGTGCTTGCATTGTGTATTGCGTGTTTCTATAGTGTGCAGAAGTGGGAAAAAGTGGTTTGAAGTGGTTTTTTGTGGATATTAGGCACCCAGAGACAGTGTGAATGAGTAAATTTCTCGGCAGTCATGCCATCAATATGGATGCGAAGGGTCGCCTGGCGATCCCCGCCAAGGTGCGCGAAGAGCTCGCGCAAGCCTGTGGTGGGCGCATTGTATTGACAGCAAATGCTGACGAAGAGCGGTGTCTTCTGGTGTACCCCGAGCCCGAATGGGAGGTTCTGCGGCCACAGATTGAGGCACTTCCCAACATGAATAAGGCAGCACGGCGCCTGCAGCGACTTATTCTGGGGAATGCCGCGCCTATGGAACTGGATACAGCCGGGCGCATTCTTATTCCGCCAACTCTGAGAAGCTACGCCCATCTCGAGAAAAAGTTGATGTTAATCGGGCAGGGCAAAAAGCTTGAGCTGTGGAGCGAAGAGCGGTGGTTTGCCTGGCTGGATGAATCTTCTGATGACGATGAAATGCCGCCTGAGATGGAGGCGCTGTCTCTATGACCTCCGATCGCAGTCAGGAGGCCGGGGCGGCATACTCGCATCGCTCGGTTCTTCTGGATTCGGCGGTCGACTACCTGGTCAACGACCCCGATGGTTACTACGTGGATGGCACTTTTGGCCGTGGTGGTCATAGCCGCCTGATTCTCGGCCGCCTCAAGGAGGCAGGGCAGTTGCTGGGTATCGATAAAGATCCCGAAGCGATCCTGACTGCCAGAGAGCTGGAAAAGCAGGACAGCCGCTTTCACAGTTTCCACGGTTCCTTTGCCGAGATGGATAGGGCTATCGCTGGCCAGGGCCGGGAGAGCGTTAATGGTGTTCTGCTGGATCTTGGCGTGTCATCGCCGCAGCTGGATGACGCTTCCCGCGGATTCAGCTTCATGCGTGATGGCCCTCTGGATATGCGCATGAACACTGAGCAATCGCCGAGTGCGGCTGAATGGCTGGCTTCGGCGGAAGAGTCCGATATCGCAAACGTGATCTTCCGCTATGGAGAGGAGCGTTTCTCCCGCAGGATTGCGCGCCTCCTGGTCGAACGTCGGCAGGAGGCTCCCGTTGAGACAACTCGTCAACTGGCCGAGCTGGTCAGCGAGGCGGTACCGAAAAAGGAAAAGCACAAGCACCCGGCCACCCGGACCTTTCAGGCGATCCGGATCTTTATCAACCGGGAGCTGGAAGATCTGGAAGTAGGTCTCCAGGCTGCCGTTGATTGTCTCGCTCCTGGTGGGCGTCTGGTGGTTATCAGTTTTCACTCGCTGGAGGACCGCCTGGTCAAGCGTTTCATGAGAGATCTCGCTCGCGGGCCCCAGTTGCCGAAAGGTGTGCCGGTTACCGCAGACCAGGAAGCCTCAGACTTCCGGCTGGTTGGTAAGGCCAGCAAGGCCGGTGCTGACGAAGTAAGCGACAACGTACGCGCCCGCAGCGCAGTCATGCGGGTGTTGGAACGAACCAGTATCAGGAACAATTCGCAGGGGAGCGCGTAATCATGGGCGCGGTAGCCATCGAAGAGCCGGTAAAAACGGCGAAGCTGAACAAACAGAAGGTCCGGGACGGTGTGGCGACTGCTGTCCGGATTTCAAGGCAGGTCTTCTCTGCCACAAAACAAGGTAGGGTGCTGGTCTCTCTTGGGCTGGTTGCCGTGCTGCTGGCTTCCTCGATCGGGGTTGTTGTCAGCGCTCACGAGAACCGGGAACTTTTCAATACTCTGTCGCAGCTTCAGTCGGAGCGCGATCAGTATCAGAGTGAATGGAGTCAGCTTTTGCTTGAGCAAAGCGCCTTGAGCGCCCACGGGCGTGTGGAAAAACTGGCGTCAGAGCGCTTTAACATGGTGGTGCCGGGGCGTCAGGATATCGTGTTGGTTCCATTGATGTCGCCGGTTGCCAACCGGTAATCAACGACAAAGACAACCATTCAGGGTGATCGACGTGTCCGATCAGGGAAAGAAGACAACATGGGGGCAGCGTTTGGCGTCCGGGCTGGCAGCCTGGCGTTTTGGCTCCGTGGTGGGCGTCTTTCTTCTGGTTGTTGGCGTGCTCGGCTGGCGCCTGGTTGATCTGCACGTAGTCGATAACGAGTTTCTCCGTAAGCAGGGCGATGTCCGAACCATACGGGTTGAAAATATTGATGCTCATCGTGGTGTTGTCACCGATCGTTATGATGAGCCTTTGGCGGTCAGCACTCCTGTTCAGACCATCTGGGCGAATCCCTCAGAAGCTGATCCTTCTGAAGCTCGTCTGACCAATCTGGCAAGACTTCTGGGCATCAATGAAGCTTCTCTGCGCCAACGCCTGAAACAGTATTCGGGACGTGAGTTCATTTACCTTCGCCGCAAGGTGCAGCCGGATCTGGCCAGGAAGGTTCTTGCACTGGACATTGACGGCATTTACACCCGCCAGGAGTACCGACGTTACTACCCTGCCGGCGAGGTAACGGCACATGTGGTTGGGTTCACGGATATTGATGAGCGTGGCCAGGAAGGGATCGAGTTGGCCTACAACCAATGGTTGTCGGGTGAAACCGGCCGGAAGCGCGTTCTGAAAGACAACCGGGGGCGGATAATCAAGGATCTGACGCTGATTCGAAATGCCAGACCCGGTCGGAACCTGGCGCTTAGTATTGATCTGCGACTCCAGTATCTGGCTTACCGGGAACTGAAGGCTGTGGTAGCGGCTCATAATGCACGTGGGGGCACGCTGGTGATGCTCGACGTGGATACCGGCGAGGTCCTGGCAATGGTGAATCAGGGTTCATATAACCCTAATGACCGTAGTCAACTGGCTCCTGAGAATCTCAGGAACAAGGCCATTACCGATCTGTTTGAACCAGGCTCGACCATGAAGCCCATTACCATGGCTGCCGCTTTGGAGTCGGGCATGTATTCGGTTTCCACCACCATTGACACCAATCCGGGTTACCGCCGTTTCGGCCGTTTTACCATTCGGGACCATCGCAACTATGGCGTGATGGATATGGCTGAAATCATTGTCAAATCCAGCAACGTCGGCATCAGCCGGATCGCCACCGAGCTTGGTGGAAATGTAATCCGGGATTTGTACGCACGGCTGGGCTTAGGGCAACCCACCGGGATCGGCTTCCCGGGTGAGGCGGTGGGTGTGTTGCCATCTCCGCCAAAGTGGCGGCCGGTAGAGGAGGCCACGCTTTCATACGGTTATGGTATGAGTGTCAATGCCCTGCAACTTGCCCAGGCCTACATGGTGATCGCCAACGGTGGCGTGCGCTATCCGTTGAGTCTGGTCCGGCAGGACGACAAACCCCAAGGGCAGCGTGTACTTTCTGAAAAGGTGACCTATCAGGTCCGGAACATGCTGCGCGAGGCTGTCTCAAGGGGCACCGGCAAACGCGCCCAGCCAGGCTTCTACTCGGCCGGGGGCAAGACGGGAACGGTTCACCTTGTTGGCGCTCAGGGCTACGAAGACAGCCAGTACAAGGCGATTTTCGCCGGTATGGCGCCGATTGATAACCCCAGGCTGGTTACGGTTGTGGCCGTCGATGCGCCGCAGTCCGGAGAGTATTACGGTGGTGAAGTCGCTGCCCCAGTGTTCTCGCGGGTAATGAGTGACGCACTGCGATTGTTGAATGTGAAGCCTGAGCTGGAAGTGGGAGAGGCCCAGAGTGGCTCTCCGGCAACCGGAGAGCGAGGTTAGCCTATGTGCATCACATCTCTCAGCACGTTATTACAAGGTATTGTGGTGGTTCCGTCGGTGTTTGACGTGGCCATCCACGGCTTGAAAACCGACAGTCGTGAGGTGACCTCTGGCGATGCATTTATAGCCATCTCGGGAGCCAGAACGCCTGCTGATTTCTATGTTGACAAGGCCATTCAGGCTGGCGCGACGGTAGTCCTGCTGGAAAGCGACCAGGCAGATGAGTGCACCGAGCGGTACGGAGCCCTGATTGTGCCCGTGGTCGGGCTGCGCAGCCTGGTGGGCCGAATTGCAGACCGATTCTTCGAGCATCCCTCTCAACGACTGCGCCTCATCGGTGTTACCGGAACCAACGGCAAGACTTCGGTGTGCCAGTACGTGGCAATTCTGTTGAAGGAAACCGGAACCCCTTGCGGCACTCTGGGAACACTTGGCTATGGAATGCCCGGAGAGCTTCAGCCAGCTACCCACACGACGCCGGATGCTGTCCAGGTTAACCGGGTCTTGTCGCGAATCGTTCAACAGGACGGACGCGCTGCGGTAATGGAGGTGTCCTCCCACGCCCTGGATCAGGGGCGGGTGGATAGCGTGACCATGACCGGGGCCGTGTTTACCAATCTGACACGCGACCACCTTGATTACCACGGCTCGATGGAGGCCTATGGCGCGGCGAAGGCGCGTCTGTTTGAGCGTGAGGAGCTGCACTTTTCGGTGATCAACTTTGACGATCCTTTCGGTCGGCAGCTGTTTGATCAGTTGGAGGGAAAATGTGATCGCGTCCGCTACAGCCTTCACGAAGCCCAGACAGAGCTTTGGTTGCGGGAGTTCCGGCCAACCGATGAGGGCTTCGAGGCTGAAGTGGATGGCGAATGGGGTCGGTTTGTTGTCGCCGTTCCCCTGATGGGCAGTTTCAACGCCAGCAACGTACTCGCAGCCATGGCCGTCGTCCTGACCCTTGGTGTGCCGGTTGATCGGGTACAGCAGGCTGCTGGTCGGCTGACTCCGCCGCCTGGCAGGCTTGAAAAGTTTGGTAGTGCCAGTGGCGCCAGGGTCGTGGTTGATTACGCCCACACC
>AZIK01003464.1_pt1 | contig 10594 bp, 5 predicted proteins | sample 359131 | NCBI WGS metagenome assembly AZIK01 (sample SAMN02429715, study PRJNA222663) | marine sediment metagenome | biome: Sediment sample; isolation source: enrichment culture of sample MGS-ANC(AMM) from oil contaminated site at the... | place: Italy: Ancona | collected 2012-02-14 | depth 6 m m | reverse complement strand
GTTGGGCGCCTGCCGTGTTGCGAGTGTTTACCCGCCGCTGGCTGAGCAGCCATTTCAGCCACTACAGCCGTGTTGATGACCTGCAGGCAGGACTCTCCGGCTATGTAGGCGAGCTGGTTGATAATACCACTACCCGTGTCACCACCAGCGGCCTGGAAAACCTGGACAAGCACGGCGCCTATCTGTTCATTTCAAACCACCGGGACATCGTGTTTGACCCGATGGTCGTGAACTATCTGCTATTCCAGAATGGTTTCCATACGACCCGAATCGCCATTGGTGATAACTTGCTGGCGAATCGGGTGTTTGCTGAAATGATGCGGCTGAATAAAAGCTTTGTGGTCCGCCGGAGCATGACCAGTCCGCGCGAAATGCGCGACGCCTACATTACACTCTCGAGCTTCATAAACCACAGCATTGATACCAGCCACAGCATCTGGATTGCCCAGAGGGAAGGTCGGGCCAAAGACGGGCTCGATTTTACCGATCCCGCGATCATCAAAATGTTTTACATGAGCCGCAAGAAAAGCGGGCTCAGTTTTGCCGAAGCCATGAACCGATTACACATTGTTCCGGTTTCAATCGCCTACGAATACGATCCCTGTGATGCCGACAAGGCCCAGGAACTGGAAACCCGGGCCAGAACCGGGGAGTACATCAAGCGTGAGGGCGAGGATACAGAGCAGATCATGAAGGGGCTGACCGGGTTCAAAGGCCATGTGCATGTTCATTTCGGGGCTCCCGTTCATGATTCGCCGGAAAACCCGAAAGACCTGGCGGCCCTTGTAGACCGTGAGATGCATGCGAACTATCACCTCCATGCTTCGAACCTGGTTGCCTATCATCAGCGAGGACTGCACCCTGAGGCCCATGACACGCCGGATACCGTCAGTGATTCGGTGGTAACCGCCGAAACCTGGTCACCGGCTGAAATGGAAGCTGCCGAAGCCGAGATGGAGCGGCGCCTTCAGGCCTGCGATCCGGCCATTCGGCCCTACCTGCTGGATATGTATGCTAACCCGGTGGTCACCGCCCTTGAGGCCAATGCCGAGAAGTCCGGCACCTGTGATTGAACCGGCACCACATTTTCTTTTATGAGAGGTAACCTGTGCAGGATCTTCAATATATTGAAATTGAAACTGGAGCAAACCCGACTGCAGCCGTGATCTGGCTACATGGTCTCGGTGCCAGCGGTCACGACTTCGAACCGGTGGTGCCGGAATTAGGCTTGCCCGAAGATGCTGCGGTGCGGTTCATTTTCCCTCACGCTCCCAATCTGCCTGTGACGATCAATGGTGGAATGACCATGCCGGCATGGTATGACATCAAGGCCATGGATATTGACCGGGTAGTGGATACCGAACAACTGCAGGCATCCGCTGCATCCGTGGGCAGGCTGGTGCAGCAGGAAATCGAAAAGGGTATTCCCGCCAACCGGATCATCATCGCCGGTTTTTCCCAGGGTGGGGCGGTTGCCTACGAGTTGGGGCTCAGTTATCCCGGCCGCCTGGGCGGCATTCTGGCGCTCTCAACGTATTTTGCCACTGCGGATAGTGTCCAGCGGTCGGCGGCGAACGCCGATGTGCCGATCAGTGTCTATCACGGAACCTTTGATCCGATTGTGCCCGAATCTCTCGGCGTTCGAAGCGTCGAAACCCTGAAGGAAATGGGCTACGACCCGGCATACCAGACATTCCCCATGGAACACAGTGTATGCCTGGAAGAAGTGCAGGATATCGGCCGATTCATTCGCCGGCACATACTCTGAGGCAGTTGCACGCCAGAGCTCAGACCCAGAGCATGGCTCCCATTTCCAGCGGATGAGCCAGTGACTTGTGATAGGGATACATCCGCAACCTGATTGTCTGCAGCCCGGGATAGGGGGGCTGAACGCGGCTTGAGAACAGGGTGCGGCCATCCGTTTCACTTTCTTTATTCAGAAAGAAACTTCCTGCCCCCGGGCTGTTGTGCGTTCCAGTGCACTCTGGGCTTACCAGGCATTCCACCCGAACATCATCTGCTTCCAGGCCATTGAGCGACGCTTCCACCCGAAGCTCCAATTCGCCGTCATAAGGGCACTGGCTTTCGACGCAGCCAACAACCCGTAATTGCACACCTGGCCATGCCTCCCGCACCCTTGCTTTCCAGTCTGCCAGGCCAGTCGCCGCCTTGCCGTCATCCGCCATCAACAAGGCGCCCTGGCCAGATGCCGGTTGATAGTAGTTATTCACGTAATCCATCACCATTCGCTGGGCATTGAAGCGAGGCGTGATCGATTTCATGGATGCCTTGGAACGCTTGACCCAGCCACTTGAAAACCCTTGTGAGGCGCGTTGGTAGTAGAGAGGAACAACCTCGAACTCGAGGAGATCAATCAAATCCCGGGCTTCTTCTTCGTTTCGGAACTCCTGGTCCAGTTTGGTATCCCTTGGTGGGATTCCCCAGCCATTCTTACCGTCGTAACCTTCACCCCACCACCCGTCCAGCACGCTGAGGTTCAGGGCGCCGTTCAGAGCCGCTTTTTCGCCGGACGTGCCACTGGCCTCCTTCGGGTATTCCGGTGTGTTCAGCCAGACATCCACGCCACTCAAAAGCCGCCTTGCCATGGCCTGATCATAATCTTCCAATAAAATCAGGTGCCCCATCAGCGCCGGATTCATGGACAGATCGTGGATGACCTTGATCAACTGTTGGCCGGGTTTGTCTTTGGGGTGCGCCTTGCCTGCAAAAACCAGCACGACAGGGCGTTCAGGATTCGAGAGTATCTGCTCCAGCCGATCCAGGTCGGAAAAGATCAGCGTCGCCCTTTTGTAGGTGGCGAAACGGCGGGCAAACCCGATTACCAGAGTGTCCTTGTCCGAAGATGTCAGTTGCCGGGTCATTCGCTCTGTCATCGAATGCCCGATGCCATTGCGTTTGTGCTGACGTTCTAATCGACGAACAATATATTCGCCCATTTGTTGCTTGAGAGCTTTGTGGATGCTCCAGTAGTGATAGTCCGGGATACGATCGATAAATTCCCAGAAGTCCGGGTTTCTCAGCTCACTTTTCCAGGTAGGGGCCTGTATATCGAAGAGACTGGACCACTCCGGTGCCAGAAACGTGGGTACGTGCACGCCGTTGGTGATATAACCGATCGGGTTTTCACCGGGTGGCACCTGGGGCCAGATATCTCCCTCCATAACCGACGCAACGCCTCCGTGAATCCGGCTCACGCCATTGTGGAACCGGGATCCGTGCAGGCCGAGGCTGGTCATGTTGAAGCTGTCGCCGCCCCTTTTGGCACCGAGTTCGAATACGCGCTCGAAGTCCAGCCCCGATTCGTCCAGATAACGGCCAAGAGCATGATGAAGCAGGGCCCTCGGGAAAATATCATGGCCCGCGGGAACGGGCGTATGTGTAGTGAACAGGGTGGCACCGGCAACCGCTTCCAGCGCAGCATCAAAGCTCAACCCAAGCGCCATTGTCTGACGACAGCGTTCAAGAATCTGGAATGCGGCATGGCCCTCATTGATGTGCCAGACCGTCGGTTTCAGGTTCAATGCCTCCAGAACCCGAGTCCCGCCTATACCCAGCAACATCTCCTGGCTGATACGGGTGGATTCGTCGCCGCCGTATAGCTGGAGGGTCAGCTCCCGGTCGTCCGCGTTGTTTTCCTCGGTATGGCTATCCAGCAGGTACAAACGAATATGGCCTACCCGGGCTTCCCACACCCGAGCCACGACATCCCGCCCGGGGAAGGGTACCGAAACCTTGAGCACCTCGCCGTCTTTTTCTACCGGAGTAATCGGCAGCTCGTCACTGGAATGGGATTGGTAGCGGGCGATCTGCTGACCCTGAGCATCAATACTCTGGATAAAATAGCCCTGCTGGTAAAGCAGACCCACAGCAACGAATGGCAGCGCGAGATCGCTCGCAGCCTTGCAGTGGTCGCCAGCCAGTATGCCAAGCCCGCCAGAATAGATCGGAAAGCTCTCATGGAACCCGAACTCGGCACAAAAGTAGGCGATGAGCGCCTGTTCCGGATCCAGCTTTTCGGTTACTTCAGGCCCCGGCCCCGCCTCCAGATAGGCATCATAGCTACTCAGAACCTGCCGGTATTCAGCCAGAAACGCCCGGTCTTCAGCGGCTTCGTCAAGAAGGTCCTGGGCTACCCGACGGAGGAACAACTTCGGGTTGTGCTCTACTTTCAGCCAAAGCCGAAGGTCAATCCGAGCAAACAGGCTGCGGACGCCATTATCCCAGCTGTAAAACAGATCGTTGGCGAGCTCTTCCAGTCGTTTCAGGGCTTCCGGGATCAGGGGGTGGGCTTCAAGCCGGAATTCCGTTGCTTTGTGCATCTAGGTTTCCTCAAGGCGTGCTCACGCTCGCACTAATCCAGTCGTTGGGTTTCACGTTCTTCAAGAACGCTCTGGTACAGATCGCCATAGGTTCGGGCTTGCTGTTTCCAGGAATAATCAATAGCCATGCCGTTTTGCTGCAACAGACGCCACTGTTTTCGATCCTTGAAGACCGCCACGGCCCGATTCACCGCCTCCAGTAATGACTCGGCCTGAGCCACCTCGAAGAGGAACCCGTTGGCTTTATCGATACCGACGTCCCGGGGGTCGTTTACCGTGTCCGCCAGGCCGCCAACGCGGTGCACGACTGGCACAGTGCCGTACCTCAGGCTGTACATCTGGTTGAGTCCACAAGGTTCGAAGCGTGACGGCATCAGGAACATATCGCAGCCCGCTGTGATTCGGTGGGAGAGACCCTCGTTGTACCCAAGGGTCAGGGACAGTTGGCCGGGCCATTGTTGCGCGAGCTGTTTGAGGGGTTCCTCGTAGCGCGCTTCTCCGGAGCCGAGGATGACAAACTGGCAGCCCTGTTCCAGAAGATCCGGCATCACGGCAACCAGCCAGTCGATACCTTTCTGTTCTACCAGCCGTCCGACAAAACCCAGTAACGGACCGTCGCTTACCTCAAGGCCGAGTTCCCGTTGCAGGCTTGCGTGGCACAGAGCCTTATTTTTCAGGTGATCACGTCCGTAATGAAATGTGAGCTCCGGATCGCTCTCCGGATCCCAGGTCCTGGCATCAATACCGTTCAGGATACCGGTCAATACATGCTTCCTGTGCCGGAGCAGGCCGTCAAGACCATTACCGAATTCCGGAGTCTGGACTTCAAGGGCATATCCAGGGCTGACGGTGGTGATTCGATCACAGAACGCCAGGCCGCCCTTGATAAACGATAACTGGTCGAAGAATTCGAGCTTGTCCATGTGCCAGAGTGAGTCCGGGAGGCCCAGAGCCCGAAAGGTTTCGTGAGAGAAAAGCCCCTGGTAGGCGAGGTTGTGGATGGTGAATACTGTACCTGGCCTTTCCGGATAGGGCTCGAGAAATACTGGTATCAGCCCCGTCTGCCAATCATTGCAGTGCACCAGGTCCGGTTTCCAGGTGAGCCCGGCTTCGCCCATGGCCATCATGGCGCCAACCTTGCAGAACAACTCAAATCGGTGGGCATTGTCCCACCAGTCTTTGCCTTCTTCGTTCTTATAGGGGTTGCCGGGCCGGTCGAAGAGAGACGGACAGTCTACGAGCCAGAGAGTCACTGCGGTGCCCGGCAGTCTTGCCTGCCAGAGGCTGACGTTGTATTGGCCAAGCTGAAAACGGGCCTTTCTGCGGGCTCCCGCCTTTCTTGCTGCCTTCAGGGCATCCGGGTAGCCCGGCAACAGGATCTGGACATCGTATTCAATCCGGCAGAGCGCTTCGGGCAGGCTCGCCGACACATCCGCTAGACCGCCGGTTTTTACCAATGGATAGACTTCACTGGTAGCGAACAGTACCCGCATCATGGCGCAGGCCTCAGGATAATCGCGCCAAGGGGAGGAATAGTCAGCTCAAGGGACCAGTCCCGATTCATCCAGTGTTTTTCGTCCGCAGGCAGAGGGAAGGGGTTTCCCAGGTTACTGCCACCATAGTACTCGGAATCCGAGTTGAAAATTTCTTGCCAGATCCCGCCTTCGGGTAGCCCGATACGATAGTTGTGCCTGGGTAAGGGAGTAAAATTCACCACAACCACCGAGGTCTCGCCCTTGGCTGAGCGAAGGAAACTGATTACGGATTGGGGTGAGTCATGGCAGTCGATCCATTCAAAGCCTTCTCGCCTGAAACACTCACCGTGCAGAGAAACCTCTTGCCTGTATAGGCTGTTCAGATCCTGAACCAGTTTTTTCACGCCCTGATGCTCTGGGTGCTCCAGTAAAGACCAGTCCAGTTCCCGGGATTCGCTCCATTCCCGGCGCTGGCCAAATTCTCCACCCATAAAGAGCAGTTTGGCACCGGGGTAGCTGAACATGTAGGTAAACAGCAGCCGCAACGAAGCCCGCTGCTGCCATTCGTCACCGATCATCTTGTTAATCAGGCTTCCTTTGCCATGGACCACTTCGTCATGGGACAGCGGCAGCAGGAAATTCTCGGAAAAGGCGTACAGCAATCCGAACGTCAGCTTGTCGTGATGGTACTGACGATATACGGGGTCCTGTCCGAGATAGTCGAGGGTGTCGTGCATCCAGCCCATATTCCACTTCAGATTGAAGCCCAGACCGCCTATCTCCGGAGGTCTGGTGACCCGTGGCCAGGAGGTGGATTCCTCGGCGCAGACCAGTGTTCCGGGGAATCGGCTCTGGCAGACCTGGTTTAACTCCCTGAGAAACTCAATAGCCTCAAGGTTTTCATGCCCCCCATGTTCGTTGGGTAGCCACTCGCCTTCCTTGCGTGAATAGTTCAGATAGAGCATCGAGGCCACGGCGTCCACCCGGAGCCCGTCAATGTGAAACGCATCAAGCCAGAACAGGGCGCTGCCAATCAGAAAGTTGCGTACTTCGTGCCGGCCGTAGTTGTAGATCAGCGTGCCCCAGTCCTGGTGACGGCCTTGCCGGGGGTCTTCGTGTTCGTAAAGGGCGCTACCGTCAAACCGGGCGAGGGCATGCTCATCGGTGGGAAAATGTCCGGGTACCCAGTCGAGGATGACGCCAATATCATTCTGATGGCACTGGTCCACCAGGTAGCGCAGATCATCCGGTGTTCCGAAACGGCTGGTGGGGGCATAGTAGCCGGTAGTCTGATAGCCCCAGGACTCGTCCAGCGGGTGTTCGGTCACAGGCAAAAGCTCGATGTGGGTAAAGCCCATTTCCAGAACATAGGGAATCAGCTGGTCCGCCAGCTCGCGGTAGGTCAGCCACCGACCGGATCCATGATGGCGCCAGGACGCGGCATGTACCTCGTAAATCGAAACAGGTGAATCTTGCCAATTCCAGCGGCTCCGCCTGGTGAGCCAGTCTCCATCGTGCCAGCCATAATGGCCTCGCTCAGTCACTACCGCGGCGGTAGAGGGCCTTAATTCAAAAGCCTGACCGTATGGATCCGTTTTCAGAAGCTGATGACCTTTCTCCGTGGTGATGGCGAATTTGTAGAGCGTCCCGATGCCGATTTCCGGGATGAAGCATGACCAGACTCCGCTACCGTCATACAGTGTCATGGGATGCGTCTGAGAATCCCAGTGATTGAATTCTCCGACAACACTGACGGCTTTGGCGTTGGGTGCCCAGACCGCGAAGCGGACACCCTCGATACTGCGACTCTTGCAGACATGGGCGCCAAGCACATTGTAGATGTGCCAATGGCAGCCCTCGCCGAAGAGATGAAGGTCAAATTCGCTGAGGGTTGGACTGTCCATAGACCATGATTTTCCTGAGCCGGTGAGGCTTTCATTGGACGTTAGAGGGCCTGTTTAAAAAATGACCCAGAACAAGTTTACGCCATAATTCCGTGCTAGTGTTCTAATATAGCTAAAGGCGTCAAAAACGTGGCAACCCCTCACGGTTGAAAGACCGTTAACAGGGAAGATTTTCTTCAGGGAAGCAGCTATGCAAACGGCCAAGCGTTTCGTCAGTCGTCTCACTCGCCAGACTCTCGCACTGGTTCTCGCCGGAGGGCGGGGTTCCCGCCTTCACGATCTGACCAAGTGGCGCGCCAAACCCGCAGTGCCGTTTGGCGGAAAGTTCCGGATCATCGATTTTCCGCTTTCGAACTGCATCAACTCGGGCATTGGCCAGGTTGGTGTCATCACCCAGTACAAATCTCATTCACTGATCCGGCACATCCAGCGCGGTTGGGGTTTTTTGCGTGGGGAACTGGATGAATTTGTGGAACTGTTGCCGGCACAACAGCGCATCGAAACCTCGTGGTACGAGGGAACAGCAGACGCCGTTCTGCAGAACCTCGATATCATTCGCAGTCACAGGCCGGAATATGTGCTGATCCTGGCTGGAGATCATGTCTATAAGATGGACTATGGCACCATGCTGGCCGCCCACGTCGAAAATGATGCGGACGTTACCGTAGGCTGCATCGAAGTACCTATTCGGGAGGCATCGGCGTTCGGGGTAATGTCGGTGGATGATGAGATGAGGATCACCGAGTTCGTGGAGAAACCGGAGAATCCGAAGGCTATGCCCGGGCACCCTGATAAAGCCCTGGCATCCATGGGTATCTATGTGTTCAGCACCCGGGTTCTGTGCGACGAGTTGATGCGAGATCATCAGTTGGGTGAGGAATCATCCCACGACTTCGGCAAGGACATCATACCGTCGGTCATCAAGCGTCTCAGAGTCGCTGCTTTCCCGTTCCGCAATCCCATTCAGAATAAACCTGCCTATTGGCGGGATGTAGGTACGATTGATGCCCTTTGGCAAGCCAACCTCGAGTTAATCGATATCAGCCCGGAGCTGAATCTCTACGACTCCCAGTGGCCAATATGGACCTATCAGGAGCAACTGCCGCCGGCAAAGTTCGTGTTCGACGACGACAATCGGCGGGGCATGGCGGTTGACTCCATGGTTGCTGGTGGCTGCATTGTATCGGGTGCTGTTGTGAAACATTCCCTGCTTTTCTCGCAAGTTGTGGTGCATTCTTACAGTGAAGTATCAGATTCAGTCATCTATCCGGATGTTGATATTGGCCGCCGTTGTCACATTCGCAATGCACTGATTGATCGTGGCTGCCGTATCCCGGAAGGCACACGAATCGGGTTTGACGAGGTTGAGGACCGTAAACGGTTTTACGTCTCTGAAAAGGGTATTGTGCTGGTCACGCCCGAGATGCTTGGGCAGGACTATCCTCATGGCCTCTGATACCAAAACCCCGGTGGTGCTGTGCTGGCACATGCATCAGCCTTCCTACCAGGATATGCGCAGCGATCAGTTTCTGTTTCCCTGGGTTTACTTGCACGCCATCAAGGATTACAGCGACATGGCGGCGCATCTTGAAGCGCATCCGGAAGCGAGGGCTGTTGTCAATTTTGCGCCTGTCCTGCTTGAGCAAATCGAAACCTACCTGATCCAGATTGAGCGATGGCGGCACGGCGCCGGGGCAATCGGTGATCCTTTGTTGGCGGCTCTGGTAGAGGAAAATCTGCCAGAAAGTGGAACACCTGCATTTCTGGGTCTGATGGAGAAATCCCTCCGAGCGAACAAGGAGCGGATCATCAATCGTTTTCCCGCCTATGGACGGCTGGCAAAACTGGCCGAGGTTTACCGCGAAAAACCGGAGCTTCAGCGATATGTTTCCAGCCTCTTTCTATCGGATCTTCTGGTCTGGTATCACCTGGGGTGGATGGGGGAAACCATTCGCAGGGAAAGCCATTGCATCCAGAGCCTTCAGGAGAAGGGGCTCGATTTTACAATGGATGACCGACGAGCGCTGCTTGATGTCATTTTTGATGTGTTATCCGGTATCGGCCCCAGATACCGGCATTTGGCTCAAAAAGGGCAGGTTGAGTTGTCTGTCAGTCCCTATACCCACTCTATGCTCCCGCTTTTGATCGATTTCGGGTCTGCCCGGGAGGCTATGCCCGATATTGCTCTGCCGGCACGCTCCCACTACCCCGGTGGTGAAACGAGGGCCGGTTGGCAACTTCAACAGGCTAAAGCGGTGTTTCAACGGGTTTTCGGCGTTGATCCTTCAGGATGCTGGGCATCTGAGGGCGGTCTCAGTCAGGCCACTTTGAACTTACTGGATGAACACCAGTTCTGCTGGACCGCGAGTGGCGATTCTGTGGTTCACAATAGCCTCAACCGTGCTCGGGAGATGGGCGCTAACCTGCAGGATTCCGGCATCCACCATGCTTATACCTTTGGTGACGCTGGCACGTCTGTGTTCTTCAGGGATGACGGCCTGTCCGACCTCATCGGCTTCACCTACGCCGACTGGCATGCAAAAGATGCCGTTGGGGATCTCGTTCACCACATGGAAACCATCGCCGGGCAGGGGAAGGGTAAGGCCCGCCAGGTTATTTCAGTGATCATGGATGGCGAAAACGCATGGGAGTATTACCCGGAAAACGGTTTCCACTTCCTGGACGAGCTGTATCGGGTGCTTGCCCATCACCCGAAGCTTCAACTGACCACTTATAGCGATCTGATTGCGCATCCTGTGAGTGAACCTGTTCGACTACCACATCTGGTCGCAGGGAGCTGGATCTACGGTACCTTCTCCACGTGGATAGGTGACCCGGACAAAAACCGGGCCTGGGACCTCCTGTGCGAGGCGAA
>AZIK01007615.1_pt1 | contig 10649 bp, 10 predicted proteins | sample 359131 | NCBI WGS metagenome assembly AZIK01 (sample SAMN02429715, study PRJNA222663) | marine sediment metagenome | biome: Sediment sample; isolation source: enrichment culture of sample MGS-ANC(AMM) from oil contaminated site at the... | place: Italy: Ancona | collected 2012-02-14 | depth 6 m m | reverse complement strand
TTATTGGTGGCGGCGACTGCGGCACCCTGCGTGAAGTGCTGCGTCATCCGAGCGTAGAAAAAGCCACCCAGATCGACATCGATGAAATGGTCACCCGCTATTCCGAGAAATACTTCCCGGAATTGTGCGAGTCCAACGATGACAGCCGTGCCGAGCTATTGTTCGAAGACGGCGTGCAATACATGCGCAACTGTGAAGACGGCAGCGTGGACGTGATCATCGTCGATTCCACCGACCCGGTGGGCCCGGCGGAGGGTTTGTTCAAGGCCGACTTCTTCCGCGATTGCCACCGTGTGCTGGCCGACGGCGGCATCATCGTACAGCAATCCGAATCCCCGCTGCTGCACAGCGACACCATCATCAAAGACCTGCACACCAACATGCGCGAAGCGGGCTTCACCACCACCCAAACCTTGCCCTTCCCGCAGCCGGTGTACCCCAGCGGCTGGTGGAGCTGCACCCTGGCAGGCAAAAACACCGACGTGAGCAGCTTCCGCGAAACAGATGCCACCGGTAAAGGGTTTGATACGCGGTATTATTCAGCGGCGATTCATAAAGGGGCGTTGGTGATGCCACCGTTTATGGAAGCGGCGATTAAGGCCTGAATTGAACGTTAAAAAAATGCCCTTGTCTTCGTTGGAAGCAAGGGCATTTTTTATGAAGCAAGCTTGTGAGAAAGGTGAGCCCTGACCTTCAGAGCACTAACATTCAGGCACAAGGGTTAGCGGCATCACTCGGCAATCATCACCGACTTTATGTTAACGAACTCCTTCATGCCGAAGCCGCCATGCTCACGGCCATAGCCGCTGTCCTTGACGCCGCCGAAGGGCAAGTGCGGCTGGGCGAGGTTGTAGCCGTTGATATTTACCATGCCGGTATCGAACAGGTTGCGAGCGATCTCGGTGGCACGCTTTTCGTCCCTGGAGAAGATGCCGCCACCCAGGCCATAGCGGGAATCGTTGGCAACGCGAATGGCTTCGTCCTCGTCCTTCACGCGAATCAAGGACGCCACCGGGCCGAACAGCTCTTCGTCATAGGCGGGCATTCCCGGCTTCACGTCTTCAAGCACGGTGCTGGGGTAGAAGTAGCCTGGGCCGTCGGGGATTTCACCGCCAAATGTGCACGTCGCACCGGCGTCGATGGAGCGCTTGACCAAATCGTGCAAGGTGTCGCGCAAATCGTCACGGGCGATCGGGCCGAGTGTGGTGCTCTCCTTGGTCGGGTCGCCGCACTCGATCTGGCTCATCTTCTCGACGAACTTGTCGCGGAATTTCTGATAGACCGCATCCACCACGATGAAGCGTTTAGCCGCCACACAGGTTTCGCCGTTATTGTAGATACGACCCTGGACGCAGGTCTCGACCGCGGCATCGATGACCGCATCGTCCAGCACCATAAAGGCATCGTTACTGCCCAACTCCAGCACGGTCTTCTTCAGGCACTCACCGGCTTTGGCTGCCACGGCGCCACCAGCGGCCGGGCTGCCGGTGAGGGTGACACCGCGCACGTATTCGTGCTCAATGAGCTGCCCGACCTGATCTGAGTCGATGAGGAGATTGCGAAACACATTCTCCGGCAAACCGGCTTCGCGGAAGACCTTCTCGATCTCCACCGCCGCCCCCCAGACATTGGGAGCGTGCTTGAGCAGCACAGTGTTGCCCGCCATGATGTTGGCGATGCTGTAACGAATCACCTGATAGAACGGGAAGTTCCAGGGCTGGATACCCAGAATCACACCGGTGGGCTGATAGGTGACCAACGCGCGGCCGCCTTCAAGTTGGCGCTCCTCGTCGGCCAGCTCTTTGGGCCCGGTGTCGGCGCTGTATTCGCAGATGGCGGCGCACAGCTCAATCTCATCGTCGCCTTGGGAAATCGGCTTGCCCATTTCCCGGGTCATCAACGCGGCGTACTCATCCTTGTTGGCCCGAAGGCGCTTGGCAATTTCACGCAGGATGTTGCCGCGCTCCTCCAAGCTAGTTTTGCGCCATTCAAGAAAAGCGTGATGGGATTCCTTGAGCACTTGTAGTGCCTGCTCGTCGCTGAGCGTTTCATAGGTGGCGATGGTCTCGCCGGTGGCCGGATTGATGGTCTGATGTGTATTCGCCATGTCATTTAGCCTTATTGCATTAATTCATAGGGCCGTCTGGAACGGGCGTCAGGCGCAGGCCATGCTTTCTCTAGCCAATATTAGTGCGCCTCCTTGCCCGGTTAGTCTACGTTGTCCGCTCACAGTTCAATGTTGTGCGTGACGTCGATATTTCTGTAAATCCCATTGGGAATGGCCGGGCATTTAGAGTTCGAGCCCCATGCGCCGCCAGAGCCGCCGCGACTGGGCGTATCGGCACACCTAAACCGGGTCTGCGGTTGGAACTTCACTCTGGCGGGAAAGAACACCGATGTGATCAAATTTTACGAAACGGATGCCGGCAGGAGAGGGTTTGGGCCGAAGTAGTATTCAGCGGCGATTTATAAGGAGGCGTTGGTGGTGCCGCCGTTTATGGAGAAGGCGATTAAGGGCTAAGTTGAAAGTTGAAAAAGTAATGCCCCTGTTTTCACTGGAAGCTAGGGCATTTTCGTTTAGATATACCAACCACTAGGAGCCAGAAGCGCACGGGGCAAGACCTGACCCCATTCACTCACGAAATTTCATCCGGGATGTGCGGCTCCGCTTTTCTGAGCATTTTATCGGTGTTGTGCTTGTATTTTTCAATCCAGTTAAAAAGACCCTTTCCTTTACGGCCATTATTTTCAAAGTAGCATATAATCGATTTTAGTATGCTCTCTATACCCATTCTTAGATCTATAAAGCAGTTTACTCTTTTGGATCTTGGGGAGAAAAAAAGAGGCCCATCACTATCCATACAGTGCTTATATCTGACTTGGAGGTCCAAAGCATCATGGAAGAAATGGTTTGAATCTTCTAAAAAGTCTGGTTTAGTGCTTTTCATGACTGAATGACCTACAGAACCTACGGACTAATCAAAGAATATAGAATTATAGCTTTCGAAGTATTTTGCCCTCATCAGGAGAGAACGACAGCATGGTATAATCAAAGCCTGATAGTGATTCTTTAAGGGCGTTTTCTTCTTCTGAAGTTGCAAAAATTATCTGCCCTTTCTTAGAGACATCTGCTGCTCCTCTAAGCAGTCCTGTAAAACTTATCTTGTTGGCTTCCTGTTGGCGAGGCTCATCAAATATGAGTAGGCCAGGGTGATTGGTGCTGAAAACATCCCTTAAATTGAAAAGGCTAATTAGATAACTCCAAATGACTCGAATACCATCACTTGCGGATGTATCGAACCCAAGATCAAACCCCTCCCTTGTTGGTAGATAGCTATCGCTAGATATCTCTAATAGATCAGGGTCAAAACTGGAAAAACCAAAATCGGATAAGTTTTTAATCACTTCATTTTTCAGAGACGATAACTTTTCGAGATCACTCTCAGTGAATCCATGATCAGAAAAACCTTTCCTTAGCCTCAAAAGCTCACGATAATGAACATGAAGCTTGTCAAAATCGTTTCTAGAATTTGCAAGCTTTACCAAGGCTTCTTGAAGTTCACAAATTTTATTCTCAATCCGAATTTTTTCTCTTAAGTAGTCCTCGTTTAGCACGGTAACACCTAAAGCCAAATCCTCTTTGATGCGATGAATACTTTTTTCATGTCTGGACATCCTTCCTTGGATGTTCCTTATTTCTTGAGACTTAATCTGCAACTGGTTGTTATAACTATGAAGGACACTTTTGAAGGTTTGTATTTGGCTTTTAATAAAATCAAGACTTTCTTCCAAAGTCATCAGATCATCGGAACATTCTAGATTTATGCTATGGTCTGAATATTCCCTCCCACATGTGGGGCACTCGTTATCTAAAACAGGGACCCCTCGCAATGAACTGAATTGCTTTACCTTCTTCAGGTCTTCGTATTTTCTTTTGTCGTCAATGAGATTTTCAATTCTTAGATTTGTGGCGCTTACTTGATTTTCAATAAAGGCTGCTTCATCAGATGCAGACTCATAGAGATATTCTTCTTCAAGAAGCTCTTTGTTTATGCGCTGAAGTGCTTCTCTCATCTCTGTTTCGGGAGTGCCAGATTCTTTTGGTGCAACAGCCGAAATGTGCCTTTTTAACTCTTCTTGATATTTCAACACCCCCTCTGAAAGAGGCATCCAATCATGGCCTATATTTATGATTACATCTATTTTATAGGCGTCAAACTTTGCAGATGGAGAGCCTTCAACACCGTTAATTTTCCCACCAATTAATGCTATTGAACTTTTTAAATCCAAAAAAATTTCCTTCCACCTTTCTTGTGCTTCATTGATGAGCCTTTTATTCTTTGCTTTTTTCTTGACGATATCATTAACATCCATCTTCATTATAAATTCAAATGCTCTTTTTTTGACTTGAGCGATTTGAAAATGGAAAGGCGTGGTTGCCTGTATTGAGCCCCAGCCTTTCTTCTGCTCTATAAAGAAAAGCGGAAATAAAACTGAAGGGTAAAGGGGAACCTCCTTTCCATTATTGTTTGGAACCAACGGAAGCTTCCACCCTATAAAATTGGCAAGCCAGCTGTAAAACCCAAGATCCCTGTTGGTATCGCCCTCTCTGTGAAGAAAGAATCTTTCCCCTTCTCCGGCTATATTTTTTATCTCTGATTTAAAGACTGTGATTATTGAGTCGGCATCAGAGCCCAAAATGTTTCTTTTTAAGGTGTATATTTCACCCCGATCATTACAGATTTCTAAAAGTACGTGAGAGCTGATAACCAGCTTCTCTATACCATCTTTGTCTTGAATGCTTTTCAATAAAGAAGGAGGGAAAGGAGGCTTTGATGTTTGTTGACCTAATGACATTTCCATGCCCAGTGCATAGGCGATAGAGTTTATGCATGTTGATTTACCATGAGAGTTTTCAACCCTCAAAATGAAAAGCCCATCGGAGAATGGAATATCCAACCCATATGGACCATCAGCCGTATTTGCCCACAAAATCAACCTTTTTATCTTGACTGACACAATTAAACCCCTTCAAATACTCTTTTTACTGCAGCCTCAGAAAGGTGCTTTTTCGCCGTAGTTAATGTTTTTTTTTCTTCTAGGAATACGGTGTTGCTATTTATCTCATTAAAGAGGCTTTTCCCATGCTCCGTTAATGATATTTTACCTGGCGATTTGAAGACCAAGCCATTTGATACGAGCAAGTTGATAACCCTATCAATATCTGGCTCAAGTCGAACATCTGGTCGTTTTCTCTCATCTTTCCCTGCCCACTTCATGAATGAATCAAGATGTTCTCTCTTTTTGGTGACCCATGTTGCGACATGAATTTTTTTTAGTGAAGCGCTCGAGTCTTTACCTGAAATCCCCAAGGCAATTATGACTAAACATGACTTCCAAAGTGGGCGCGTATCGCAAGGCAGAAAATCTTTACGCTTGGTAAAGGTAAAGGGGGCGTTCAAAATTTCGTTAATTTCCATATTAAAAATCCAGCGGGCAACGTATTAGCCAGTCAGATATAACGCCCCAGTTTATCAATTCTAAATCAGAGTTTTTTAATGTTGGTATCTGAGAAGATATATCGCTCTTGAGCTTGGATATTTCGTTAACGATGATTTCATTCGGCTGTTTGGATTGATCAGTTAGAAAGCGAGACTCTAAGTAGCTTCTTCTATTGTTGACTAAGTCAACTATGGTTGCATGAATTTCAGGCCACTCTGCCTTTAGATGGTCAAGCAAATTTTGATATTCAAGATATTTTAAAACCAAGAATGATTTCGTGCTTCCTTTTTTTTCTGATTCAACTATTTTGGGGAGCTTCAAATCTAGCTTCTCAAGGAATGTAAGATTTTCACCAATCCAGTTTCCTATTTCATGCTGATCAACATTAGCAAAATCAAAACAGAGCTGATATATGTCTTTTCGCAACGATCTAACTTCAGCTTTATAGTCGCCTTCAGTTTGAATGGTTATTTGGAAGTCATCAGAAATATAAGGAAGCCCAAGCCTTCTTACCTTCCCAGATTTTTTTGAACAATATAGAGCCAAATCAGAGTCTTGATATTCGGGCGTTGCTAGCACCCAGCGAGAGATTTTCATACCCTCAAAGAGTTCAGTAAATTGAGCAACATTTTTAATTGTTAGCTTGTGTATGTCTTTTCTTATTTTATTTGTTTGGGTCTTAGTTAGTTTTTTCTTATCACTAAATTGCTCAGGCAAATAACACTGGAATACATGACCAGAAAAAGAATAGCATTCAATTCCAAAGTCTCCCCCATATGAGTCGGGAATATCCTTTATGTTGGAAGGCCCATAAAATCGCCTAAGGATATCTTTGAAATAGCTTTCCCAATGTTTACCGCTGCTCTTGGGGTCAATCTGCATTTGGAAAACCTTCTATATTTCAGTTGATCATGCGCAACTGAGGACAAGTTTTTCCCCGTGCGCTGAGTCAAAGGATAGGAGTAACTGTAGGAGACATGCTTTAGGCCAGCATAAGGATAAACAGACAGGCACCCCTTCCCCCGATTCGCTTTCGCAGGCCACGCCACCCTGGCTGGCCGGTTGTTATTTGTGATCCAGTTCTGAATCTACACAATCCATCCGCACAAATAAATGCATAAAGAGAAAAGTCTGTTTACGCCTGGCTTTTGGCCTTATCTGCGGCGGCTAAGTGGGTCATTTGATCGGCGTGGGCCTTGATAAAGGCCGGGTGATCTGCCAGGCCGTCGAAGCTGTCTACCAGGCGCAGTACGTCGGCCATGAGAATGTCGGCGACGGCAAAGGTATCGGTGAGCCAGGGCACCTGCCCGAAGGGCTGGTAGGTAAAGTGATCGGCTCCACGTTCGTGAAACGGAACACCCTGCACCCGATACGACAACCCGGCCTCTTCCAGCGCCCAGCGCACGCGCAGATCTCGCACGTAGCCCCGTGGCATGTCGGGCACCCAGTCATAGGTGGCAAGGACAAGATCCGCCATAGCGCGCTCCCTCGCGTTAGTCCCTGAATCTACACAAGATCGCAGCGCAACACACATAGCCCCCCCCCCTACCCACCACGAATAGACAAAAATGCCCGGAACACGCACTGGCGCCCCGGGCTTTTCTTTCCTTGTAACTCGTAACTCGTAGCTGGTAGCTCGTAGCTTGTAGCTTGTAGCTATTTTTTAACCTCTTCTTCCACAAAATCCAGCCGGTCCTGCCCGAAGAATATTTCATTGCCCACGAACATGGTCGGCGCGCCGAATACGCCCCGTTTGATGGCGGCCTCGGTGTTCAGTTTGAGCTGCTCTTTCACTTCGTCGCTAGCGGCTTTGTCCAGCCAGGCTTGTGCATCCAGCCCTGCCTCGGTGAGCACACGGCTGATTTCGTTCACGTCCGACAGATTGCACGGCTCGCGCCACATGGCGTTATAGAAGGCGGTGACAATGGTGTCCTGCTCCGGAGTGCCGCTGGCGGCGGTAAGGATGCGCATGGGGGTGATGGTGTTCACCGGGAAGTGCGGGTTCATGGTGAGCGGCACCTGGTAACGCGCGGAGTAGCGAGCCAGATCGCGCATCATGTACATGCCTTTGGCAGGAATAGTGCCGGGGGCCTTATTGCCAATGGCCTTGAAGATACCGCCCAGCAGTACCGGGGTATAAACCAGCTCGGCACCGGTGCGCTCACAAATGGCAGGCAACTGGCTCCAGGCCAGGTAGGCAGTGGGGCTACCCACGTCGAAGAGAAATTCGATTTTTTTGCTCATTGGTTTTGTCCTTTCAAAGATTATTGTCGTCGTCGCTCTCTGTGCCCTGCGGGTAGGCGGCGCGATAAAAAGCAGTTACAAGTTGAAAGTTCAAAGTTGAAACGCGAAATCCTCCCTATATTATTCAAGGTCTTGGCTTCGCGCTCAAACCGTTTGAATCGCGGGCAAGGCATAAAAGAAAATCATGATCCGTCCCGCGCTTTTAAACTTTCAACTTTGAACTTTTAACTCAACCCATCGCGCCGCGAGTAACGCTCCTACGGCAGGGTTTCGTGCTGCGTGCTGCGTGCCGCGTCTCTTAAAACGTTTCCATCCACGGGCGCAGGTCGATTTCGTGGGTCCAGGCGTCGCGGGGTTGTTGGTGGAGCATCCAGTAAGCGTCGGCGATGTGTTCCGGATTGAGGATGCCGTCCTGCTCTTTCTGGGCATACTTGGCCGGGAAGTTATCGCGAATGAACGCCGTGTCGATGGCGCCGCCGATGATCGGGTGCACCACGTGAATCCCTTCCGGCCCCAGTTCCCGGGCCATGCTTTGCGCCAGCGCTCGCAGGGCAAACTTCGCGCCAGCGAAGGCGGAAAAACCCTTGCCCCCGCGCAATGAGGCGGTGGCACCGGTGAAGATAATGGTGCCCTTGTTACGCGGCACCATCACCCGGGCCGCTTCCCGGCCGGCCAGGAAACCGGCGAAGGCGGCCATCTCCCACACCTTGCGATACACCCGGGCGGTGGTTTCACGAATGGAGAAGAATACGTTGGCGCCGATGTTGAACACCACCACTTCCACCGGACCCACTTCTTTCTCGATGGTGTCGAACAACGCCACCATTTGCGCTTCATCGCGGGCATCGCAACCAAAGGGGCGAGCTTTACCGCCCGCCTGTTCAATCTCTTGCACCAGGGGTGTCAGCGCATCGATGGTGCGGCGGGTAACGCAAACGGTATAGCCTTCGCGGGCAAAGCGTTTGGCAATGGCCCCACCGGTGGCATCACCGGCACCAATCACGACTACGACAGATTCTGACATGAGGCCTCCAACAGCATTGCCGTGCAACCAGTTAGTTCCTATTTGGAACTGATAGTCGGTTCTTTTTGGGAACCCGTCAAGCGAGTATGATCAGAAAAGATTCCCGGAGGTTTACTATGCGCTGGCAAGACATCGACCAACAGCCCTGCTCACTGGCCCGTTCCCTGGCCATCATTGGCGATAACTGGACCTTGCTGGTGTTGCGCGACTGCTTTCTGGGGGTGCGCCGCTTTGATGATTTCCAGCAGCGCCTGGGGGTCACCCGCCACGTGCTTAGCGACCGGTTACGCAAGCTCACCGATGGCGGCGTGCTGGAAAAAGCCGCCTACCAGGAACGCCCCCTGCGCCACGAATACCGGCTCACCGCCATGGGCCGTGACCTCTACCCGGTGATCGCTCACCTGGCCCAATGGGGCGACAAATACCTGGCCGATGACGCCGGCCCGCCACTGGTACGCGTGCATCGCCAATGCGGCGAACCGCTGGAGGCCAAACTGCAATGCGGCCATTGCGGTGAAAGCGTGGACGCCAGCGATATTCGCCTGGAAGAGAATCCACACTGGGCGGGGAAGGTGCTGCCGACCAAGGCAGGCTAGAGACTTTGTCGGATTACGCCTTTCAGGCTAATTCGACCTACCAAAACACGCTTCAGGTAGGTCGTGTTAGGCGTAGCCGTAACCCGACATAGAACCTAGGCAGAAGGCGAGCTTGCCTCGATGTCGCTCTGCATCCTTTGCAGCTGTGCCAACACCTGTTGGCGAAGCCAGCTGTGCGCCGGGTCGGCGCTCTGGTCACGGTGCCAGTAAAGGTGCATTTCCAACCCCGGCAACTCCCCTGGAAACGGTTTCAACACCAGCCCCTGCCGACTGAGCTGCCCAGCCAGACTGGCGGGCATGGTGAGCAGCAGGTCGGTTTGCTGCACGGTGCTCAGTGCCGCCTGATAGTGCTGGCAACGCAAGCGGATATGTCGACGGTAACCCTGTCGGGCCAGACCAAAGTCTTCCAGCCCCGGCCCTTCCCGGCGCGACGACACCAACACATGCTGGGCCGCCAGATAATCCGGCAGATCCATGCCCTGCGCCAACGGATGCGAGTCGCGCATCATCACCACCAGCGGGCCTTCCAACACCGCCTGATGCTCAATGGTTTCCGGCAGCGCCAGCATCACATCGCAGGCTAAATCCAGCCGACCACTGGCCAGTTCCGTGGCCATTTGCCGGCGGCTCACGGTTAACGATTGCAGCTTGATGCCCGGCGCTTCATCCATAAACTGGTTCATCAAGGCGGGCAGCAACCGCGCTTCCAGCCCATCGCGTAGGCCCAATACAAACGTACGCTCCGCTTCACTTGCATCGAAGCCGCCCTCTTCACTCAGGCAACGCTGAAAACCGCCCAGCGCGTGGCGCACCGGGCTCACCATGGCCCGAGCCCGAGCGGTGGGCACCATGCGGCTGCCCTGGCGAACAAATAGCGGGTCGTTTAGGCGGGCGCGCAAGCGCCCCAAGGCATGACTAACCGCAGGCTGGGTGAGGTTGAGTACCTTGGCGGCGCGGGTCAGCGACCCTTCGGTATAGATGGCGTCGAAGACTACGAAGAGGTTCAAGTCGAATCGCGAAACATGCATGAAACTTATCCAAACTAATTTCCATTATTCATTGGATTTATTGAAGCGCGCTCTCTAGCATCGGTCAATGGATAAGTGCTGGCGGCGCAATGGCCCACGAGTACTGATTGCCAAATGATGCAGCACGAAGCGGCTAAACATCTATTTTCCCTGCCGCCCCACGAAAGCGGCCGCCCCCCTTGGATAAAGCGGCTCATGCCGTTTGTGTTCATCCGGATGATGCGAAAAAGCGCCGGGCGCCTGCAACGTTAATGG
>AZIK01004984.1_pt1 | contig 10769 bp, 10 predicted proteins | sample 359131 | NCBI WGS metagenome assembly AZIK01 (sample SAMN02429715, study PRJNA222663) | marine sediment metagenome | biome: Sediment sample; isolation source: enrichment culture of sample MGS-ANC(AMM) from oil contaminated site at the... | place: Italy: Ancona | collected 2012-02-14 | depth 6 m m | reverse complement strand
ACGTAATCCCTGAGCCAATAAGCCCAATGAAATACAGAAGTGGCTTTTTCAAGTTAAGCACCCATTAATGTAGCGTAATCAGAACCCTATAAGCGGTTCCCCCTAGCTCAACCGTTTTCCTATTAGCACCCTGTTGTTGATGATGACCGACGAAACGGCCTGGCATAACAGCCCTTTGTGGTGCCATAGCCAAGTTGCTACACAGAGCTCAAAGCAAGGTTGCGTTGAAAGCAGGTCAACGCCAGTGATACTCGGGCTTTTCTACCCCTCAGGGGAAAACTGCCCCGTTTCCAAAAACACCTTTACCTGCTCAATCACCGCGCCGTTTCGCATCATGAACGGATGCGTCACCGGCAATACCAAATGATCCTGCATGCCTTCGACTTTGGTTCTTTCCACGGTGACTTTGCCGTCATTGGGGCCGGGAAGTTGGGTGGAGAGCAGAAAATTGATGGTTTGGTTGCCGGCAATGACTCCCACCGGAAAATCCACTGGGCCAAGCTGGTTGGGGATGCTATCCGGGCCGGTGCCCATTTGGCTGCCGGCTGGGCCGTTGAACCACTGGAATGGCGCCCAGCTACCGAGGCGGTCGACGACTTCACTGCCCTGATTGGGTGGGCCGAGCATGACGGTTCTGCCCAGGCGTGGAATCGTATGTTGGCTGAGATACTGGCGCAGCAAAATGCCACCCATGGAGTGGGTGACAAAATGAACCGCCCCGTTGGGTGGGCATTTATTCAATGCGGCGCGAAGGGTTTCAGCGGCAAGGGTTTGAATGTTCTTTTTGGTAGAAGGATAGCCCTGATTAACCACGGCATAACCGCTTTTCTCCAGGGCCGTTTCCATTTTCTTCATTGAATGGGCGGTTCTGGCCAACCCATGCAACAACACAACGCATTGCGGCTCGTCCATGCTTTCCTCCGCCTGTGCTGAAGGATTAACGAACACGGACGCCAGCAATACTGCCAGCGCCCCTACCCTGCCCGTGAAAAGGCTAGCCAATTTGATCCAGTGCGGTTTTGAGGCGGGCCACCGCCGCATCCACATCGCCGAGTTTGTCCAAGCCAAACAGACCAACACGGAAGGTTTTGAAGTCCGCCGGTTCGTCACACATAAGAGGCACACCACCTGCGGTCTGCAGACCTTGCGCCACAAACGCCGCGCCACTTTTAATGCCATCGTCGCCGGTGTAGGACACCACCACGCCGGGAGCTTCAAAGCCCGGTGCCGCCACGCTGGCAAAACCATGCTCAGCCATCAACGCACGGACTGCCTTGCCCAGCTGCCACTGTTGGGCTTTAACGGTGTCCAGGCCACGTTCCACGGTTTCCAGCATGGTGTCGCGGAAAGCGGTCAGCGCATCGGTGGGCATGGTGGCGTGGTAGGCATGGCCGCCGTTTTCATAGGCAATCATGATGTCGCGCCATTTACGCAGGTCGCAGGCAAAGCTGGTGCTGGTGGTCTCCTGCAGGCGCTTGTCGGCCGCTTCGCTGAGCATCACCAGTGCGCTGCACGGCGAGCTGCTCCAGCCTTTTTGTGGCGCGCTGATTAACACATCCACGCCGCACGCCTGCATATCCACCCAGATGGTGCCGGAGGCAATGCAGTCGAGCACGAACAGGCCACCCACGCTGTGCACTGCATCTGCCACCTGTTTGATGTAGTCATCGGGCAGAATAATGCCGGACGCCGTTTCCACATGAGGCGCAAACACCATGGCCGGTTTTTCAGCCTTAATCGCCGCGACCACGTCTTCAATAGGAGACGGTGCAAACGCCGCTTGCGGCTGGTCACTAACCGGTGACGCCTTGAGCACGGTTTCTTTGGCGGGAATCTTGCCCATCTCGAAGATCTGGCTCCAGCGGAAGCTGAAGAAGCCATTGCGGATCACTAGGCAAGATTGATCGGTGGCAAACTGCCGGGCCACCGCTTCCATGCCATAGCTGCCGCCGCCGGGCACCACGGTCACCGAATGCGCGTTATAGACCTGCTTCAGGGTCGATGAGATATCCCGCATCACCTGCTGAAAGCGCTGTGACATATGGTTCAAGGAACGGTCGGTGAAAACCACGGAATATTCGAGCAGACCATCACGGTCAAAATCGCGGGGTAAAGCAGGCACAGGTTTCTCCCAATCAACAAGGTTAGGGGTACGGGGTCTTTCGTCTGTCTTGGATACTGGATTGCCCGGCCCACCGCAACCGTTTGCCCCCTCTGGGCGGCAAAATAGTGGCAAAAGCAGTTCAACTGCTTAAAAGACCACCAATGGCCTGTATCCCCCTGCCTATTAAGCTTATTCGCTATCATTCTTGAGCCAATACAGGCGCTGCCGCATACTATGCACCCTTAACGCCCTGTAAACATGGCGTTTACTCCTATTTTCGGCAAGCGAGCCTGCGATCACATGACTGAGTACGTCCTGATTCTGATCAGCGCTGTGCTGGTGAACAATTTCGTGCTGGTGCAGTTCCTTGGGCTGTGCCCATTCATGGGGGTCTCCAATAAAGTGGAGACCGCCATGGGTATGTCTTTGGCCACCACTTTCGTGCTGACCCTGTCTTCGGTGCTTGCCTACCTGACCTGGGCCTACATTCTGGTGCCCTTTGAACTGGAATACCTGCGCACCATCAGTTTTATTTTGGTGATCGCCGTGGCCGTGCAGTTCACCGAAATGTTTGTTAAGAAAGCCAGCCCCTTGCTGTACCGGGTGCTGGGCGTCTTTCTGCCCCTCATTACCTCTAACTGTGCCGTGCTGGGCGTGGCTCTGCTGAATGTTCGCCAGGAAGACGCCACCTTTATGTCGTCGCTGACCTATGGTTTCGGCGCCGCCATTGGTTTTTCCCTGGTACTGATTCTGTTTGCTGCCATGCGTGAGCGCATTGCCGTGGCCGACGTGCCCGAAGCTTTTCGCGGCCCCAGCATCGGCCTGATTACCGCTGGCTTGATGTCGCTGGCGTTCATGGGCTTTTCCGGGTTGATCAAGCTATGAGTGGTGTACTGATTGCTGTCGCCGCCCTGCTAGCCTTGGCCGCCGTGTTCGGTGCGGTGCTGGGTTTTGCCTCGGAAAAGTTCAAAGTGGAAGGCGATCCGATCGTCGACCAAATCGACTCATTGCTGCCCCAAACCCAATGCGGCCAGTGCGGCCACCCGGGCTGTCGCCCCTACGCAGAAGCCATTGCTGAAGGCGAAGAACACAACCGCTGCCCGCCAGGGGGGCAAGACACGGTTGTTGCGTTATCGGAACTGTTGGGCCGCGAAGAACTGACGCTGGATGATGAGGGTGCGGAAGACGCTAACGTGGCCAAGGTGGCCTACATCCGTGAAGACGAGTGTATTGGCTGCACCAAGTGCATCCAGGCTTGCCCGGTAGATGCCATTGTCGGCGCCGCCAAGCTGATGCACACCGTCATTGTGGATGAGTGCACCGGCTGCGACCTCTGCGTGGAGCCCTGCCCGGTGGATTGCATTGATATGCTGGAAGTGAAGCCCACCCTGCAAACCTGGGGCTGGCAGCGCCCAGCCGGGATTGGTGAACGCCCGGACAGCCGTATCGAGGTGGTGAATTTATGACACACCCGATACCTAACACCACGCGCATGATGCGGGTGCTTTGCCAACCTGCTCCGCTCGCCCATGGCGGGAGGTTTTTGCTATGAGTCAGGCCCAAACCGATAAAGCCCAGAAGCCCCGCTCGATTTTTGCGCGCCTGGCATCAGGCGTGCGGCGCTCGGCGACTCCTGCTGGAAAGATTCATGACTTCCATGGCGGCATTCATCCGCCGGAAATGAAACACCTGTCCAACGGCACGTCCATTATGGCCGGCCCGCTGCCACAGCAGCTGGTGTTGCCGTTGAACATGCACATCGGCGCGCCTGCCAAGCCATTGGTGGCACCTGGTGACAAGGTCCTTAAAGGGCAAATGATTGCCGAACCCGTCGGTGCGGTGAGCGCGGCCATTCATGCGCCCACCTCTGGCACGGTCAGCGCTATCGGCCCACGCCCCATACAACACCCATCAGGAATGGATGCCGTATGTATCGTCATCGATACCGATGGCGAAGACCAGTGGATTGAGCACCAAGGCGTTACCGATTTCACCGAAAAAAGCCCGGCGGAACTGGTCGATATAATTCGCCACGCGGGCATCGCCGGCATGGGCGGTGCCGGCTTCCCTACCAGCATCAAAGTTAACTTGGGCGACCACCAGCGCGTAGAGCAGCTGATCATCAATGCGGTGGAGTGCGAACCCTACATCACCGCCGACGACCGCCTGATGCGCGAACGTGCCGAGCAAATCGTTACTGGCATTCATATTCTTCAATACCTTCTCAATCCTCGCCGTACCTTAATCGGTATCGAGGACAACAAGCCTGAGGCCATTTCCGCGATCAAGCGGGCCTGCAAAGGCTGCGATATTGAAGTGCGCGTGGTGCCCACCAAATACCCCTCCGGCGGTGAGAAGCAGCTAATCCAGTTGCTCACCGGCAAGGAAGTGGCCAGTGGCCAATTGCCCGCCCAGGTGGGCGTGGTATGCCAAAACGTGGGCACGGCCTATGCCATTAAACGGGCCGTGTGTGATGGCGAGCCACTGATATCGCGGGTCACCACCCTCACCGGCGATGGCGTCAGCCAGCCCGGTAACTACGAGGTGCTGCTGGGCACCCCGGTGCGCGATTTACTGGCCTATGGCAACTTGGCTGGCCTGGAGATTGGCCGTTTGGTCATGGGTGGGCCAATGATGGGCTTCACCCTGCACAACCCGGCTGTGCCGGTGGTCAAAACCACCAACTGCATTATTGCTGCCAGCCCGGAAGAGCTGCCGGAACCGCCACCGGAACAACCCTGTATTCGCTGTGGTTCCTGCGCGGAAGTGTGCCCAGCCAACCTGCTGCCCCAGCAACTGTACTGGCACGCCAAGAATGACGACCTGGAAAAAGCACAGCATCACAACCTGATGGACTGCATCGAATGCGGTGCCTGTGCCTATGTATGCCCCAGCCATATTCCCTTGGTGCAGTACTACCGCTACGCCAAGGCCGAAGTTCGCCAACAGGCCGCAGACCAGCTAAAAGCCGACAAGGCTCGCCAGCGCTTCGAAGCCCGGCAGGCTCGCATCGAGCACGAACAGGCAGAAAAAGAAGCCCGTCGCCAAGCGCGCCTGGAAGCCAATCGCAAGAAGAAGGAAACCGGCCCGGCCGCCGCCAGTTCCGTGGATGTGGCCGCCCTGAAACAGGCGTCACTGGATGCCTCAAAAGCCTACAAAGCCGCAGTGAAAGCGGCCAAGGCCGCAGAGGCCGATGGCGCAGACAACGTGGCCGAACTGAAAGCCCAGGCGGAAAACCTAAAAGCCGTGGCCGACCAGGCCAAAGCGGCAGTGCGTGATGCCAAAGACGGCGCCCCCGTTGCGGCAGCCCCGGCAGAAGATACGGTGGCCAAACTCAAGAAGCAGGTCGGCGAGGCCTCCAGCGCGTACAAGGCGGCAGTGAAAGCCGCCAAAGCAGCGGAAGCCGAAGGCGCAGACAATGTGGCGGAATTGAAAGCCCAGGCAGACACACTGAAAGCCGCCGCTGACGCACTCAAGGCTGAGCTGCGCGATGCCAAAGCCAATGCACCAGCGGCCAGCGCACCGGCCACACAGGTAGACCCGGTTGCCGAGTTGAAGAAACAGGTCGGTGAAGCCTCCTCCGCTTACAAGGCCGCAGTGAAAGCGGCCAAACAGGCCGATGAGAACGGCGATGATAACGCTGCCGAACTCCGCGCCGAAGCAGACCGGTCGAAAGCCATTGCCGACCAACTGAAAGCCGAGCTCCGTGACGCCAAGGCCAGCGCGCCAGCCACCGCTGCGCCTGTAACAGCGTACGCCACAGCTAAAACCGACCCGGTAACAGCGCTAAAGCAACAGGTTGGCGAAGCCTCCATGGCCTACAAGGCGGCGGTAAAAACAGCCAAGCAGGCCGATGAAGAGGGCGCCGATAACGTGGCCGAGCTTCGCGCCGAGGCAGACCGCCTAAAAGCTATCGCGGATCAGCTAAAAGCCGACCTACGCGATGCCAAAGCCGCCGCGCCCACTGTACCCGCACCTACGCCAACGCCCGCAGCAGCCCCGCCGGCGGCCACCGACCGCCCTGCGGTTCCGGAAGAACAGGCGCCGCAGTCGTTGACTGAAGTCGACCCGGAACAGGCGGCCAAACGGCAGAAACGCCTTAAGGGCTTAAAAACCGCCTATAACATGGCGCACAAGCAATACAAGGAAGCCCACGCTGCCTTCGAACGGGCCGAGCGCAACGAAACCGCCAGCGCCGACGAACTCAGCGCTATGCAGGGCAAAATCGACAAGCTCAAAGCCAAGGCGGACAACGCCCGTGATGCACTGGATGCACTGATCGAAGAAGCCAAGGCTGACATTCGTGCCCATACCGGCAAAGACCTGAAAACCCTGAAACTGGAAGCCGCCCGCGCAGAAAGTGCTCTGGCAGACAAACAGCAGGAACTGGAACAGCAACGCAGCAGTGCGTCGGAAGACACCCTTGAAGCGCTAAGCTCGGAACTTCAGGCGCTGGAAAGCGAAACCCAGATTGCCCGCAAGGCGCTCAAGCAAGCGCTAGAAGAACAAGGATTGGCAGAATGAATATAACCCTGACGCCGGATGCAGGCTCCCAGGCGCTGACCTTCTGCAGGAGCGTCGCTGGCAGCGCGATTCTCGCGCCCTCATCGGCGCATTCGGCCACACATGGGATATATCAATGAGCCTGATTACCTCAACGTCACCCCATGCCACGGTGAAAAACAACACCGGCGCGTTTATGCGCCAGGTGATCTACGCCACCCTGCCCGGCCTTGCCGTACTCACTTGGCAGTTTGGCTGGGGGTCGGTGATCAACGTGCTCTGGGCGGTGATTGTTGCGCTGGTCAGTGAAGCGTTATTCCTAAAAGCCCGTGGCCGCAATATCGCCTTCTACCTGAAAGACTACAGTGCGGTGGTGACTGCGGTACTGCTTGGTTTAGCGTTGCCGCCCACCGCCCCCTGGTGGCTCACCCTGGTGGGTGTCAGCTTTGCCATCATCGTAGCCAAGCAGCTATACGGCGGCCTGGGCATGAACCCCTTCAACCCGGCCATGGTCGGCTATGTGCTGCTGCTCATTTCCTTCCCGGTGGCCATGACTCAATGGCTGGCGCCCGGCGAACCGTTATCGTTGCTGCAAAGCTGGCAGCTGTTTACCGGGCAACTGCCGGTAGACGGGCTCAGCGGTGCCACCCCACTAGACACCTTCCGCACCGTCCACAGTGCCGGGGCAAGCAGCGAGATAGAGCTGGCCAGCCACAGTATTCTGCATGGCCAGTTTGCCGGGCTGGGTTGGGAATGGGTCAACCTGGCATTCCTGCTCGGCGGCCTGTATCTCATTAGCCGCAAAATCATCACCTGGCACATTCCTGCGGGCTTTCTCGCAGGCCTAGGCTTACCGGCTCTGCTTGCCTGGTTGATTGATCCGGTCCGCTTTGCCGACCCGCTCTTTCAGCTGTTTTCTGGTGGCGCCATGCTGGGGGCATTCTTTATCGCCACCGACCCGGTCAGTGCCGCCACCAGCCGCATGGGCCGGCTGGTTTATGCCTTGCTGATCGGCGTGCTGATCTGGGTGATTCGCACCTTTGGCGGCTACCCGGACGCGGTGGCATTTTCGGTATTGCTGCTCAACCTGTCCGCCCCCTTCATTGATTACTACACTCAGCCACGGACCTACGGGCATAAGTCATCCAACCGAGGGACCAACTGATGATGCGCTATGCCATCACCAAGAACGCGGTGATCCTCGGGCTGTTTGCCATTGGCACCGCCGCCACCCTGGCCATTACCAATGAAGCCACGTTAGATCAGGTGCGCTGCAACAAGCAGCAGGCGCTGATGACCTCATTGAATCAGGTGATGCCTCATCATCAGCACGACAACGACTTGCTTGCCGACCGCATCACCGTGAACGATCCCCTGCTGGGCCGCAGCGAGCAGCACCTATACCGTGCCCGGCTGAATGGCGAGAACAGCGGTGCCGTTCTGGAAGCCACCGCCCCGGATGGCTACGGCGGCGCCATTGCCTTGATTGTCGGCGTGGATACCCAAGGCCAAGTGCAAGGCGTGCGCGTGGTGCCGCCTCACAATGAAACCCCGGGTTTGGGGGACAGTATCGAAACCAAAAAGTCTGACTGGATTCTTGGCTTCAATGGCCATTCTCTGGGCAACCCAGAGGCGGCAGGCTGGGCCGTAAAGAAAGACGGCGGCGAGTTCGACAGCTTTACCGGCGCCACCATTACCCCCCGTGCGGTAGTCGGCGCCGTGCACCGCGCGCTACAGTATTTCTCGGCTAACCAGAACCACGTCTTCAGCGCCCCTGCAGACACCACCCCGGTGGAGACCTGTGATGAGTGATGTGAACTACAAAAAGATCAGCATGGACGGCTTGTGGAATAACAACCCGGCCACCGTGCAGATTCTCGGGCTGTGCCCTTTGCTGGCAGTTACCGGGTCCGTGGTCAACGCCATGGGCCTGGGCCTGGCAACGCTGGTGGTGCTGATGGGCTCCAACGCCTGCGTATCACTGATTCGTCATTACGTTACCGATGCTGTGCGCCTGCCTGCCTTCGTAATGATCATCGCGGCCATGGTAACCGTGATCGAAATGCTGATGCAGGCTTACACCTTTGAGCTGTATGAAATCCTCGGCATTTTCATTCCGCTGATCGTAACCAACTGCACCGTGCTGGGCCGCGCCGATGCCTTCGCCAGTAAGAATGCGGTTCTGCCCGCTATGGTGGACGGCGTGATGATGGGCATGGGCTTTTTGGTGATCTTGCTGATTCTCGGTGGCATGCGCGAACTGGTAGGCCAAGGCACACTGTTCAGCAACATGCAGCTGCTCTTCGGCCCCATGGCTGCCCATTGGGAGCTCACGGTCATCGATAACTACGGCGGTTTCCTGCTCGCCATCTTGCCGCCCGGCGCCTTCCTTGGGTTGGGGCTGATCATCGCGGGTAAAAACGTCATCGACAAGCGCATCAAAGAAGTCCAGAAACGCAAAGCCAGCGACGAACCTAAAACCAGCCGTCGGGTGCGCACCACCGGAAAAGTCGGCTAGCCAAGCCTGTCGCCTTCTTGCCCTCCTACGCCCTCTTCGTAGGAGCGGCTCAACCAACAAAAGTGGCCACCAAAACCTCAATGGTGCCGCGCCCATTTGCCATGACCTCTTCTTCATATAAAAAAATGAGGAAGAGGCCATCATGCTCATTTATTTGCTGTGCATGTAAATATTTTTACTCTGTTGAACAGCACAATTCACATTCTTTTGCACTTGTTGTGAGCCACACAGCGAACATTTTCACTGCTACTGAATCATAATGAACACAACTAACAAATAAGGAGTCAGCCATGAAAAGCGCAGCAATTGCCACCTTAAGTATTGTGGGTGCCGTGGCCATCGCGGGTGTGGGCTATGGGGCTTATCAGGCCGTTACCCCACAAAAATCAGGCTATGCCAAAGTGCTCAATGTAGAACCCATTGTGAAAAGCTGGCAAGAACCCCGTGAGGTTTGCCAGCAAGTGAGTGTAGAGCGCAAAAAACCGGTCAAAGACCAACACCGGGTCACCGGTAGTGTGGTTGGTGCCGTTATCGGCGGCGTTGTGGGCCACCAGTTTGGCGGCGGCAGCGGTAAAGATGCCGCCACCGCAGGTGGTGCCATTGCCGGCGGTGTGGCTGGCAACCAGATCCAAAAAGGAATGCAGGAAAAAAACACTTACACTGCAACAGAGCAGCGTTGCAATACGGTAATGGAAAACAAAAGCCGGACCGAAGGCTATGACGTGACCTATACCTTCAATGACAACGAACAGACCATTCGCATGGACAAGAAACCCGGCGAACGGCTCCGCATTGAAGATGGCGACGTGGTCACGCAATAACGCCAACTACGCAAAAAGAAGCCCGCATTAGCGGGCTTCTTTTTTTGGGCTTTCTGCACATAGCAGTGCGCTGTCTGCAGGCCATCATCCCGACAACATCGATACAAACGTTTGAATGATAGTGGCATTAGCAATATCCACGATAAAGCCCCCCACCACCGGTACGATAATAAACGCCAACGGTGAGGGGCCATGATGCTGTGTCACAGATTGAATATTCGCCACCGCGGTTGGTGTTGCCCCCATGGCAAAACCACAGTGGCCTGCACAGAGCACTGCCGAATCGTAGTTACGCCCCATCAGGCGGAAGGTGACAAAGGTAATGAAGGCCAACGCCAACAGCACCTGTCCGATCAGCATTGCCAACATCGGCAAAGCCAGATCCACTAACTGCAACAGCTGCAAACTCATCAGCGTGATTGCCAGAAAAATTCCCAACGCCGTATTGCCCACCACATCAATGGTGGCATCATTGACCTTCCATAGACGGCGCGCAGTATTGCCCAGCAGGATGCACACGAACAACACCCAGACAAACGTCGGCAAGCGGAACACAGAGGCAAACGTTTCTGCCGCCGCTTTACCGACAACAACGCCGATGGAAAGTAACATTAAAATCCGAATCACACTGCCTGCGGAAATAGGGTGTGGTTTCTCTGCCTTGTCGTAGGCTGAGGCATCTTCAGCGGCCCCATGGGCAGGAGCCGCGAGCCGATAACGGCGAATCAAAAACATGGCCAGCGGACCGCCCAGCAAGGCCCCGAATATCAGACCAAAGGTGGCTGACGCTGCCGCCAGCTCCGACACTCCGGTTAACCCAAAG
>AZIK01004126.1_pt1 | contig 10776 bp, 11 predicted proteins | sample 359131 | NCBI WGS metagenome assembly AZIK01 (sample SAMN02429715, study PRJNA222663) | marine sediment metagenome | biome: Sediment sample; isolation source: enrichment culture of sample MGS-ANC(AMM) from oil contaminated site at the... | place: Italy: Ancona | collected 2012-02-14 | depth 6 m m | reverse complement strand
CGGCACAGTCTGCGCCTTCCAGATCTTCCGGCGGTGCCGGGAAACCAAACAGATCGCAAAAACTCTGATTAACAAGGATCATTTTGCGGTTTTCGTCTTCAACAACAATACCACCGCGCAAGTTCTTGAGAAGCGCAGCAAGCCGCTCCCGGGCATTGGTAAGCGCCCGCTCACTTTCGACTCTGGCGGTAATATCGCTTTCACTGGCCAACACCACTCGCTTCCCTGTTACCGGATCGAATGTCCGCTGCAGGTCTAACCGGTGCCACCGCTCTCCATTACGGGTTGCAACCGGAGCCTCGAGCGACAAGCTTTCCTGTCCGCTTGCGATCCAATACTGAACTCTTTCCCTGTCCGGCACCCGGGTGAAACTCTCAAAGAAATAGGCCTCGTCAGGGAGAGACTTCTTCGCGGCAGGGTTTCTGGCAACCAGCCTCCCCTCCAAATCATAGGTAGACAGAAGCGTAGGCACATGACGCACAGCTTCCTGGGCACGCAAGGCATGGATGTCCTCCTGCCCGATAACAGGCTGGGCCTCCACCAGCATTGCCATGCCGCTCTCGGTCTGATAACCGGAACACAGGCACTGGATGTTGGCCGGCTTTCCGCCCGGATAGATCGTCCAGGTCTCGATAATGGACTCGCCGCGCCGAAACCTGACCAGGTAATCGTTAAGACGGGTCAGAACCGGCCCGGACATTTCCGACGCTAAATCTCTGCTACAAAGCGACTCCAGGTCCTCCGCATTCCACAACCTCAATCCCGCTGTATTCGCCCACAGCATCGCGCCTCTCTCGATATCGAATATCCACAGCGCAGTCTGGAGCCGCCCGATAATATCCGCTTCTCTACCTGGCACCGGGTTTGTTTTCTGGTCGGGCCTGCCAGTCATTTATCACCCACTCAACATTATTGTTGAAACAGTAAAATCATGATTATTACCGTAAGATAGATAACCAACTCTGTTGTAACAACATTAACGCCCCGGACAAGAGCGCTCACAATGAATGATCAAGACACCCTGGAAGCACTGAAAATGGCCTTTACCTTCATGCCCCAATCCGTCGAAATCAATCGGTTTGAATACGGGGACAATGCTGGCAAAATTCTGGCGCAGGTGAATTTTGTGCGGGAAGTACTGGCCAGTCACGGTATTGATCCGGACGAAGTCGCCAGCGAGATCAACCCGGACTCATCACCGAATTCCTGTTATTGAGCCAATCGTGTTTCCGGGAGAACGTGTGCCTTATCAGTTCGAAGACCTTAAAAAGAATTGCCAGAGCGACTGATCGGCCAGCCATACAGGAATGACCATGCCACATCCGAAACGCGTCTATCTCGCCGGCCCGGAAGTCTTCTTCCCGGCCGACGAGCACCGGGCGATTGTCAGCCAGAAAAAACAAATACTCCGCGAGTACGGATTTGAAGGGGTTGACCCGCTGGACACCGACCTTGTATTCGCCGAGCACGAATCAAAACCAGACCGTGGCTCCCGGATTTATCTCGCCAATCGCCAGTTGATGGACAGCTGCCACGCCATCATCGCCAACCTGACGCCGTTCCGTGGTGTCAGCGCAGACCCGGGGACAGTCTTTGAGGTGGGCTACATGATCGGTCAGGGCAAACCGGCTTTCGGATTCACCATGGATAACCGTAGCTACCGGGAAAGGGCAGGATCCGTCGATCGTGACCCTCTTGGCCACACCGTGGAAGATTTCGGGCTCAGCGACAATCTGATGATCGAATGCGGAATGACAGAGTCAGGCGGCGGACTCTGGGTGGCAGAAGCGGCCGGTGCGCACCGTTATTTTTCCAACGACCTGTTCAGACAGTGCGTGAAGTCACTGTCGAGCAGACTGCCTAGCCCTCTGCCTCCTCCCGAAGTTTAGCCCGCACATTCATCAGCACTTTACCGTAGCGGTTCTCGCCCCGACGATCGCGCCCGCAGCCCCAGAAGTAGTCGAAGTTGCTGTTCTCAACAATCTTCTGATCGCCGGTATCCAGTAATGCCCTGGCCAGTTCCGGGTGAGTGCGACAGCGAATGTACACCCCGCGAGTCATCACGGTTTCACGCACCTGCTTCCAGTCCGGACGCAGGCTTTTGTGGCGTTTGCGTCCCAGTTTCCCTGCCTTGGCAGGCGTATCTGCCGTGCGAATTTTTTCCTGCCGGTTTTCATCGGAGAATTTCATACCCTGGAAATAGTGTTCGACCGTTGGCCATACCTTGCCCTCCAACTCGAAACTATAGGGAGCGTGGGTGCCCAGGGGGTTTTCGGGATCAGCCCGTGAAGTGAAAAGATCATTCTCGCCGTTGTCTGACGGAAACAGAGACATGGTAACCATCCTTCGGAAAAGCAGTGGTATTCAGATAGCCCCCAGTATCAACGAGTAGGGGCCAATGGTCACGCCCATTCATCTCCCCGGGATTTGCGATCAGAGATCCCGCAGATACCCAGGGCCAAGTTGCGCCATCTGGCCTCGAATCCAGACCTCTCTCTCCCGCACGTAGGGCGAAGGTGAGGAGACACTTAACACCTTCGGATTCGGGAGCACCGCGGCCAGCCGGGCAGCCTGGTATCGGGAAAGGTTGCGGGCAGGCTTGCCAAAATAGGTCTGGCTGGCTGCCTCCACGCCGTAAATGCCAGGTCCGAATTCGGCAATGTTCAGATACACCTCAAGCACGCGCTGTTTGGGCCACAAGGCATCCAGCTTCAGGGCCAACAGTGCTTCAATCGCCTTTCGGACAAAGCTGCGCCCGTTCCAGAGAAATAGGTTCTTGGCGGTTTGCTGGGTAATGGTGCTGGCCCCCCGGAGTCCTTCGCCGGCCTTGTATTCAGAGAGTGCCTGTTGAATTGCTTTAACGTCCACACCAAGATGATGCGGAAAGCGCTGATCCTCACTCGCCACCACCGCCAGGGACATCCATGGCGAGATTTCAGACATGGGCACCCATTCATGAGCGAGCGATTCATCCGGGTACTGCCACTGATAGCCCAGCATAAACGCCGAGGTGGGTGGATTCACAAACCGGAACAGCAGAATCACCAACAGGATCACCGCTACCGCGCTCGCGGCAACCATCGCGGCCCGGAACAGGAATTTACGTACGCCGGATGCCCTGGCCATCAGTCCGAATCCGCGCCAGTCATGCGCTGCGACGAGCGACCTGCCAACATACCCGGGCTGAACAACGCCGTCCCCAGCACCAGAACAAACGCCGACAGCACAAACACCTTGTTAACAAACCAGTTGGTTCGCCACATCGACCACTCCGGATCGGCAAGAAAGCTGGTAAACAGCGTCGTGATGATGACAATCTCGATCAAAGACATGCCAATCGCCAGCAGGCGGACATAACCCGGCCGCGCCAACAGCGCCCAGGCCAACCAGAGATGGCCTACGGGCCACAAATCCCAATAAACAAAGCGGGTCAACGCATCGCCACTGGCGACCGCAAAACCAATCGGAAACAGATATTTTATGAAGACGGTCCAGGCCACGAGAATCAGGAACAGATGCGCCAGAAACGTTATCCAGGCGCTACGGTGGGTGTCTGTGGGCGATGTCATTACCAGGCTCCGGCTCTTTCTGTCTATCTTTGCACATTCGAGGTGCCCGGACACAATTGACGGTCACCCTGAAAACCCCGCAAACTGAAGTCCGAGTCTCCTCAAAAGCGAACGCATCTCCAATGCCTGCAAAAGTAAAAACCCGGATCCTGTTTCATTCAAGGCGCCTGAATATATACCTGGTCCGATATCCTGAAGGCCACAAGGTGGGGCCCCACATGGACATGATCTCCGAAGGCCGCCTCTACAAACTCAATTGTGTTCTGGCCAAACCCAAAGCCGGCGGCGAGTTTATCTGCGAGAAGAACATTTTTAACCTGTTCGGGCGCTTGTATCTGTTCCGCCCGGACCTTTACCAGCACCGGGTCTCGAAAATTGAACAGGGAAACCGGTGGCTGCTCAGCTTTGCATTAACCACCCCATAGTTGGCTCGCACCAGCATAAAACACCAACACCCCACTGCTGCCCTTTTTCGAAGCGCGCTTGTCTGCTTCCAGGGAATGAGCGCGCAGAATCCCCGCTCATTGGTCAACCGTAACTTATTGTTTAAAAGTGCTTTACAAAACACCCACTATGTTTTGGCACAAATTACGCTTTACCTTCAGTGACTGAGGAACTCCAGCGCCTGGATTTCTGCCTTCTCTTCCGGGACGACCCGGACGGTTTTTATAACCGCCTTCCCGTCTGGACGACCAGCCCCCACAAGAAGGATGAGCACCGATGCGCATTGCCGACCGATGGTTTGAAAAAAAACGTATAGATGACCGCATTACCCTTTTGTGGGAGCCCCATGTTGCACGACTTGACCAATGCAACATGTGGCATATACGGGGCCGCGATGCAGACTTGCTGGTAGACGCAGGCATGGGCATCAGCAGCCTGAAAGAAGCCATGGCCGAACTTCTGGACAAACCTCTCATCGCCGTCGCCACCCACAGCCACACGGATCATGTGGGTAGCCTGCACGAATTTGACCATCGCCTTGTCCACCCCCTGGAAGCAGAACAGCTGAACCAACCGGATGAGTTTCCGGCGCTGTGCAGTTGCCACTGGCCGAAAGGCCTGCGGGACGCCATCGAAAGACAAGGCTACGAAGTGCCGGATATTCTGGTCGACGCCTACCCCTATGAGGGTTTCGATCCATTGGCATTCCGGACACAAAAAACCGAACCCACAAGACTGATCGACGAAGGCGACGTACTGGATCTGGGTAATTGCGCCTTTGAGGTCCTGCATTTGCCCGGACACTCACCCGGCAGCATCGGTCTTTGGGAGGAATCCACCGGGACGCTCTTTTCCGGTGACGCGATTTATGACGGCCCACTGCTCGATGACATCGAAGGTGCCGACAAGTGCGCCTATGCGGCCACCATGGAGCGTCTTCGCCAGTTGCCAGTATGCGTGGTTCACGGCGGCCACGATCCGAGCTTTGGCAAACAGCGCTTGCACACATTGATTGATCAATACCTTTTCACGCGCTGAAAAGGCAATCCGGCCTCAGGAATCGTTTCGTAACCGCAGGGTTACCATACTCCAAAACAGTAAGTTCCTGTCCGGCGGGCAATGTGTGATAGTGTATTTTCAATGACTTCAGGAATACCGGGACACAGGCGTGATCCCCTCAGCAATGTTTTCCGGGCCACGTCCGGAAAATGACCGTCAGGCGGTGCATGAGACAAGGGATTTGCGCGAAATTTCCGCCACCCAGAACTTAAGCAGGACCGTGCCATGATGTATTTTGCCCATGAGATGAGCCGCGCTGCCCTTACGCCCTTGCGCATGATGACCGGCGTTCAGAGCAAATTGCTGAGACACCCGCTCAGCCCCCTGTCCCGCCTGCCTGGTGCACGCAGCATAGCCTCCGCTTACGGCGTATTCGGGGATCTTACCCGCCGCTATCCCAAACCGGCCTTTAACCTGCATACAACCGTTTGTGATGGTGAAAACGTTGATATCAGTGAAGTCATCGTCAAACGCAAACCGTTTGCCCAGCTCAAGCACTTCCAGCGCAGCGTGGATCGGCCCGACGACCCGAAACTCCTGATTGTTGCACCGCTGTCCGGGCACTTTGCCTCACTTCTGCGCGGCACCGTAAAGGAAATGCTGCCAGATCATGACGTATACATCACCGACTGGCGTGACGCTTGCCGGGTTCCCCTGTCAGCCGGTGATTTCGGCCTCGACGATTACATCGATTATGTTATTGATTTCATTGAACACCTTGGACCGGACACACATGTACTCGCGGTCTGCCAACCGGTCGTCCCCGTGCTCGCAGCCACCGCAATCATGGCGGAAGACAAGAACCCGGCGGCGCCACGATCACTGGCCCTCATGAGTGGCCCCATAGACGGGCGGGTTGATCCCACCGCGCCCTGTAAACTAGCCACCGAACACAACCTTGCCTGGTTCAAACGCAACCTTGTTCATCCGGTACCGGCGCCCTACCCGGGGGCTATGCGCAAAGTCTATCCCGGATTCCTGCAGCTGACCGGATTCGTGAACATGAACTTCGACCGCCATGTTGATGCCTATAAAGGTCTGTACAAATCCTTCCGCGACAAAAATACCGACAAGATCAGACGCCATCGTGACTTCTACGACGAATACCTCGCGGTAATGGATCTTCCGGCCACCTATTACCTGGATACCATCCAGCGCGTTTTTCAGGAGTTCCACCTCGCCCGAGGCTGTTTCATGCACCGCGGGCGTCGGGTGGACCCGTCCGCCATCCACAGCACCGCCCTGATGACGATCGAAGGTGAAAAGGACGACATTTCCAGCCCCGGACAGACCCGGGCCGCCCATGATCTATGCGTGAACATTCCGGAGTCCAGGCGTTTGCATCATCTGCAGCCAGGGGTTGGCCACTATGGTGTATTCAACGGTAGCCAGTGGCGAGAATCCATTGCGCCGCGGCTGAAAACGTTCATCCGCGAGGCCTGAACAGTTCCCTACTGATTTCTTGTCGGGCCTCGGGTGCTCTGCTAGCTTGAATGATGTTCTAAACAAAAATAAATAACACTCAGAGCGCACTGACGCTCAAGGGAGAATATCATGCAAGACCTCAAGGGCAAGGTAGCCCTGGTAACCGGCGCTTCTCGTGGCATCGGTCGGCACATCGCATTGCAACTGGCCCGACGCGGCGCCGACGTTGCCATCAACTACCGTTCACGCCAGTCTGAGGGTGATGAGGTAGCCAAAGAAATTGAGGCTACCGGGGTCCGGGCGCTGGCCATCCAGGCGGATCTTTCACGGATGCCAGAGGCGCGAAGCCTGGTGCGCCAGGTTCACGAACAATGGGGGCGCCTCGACATCCTCGTGAACAACGCCGGCATCACCAAAGACAAGTCCATGAAGAAGCTCACCGACGACGACTGGAACGACGTCCTGGATACCAACCTGGGAAGCGTCTACGCGACCTGCTCCGAAGTGCTGAAGATCATGATGGACCAGAAATACGGTCGCATCATCAATATCACCTCATTCGTCGGCCAGGCCGGCAACTTCGGACAGGCCAACTACGCGGCCAGCAAGGGCGGCATCATCGCGTTTACCAAAACTCTGGCGCTGGAAATGGCCAAGTACAACATTACCGTCAATGCCATCGCCCCGGGCTTCACCGAGACCGAAATGCTTGCCCAGGTTCCCGAGAACATACGGGAGCAGATCATTTCCAGGGTGCCAATGGGACGTTTTGGCAAACCCGAGGAAATTGCCCGTGCTGTTGTGTTCCTGGCAGCAGAAGGTGACTACATCACTGGTCAGCAGATCAACGTCAACGGCGGCGTGTACATGTAATCATTGGAAGTAGAGGCGAAAATGGCTGATAAACCAATAAAAAATGACTCTACGCCAGAATTCGAGCCCGACGTGGTTCGCCGTTCACTGGCGAGGGTAGGTGTGCATGGCGGCCACCTGCTGAAACGCTCTATCATGCGCCGGTTACGCGGCGCTCCGCCAAACCCGGTCAGCATCCAGAGCATGACCAAGCCATTTGTCTCTCTGACCGGCAAGCTGGCAACCCAGCCCGACACTCTCCTGTTCGCACAGATGCGTCTGGCCAGGGATACCACCCGGTTCTGGTCGGGCCTGCTAGCCAGCAGCCTTACCAAAAAGCCACTGACCGTGGCTGAGCCGGAACGCGGTGACGGACGCTTCCGGGACCAGGCCTGGAGCGAAGTAATGGCCTTCAATGCGGTCAAGCAGGCCTATCTGCTGTCAAATCGCTGGATCATGGACACCATTGACGACGTCCGGGGCCTGGACGATCACAGCAAGCGCAAGGTGCGTTTTTTCACAAGCCAGATGACCGATGCCCTCGCGCCGAGCAACTTTATCCTCAGCAACCCCGAGGTGTTACGCACAACGGTCAAGACCCGGGGGAGAAACCTGCTACGGGGTCTGGCCAACCTGCTCCGCGACCTGGATGAAGGTAAGGGCCCCATGCCCTTTCGCATGTCCGATCCAGACGCCTTTGCGGTTGGGGACAATCTCGCCAACACACCCGGCGATATCGTTTTCCAGAATGATCTGATGCAGCTTATCCAATACCGGCCAACCACGAGCAGCGTGCACCGTCGGCCTCTGCTGGTGATCCCTCCATGGATCAACAAGTACTACATCCTCGATCTTGGCGAGAAAAAGTCTTTCATTCGCTACTGGGTAGAAAAGGGCCACACCGTGTTTGTGGTTTCCTGGGTAAACCCCGGACCTGAACTGGCCCATAAGAGCTTTGAAGATTACATGCTCGAGGGTCCGGTCGCCGCGATGGATGCAATTGAACAGGCCACGGGTGAGCGTGAAATCAACACTGTCGGTTACTGCATTGGTGGCACCCTGCTCGGATGCACCCTCGCCTGGTTGGCCGCGCGCGGCGATGACAGAGTCAAAAGTGCGACCTTCCTCAATAGCATGATGGACTTCTCGGATGTAGGCGATCTTGAAGTCTTCATCGATGAAGACGCGATTAGCAAAATCGAAAAGGCCATGAACAAACAGGGCTACCTTGAAGGTGCTTCAATGGCGACCGCCTTCAACATGCTGCGGGCCAACAGCCTGATCTGGTCGTTTTTCGTCAATAACTATCTGCTGGGGCGCGACGCCTCACCCTTTGACCTGCTGTACTGGAACGCTGACGCCACCTGTATGCCAGCAGCCATGCACAGCTTTTATCTGCGCAACATGTATCTGAACAACAGACTGCGTGAACCCGGAGGCATTACTCTGGCGGGCACACCGATCGATCTGGGGAAGATCAAGGTGCCAAGCTACTTTGCATCCGCAATTGAAGACCATATCGCCCCGTGGACCTCCTGCTATCAGGGTGCGCGCAACCTTGGCGGCCCGGTGCGCTTTATCCTCGGCGGCTCGGGACACATTGCCGGCATCATCAATCCGCCCGAGAAAAAGAAGTACGGTTACCGCGTGAACAATGACAACGATCCGGATCCCGAGGTCTGGCTGCAAGGCGCCAGGCAGCTCGAAGGTTCCTGGTGGCCTGACTGGGTTGCCTGGGCTGAAACATTCGGGGGTGGCGAGGTGAACGCCCGCACCCCGGGAGAAGGAAACCTGCCCGTAATCGAGCCGGCACCCGGATCTTACCTGCGCAACGAACCGGCCCCTCCGACCCCGGTCGCCAGAAAACGCCGGCAATCAACACGCAGGAAAACAGCCTCAGACAAACAGAAGGCGTCGGCACAGACACCGGAGAAAGTCACTCATTGACGGCACAACTCTGAGTGCCCTGCTGCCCGCGGGCTAAAGCCATCGCCGGGCCTCAGAGATCACGGTCCTGACCCGGTTCGGCACCGGATTGTGGCGCCGCAGGCCGAGATAAAGGGTTTCGTTCACAGGATTTGGCAGTATGTGAGTACTGACAAGCTCGGGACTGTGAAACGCCGCCACCGCATGGGCCGGCAACACCGTAAAGCCCATGCCTCGGCTGACCGGCTCCAGGATAAGTCCGATCTGGTTTGAGAACCCACGGTGCTCGAACTGGTTGCTGTGCTCGAATTCCTGGAAATTCGCGCCCAGCAGCAGTCTGGCATGATGGGCGCCGTCCGGATGGTTAATGAACCCCAATGCCATCAGTTGCTTCCAACCCGGATCAGACCAGCCAGCCGGCATAACCAGCAGCAGTGCTTCCCGGGCAACAGCTTCGCAGCTAACCTCCTCCCGGTCAGACATCTTGGTCATCAGGCCAATATCGACATCGAGATCGGCAATGGCCTTTTCCACATCCGCATTCGGGGCGAACCGGTAATCAATCACAAGCTTCGGGTGCCGCTGCTGCAACTCCAGAAGATGTGGATACAACTTCAGCCCGACACTACCGGGCGACATCACCCGAACCACACCCTGAAAGGGAGAGTCTTCTCCAACCTGCTGCTCAAGACGGGAAAGAGCCCCAATGATCTCACTGGCTTCCCTATACAAGCGCTGCCCGGCGTCCGTTAACGAGAACTGCTTGCCCTGACGAACCAGCAGATCACGCCCCAGGTAACTCTCCAGTTTCTTCACATGCTGGCTTACGCCGGATTGGGTCATATGAAGTCGTTCAGCCGTCCTCGTGAAATGGCCCATCTCGACGAGCGTACAGAAACTGCGAAGCCATACCGTATTCATCATTACAGTAAATACTCATTTACATGATAAATGATAATTTTACGTGATTCATTGGTCTTTGTAAGCTGTTCTCAACGTCAACATTGGAGGACAGCAAATGAGTAACGTTTATCCCCGTAATTTTTCGCACATTGGCATTTCCGTACCAGATCTGGAAAAAGCCGTTAAGTTCTATAGCGAGGTCATGGGCTGGTACACGATCATGGAGCCCACAGAAATTGTTGAAGACGACAGTGCCATCGGAGAGATGTGCACCGACGTATTCGGCGGGGGTTGGGGCAGCTTCCGGATTGCCCACATGTCTACCGGTGACCGGATTGGTGTGGAACTGTTCCAGTTCAAGGATCAGGTGAATCCGGAGAACAACTTCGAATACTGGAAAACCGGCATTTTCCATTTCTGTGTTCAGGATCCAAACGTGGAAGAACTCGCTGACCGCATCGTGGCCGCCGGCGGCAAGCGGCGCATGGAAAAGCCCCGTTACTACTACCCTGGCGAAAAACCTTATCGGATGATCTACATGGAAGATCCGTTCGGCAACATCGTGGAAATCTATAGCCACAGCTATGAACTGATTTAC
>AZIK01002872.1_pt1 | contig 10893 bp, 11 predicted proteins | sample 359131 | NCBI WGS metagenome assembly AZIK01 (sample SAMN02429715, study PRJNA222663) | marine sediment metagenome | biome: Sediment sample; isolation source: enrichment culture of sample MGS-ANC(AMM) from oil contaminated site at the... | place: Italy: Ancona | collected 2012-02-14 | depth 6 m m | reverse complement strand
ACCACCTCCTGACCATCCAACGTCGGCCGGATACCACCGAACATCTGGATATCGAGGCCGGTGGCCGGAATGATGATATCTGCCTCCAGTTCCTGCCCGGATTTCAGGCGGATTCCGCGTTCCGTAAAACGGTCTATGTGATCGGTGGTGACGGACACCTTGCCTGATTTCATGGCCTGAAAAAGATCGCCGTCCTTCACGATACACAGGCGCTGGTCCCAGGGATTGTAGTCCGGAGTGAAGTGCCGCATGTCAGCGCTGCTCTCTACCTGGCGCCTGATAATCCCAAGGAAAAGCCGGCGCATGAGCTTCGGGCTCTTTCTGGAACACAGGTAGAGAAAACGGGAAATGGAAATATTTCTGGCCCGGGTAAGCCGGTAGGCAGTCGTCTCCGGCAGAACTTTCTGCAGGGCCAGAGTGACCTTGTCGGTGGATGGCAACGGCATCAGGTAGGTGGGTGAGCGCTGGAGCATGGTGACATGCGCGGCCTTCTCAGCCATGGTCGGCACCAGGGTGATGGCGGTAGCGCCGCTGCCAATCACCACCACCCTTTTACCCGTGTAGTCGAGATCTTCCGGCCAATGCTGCGGGTGGACTGTCCGGCCCTGGAAATCACTCTCACCGGGAAAGTCCGGTTTATAGCCCTGATCATAGTTGTAGTAACCGGTACAGCCGACCAGAAAGCGTGCGGTGTAGTGTTCGGTCTCACCCGTCGCCTCATTGAGTGCGGTGAGCTTCCAGCATTTGTCCATTCCAGACCAGTCCGCCGTTTTCACCGCCAGGCCGAAGCGGATATGGCGCGCGACATCATGCTCACCCGCCGTCTCTGCCAGATAATTCTTGATAGCCGCACCGTCCGCCAGCACCTTGGCTCCCGTCCACGGGCGGAAGTTGTAGCCGAAGGTGAACATGTCGGAATCCGAACGGATGCCCGGATACCGGAACAGATCCCAGGTGCCGCCCAGAGACTGCCGGCGCTCCAGGATGGCAAACGACTTCCCGGGGCATTCACGCTTCAGGTGGCATGCCATGCCAATACCGGAAACGCCTGCGCCGATGATCAGGACATCGAAATGCTGGTTACTCACTGCCTGCCCTCTCGGATTCAAATCCGTTTTTTATAATCAGTGGCCAGGAATCAAGATAGCTCAGGCGGAGCTGTCCGGAAATTGGCCAAAGTGGACCCGGTCACCGGTTGTTTGAGTCAGTTGTCTGCGGTGAAATCCGGATACTTTCGCTGCAGGCGGTACAGACGGATGATGGTGATGACATTGGTAACGAGAACCATACCCTCTGCCAGCGTGCCGCCCACCGAGCCAATAACAATGTTATTGAGCATCCAGGCCAGGGCGGCCAGCCCGAGGATGATCCGCAAGGGAATGCCCCGGAGCATGAACATGCCGACTGTGCCGAAGACAGCTGCGGCCAGTGGGAAGACATCCGTGACCGACTTCCAGGTGGCCCAGGCCACCAGCAGGTTCACAGCCAGCATGGCCAGCATAATAGACCAGTTACCCTGGTATTTGCGGGCAAGGGTAATACGTAAGATGACCAGAACCGTCAGCGCCGATGCCGTCCAGCTCTCGAACAACGCAAACATCAGTGCGAAGGCAACATTCGCCGAGATCAGCAGCACCATCAGCCGGTCATCGTTCTTGTTGGCGAAGCCGGCAATACAGAAACCCAGGGCAACCAGACCACAAAACTGGCCCAGCCCCTCGGCAAGGGTCATATCCGCGATAAATTCAGTCATTGTTCAGAGGTGTACCTTTTGGCGCCATCACGGTAATCCCTTCTCTGTCCAAAGGGATCAGCCTGACACAATTGCTGTTATTGAGTCACGGAGTGCCGTGTGCCAGAGTGATTCGCCTCTTTGAGCAAGGATTTTCCCCGACCATGAAAACTGTATTCTCTCCCCTGCACAGTCGCCGTCATGTCAAAACCGAGCTGGACGGTGGCCTGCTGATCGAGCCGCACGAAAAGCCTTCGCGAGCCGAAACCATTCTGGCCCGCGTGAAGGATCAGGCGCTCGGGGAGATTCTGGAACCGGAAGAGTTTGGTCTTGAACCGGTCAAACGGGTACACACCGCCGATTACGTCGCCTTCCTGGAAACCTGCTGGGAGGAATGGCTGGCAGTTGGCAAGCCGGGCGAAGCCATTCCAGCGGTCTGGGCCGGCCGCGGCATGCGCCACCGGCTGCCGAAAGACATCGACGGCCGTCTCGGCTACTTCAGCTTTGCGGCGGAAACCTCCATCTCGGAAGGCACCTGGGAGGCGGCCCGGGCGTCCGCCAACGTGGCGCTCACCGCCCAGAAACTGGTGGCCGGTGGCGAACGCGCAGCCTTTGCCCTGTGCCGCCCGCCGGGGCACCACGCCCATGCCGATCTGTTCGGCGGTTACTGCTTTTTAAACAATGCCGCCATCGTAGCGCAGGCTTTCCGGGATCAGGGCTATGGCAAGGTCGCGATACTGGATGTGGATTTCCACCACGGCAACGGCACCCAGGCGATTTTCTACGATCGAAATGACGTGTTGACCATCAGCCTGCATGGCGACCCGGATCTGGTGTTCCCGCACTTTCTTGGCTTTGAAGACGAGATCGGCGAAGGCGCCGGCGAGGGCTATAACCTGAACCTTGTTTATCCACCCGATACGCCCTATAGCGTCTGGAGCCAGGGACTGGAAAAGGCCTGCGAGCGGATCCAGTCATTCCAGCCCGATGCACTGGTGGTCGCACTGGGTGTCGACACTTTTGAAGAAGACCCGATTTCGTTCTTCAAACTGACCTCCGGTGATTACCTGACCCTGGGCCAGCGCCTTGCCGGACTCGGACTGCCAACGGTATTCACCATGGAAGGCGGCTATGATGTCGACGCCATCGGCGTCAATGCGGTGAACGTGATGCAGGGGTTCGACCGGGCTGCCGGCTAATCAGCCCTTGAAGCCCTTGCCAAGAATGTAGACTTCACGGGAGCGGGACCGGGAGGAGTCAGGCTTGCGCACCACAACCTTGTCGAAAACGGCGCGTACCGATTTCAGGTATTCGTCGTACCCTTCGCCCTGAAACACCTTGGCCAGGAAGCTGCCTTTGGGCTTGAGCACCTGGCTTGCCATGTCCAGGGCCAGCTCCACCAGATACATCGACGACGCCTGATCGGCAACGGTCACACCACTGATGTTCGGTGCCATGTCGGAAATCACCACATCCACCGGGTCGTCGCCCAGGGTCGCCATGATCGACTCGAACACCTCGTTCTCGGTGAAGTCCCCCTGAATGAAGTCCACGCCGGCAATGGCGTCCATCGGCAGGATATCGGACGCAATAACACGACCCTTATGGCCCACCAGTTTCGCGGCCACCTGCGACCAGCCACCCGGCGCGGAGCCCAGGTCCACAACGACCATATTGGGGTGAATCAGCCGGTCCTTCTTGTTGATTTCAAGAAGTTTGTAACTGGCCCGCGAACGGTAACCGTCCACCTGCGCCTGTTTCACGAAGGGGTCGTTTACATGCTCTTCAAGCCAGCGGTTACTGCTTTTGGATCGGGCCATGGGGTCTCTTCAAAACGGGAAAGACAGGAATCAATTGTACGTGCCGCGCCCGTCCGCGGCAAAACCCTGACAACCGCAGCAGGCACACGTACAATCCTGCCAGCATTCTGCGAATCTTGTTTATCCGACAACGCCCACTCTTCGGGAGACCGCCCTTGTGAATCTGGCCGACATCAAAAAGCTGCACCAGAAAAAGTACCGGCAGTCGTTTGGCCACTACCTCGTTGAGGGCGAGCACCTGATTCTTGAACTGCAACAAGCAGCCAGACGCCAACCCGCGCTGGAGGCCTCGGAGCTGTACGTCACCAGCACCTATGAGCACTGGCAAAGCCCGTTCCGAACCCATGCCATCAGTGATCGACAGATGGCACAGCTCGCCGATACCCGAACGCCACAGGGAATTCTGGCCGTGGTGCCAATGCCGGACCAGCCCCCGGCCCCGATGCCCGGCGAAAAAGCCATTTATCTGCACGAGGTCCAGGATCCCGGCAATCTGGGCACCATATTGCGCACCCTTGCCTGGTTTGGCGGTTTCCGGTGCCTGCTCAGTCCGGGCAGTGTTGACCCTTACAATCCAAAAGTGGTGCGTGCCAGCATGGGCGCACTTTTTCATGTGCCCCTGGAGACCGACGTAGCTCTCACAAGCCTGAAGAGCCGATACCGGAGCCCTGCCTGTCTTGATCTCAATGGCGGATCAATGGCATCCGGGGCCTTCCACCAGCACGACTGCTACCTGTTCGGCAACGAAGCCCGGGGCGTGCCAAAGGACGCACTCGCCGAGCTGCAGGCAATGCCGTATACCATTCAAGGCGGGGGGCAGATCGAATCCCTGAACCTGGCATCGGCGGTCAACATGTGTACCTACGAGCTGATGCGCGAGCAGTAGGTGCCGGACACCTGACTGATGAGCGATTTCGGCAATCGTTCTGGCGGATACCGCTATTGTCTGTCGGCGTCGAATTGGTGACGATCAGGAATTGATACCGACACCGGACCCGCGACTATGGAACACTATCTCCAGCCAACCGCCTTCTTCGACTACGACCAGCCCCGGGTGAGGGCCTGGATTGAAGACCAGCTGGAGGGTGTTCCCGAAGATCCGCTTGAGCAGATCAGGGCACTGTACCTCTCAGTGCGGGACGGCATCAGCTACAACCCCTATGTGTTCCGGACCGATCCGGACACCTTCAGAGCCAGTTATGCCCTGGAAAACGGTGAAACCTACTGCATTCCCAAGGCCGTTCTTCTGGGTGCCGCTGCCCGCGCCATTGGCATTCCCAGCCGACTGGGGCTGGCGGATGTGCGCAATCACCTGTCCAGCCCCCGGCTGATCGAGTGGCTGCAGTCGGACATTTTCCGCATGCACGGGTTTATCGAACTCTACCTGAATGGCCAGTGGGTGAAGGCCACCCCGGCATTCAACCGGCAACTATGCGAACTGATGAACGTGGAACCCCTTGAGTTCGACGGCGTCCACGATTCGGTTTTTCAGGAGTACACGGAGTCTGGGCAGGCCCATATGGAATACGTCAATGACCATGGTGTTTTTGACGATGTGCCCCATGGCTTTATCGTAGCGAGCATACGCCAGGCCTACTCGCATCTTTTCCCGGATTCGGGCGAAGCGATCCACCTTACCGGCAGCATCGAGAAGGACCTGGGATAGGTACAAAAAAAGGCACCGGAGCAATCCGGTGCCTTTTCCTTTAGTCCAGGGGTTTCCCGGGATTCAGGCCGCTTCTTCTTCGCTCTCATCCACGGAATTGCGAATCAGGAAGTCAAAGGCGCTCAACGCGGCCTTGGAACCTTCACCCATGGAAATAACAATCTGCTTATAGGGTACGGTGGTTGCGTCACCGGCCGCAAAAACGCCCGGGATGGAGGTTTCGTTGCGATCATTGACGATGATCTCACCGTGCTGGCTCAGCTCAATGTCACCCTTCAGCCACTCGGTGTTCGGAACCAGTCCGATCTGGACGAATACGCCTTCCAGGGCAACATTATGTTGCTCACCGGAGTTGCGATCGGTGTACTTCAGACCGTTGACCTTGCCGTTTTCACCGGTGATCTCGGTGGTCTGGCCGGAGGTGATGATGTCCACGTTTTTCAGGCTGCGTAGCTTCTTCTGCAACACCTCATCCGCACGCATCTCGGCACCGAACTCGATCAGGGTCACATGACCCACGATGCCAGCCAGGTCGATGGCCGCTTCCACACCGGAGTTACCACCACCGATTACCGCCACGCGCTTGCCTTTGAACAACGGGCCGTCACAGTGCGGGCAATAGGCCACGCCCTTGTTCCGGTACTCTTCTTCACCCGGAACGCCCATCTGGCGCCAGCGGGCACCGGTAGAAAGCACCAGGCTGCGAGCTTTGAGCGATGCGCCATTGGCAAGACGCACTTCATGCAGATCACCCTTTGTGGTTGCCGGGATCAGCTTCTCGGCACGCTGCATGTTCATGATGTCAACGTCATACTCTGTTACGTGCTGTTCCATGGCAGCGACCAGCTTCGGGCCCTCGGTGTAGGGCACGGAAATCAGGTTCTCGATGCCCATGGTATCAGCTACCTGCCCACCAAAGCGCTCGGCTGCAATGCCAGTGGAAATGCCCTTACGAGCCGCGTAGATCGCTGCAGCGGAGCCAGCCGGGCCGCCACCGATCACCAGTACTTCGAAGGCATCCTTCTGGTTGAGCTTCTCAGCGTCTTTCTCGTCTGAATTGGCATCCAGCCTGGCGACGATCTCTTCCAGGGTCATACGGCCCTGGCCCCAGGGCTCACCGTTCAGGTAAACGCTGGGCACCGCCATAACCTCACGCTGCTCCACTTCGTCCTGAAACAGGGCGCCGTCAATGGAGGTGTTGCTGACATTCGGGTTCAGCACGCTCATCAGGTTCAGGGCCTGAACCACATCCGGGCAGTTCTGACAGGAGAGGGAGAAATAGGTTTCAAACTCGAATTTGCCCTCCAGTGACTGGATCTGCTCAATCACCTCCTGGGAAGCCTTGGACGGATGGCCACCCACCTGCAACAGGGCCAGAACCAGAGAGGTAAACTCGTGGCCCATGGGAATGCCGGCGAAGCGAACGCCAATATCGGTGCCTACACGGTTGATAGCAAAAGAGGGCCGACGCACATCGTCAGCTTCTTCAGTACGCAGGCTGATCCTGGAAGACATCGGTTCCAGTTCTTCCAACAATTCCCGCAGTTCCTGGGACTTCTTGCTGTCATCGTAAGCCGCTACCAGCTCGATCGGCTGCTGCAGCTTATCCATGTAGGCTTTCAGTTGTTCCTTGATATTGGCGTCCAACATATTCTTACATCTCCTTTAAGAGTTCGAGACTGCGTATCTGGATTCAAATACGGTAACTAGATGCGATGTGTTCAAAGATACGGGTCGGCAACCTGATGCTCAAATTAATTGCCCCAAACTGTTTGATAGGACTTTGCTATCCATCCAGGCTCAGCACCCGCAAAGCTTGACCAATAGCGCATATCCACAAGCGGCCTGGCGCAGTATGATGTTGTATCAATATCGCAACATCACTCTCTGGTACTCAGAATAGGCAACGCATGTTTCTAGACCGTTTCCACACCGTCCAGGACGGACACGTCGTTATCTCCGCCCTGCAGGCCAGCCAGTTCGCCAAGGAGATAGCAGGGGATTTCAACCCCATCCACGACCCGGATGCCCGGCGCTTCTGTGTCCCCGGCGACCTGCTTTTCGCCATTGTTCTGGCGCGCTTCGGACTCTCGGAAAACATGACCTTCCGGTTCCGCAGCCTGCTCGGCGAGGGAGTACCACTCAGGTTTGTGGAAACAGAAGACGGCATTGACGTCTGCGATGAGGCAGGCAAGGTCTATATCGAAGTGGTCCGCAGTGGCGCCCGCACCCAGGATAAACAACTGATTGAAGACATCACCCGCGCCTACGTGGCGGCCTCCGGCAAGAACTTCCCTCACACCCTGAAACCGTTGATGGAGTCCAACGGGGTGATGTTCAATCCCGACCGGCCGATGGTGATGTACGAGAGCATGAGCCTGGCTCTGGATAACCTGAATCTGCCCTCGCCCGACCTTGAATTGCACAACGCTACACTGGAGGCCGCCGGCAAGCGCGGCAATGTGCTGCTGGAGTACCGGCTGATGGCCGACAGCAAACCGGTGGGCGAAGTGACCAAGCGGCTGGTATTGAGTGGTCTTCGGCCCTACTGTCCTGAGGCAATGGCGGGTGTGATTGAAGAGTTCTATCGCCTCAAGGCCCGTGGTGCCGACTATTTCAACAAGGACAACAGCGAGGACCACAGCGATGCCAATCAAGCCGGGTGATACCCTGCCAGATATCGAACTTCAGGTGATGGGCGACAAAGGTCCGGAGAAAGTCAGCACCGGTAAACTCTTTGCCGGCAAGAAAGTCGTGCTGTTCGCCGTACCGGGGGCCTTCACGCCGACCTGTTCGGCAGCTCATCTGCCCGGCTTCGTCGTGAATGCCGACAAACTCCGCGCCAAAGGGGTCGACAGCATCGTTTGCACCTCGGTCAATGACGCCTTCGTGATGGATGCCTGGGGCAAGGCCCATAACGCCGAAGAGATCATCATGCTGGCTGATGGCCTGGGCGAGTTTGCCAACGCCCTGGATCTGACCCAGGACCGGACCGCCAATGGCATGGGTGTCCGTAGCCAGCGCTACGCCATGATTGTGAGCGACGGCAAAGTTGAATTGCTGAACGTTGATGCCCAGGGGCTGGACCAGACCAGCGCCGAAACCATTCTCGACGCGCTCTGAGCGACAGCTTTCTACTGGACACAAAAAACCCCGGAATTCCGGGGTTTTTTGTTCGTAAGTTTCCCAGCGGGAAAGCTTAAATCTTGCCAACCAGGTCCAGAGACGGAGCCAGAGTTTCTTCGCCTTCTTTCCACTTGGCCGGGCATACTTCGCCAGGATGGTTGCGAACGTACTGCGCAGCCTTGACCTTGCGCATCAGGTCGTCGGCGTCACGGCCGATGCCTTCGGCAGTGATTTCCATCGCCTGGATAACGCCATCCGGATCGATCAGGAAGGTGGCACGGTCTGCCAGGCCCTGACCTTCGCGCATTACACCGAAGTTGTTGGTGATGGTGCCGGTCTGGTCACCGACCATGTAGTAATTGATCTTACCAATGGTTTCGGAGCTGTCGTGCCATGCCTTGTGGGTGAAGTGGGTATCGGTAGACACGGAGAATACCTCAACGCCCAGCTTCTGCAGCTCTTCGTATTTGTCTGCAACGTCACCCAGTTCGGTCGGGCAAACGAAGGTGAAGTCAGCCGGGTAGAAGAAAAATACCGACCACTTGCCTTTTACGTCCGCTTCACTGATTTCAACAAACTCACCGCTTTTGAATGCGGTCGCGTTGAACGGTTTGATTTCGCTGTTAATGATGCCCATTAAAGCTCACTCCTTGTTGATGGATTCATACGTTAATGAATTTACGGAGCCCACGTTAACGCTATCGGGCGCCAGGATAAAATTGATAATTTCCAAACCAGACATAGGCTCTGCCTATTCATGGGGTCTTAACCCGCAAGTTCAATCTTCCTGAAGTCCAGAATATTCTCTTTAGGTGACGCTTTGATGGCCGACACTTCCGCCCGCTTCCTCGCGAGGATATACGCAAAACACGAGAAATAAAGCGCGATCACCAGTGCGCCAACCCACTGAATCCGCAGGAAGTCCAATTGGAACAGCATTGTCAGGCCAATCATCGCCAGAAAATTGAACACCACATAGTTTGCCCGCCCGAGACGCTGGGCGGTGATGTTGAGGTTATCGGTGTACAGCCGGATCAGAGAATCCAGAGAGTTCACCACCATCAGTACACCAACGGAGATCATTGCAATATTGGTAAGCGCTGCAATCTGCAGACCCTCGGCATGGTAGTGATAGAGCACCGTGAACCAGACACCAATGGCTATGGACGGCACCACCAGCATGGCGATCAGCAATTGCCAGGTTCGGATACCACTCACGAAACGGGCAGTGAACTGGCCAATCATGATGCTCCAGGCGAACCACCAGAACAGGTAGAACTCATGATAGTCATTGATCGGCAGCGCAAACTGGTGAATGTTGACGAAGTACTCTCCGATCAGTCCGGCGGTGCCCAGGAAGTCTGCTGGCGAGCCGGCACCCAGGACAAACGCGCGGAACCACATGCCAATGATCAGGGCGATGAACAGCAGACTGGAGCCCAGGCTGAGGATACGCACATACTTGATCTTGGAGCTGGAGTATACCGCCAGCCCAATCGCGACAAACACTATAAGGTAGAATGCCGGTACCACGGACTCGCCATCGCCGAGCTGAGGCAGATACCAGGGCAAGTTCACCAACAGCAGGTACGCGGTGAAGGCGCAGGTACCTATGATGACCACGTTATTCACGAGCTTCACCAGCGGAATCTCGAAGAACTGCACCCTCGGCTCAACGATCGCGAAATAAAAACAGGTCAGGAAATAGAAACCCCAGATCAGGAAGGCCCAGAACCCGAACTCAATGGCTAAAGGGTTGGCAAAACCGTACTCGGGGCTGGACGATAAATCGCCATAGCCACCGAACTCGGTAAGCGGGAACATGATCAACCCCACATCCAGACCGGACGTGAACAGAATGGCAATGAACGTGAAGGTGCGGACCGGCGTTACCCCGATGCACTTGATGTCCCACCATTTATACAGAATCAGCACAATGGCGGCGAAGGTGAATATCAGTCCTGTAGATAACCAGAGTGTCATGGACAATTCCTCCGGTTGGACGTGTTTACAGTAAAGCACAGCATGGGTGTTCCTCCTCTACTTGGTAAGCGCTGCTTATTTCGAATCGGACACAAACCCAGGACTTGCCTATCTGGCGCCCGAAAACGGCCGAACACCGTTGCGCTGATAGGAAAATCCTGAGGGCTTGCAAAACCCCGGGCGCTTTGCACGCCCGGGTGGGATGACGACGCGCTAAACCAGCGCGCGCGTTGCCTGTCCCGGTCGCTGACGTGTCTGCCACTGGTCGTCCATCACCACAGGCGCGTCAGAGGGTTGAAGGGGCTCCCTGCCCCGGATAAGGTCAGCTGCCCGCTCAGCCACCATGATGGTGGGTGAATTCAGGTTGCCGTTCGGTATGGTCGGGAAGATGGACGAATCCACCACCCGCAAATTACGGATGCCGCGAACCCGGGTGTCCGGATCCACCACGGCAAGCTCATCGGTGCCCATCTTGCAAGAGCAGGATGGATGGTAGGCACTCTCCACCGCCTGGCGCACGAAGGCATCAATTTCGTCGTCAGTCCGGACGTCGGCACCGGGCTGAA
>AZIK01001046.1_pt1 | contig 10957 bp, 8 predicted proteins | sample 359131 | NCBI WGS metagenome assembly AZIK01 (sample SAMN02429715, study PRJNA222663) | marine sediment metagenome | biome: Sediment sample; isolation source: enrichment culture of sample MGS-ANC(AMM) from oil contaminated site at the... | place: Italy: Ancona | collected 2012-02-14 | depth 6 m m | reverse complement strand
TTGGCGGACGCCCGGCTCTTCACCGTCTCGGGGCGGGCCTGAACGATGTAAATCTTGCCATCATCCCCATCCTTCGCCCACTCGATATCCATCGGACGCTGGTAATGCTTTTCGATAATCATTGCCTGGCGGGCCAGATCTTCGACTTCGGCATCGGTTATGCTGAAACGGTTACGCTCTTCCTGCTCGACCTTGACCGTTTCCACAAACTCACCTTCCCCGGGCTGGGAATGGTAGACCATCTTGATCGCCTTACTGCCCAGGTTACGACGCAGCACAGCCGGACGGCTGGCTTCCAGGGTCGGTTTGTGAACATAGAACTCATCCGGATTGACCGCACCCTGGACAACGGTTTCGCCCAGACCGTACGACGCAGTTACAAACACCACGTCCCGGAAGCCGGATTCGGTATCGAGCGTGAACATAACACCACTGGCGGCTGTTTCACTGCGTACCATTTTCTGGATACCGGCTGAGAGAGCCACCAATTTATGGTCAAAGCCGTGATGGACGCGATAGGAAATGGCCCTGTCGTTAAACAGGGAAGCAAATACTTCCTTCACCGACGTGCGCACTTGCTCAAGCCCCACCACGTTCAGGAAGGTCTCCTGCTGGCCGGCAAATGAAGCATCCGGCAGATCTTCCGCAGTTGCGGAGGATCGTACCGCAACCGCCATCTGTTCATTGCCGGCCTGAAGCTTGGCGAACGATTCTTTCAGAGCATTTTCCAGTACATCCGGAAACGGAGTTTCAATGATCCACTGACGGATCTGCGCACCAACCCGGGCCAGTTCATTGACGTCATTGATGTCCAGGGCGTCCAGGGCTTCGTCGATCCGGCCTTTCAGGCCTTCGGTAGCCAGAAATTCACGATACGCGTGAGCTGTGGTGGCAAAACCACCCGGGACGGTAACACCTGCGTTGGCGAGATTACTGATCATTTCGCCGAGTGAGGCGTTCTTGCCGCCCACCCGATCGACATCGGACATTCCCAGGTGATCAAACCAGATAATGTAATCTTCCAAAGCATGTCTCCCTTAAGTCTATGAAGCAAAGAGCAAAATCGGGCCAGCGGTATCAAGCGGCAAAAGCAGGCAATATCCACTGCGGAGTCTCGAACTTGGCGTGTATGATACTGTAACCTGCGGAAATTACCTAGGGAACCAAGTAACCGGACGGATACAGCATGAAACGCACCGCTTTTTTCATTTCTGATGGCACCGGCCTGACAGCCGAAGCACTGGGGCACAGCCTTCTTGCCCAATTCGAAAAGATCGAGTTCGAACGAGTCACCGTTCCCTACATCGCGGACGAAGAAAAAGCCCGTGAAATGGTCAAACGGATCAACAAGGCCGCCGAGACGGATGGCGCGCGCCCGCTGGTATTCGACACCATTGTAAACAGCCATATCCGGGATATTATCGCCACGGCCGAGGGCTTCATGGTGGATATATTCGGAACGTTTCTCAGTCCTCTGGAGCAGGAACTTCAGTCCTCTTCCTCCTACTCTGTCGGGAAGTCCCACGCTATCAATAATGAGGGAAGTTATGAGCGGCGGATCAAAGCAGTCAATTTCGCGCTCGACAATGACGACGGGGCCCGAACCCGGCATTACGATGAAGCAGATCTGATCCTGGTGGGCGCTTCTCGAAGCGGCAAAACACCCACCTGTCTATATCTGGCGCTGCAATACGGCGTAAAAGCGGCGAACTACCCGATCACAGAAGAGGATTTGGAGGACCAGCAGATGCCGGTTGCCCTGAAGCCCCATAAAGAGAAGATTTTTGGCCTGACCATCGAGCCGGAACGACTTGCGACCATCCGCAATGAACGACGTCCCAACTCCCGATATTCGTCCATCAAGCAGTGCATGCATGAAATCGAGGAGATTGAACTGATGTACCGGAGAGAGCGGATCCCGTATCTGAACACCACGGCGTATTCAGTCGAGGAAATCTCCACCCGAATCATGGTAAGCACAGGGCTGAAACGGAATCGCTGAAAGGCCTGGAACGGACCGGGGGCTGATCAACTCATTTATCAGACCCCGGTCCAGTACCCCTACAGTTCCTGAATGTTCAGACCAAGAGCTTCCACTCTGGCCCGATTTTCCGGACTGGTCACTACCGCAGTACTGGCCTTTTCAGGCACCAGCCAGGTAGTGGCCACGCGCTTCAGATCATCCACAGTGACCGCCAGAACACGTTCCCGGAATCTTGCCCGCTGCTCTACTGTGCGACCAAAGAGCTTGTTGTGGAAGGCATGGCGAGCCGCGCCCGCCGGCGATCTGGGCCTGTCGAGTTGCCCGATGACGCCGAGTATGGACTCTTCCAGCTCCTGGTCATCGTGGTCGGTCTCCTGCAACCACGCCAATGCCTTGTCGAAATCATCCAGTGTTTCCTCAAGACGGGGGTCCCGGTAGGAGAAGAACCGGAAGCTACCGTTCACGCTGTCCTGCCCGGCGCCGCCGCCATAGGCGCCGCCCTTCTCCCGGATAGCACGATGCAGATAGCCGTTGCGCAGAAAGCCACCCAGTACCGTCAATGCCGCCGCATCCGGGTGGTCCACAGGCACTGTGCTGTAGGCCCTGGAACAGAAGTTTACCTGGGTGGACGTCAGCCAGGCTTCCCGGGTCGTATAGTTGACCGGTTCCATCTGCCACCCTGCATCAGCCGTTCCCGAGGCGTCGCGCCAGCAGGTCTTCAAATCGTCCACCATTGCCGGAAGCTGCTCCTCCTCACCAATCACCAGGAACTGCCGGCCCTGATTACGAATTTTTTCGTGCAGCGCAGCAAGCTTCTGGCACAGGTCATCCAGCTCTTCCGGACGTTTCAGGGCATTATCGAGCTGCTTGGTACCACGGATACCCGCGAGGCCACCTAAACGGAAGGACAGCCAGCTACCGGGACTCATACCCTGGGAAGCCGCACCCATCGCAAGGGCGTGACCACTTCCGGTTACCGCCTGCTCACGGCGGGCACGAATCTGGGCGATGATCTCCCTGATCCGTTCTTTCTCATCGAAACGGGCACTGGTGTAGACATCCCGCAGCAAGCGGGTCAGTTCGCTGCGGTTCCTGGCCAGCGCCTTGCCGTTAAAGATGATATACCCGGACAGGTCCTGGACATCATCAATTCGACCCTTGGCACTGAACGCAGCGCCAATGCCTCCAGATTCTGCCGAAATCCGGTCCTGCATCTGCAGGTAGTCCAGGTCACCACACCCTACTTCCGAGATCAGGGTGGTGTAGTAGGGCACCAGCAACAGTTCCTCTTCGGTCAGCGCCGGCACTGGCACTACAACCTGCTCGTAAACCAGGCCATTGGTGCCACGGGCAAACACCGTTGCCGAGATATCGCCGTCATACCGGGCTTCTGGCTCCGGCATCTGCAGGGGCACATCGGACAGATCAACTTTCGGCAGGATGGAGTCGTCGTCCTTGCGCATCTGACGCTCTTCCAGCGCCCGCGCCCGATCAACAATCATCCGTACTTCATCCTCGGTAAGCTCGGCCTTGCGACGGGCCAGAGCTTCTCGAATCGCCTCTTGCCGGTGAGACTCAAGCTTTTCATCCGGACGCAGTGTGAGTGTCACCCGATGGGGGTTTTCCAGGAGTTTCCTGCGGATCAGGTCCGGCACGTAGCGGGGGTCCCGGATCTTCTCCCGAAGCGACGCCAACACCGGCTCCAGATCCAGCAACTCAACAGGATCGCCACCATGCACCATCGGCGCAATGGCACTCATGATAAGCTGCAGCCCGTAAGGAAACTGGTCTCCGGAGATTTCACGCTGGTGCAGCTCGAGCTGATGAAGAATGGCCTCCAGGCGCTCCTCGCTGACACCTTCATCCACCACCCTGAGGAGTGTGGATTCAATGAGTGCCTCCAGCTCCTTGTGCTTTTCCGGTTCGCTGCCTTCGATACCACAAACAAAGGTCATCTCGCGGTTGGAATCTTCCAGGCCGCACATGGGCGATGGAGCATGTCCCAGATCGGTAGTTTCCAGGGCTCGCATCAATGGCGAGGCACTGTTTTCAAGCAGTACCGCGGACAGCAACTGGCCCTCCAGGTTTTCCTGCAGGTCAAAGCTGTGCCCCAGAAGCCAGCCAACAACAATGTGTGTCTTGTTGTCGGTACCTTCACCTTCATTGACAGCGTAACCCTGTTCCACTCTCACCGGCGCAAACATGCGTTTCTCGTCGCGCACGGGCAGTTCAACCTCTAACCTGTCGAAACGCTTGAGAGCCAGTTCCTCAAACTTTTCATGATGCTCACGGGCCGGGATGTTTCCGTAGGTCGCAAAAATCGCATTGCTGGGGTGGTAATGATGGCGATAGAACTTCAACAGATCATCGTAGCTCAGGTCCACAATATGGTCGGGCTCGCCACCACTGTTGTAGTGATAAGTAGTGGTCGGGAACAGGTGGCTGCTCAGGTTCTGCCACAACTGCGAGGTAGGCGAACTCATGGCGCCCTTCATCTCGTTATAAACTACACCCCGATAAACCAGATCCGTGGACGGGTCTTCCGGCTTGTCGAATTCCAGACGGTGACCCTCCTGAGCAAAATCCAGCTTATCCAGTTTCGAGAAGAATACGGAATCCAGATACACGGACAGCAGATTGTCGAAATCTTTCCGGTTCATGCTGGCGAATGGGTACGCGGTCCAGTCACTGCTGGTAAAGGCGTTCATAAAGGTATTCAGTGACCGCCGGATCATCATGAAAAACGGATCGCGAACCGGATAACGTTCGCTACCACAGAGTGCGGTGTGCTCCAGAATGTGGGCCACGCCGGTGGAGTCCATCGGAAACGTCCGCAAGGCCACGAAGAACACGTTCTCGTCGTTATCCGCTGCAAGATGCAGATGCCGGGCACCGGTCTTTTTGTGGCGATACTCCTCGACTTCAAGGTTGAGGGTGTCGATCCGGTGACTGCGAAGTTTCTCAAAGGCCGGATGAATTGCGTTGTCGATCACTGCAGCCATTCAAACTATCCTGTCTTTAAACGATTGGAGAATTGTAGGGTAACACGTAGTATCGATTATCATGCACCACTCCCGTAGCCATAAGGTATTCCAGCCGTCCATGACAGCACCTGCACCTCAACCAAAGACCGTTGAAGCTCCTGAAGTTGCCGCCTACTGGGCAGAAAGGCGCAGCTACCTTGAACGCATCCGGAAGGTCCCGGAAGTCAGACAGCGTTTCCGGCGCGAAGTTGCCATCTACCTGCTCCGCCGGTTGCTCTGGTCATTCGGTTTCTTTCCGGTATTCATCGCCTTCTGGGTACCCTTTGTTCTGGCGAGTTTCAATCCGGTCGTGATGGCCTCCAACCTGATTCCGCTATTGCAGGACTTCGTCAATTCCAACCCCGAAGTGCAAGCAACTACGATAAGTACGTTGATGATTGCCTGGGCGTCCATCGGATTCTTCTTTCTGGTTTTCGACTTTCTTCTTACCCCCTTCAAATCACCCTATGAATATGAAGCTGATGTTTACATGAGATCGTGGGAGCAACTCAACCATGACCAGCTTCCGGATAAAGTGTGATTTAGCCTGCATTCTCAATAACTCCGGGGACTTTCTGTTACATAACGCTGCACTCACTGGTTAAGATGATGCAATAGACAGCGTTTCGGGAATGCAGGATCAAGAGGTTCCGCCATGGTAGATACCACCTCGTTTACCTTGCCAGAGAGCCCGGAGGTACTGGCGGTGGCGGAACCGCCAACGCGGGCTCTGCTGGTGCTCCGCTCGAACGTTGTCGCCGGTCAGCTCACGATTAACGGTAAGGAATACGGGGCTACCCGCCTTGACCTTGATCTGGAGCAGGGCCAATACGATGTCACCATCAGCAAACCCGGTTTCAAACCTTCCGTCACGGAGAGCCCTTTGATCAGGTTCGCCTGACGACGGCTTCAGGCGAAATATTCACTGCCCGAAAGACCGAGCCCGGAGTTTGTTATCGGGACAAAAGCTACCGGGCCACGGACTGCCCGAATCTGGAAGGCTGGCAATTACAATCGCCCGATGACAAAGCGCTTGCAGTAAACGATTGAGGTAGTGACATGGCGATCAAGAACGCTCTGCTGGTAGACGACTCCAAAGTGGCACGCTTTGCCCTCAGCAAACTGCTTGAAAATCGAGACATGGAAGTCAACATGGCGAGCTCGGCCGAAGAGGCTCTGGATTTCCTGAACAACGATAGGCGACCGGATGTAATCTTCATGGACCACCTGATGCCGGGAATGAATGGCGTGGAGGCCGCCAAGGCCATCAAGGGCAATCCCGAGACAGCCGGCATACCGATCATCATGTGCACATCCAAGAAATCGTCGTCGTTCATGGAGGAGGCGAGAAACTTTGGTGTCTACAACATTCTGACCAAGCCCCCTCAAACTGACGGTCTCAGTGCAGTCCTGGACCAACTGGCCAGCGATGTCACAAAGGCGGCTCTGCCGGAAGCCGTTGATGAACCTTCAGCTTCCTCCGGGGACAATGACGAACTTCTGAACTTTCCCGCACTGCACGAATTACTCAGCTCCCTCTTCGACGAACAGTTCGACCACCTGACTCGGGCTCTGGACGAGTCTCGCAGCAAACAGGATACGGTTATCGAAGAACGCCTGAACGCTGTTACAAAGATCATCGACGAGCGCACGAAACATCTGCGAGACGAAGTTGCCGCCGAGGTCAATCTCAACCTCGGGAGCGAGCTTGCAGCGCTCAGGAAGGAGCTGAAAAAAAGCTCCGGATTCACCGGTGACCATATGGCCGAGCTGAAAGACCATATTACAAGCGTCCAGACCATCGACACCGAGTTCTGGCAGACGCTGCAGTCCGAGGCCATTCAACAGGCCCACGAAATCTCACGGGAAACCGCAGAAGACATCGCCCAACGCACTATAGATCTGTTCGTAGCCCGGCAGCGCTCCGCGGCATCCCGGGTTTACACCATCGGCCTTGCTGTCAGCCTCGGCATCTTCAGCGTCGGGATTGCCTGGTTGTCGGGTCTGTTTGGCTGAGAAGCGCCCGAATCCTTTGCCAGTCTGCAGGGGTGTCCACATCTTCATGAATTCCTGGAATTTCAACCCGAGTCGCCCTTGCCTCCGCCAACAACCGCCCTGCACCCCGGTCTCCTTCCAGATCCAGCACCAACGGCCAAAGCCATCGCGGCAGATAGGCCGGCACCCCGGGCCGGCCATGGTAATCCGCCGCAATGGGCTGCTCCGGAACACATCGGGCAGCCTGCCCAAAGGCATCAAGAGCAGTCAAATCCAGGAGCGGCTGGTCGGCGACCAGCACAAAGACTCCTTTTACGGTCGGCCCAAGACTGCGCAATCCTGTGGACAATGAAGCAGACATCCCCTCGTACCAATCCGCGGCCCTCAACCAGGCCGAAGGCTGGCGACGGCAACGAAACCGGATCAAGGGATACCAGGCCCCGCATACCACCCGGACATCCGAACTCAGAACCCGGCCCTGACCAACAGCGGCATCCAGGAGGATTTGGTTGCGCGGGTCCTGTACCGATTCCTTGCCGGCGACCAAAGGCAACAATGCTTTGGGCCGACCAAAACGGCTTGATGAACCGGCGGCCAGTATCAGTGCCGGGAAGTCCTGATCGTTACGACATTTGCTGAGGTTTAAGATGGTGAGCTCGATAGTCAGAAGAAATGAAATTCCGGCTGTCAGCCAGACTGCTGTATTCGGTGATTTTTGCTAGAATCCGGCCATCATTCAACCATACCTGTCCGGAATTTTGATGAACCATCTGTTTGTAGACAACCTGACCGTTATTGATTTCGCCTACCTGGATCCAACCCGGGGGCTTGTGGGCGAAAGCTGGATTGCGGATGTGGTGCTTGGAGGCGAGTTGGATGAACAGGGAATGGTGTTTGACTTCAGCAACGTGAAACGCACCATCAAACGGGTTATCGATGAGCGCGTCGACCACCGGCTGGTGATTCCCCGTGGCTATCATGGCCTGTCATGGAATGAGGAGCAGCCTGACACCTTTACCTGGGCGTTGACCGATGGCAGCGAGATCATTCATCGCTCGCCGGACGAGGCGATCGTCTGGTTGTCAGCAGACCGGGTTGTGCCCTCGGCCGTCGCCACATTGCTCGAGCAAGAAATCAAGGCGGTGCTTCCGGCAAACGTGACCTCAGTGGAGATCCATCTCCAGGAGGAGGAAATCGATGGCGCCTATTACCACTACGTACATGGCCTGAAAAAGCATTTGGGCAATTGCCAGCGCATTGCCCATGGTCATCGCTCACCGATCCGTATTGACCGGAACGGACACCGGGATTATGACCTGGAGTGCCGCTGGGCAAAGCTCTGGCGGGACATATACGTGGGTTCCGAGGAAGATGTGGTGCGGCGCCACGTCGGTGAGGACAGCGTCCGCTATGTAACCTTCGAGTATGAGGCCAATCAGGGTGAGTTTGCGCTGACCTTACCCGAGGAGCGGGTTTACATGCTGGATACCGATACTACGGTTGAGCTGATTGCAGCGCACATGGCTGACAAGCTCAAAGTGGAGTTTCCTGCTGAAACTATTCGCGTCAAGGCTTATGAAGGTGTTGGTAAGGGAGCTATTGCAGAACGTTAAATAAAAACGGGTGCCGCTGAGATATTCACCGGCACCCGTTTCAAGACACAAAAAAACCGCCCGAAGGCGGTTTTTTTGATGGCTTTCCGGTGGACTAAACCGTCAAGCCGTATTGGCGTCCCCTAGGGGGTTCGAACCCCTGTTGCCGCCGTGAAAGGGCGGAGTCCTAGGCCACTAGACGAAGGGGACTAGAAATTGGTGGAGCCAGGCGGGATCGAACCGCCGACCTCAACACTGCCAGTGTTGCGCTCTCCCAGCTGAGCTATGGCCCCTCAACGGCTGCGTATATTAAGGATCCGCCCTATGGGCGTCAACCTTTGATATGCACTTTTTTTCAGTTTTCTGAACATCCCTGTTCAAGCCGTTTATTAATCCACCAGATCGGTCACTGAACACCCAGTGCCGCGTATTCTTTTTCCACTTTCTTGGTTTCTTTCTTGGAGAACCCACCCATTACTTCCAGGGCATGCCGCAACCGGGAGCGGGTCATGTCTGGTCCGAGTAGCGCCATGGAGTCCATCACCGACCAGGAATTAGGGGTGCCAGCAATGGCAACAAAGATAGAGAACATGAAATCACCCATTTTAAGGTCCATGGCTTTCGCGAGGGCCTTGATGTCCGTGAAAATGGTCTCTTTGCTCCAGTGACGCTGGGCTTCAAGCTTCCACAACGTAAACTGCAGAACCCGCTTGATCTGAGCTTCCTCGAGCTTGTTGTGGGCAAAATCCTCCGGTTTCAGGTTGAGCATGCCAGAGAACATGAACTGGGCCATGGGCGCAACATCGGAGAACACTTCGGCCCGGCCCTTGATATGAGGCACCAGAGCGCTCAAAGCATCCTCATTGAACCACCACTGGCGCATGCGTTCGATGAACTGCTCTTCCGTCAGCTCCTCGCGCAGCCATTGGCCGTTGAGCCAACGAAGCTTCTCCACATCAAATACCGGCCCGCCAAGGGAAACACGCTGGATATCGAAATTCTCGATCATCTCATCAAGGGTGAACTTTTCCCGCTCGTCAGGCATGGACCAGCCCATGCGCCCGAGGTAGTTGGTAACGGCCTCAGGCAGGAAACCCATGCGCTCATAGAAGTTGATGCTGGTCGGGTTCTTGCGCTTGGACAGCTTGCTCTTGTCGGGGTTGCGCAGCAGCGGCAGGTGGCAGAGCACCGGCATGTCCCAACCAAAATACTCATACAGTAGTTTGTGCTTGGGCGCAGAATTGATCCATTCCTCGCCACGCAGGACGTGGGTAATCTCCATCAGATGATCGTCCACCACGTTGGCCAGGTGGTAGGTGGGCATGCCATCGGATTTGAGCAGGATCTGGCAATCTACCTGGGCCCAATCGATTTCAATGGTGCCTCGGAGCATGTCGTCTATCTCGCAAATCCCCTCGTCGGGCACTTTCATGCGAATCACATATGGGTCGCCTGCGTCGAGACGACGCTTCACTTCGTCCTCGGGCAACTCCAGGTCGCCCTTGATTCCGGGATTCAGGCCCTGGGCTTTTCGCTCCTCCCGAATGGTTTCCAGCTCTTCCGGGGTACGGAAGCAATAGAATGCATGGCCGGCTGTCACCAGATCTTCGGCATACTGGCGGTAGGAGTGCTTGCGCTCGGATTGGCGATATGGACCGTGGGGGCCACCCACATCGGGACCCTCATCCCAGTTCAGACCCAGCCAACGCAGGGCTTTGAGTATGTCCTGCTCAGACTCCCCGGTACTCCGGGCCTGGTCCGTGTCTTCAATCCGAAGGATGAACTGACCGCCGTGCTGACGGGCAAAGCACAGGTTAAACAGGGCCACGTAGGCGGTACCAACGTGAGGATCACCGGTTGGTGATGGAGCAATTCGGGTACGTACAGTCATGAAACCTTCCTGAAAAATCGGTGGCCGTTTGATAAAGCGGGCATTATACCGGCCATCGTCCGGTTTCGCATGATCAGGAAGATAACGAGCACACCGCATAACACACGTGGAAAGTTTCTTTTGCCGCCGCCCGGCTTGTTTGTTATATTATAACATTACAAATTGCATCGCAGGATCTGATTTACCATGCGCGTTCCCGGAAAAGCACTTTCGCTGGCTCTCGGTGCCGGCACCCTTCTGATCAGCGGCGCTCTGGAGGCCGACACCCGTATTGTTACTTCCATCAAACCGGTTGAGCTGATTGTCAGCGCGATCGCTACGGATAACATGCAGACAACGAGCCTCGTACCGCCTGGCTCCAGCCCCCACAACTACACCATGAAGCCATCCCAACGTCGGGCACTGGAGAACGCTGACGTCATTTTCTGGGTAGGGCCCGACATGGAAACCTTCCTCAATCGACTACTGGCCG
>AZIK01008983.1_pt1 | contig 10999 bp, 12 predicted proteins | sample 359131 | NCBI WGS metagenome assembly AZIK01 (sample SAMN02429715, study PRJNA222663) | marine sediment metagenome | biome: Sediment sample; isolation source: enrichment culture of sample MGS-ANC(AMM) from oil contaminated site at the... | place: Italy: Ancona | collected 2012-02-14 | depth 6 m m | reverse complement strand
ATGGGTACCACGCATCTGCTACTCATTGGAACTACGTTGCCACTGTGGCTCGTCGTAAGGCCGGCATGTCCGCTGATGATGTTAAGGCGATGGACCTGTCCACTTTTAACAAGCAAACAGGTGGATTCTATGCATTTGAACATGGCCACATTCTGCTGTGGATGGAGTGGCCTAATCCGGAGGATCGCCCACTGTACGAACGCCGAAACGAGCTGGTCGAAAAATTTGGCGCTCATCGTGCCGACTGGATGATAGGGAAGTTGCGTAACCTTTGCCTGTACCCGAACGTATTCCTGATGGATCAGATGAGCTCCCAGATTCGTCACTTCCGTCCAATCTCCGTGGACAAGACCGAAGTCACCATTTATTGCATCGCGCCCAAGGGAGAAAATGCTGAAGCGCGTGCCCACCGCATCCGTCAGTACGAAGACTTCTTTAACGCTTCCGGCATGGCGACCCCGGATGACCTTGAAGAGTTTCGCGCATGCCAGCAAGGTTTTAAGGCCATGAAACAGCCTTGGAATGACCTGAGTCGTGGTGCTGCTCACTGGATCGATGGGCAGGATGAAGAGGCGAGGACTATCGATTTGCACCCTATGATGAGTGGTAAGAAGGCTGAAGATGAGGGTCTGTTCATTGTTCAGCACCATTACTGGCAACAAATGATTGCCGAAGCGGCGCGCAAGGAAAAGGGAGAGTAACCATGACAATCAGTTACGACGAGATCCGTGATTTTCTGCATTCTGAGCAGCGTGCGCTGGACGATAAGGATTATAGCCATTGGCTTGAGCACTATGATAAGAGCTCTGAATTCTGGGTACCGTGTTGGGATGTGGACGGCGAGCTGACGGACGATCCGCAGTCAGAGATGTCATTGCTTTATTATGATAAACGGGATGGAATTGAGGATCGTGTTTTCCGCATCCAGACAGAGCGCTCCAGCGTCAGTTCAATGCCGGAGCCGCGTACCCAGCACATGCTGAGCAACCTGGAGGTGCTCGCTGCATCGTCCAGTGAAGCAAAAGTGCGCTACAGCTGGATGACCCACAGCGTACGTTATGACAATGTAGATACCTATTTCGGTACAGCGTTTGTCAAGCTGATTCGTGGTGAAGACGGCAAGCTGAAAATCAAGAGCAAGAAGGCTGTGCTGAAGAACGACTACATCCACCACGTTGTGGATATCTATCACCTTTGAATTCGTCCGGATATATAAGCCTCGTGGCTATCCCTGTCAGTCAGGAATAGCCACGAGGCTTCCAGTCGATATTCCCAGATCTGAATTAACCAGTTTAATAACAAGTGCCTCTCGGTGTGTCGTCGGCACCCTTGAAAAGGGCCTGAGGTATCAACCATTGTATACAGTAGCACTCAATTTTGAAGATGATGTAACTCGATTTATTACCACGTTACCGATGGAGACGGTGGCCGACGCCGCTTATCGTTCGGGAATCAATGTTCCGCTCGACTGCCGTGATGGTGCCTGTGGTACCTGTAAGTGTCACTGCGAATCGGGCAGCTATAAGATGGATGGTTATATAGAGGATGCGCTGTCCGTTCGCGAAGCCGAGCAGCGCTATGTTCTGACTTGCTGCATGATTCCGGAGTCGGATTGTGTCGTTACCGTGCCGGCCACGTCAGAAGCCTGTGTGCGTAGCCAGCAAGCCGACGTCCATGCCAGGTTGACTGAGATTAACCATCTGTCTGACTCCACCCTGTCCTTTGCCGTTTCCGGTGATCAAGTGCGGGCCATGCATTTTCTGCCGGGGCAGTATGTCAATGTACAGGTACCGGGGACTGACCAATGGCGCGCCTACTCCTTCAGCTCCATAGTTAACCAGGCGAACGAATCGGTATCTTTCCTGATCCGTGCGGTTCCCGGCGGGCTGATGAGTACCTATATGGCACACAAGGCGAGCGTAGGTGACAGTATAACCCTGCGAGGTCCCTTTGGCAGCTTTTACCTGCGTGAAGTGAGGCGCCCGGTACTGATGCTGGCTGGGGGAACGGGGCTGGCGCCCTTCCTGGCGATGTTGGAAAAGATTCAGCAGGATGGAAGCGCTTATCCGATCCACCTAATCTACGGCGTTACGCACGATATTGATCTTGTCGAGCTGGACAAGCTTAAAGCCTTCGCCGTGGCCATCGATAATTTTACATTTGATGTCTGCGTGGCCTCAGAAAATAGCAGTTGGCCGCAGAAGGGTTACGTCACAGATTATATTGAACCTAATGATTTGAATGATGGTGATGTCGATATCTATCTGTGTGGTCCGCCGCCGATGGTCGAAGCTGTTAGCAGCTTTATGCAGGAAATGAGTATTCAACCGGTCAGCCTCCACTACGAGAAATTTACGACCAGCAAGTGAGGAAATCTAAATGAGAGTCGAACGTTTTGAAAACCGCGTCGCTATTGTGACTGGTGCTGCCCAGGGCATCGGTCGTGCCGTTGCCCTACAGATGGCTGCTGAAAAAGCCAGCCTGCTGCTAGTGGATCGCTCCGAGATTGTCAAAGAGGTGGCAGAGGAGGCCCTGGCTGCCGGCGCGGCAAGCGTCCAGATCAGCGTCGTTGATCTGGAACGGTATGCGGATGCCTGCAAGGCAGTCAATTTGGCGGTAAGTCATTTTGGCCGCATCGACATTTTGGTTAATAACGTTGGCGGTACGATCTGGGTCCAGCCTTATGAAGTCTACGAGGAAGAGCAGATCGAAGCCGAGATTCGTCGCTCCTTGTTTCCGACCCTTTGGTGTTCCCATTCAGTTTTGGCACAGATGCAAAAACAACAAAGTGGAGTGATCGTGAATGTGTCATCTCTAGCAACCCGTGGTTCTAACCGTGTGCCCTATTCGGCGGCCAAGGGGGGGGTAAACGCTTTGACCGTGTGTATGGCGTTAGAAAATGCCAAATATGGGATCCGTGTCAACGCAATAGCTCCTGGTGGTACTGATGTTGGCCAGCGGCGGATTCCGCGTAATAGTAAAGCCATGAGTCAATTGGAGAAGGGGTGGTATCAGGCTATCGTTGATGAGGCTACCGAAATGAGCTTCATGAAGCGCTACAGCTCACCGGAAGAGCAGGCCAATGCCATACTTTTTTTGGCGTCTGACGAGGCTTCCTATATCACAGGTACGGTGCTGCCGGTGGGTGGCGGGTATCAGGGGTAACCCTCTTGCTCCAATTAAGAGCTTTACACGGAGTACTCCGGTGGTTGAGTAGAATGTTGGCAGCGGCTGACGACGCGCTTGAAATGTAACGTTGGGATCTTCAAGGAAATCTAAAGGGGGAGAGGAGGTATGGCTCGATTTAAGGTGTCTAATTGTACAACGGGCGTCGATTTTACCTGCCAGGAAGGCCAGAGCGTCCTCAAGGCAATGGAGCAATGGGGCCTGAAGTGCGTGCCTGTCGGTTGCCGAGGAGGTGGCTGTGGCTTCTGCAAGGTCCGCGTAATTGAGGGTGAATACAGGTGCGGAAAGATGAGTAAGGTGCATGCCCCGCCCGAAGCCGTTGAAAAAGGGGAGGTCCTGGCCTGCCGGATCTACCCGCTGACCGACTTGATCATCGAGTGTGTGCCTCTACCGGAGGCGGCACTTGCCAAGCAAACAACAACAAAACCGTTGAGGTGACTGTCATGAAAAAAGGCGTAATGCGTCCCGGCCACGTACAGATCCGGGTTCTCGATATGGGCGAAGCCGTCAAACACTACACCGAGCTGCTGGGCATGATCGAAACCGATCGTGACGACCAGGGCCGGGTGTATCTCAAAGCCTGGACCGAGGTGGACAAGTTCTCCCTGGTGCTGCGTGAAGCAGACGAGCCCGGCTGCGATTTTATGGGCTTCAAGGTAGTGGACGAAGACACTCTGGTTCAGCTGGAAAAAGACCTGGTGGCCTACGGTGTTGAGGTGGAACAGGTGCCGGCCGAAGATCTGAAGGATTGCGGTCGCCGCGTCCGCTTTACCGTGCCCTCCGGCCATGCCTTCGAGCTATATGCCGACAAGAAGTACACCGGCAAGTGGGGCATCACCGAGGTTAATCCGGAAGCCTGGCCCCGTGGCCTGCAGGGCATGAAAGCCGTTCGCTTTGACCACTGCCTGTTCTACGGCCCTGAGTTGGCTGCTACCTATGACATTTTCGTGAACGTGCTGGGCTTCCATCTGGCCGAACAGGTACTGGACCCCGAAGGCACCCGCGTAGCGCAGTTCCTGACGGTCTCCATGAAGGAGCACGACGTGGCCTTCATTCATCACGAAGAAAAAGGCAAGTTCCACCACGCGTCCTTCTACCTGGATACCTGGGAAGCGGTCCTCCGGGCGGCGGATCTGATCTCCATGACCGATACCTCCATCGATATCGGCCCGACCCGTCACGGCCTGACCCATGGCCAGACCATCTATTTCTTTGACCCGTCTGGCAACCGCAATGAAGTGTTCTGTGGCGGCGATTACTTCTACCCGGATCACAAGCCGGTGACCTGGCAAACGGAGCAGCTTGGCAAGGCGATTTTCTACCACGATCGCCAGCTGAACGAACGGTTTCTGACCGTATTGACCTGATTTTTCAATCGTTCGACAGGGCTATCTATAACAGGATTAGTCAGCAATGAAAGACATCAAGCACTACATAAACGGGAAGTACGTTGGCTCCGCCAGCGGCAAGCTGTTCGACAACGTCAACCCGGCCAACGGCAAGGTGATCAGCAAGGTTCACGAAGCCGGTCGGGACGAGGTGGACGCCGCCGTTAAGGCCGCAAAAGCGGCCCTGCGCGGCCCCTGGGGAAAGATGACGCTGGAGGAACGCACCAGCATTCTGCATAAGGTGGCGGACGGCATCAATGCCCGTTTCGACGAGTTCCTGGAGGCGGAATGCCTCGATACCGGCAAGCCGAAATCCATGGCGAGCCACATCGACATCCCCCGGGGTGCGGCCAACTTCAAGGTATTCGCGGACCTGATCAAGAACGTGCCCACGGAGTCCTTTGAAATGCCCACGCCGGATGGCACCGGCGCGCTGAACTACGCCGTACGCCACCCCAAAGGCGTGATTGGTGTAATCAGCCCCTGGAACCTGCCCCTGCTGCTGATGACCTGGAAAGTCGGCCCCGCCCTGGCGTGCGGCAACACCGTAGTGGTTAAACCTTCCGAGGAAACCCCCACGACCACAGCGCTATTGGGCGAGGTGATGAAAGAGGCCGGTGTGCCGGATGGTGTTTACAACGTGGTGCATGGCTTTGGCGGTGATTCCGCTGGTGCCTTTCTGACTGAACACCCGGACGTTGATGGTTTCACCTTTACCGGAGAAACCGGCACCGGCGAAATCATCATGAAAGCGGCCGCCAAAGGCATCCGGGATATTTCCCTGGAGCTTGGCGGCAAGAACGCCGGCCTGGTGTTTGCCGACTGCGACATGGACAAGGCCATCGAAGGCACCATGCGCTCGGCCTTTGTGAACTGTGGCCAGGTGTGCCTGGGCACCGAGCGCGTCTATGTCGAACGGCCCATCTTTGACGAGTTTGTGGCCCGTCTCAAAGAGGCAGCTGAGGGGCTAAAAATCGGTCCTCCAGACGATACTGAAGCCAACCTGGGACCACTGGTCAGCCTCAAACATCGTGAAAAAGTCCTTTCCTATTATCAGAAAGCCGTGGATGACGGCGCCACTGTGGTTACCGGTGGTGGCGTTCCAGAGATGCCGGACGAACTGGCCGGTGGTGCCTGGGTTGAACCCACCATCTTTACCGGGTTGTCGGAAGATTCCGCGGTGATTACGGATGAGATCTTCGGCCCCTGTGTCCACCTGTGCCCGTTCGACACCGAAGAGGAAGCCATCGAGCTGGCCAACAGTCTTCCCTACGGACTGGCGTCGGCAATCTGGAGCGAGAACATCACTCGTGCCCACCGTGTGGCGGGCCAGGTCGAAGCTGGCATTATCTGGGTCAACAGCTGGTTCCTTCGTGACTTGCGCACACCCTTCGGGGGTAGCAAGCAGTCCGGCATTGGCCGCGAGGGCGGTGTGCACTCCCTGGAGTTCTACACCGAAATGAAAAACATCTGCGTGAAATTGTGAGACGATCATGACTGCATCTGAAAAAAGCCCCGAAATCGGGCGTGAGATAACCGCTGCCGGGTACCGCACTAACGTGCATGACCATGGTGCCGACAATGGAAAGAGTGATGTCCCGGTGATGATGATCCACGGCTCCGGCCCCGGCGTTACCGCCTGGGCTAACTGGCGCCTGGTGATTCCGGAGCTGGCGAAAAACCGCCGTGTGGTGGCGCCGGACATGCTCGGCTTCGGTTACACCGAACGCCCGGGAGACAACACCTACAACCGTGAACGCTGGGTGGCCCATGCCATCGGCGTTATGGACTCGCTGGATCTGGAGAAAGTGGATCTGATAGGCAACTCCTTCGGGGGTGGCCTGGCCCTTGCCTTGGCGATCGAACACCCGGAGCGGGTTCGTCGCCTGGTGCTGATGGGGTCTGTAGGTGTCAGCTTCCCGATCACCAAGGGCCTGGACGAAGTCTGGGGTTACCAGCCCTCGCTGGAAACCATGCGTCGGTTGATGGATGTATTTGCCTTCAACAAGGGGCTGTTGACCGACGAACTGGCAGAAATGCGTTACCAGGCCAGCATTCGCCCCGGTTTCCAGGAGTCTTTCGCGGCCATGTTCCCGGCACCGCGCCAGCGTTGGGTTGATAACCTGGCCAGCCGGGAAGAGGACATCCGCGCGCTGCCCCACGAAACCCTGGTCCTGCACGGCCGTGAAGACGAAGTGATTCCGCTGGAGGCTTCCCTGAAGCTGGCGGAGCTGATTGACCGCGCCCAGTTACACGTGTTTGGCCGTTGTGGCCACTGGACCCAGATTGAACATGCCAGCCGGTTTGCACGGCTGGTGAATGATTTTCTGACCGAGGCCGATCAAGCGGCTGCAGGAGCACAATAATGGAACAGACACGTATTCAGGCCCTTGGAGATGAACTTTACCAGGCCATGCTCAGCCGGGAAGCAGTCGCCCCGCTGACCGACCGTGGTGAAGACATCACCATCGACGACGCCTATCACATTTCCCTGCGCATGCTGGAACGCCGGCTGGCGGATGGTGCCTCCATCATCGGCAAGAAGATTGGCGTCACCAGCAAGGCCGTGCAGAACATGCTGAATGTACATCAACCGGACTTCGGGTACCTGACCGACGACATGGTGTTCAACAGTGGCGAAATCATGCCCATCAGCGACCGACTGATTGCGCCTCGCGCCGAGGGCGAAATCGCCTTCATCCTGAAGAAAGACCTGGCCGGTCCCGGCATCACCAATGCGGATGTGCTGGCGGCGACCGAGTGTGTCATGCCCTGTTTTGAGATCGTCGATTCCCGTATCGAGAACTGGCAGATCAAGATTCAGGACACCGTTGCAGACAACGCCTCCTGCGGTCTGTTTGTACTGGGTGATAAAGCGGTTAGTCCGAGTCAGGTGGACCTGTCTACCTGTGGCATGGTGGTTGAGAAAAACGGCCAGATCATCTCCACCGGCGCCGGTGCTGCGGCACTGGGCAGCCCGGTGAACTGCGTAACTTGGCTGGCCAATACCCTTGGTGAGTTTGGTATCCCCCTGAAAGCGGGTGAAGTGATCCTCTCCGGTTCACTGGTACCTCTGGAGCCGGTACAGGCCGGTGACTTTATGACCGTCAGCATCGGCGGTATCGGTTCAGCGTCTGTGCGCTTCACATAAGGAAACAGTTCTATGAGTAAAAAATTAAAAGCGGTCATTATCGGCCCCGGTAACATCGGCACCGACCTGCTGATGAAGATGATGCGTTCAGAGTGGGTAGAACCGGTTTGGATGGTCGGTATTGATCCAGAATCTGAAGGCCTGAAACGTGCCAAAGAGTTTGGTCTGAAAGTCTCCAGCACCGGTGTTGATGGCATGCTGGATAAAGTCATTGAAGACGATATCCGTATCGCATTTGATGCAACGTCTGCCTATGTTCATGCGGAAAACAGCCGCAAGCTGAATGAACTGGGCGTGATTATGGTTGACCTGACCCCAGCGGCTATCGGCCCCTTCTGTGTGCCGCCGGTTAACCTGAAGCAGCATGCATCTCAGCTTGAGATGAATGTGAACATGGTGACCTGTGGTGGTCAGGCAACTATTCCTATGGTGGCAGCAGTCTCTCAGGTACAGCCTGTTGAATACGGTGAGATTGTTGCCACCGTATCTTCCCGCTCTGTAGGTCCGGGTACCCGTCAGAATATTGATGAGTTCACTCGTACAACCGCGGGTGCTGTTGAAGCTGTTGGCGGAGCAGAGAAAGGCAAAGCGATCATTATCGTTAACCCTGCTGAACCTGCACTCATGATGCGCGATACGATTCACTGTCTGACCAAAGACACGCCTGATCAGGAAGCGATTACCGCCTCCGTTAAAGCAATGGTGAAAGAGGTCCAGAAATATGTACCGGGCTACAAACTGGTGAATGGCCCTGTATTCGATGGCCATAAAGTGTCTGTGTGGATGGAGGTCGAAGGCTTAGGTGACTTCCTGCCGAAATACGCAGGTAACCTGGACATCATGACTGCAGCAGGTTTGCGTACTGCAGAGATGTTTGCTGAAGAAGCCTATAAGGGCGAAATCACACTACCAGGACGATGAGGCTGAACATTTTGCTTTGATACGGCGTTAGCTTGCTTCTTGCGCTGCTCATTAACTTAAGTTAACAGCGCTCCTCATCAACAAGCCGCCTTGTCTCAAAACAAACTGCTGTGCCTCATAAAAAATTAAGAGTAGGCGCGGGTGTTTAACGCGGCTACTGACTGTTATATCCGAGGACATAACAATGGATTTAAAAGGTAAAAAAGTAACACTCCACGACATGAGCCTGCGTGACGGTATGCATGCCAAGCGTCATCAGCTGTCGCTGGAACAGATGATCGCCATCTCCACCGGCCTGGACGATGCCGGCATCCCCCTGATCGAAGTCACTCACGGTGACGGTCTGGGCGGCTCCTCACTGAACTACGGTTTCCCGGCCCACACCGATGAGGAATACCTCAACGCCGTGATTCCAAAGATGAAAAACGCCAAGGTATCCGCCCTGCTGCTGCCGGGTATCGGTACCGTTGACCATCTGAAGATGGCCCGCGACTGTGGTGTACACACCATCCGTGTCGCAACCCACTGTACCGAAGCCGATGTCTCCGAACAGCATATCGGCATGGCGGCGAAGATGGAGATGGATACCGTTGGCTTCCTGATGATGGCGCACATGGTCTCGGCTGAGAAGATTCTGGAGCAGGCAAAACTGATGGAGAGCTACGGCGCTAACTGCATCTACTGCACCGACTCCGCCGGTTACATGCTGCCGGATGAAGTCACCGAAAAGATCGGTCTGCTGCGTGCAGAGCTGAATCCGAAAACCGAGATCGGTTTCCACGGTCACCACAACATGGGCATGGCGATCGCCAACTCACTGGCAGCGGTTGATGCCGGTGCGGTACGTGTAGACGGCTCCGTTGCAGGCTTGGGTGCCGGTGCGGGTAACACGCCACTGGAAGTATTTGTGGCAGTGCTGGACCGTATGCAGGCGAACCACGGTATCGACCTCTACAAGATCATGGATGTGGCTGAAGACATTGTAGTGCCACTGATGGACCAGCCGATCCGCGTGGATCGTGACGCTCTGACCCTGGGTTATGCCGGTGTTTACAGCTCCTTCCTGCTGTTCGCGAAACGTGCTGAAGCCAAATACGGCATTCAGGCTCGCGACATTCTGGTAGAACTGGGCAAACGCGGCACCGTCGGTGGTCAGGAAGATATGATCGAAGACTTGGCTCTGACAATGGCGAAAGCGCGATGACTGATCTAATGGCTGAAGCATACGAAAACAAACTGACACAGGCGCAGATCGAGCAACTGGCAGAACACTGTGAGAATGCTGAACTGCAAGCCTACGAGATCACTAAGATCACTGACGATTACCCGCAGATGACCTACAAGGACGCCTTTGATATCCAGTGGGAGATCCGTCGTCGTAAAGAAGCCCGTGGTAACAAAATCGTGGGTATGAAGATGGGCCTGACCTCCTGGGCCAAGATGGCGCAGATGGGTGTTGAGCACCCATGCTACGGTTTTCTGGCGGACTACTTCTCCGTACCGGACGGTGGCGAAGTGAAGCATGACGAACTGATCCACCCTAAGATCGAAGCGGAACTGGCGTTTGTCACTAAAGCCCCGCTGAAAGGTCCGGGCGTACATATCGGTGATGTACTGCGCGCCACAGACTTTGTGATGCCAGCAGTGGAAGTGATCGACTCACGCTACAAAGACTTCAAGTTCGATCTTAAAAGTGTGATCGCGGATAACTCCTCATCCAGCCGCTTTATTGCTGGCGGCACCATGAAGAGCCCGGAAGATCTGGACCTGAAAAACCTTGGCGTCGTCATGGAGATCAACGGTGAAGTGGTACAGCTGGGCGCAGGCGCAGCGGTACTGGGTCATCCTGCCTCTTCCGTTGCGATGCTGGCGAACTTGCTGGCGGAACGCGGCGAGCACATCCCGGCCGGTACCTTCATCATGACCGGTGGCATCACCGCCGCCATCACCGTGGAAGCGGGTGACAACATCACCGTGCGTTACCAGGGGCTGGGTTCCGTCTCGGCCCGCTTTGAATAAGGAGGCGTTATGCCCATTGCCCAGATCAACATTGTGGAAGGTCGGACCGACGAGCAAAAGGAACGGCTGATTCACGAGGTGACAGACGCCATCGTCCGTTCCCTCGGCGCGCCGGTTGAAAGCGTTCGAATCATTCTTAATGAAATGCCCAGGCAGCATTTTGGTATTGCCGGGCAATCGGTGAAAAAACTGGGGCGTTAAGCCCCGGTCACGCCGAATCGATCTACGGAGAAGAGAAGTGACCAAACTTCCGGTGTTATTTGTCTCCTGTGACGCTGTCAACATCCAGTCCCGGGAGCAGGCCGGCTCCGGGCCGGCGAGAATGATCTGGGGT
>AZIK01002227.1_pt1 | contig 11002 bp, 10 predicted proteins | sample 359131 | NCBI WGS metagenome assembly AZIK01 (sample SAMN02429715, study PRJNA222663) | marine sediment metagenome | biome: Sediment sample; isolation source: enrichment culture of sample MGS-ANC(AMM) from oil contaminated site at the... | place: Italy: Ancona | collected 2012-02-14 | depth 6 m m | reverse complement strand
CTGGCTCTGGCTCTGGCTCTGGCTCTGGCTCTGGCTCTGGCTCACGTTCTTCCGTGGGTTGTGGTTCTGACTGCGGCACAGCGCCGGGCTCCGGTGCCCTTTTCTCTGCCAGCGTGATGCGAATGGCGGGTGCAGTGTTAATCGCTGACTCGCCCAGAGTGTTGAATGTCACCGTTTCTTCAGGGGCAGCCAGCACCAGAGCACCCAGGGTGATTACGCAGGCCACAATCAGAAGTGCCAACCGTGACAGCCTGTGTTGCCGGGTCATGCGTCCGGCTCCGTGAGTAACAGAATATCCACGTAGCCGCCACGCTCAAGCACCCGGAAGAGCGTTTCGAGATCTGCCATGGTGATGCTCTCGTCGGCAGCAATTCTCAGAGGTTGCTTTTCATTCGGTTCTGGCAGGTGTGTGAGCAGAGAATCCTCGCCAACAACTTCGCCAGCGACATTCCATTCGCCGCCTGCTTTAACAATCAGGTCGGCATGGGGCGATTGCTGGTCCCCGGCCTGTGCCGTGGCCGGAAGCTCAGGCAAGGGGTCGTCGGCCAACTGGCCGGCAACGATAAAGAACATCAGCAGCAGGAAAACAAGGTTGATCAGCGGTAGAAGAGCGTCTTCCACCCGTTCCATCAGACTCTTGCCGGAAGTAAACGGAGGGGGGGCCAGATCAGTCATGGTGTGTTCGGGTCTGCCCGTTTCCAGTGGGTATCAATGCCATTGCCGGCTAGCTGGCTGAGAGTCCGGGTGAATGCCCCGAGACTTGTCCCTGCGGTAGTGGCAAGATTGAGCTCACTGACGCCGGCACGGGCCAGTTCCGGTAGCAGTTGATCCAGGGGCATGGCCTGATCCTGCCATCGAACCAGGCCGTTGGCGGTCACTGTTAATACTGGCAACGGCTCGCCAGTCTCAGAGCTGCGGCTGGAGGTATTGTTCGCCAGTTCCAGATAGTCCACGGGTAACAACCTGCTGGTGAGCATGAAGAACACCAGCAGGATGAAGACCACATCAATCAGTGGCGTGATCCGGATTGGAATCGGACGATTCGGTCGTGGTTCAACCAGCTGCATGGGCGAATCGCTGGCCGCGGGCTGTTGCATGGCTGTGATCAGACGCCGCTTCGGTGTTACGACGATCCTGGGCGTTGTCAGCCGATTCGGATGCTTCGCCGGGGAATTTGATATCAGGTTCCGAGGCAATGTTCAGGATGGTAACCAACGTACTGTTCATGGTTTTGTGGATGCGACGAAGTCGGAACTCCACCCAGGCCGCCAACGCGGCAAAGGGGATGGCGACCACCAGACCGGCTGCTGTTGTTGTCAGAGCCTCGTATATGCCACCGCTGAGCTGGCTGGCATTGGCGCGTCCCTCGGTAGCCGCCATGGCGCTGAAGGCTTCCATCATGCCCAGAACCGTGCCGAGGAGCCCCAGAAGGGGCGCCAGCGCGGCGATCACTTCAATGATCTTCAGCGGCGCCTCGAATGGCTCCAGAGCCTGCTGGGCATCCCGTGCTGCTGTTTCACGGATCTGCCGGTTATCCTGGCGGTTCTGAAGTCCTTCAATGGCATCGGTGACCAGGTGGAGCATCGGGTTTAACCTGCCCCATCGACCGGCCTGTTCTCGCACACGGGTGGGGGAAACCGAAGCGGGTTTTTGTTGCCAGGACATTACGGTTTCTTTAAGCCGGCCAGGCAAGCGCGGTGCGTATAGTGTTCCCAGGAGCATGAGATAAACGAAAGTGACGACGCCGATCAGAGCGAGTACAAACAACACCATCATTACGGGCCCGCCCATTTCAAGTACATGGGAGAGCGGACCTTCACTGAAAAGGGAGCTGTTGTCCGACATGATGAGGCTCTCAAGTAGTAAATTTGGATACAAATGATAGCGATTATCATTTATTTTGCAACAGTGTAATCTTACACCGGCACCTCATCGCATAGACTTTTACCAGATAAAATAGTCACATACAGAGTATGAACCGGAAAGTTGGATTATTTCTGGTTGTCGAATCCGCCGGGGAGTCGGAATGTTGTGTTGATCAAACAATGGCTGGATAGTCTGGTCAATCGGGCAGTTGCCCTGGTGGTTATTGCGATAGTCCTGTCGGCATTGCTGGTGACGGTTTCCGGTTTCCTGTTGAGCCGAAGCGAGCTTGAGCAGCAAGCCCGTAACCAGGTAGAAACGATTGCCACCCTGATTGCCGGAGAGCTGGATGACAAGCTGGCGCTCCGGCTTGAAACCCTGAACCATGTGGCTCAGGGCCTTTCCATGCCCGAAGATGCAATGGTGGCCCGGGCTGGCATTCTTATCCGCCGACAGACCGCTCTGGAACACCTGTTCGATGCGGTTTTTCTCATGGATAAAAACGGCCGGATTATTGCCGAGAACCCGGAGGATTTTCGACAGGTTGGTCTGGATGCCAGCGGCCGCGAATACTTCCGACGGGTTTCCTCAACATTTACCCCGGTAATCAGCGAGCCCTTTATCTCCAACTACAAGGGCAAGCCTGCCGTCATGATTGCAGCACCAATCTTCGATCATCGCCAACATTTCATTGGTGTGATTGGTGGTGGCATTGTCCTGGATGGAAACAACTTTCTCGATCAGATTGGCAGTGTCCGTATAGGGGCAACCGGTTATTTTGGCGTGTCGACCCGGAGTGGTTTGGAGGTTGCCAATCAACGGAGTGAGGAGGCGATGGCACCGGTTCAGGTGGCCAACCCGACGTTGCGCAATGCCATGGAGGGGTTTGAGGGTACCGTCGATACCCGCGACGGTAACGGGGTCAGGACCATCATGTCGGTGCAACAGTTAACGCAGGTGCCCTGGTTCGTGTCGGCGTCCTGGCCGGCACGTGAAGCTTTGGCTCCGATCACCCGAACCATCGACGCTTTTCTCTGGCTCCTTTTGCTGGTTGCCGTGCTGATTGCACCCCTGGCGCTCTGGCGCTTCCGACGTTTGATGGCGCCGCTGAAGACACTCGGCAACCAGATTCGTGAACGGCATCTGGGAATGCGTTCCGATCCGGTGGACGTGTCCGGAGGCAGGGAAATCCGGCAGGTTGCAGAAATCTTCAACACCGTAATGGATGAGCGGGACGAGGTGCTGGTGTCACTGGCCGAAAGAGAGGCGTTCTTCCGGTCACTGACCCACAGTGCGCCCATCGGAATCGTTCAGACTGACGTTCTGGGCCGGATCGAATTTGCCAACCCCGCCTTCGAAGCCATTGTTGGTCAGCCAGCGGAAGAGCTTGCCAACAGTTACCTGGCGAGTCGTGTGCACAGGATGGATCGACTGGAAGCCATTGCCGGATGGAAGCAGGCAATCAGAAATCAGACCATTTTCCGGGGGCAGATGAGACTGGAGGCGACGGCGTCGGATCAGGTGATCTGGGGTGATGTCATGACAGCGGCGATTCAGACCCCCGAAAAATCCCTCGGTAATATTACCGTTGTCCGCGATATTTCCCACGAGCTGGAGGTGGAGGAAGCACTCCGGGCGGAACAGCAGCGCGCTGATACCATTCTCGGTGTGCTTCAGGAAGGGGTGTTGCTGGTGGATGCCGGTGGGGTTATCCGCTACGCCAACGATGCTGCCTGTCGACTACTGGGGACAGAGGAAGATTGCGTGTCTGGCAACTTTTTCCAGCTGGTCACGATCGAGACTGACCAGCGGGAAATGACCAGGCAGGAATTCCTTGCCGCGGAAGATCTGGTCAGCCTTTACGTGACCGTACGGAACACAGAGGGCAGGCCGTTTCCTATTGACCTGACGATGCTGCATATTCGTCAGGGGCGTGAGGACGAGCGTCTGGTCTTCGTGCTGCGGGACGACAGTGAGCGCCGTCGGCAGGAAGAGCGGCTGTCCTGGGAAGCGACCCATGACAGCCTGACCCAGCTACTGAACCGCCGGGCATTCAATGCCTCGCTGAACAGTTGCCTGGGTGAAAGCCCTCGTCAGGGTGCCCGTTCAGTGCTGATGCTGATCGACCTTGACCATTTCAAACCGGTGAACGATGAAGGCGGTCACCTGCTTGGTGATGATCTGCTCAAGCGTCTCGCGGATCTGTTCCAGGATTCGGTTCGTCAGTCCGACACGGTGGCCAGGTTGGGTGGCGATGAGTTCGGCATCATTCTGCCCGCCTGCGGTATGGTCAGGGCCGAAGCGCTGGCCGAGCGAATACGTGCCGGGGTTGAAGCCCTGCGTATCGAGCAGGACGGTCGCACGTTCGGTGTGACCACCTGTATAGGCCTGACTGAACTGAGCCCGGAAGACACTGGCCCTCGGGAAGCGATGGCCCGGGCCGATGAGGGCTGCTATATCGCCAAATCCCGCGGCCGCAATGCCGTTGTGGTGGTGCCGTCACCACCAGCCGGCGGAGATGCTGGCCTGCCATAGCAGGCGGACTGCAAGTGCTGTCAGTACGATGTTGAATATCAGGGTGAACTTGTGGTTGCTCAGCGACCTGAGCACATGCAGCCCTATCCATGTGCCGGCAAAGCCAAAGGCGATCATGGCGAGAATGAATGGCAGCCAGTCGAAGAACATAAATCCTGCGGCGCCGAACACCAGTGCCTTGGGTGCGTGCTGGAGTGTCATGGCAGTGGCGAAGGTGGCGACGGTTTTAAAACGGTCGGTGTGAATCTGTTTGATGAACGCAGCGACGAGTGGACCAGTGGCGCCGACGAACAGGCTGATAAAACTGGTCAATACTGACGCCAGAAACACGCCAGGGGCTCCGAACGCCCCTTTCGGCAGAGCAGGCCCCCAACACAGGTAAAGCACGAACAGGGCAATGGTCAGCTGCCACACGTGCGCCGGGAGATTGACCAGTAACCAGGCACCCAGTGCCGCGCCAGCCACCACACCCGGCAGAAATACCGCGATTACCCGCCAGTCCACATGACGCCATGTCAGTGTCGCACGACCGACATTGGAGCCAAGCTGAACCATGCCGTGCACCGGGATAATAGCGGCGGGTGGCATCCAGCTGGCCATCAGCACCAGCAACAGAACGCCTCCGCCGGCGCCGAGGCTGGCGGTGATCATCGAGGTGATGGTGGAACTCGCCAGCAAAAACAGCGCGACGGAAAGGCTCAGACTCTCCGGTAAAAGATGGTTGAAAAAAACAGCTACTTCCATTCACAGAATTCCGTTGGTTTCAGGTATGCCGTGCGGCACAGGGCTTCGGTTGCCAGCTGGACATCGGCGACATAGTAGAGCGAAGCAAGGCCAAACCGGTCCCGGCCCAGATTATGAAAAATCAGGCCGAAGGCGATATCACCGGCGGTAAAGCGGTCGTGGTTGGCGGAAAAATACTCCGCAGGCTGCGCCAGAAGCGGATCATCCAGCAGCGCCAGGACCCGCCCGGCGCCGCCATGATAGGCCTGGATCAGGAGAAGGGTAAATAACCGGTCTCGTTTCTCGTCGGGAAGGTGGCCGAACCGTTGCTGGAAAACCGGAGCCAGATTGCGGGCATTCTGGTTCATCAGGCGCAGGGCACAGTCTATCTGGGCCAACCGGTGCCAGAAATTGCCAGGCGCAATTTCACAGTCGGAGAGTGCCGAGGGCGACAGTTGGAGTATGCCTCTTGCGTTTGCCCGGGAATGGGCCCTGGCCTGCCCCCCGCTCTCGATCAGGATCTGCCCGGCCAGATATCGTGGGAGAGCCTTGGGCAGGGTCAGGCGGTTCTGGTTGCTGCGGTGGCCGTAAACATACATCAGTGCGTCGTGGAGGCTCTTCGGAGCCTCGCTGGTGGCGAAGGTCAGGTCGTCCCAGGCGCCCCAGATACGGTCGGCCGGTAGGGTGCCCAGATAACGGGCAACCGCCTCATTAACATTGACGTGTGGCTGGTCGCAGGAAAGCGCGAAGGGATAGCCTGTCTGACCGGTGTCTCCGGCAACCCAGTCCTCCACCCGGCCGTTTGCGTGCAGGGATTTCCTGGTTTTGTTCAGAAGAAGCTGGGTGGCTTCACGGTCTTTACCGTCGCTGATCCAGGCCAGAAAGCGGCCCCGCATGTCGAACAGGATGTGGCGATCGGTACTGGAGCAATAGCCGGATTCCTTGAGCACCCATCGGCGAATGGTCAGGATGTTCTGAAACACCCCCTGGCTGACCCAGTAAGGCGATGTCCGGACAACGCGGGTCCAGTCGCTATTCTCAGCGGGAGTTGTTGTAGCATTCTGGGCCATGGCAACGCCCGCTGCCATCAACATGAAAATCACGGCCAGCTGGCGTAAGCTCTTGAGAAAATTGATCATAGACGTTATACCCGTGACCTTCCTCAAAACAGAATAACAAATGGGACCTGCCATGAAGCAATCTGAATACCTTCGTTTTGATGCAACCGCACTCGCTGATCTTGTTCGCAGGGGTGAAGTCACTTCCAGGGAAGTATGCGAGGCGGCGGTGGAACGGGCAATCCGCGTTAACGGCACGCTCAACGCGATCTGTTACCCCCAGTTTTCCGAGGCAGTTGAGCAGGGTTTCCCAGAGCAGGCAGTCTTTGCCGGTGTTCCCCTGTTGCTCAAGGATCTCGCCCAGGAGCAAGCAGGCCACCCCTGTACCTATGGCAGCCGGGGAATGAAAAAGAACATCGCATCCCGCGACTCCGAGTTCGTTCGCCGAGCCCGGGATGGCGGGCTGGTTGTCCTGGGGCGAACCGCAACGCCCGAGTTTGGTCTGAAGGGGGTCACCGAATCGGAGCTTTGGGGGCCGTCGCGCAACCCCTGGAATACCGAGCTTACGCCGGGTGGCTCCAGCGGCGGCTCTGGCGCTGCGGTGGCTGCCGGAATCGTGCCCATGGCTGGCGCCAACGACGGTGGCGGCTCGATCCGGATACCGGCCGCCTACAATGGTCTGTTCGGCCTGAAACCGTCTCGTGGCCGTATTTCCTCCGGTCCTGACGTGGGCGAAGCCTGGACCGGCGCGTCCACCGATCATGTGGTCAGCCGCACGGTCAGGGACAGCGCGGCGATGCTCGATGTGCTCAGTGGTCCGGCACCAGGCGATCCGTTTGTGATTCCCGCTCCGCCTGCGGCCTACGCCGAACTTATGCAGAAGTCGCCGGGCACTCTGCGGATCGGTGTGTTTACCTCTTCACCCTACAACACGGAGGTGGCGCCGGAGTGTGTTGCTGCCGTGGAGGAAACGGCCCGGGTTCTCGAGAGCCTCGGTCATAAAGTTGAGTACGCCGCGCCGGAATTTGACGGCATGGCTCTGGCCCGGTGCTATCTTGGCCTGTATTTCGGCGAAGTGTCTGCGTTGATGGCCAGGGCGAAACAGCAGTTCGGTGCCACCGACAGCGATTTCGAGCTGGATACCCGCCTGATCGGGATGCTTGGAGAGACCATGCCGCTGTCCGAGTATGTCAGCCGGCGCCAGCAGTGGAACGAGTTTGCCAGGGCGCTGGGGGCGTTTTTCGGGAGTTACGATCTTTACCTCAGTCCGGCCACCGGGCAGTTGCCGGCAGCGATCGGGGAGCTTGAGACACCGTCCCATCTTAAATTTGCGGCCCGCCTGATGCTGAAACTGAAGGCCGGCAAACTGTTGCACCGCTCAGGCCAGGTCGATCAGATGGCCCTTGAGAGCCTGTCCCGAACCCCCTTTACCCAACTGGCCAACCTCACCGGAACGCCGGCCATGTCGGTGCCAACGTACTGGACTGCCGGGAGTTTACCGGTGGGAGTACAGTTTGGTGCCCCTCATGGAGGCGAGGCTACTCTGCTTCAGCTGGCTGCCCAGCTGGAAGAGGCCAATCCCTGGTTTGGCCACTATGAAAAGCTTGAGGAGGCGTTCTGACGTTTCCGGGGTTGTGATCCGGCTGGAGAAACTCCACGTTTATCTTTGCAGTCGGAACAGGCTATGCTGTTAGGCAGGAAGACCCCTTCTTCCTGATCGACCCTGATGGCATCGAGGAGGCGCGCGTATTATGAACCAACCGATGGCAATCGACGAACTGGTGTCCGTAGCACAGGCCGAGGCCATGGGGGAGCTTGATGCCCCGATGATGGCCATCGTTCTGTCCAGTGAACAAAGCTACGACTTGCCCATCAATTCCCTTGAAACCGATGCCGACAAGGCCCGCTGGGGTTTGATCCTCCGCGCCGCCCGAGAGCATGTTGAAGCGGATGCCGTGGCCGTACTCTATCCGGCCTGGACCACCATCCGTAACAAGAAACCGGAAGAAGATGCCAAAGCGGCCGATGAGGCCGCGTTGGAAGAATCAGACGGTTCTGACAATCCAGACGGACCGATCGATACCCTGTTTGTGCAACTGCATACCAGGGACCATGTGTACTGGCGGGGTTTTGAACAGATTCGGGATCCCAAACATCAGCGCATCATCGGCTTTCGCCGGATCAAGGCGCTGTCCACCGATTACAAGCGGGAGGAAGCCCCGTCGGTTGCGTCCTGGCTGAGCACCCTGTTTGAGCCATTGCCGGAAGAGGGTGAGGAAACCACCGTAGACCGCGAGCTGGCCGACCTGCTGGAAGAGCCGGAAGTCAGCGCAGCGCTCTATCCGCGTCAGATGCGAGCCCTGCACTGAGGTCATCCGGTGCGCGCTCAGAACAGGGGCGCGCGCTGGACTACCCAAAACAGGCTGATAGCACCTGTGGCTGCCAGCATCATTGGCACAGCGCCCCTCTGGTACACCCGATTCTTGCCCAGGTAATACAGTACCGGGAATCCCAGCACCAGCAGAGCCAACTGACCGAGTTCCACACCGAGGTTGAAACCTGCCAGCGCCACCGCCAACCCGGATACGCCACTGGTAAGGTCGCCCAGAACACTGGCGAAGCCAAAACCGTGCACCAGACCGAATCCGAATGCCAGCTTCCAGGTTTTGTGCCCGAGAATCGGCCAGGCCACGTTCAATGCTGCCAATCCGATGGAAAGCGCGATAACCGTTTCCACCCATGCGATGGGGAGTGAAACGATATCGAGGGCGGCCAGCGCCAGCGTGATGGAGTGCGCCACGGTAAAGGCCGTGATAATACCGGCCAGTTCAAGCAGACGGCCCCGTAAGGCTCGTGACTGGCGGCTGGGTGTCTGGTTTCTGGCAGTGGACAGCGTTGCGGGGATGACAAGAACCAGCAGGAAAAGAATGTGGTCCAGGCCGATCAGCAGGTGGATGACACCCTCATAAACAAACGTCGTGAAGATACTGAAATAGCTGGGAGTGTCCGTGCCTGCCAGATCCAGCGTTCGGGAGTCAGGCCCGAATACGGCCAGACGCGCCTGACCATCGTAGGCAAGGCTCACCAGACCCCGGTGCAGTGCATCCTGCTCGAACAAGAGGTTGTACTCCAGAGCTCCTGGTGGCTCACCATCGGGGCACCGAATAGCGTAACGGGCGGCGGAATAGAATCCGTCACTGTGCTCGCTGAGGCCCCACTCCTTGCCGGCCAGATCGCAGTCGCCACTGCTATTCGAAAAAGTCAGGGCAGATTCCACGGTTCGCGTGATTTCCGGTCTTGCCTGTCGCAGTTCCTGACCCGAAACCTGACGATCGCCGTTGCTATCAATGTTCGTCAGCAGCGCGAGATCACGCAGTGCAACATCTATTCGAAGTTCCGCAGGGCCGCTGTCCAGGTACAGAAAGCTGTCGCTAGCCTTGTGTGCCGCTGCCATCCCACTGGCTGATACCAGCATCACTGTAAGCAAAGCGACCCAGATTTTTCTTTTGACCGTCATTGTTTGAGCTCCGGATAGCGGGCATCGCTCTGTCCCTGCTGTTTGAGCCAGTCCCTGACACGCTGGTATTGGACTTTGTCGTCTGCGGCGAGGGCCGATCTCAGTAACAGTCGTGTGTCCAGCGGCTCCCTCTGACTCTCCCAGTTTTCCGTCGAGAGTCTCAGCGCCTCTTCCGTCTGGTTTTCGATATCCAGCTCGAATCGGGCAACATCCCTGGCATGCAATAAAGCGCCTCGCCAGCGGGCCTCTTCAAATCGTTGTTGTAAACGACGGTTCAGTTCTTCACTGCCGGGGTGGCCCATGCGTTTCATGGCGATGGCCCGAATTACGGCCAGTGTGTCGACGGCATCGAACCCCTGGGTGAGCCTCAAAACCTGCTCGAAATGGCCTTTCTCAAGGTGCCAATCGGCGAGCTGGGCTCTGACATAAAGGTCGTCCGAGGTTGACTTCACGACTCTTTGCCAATGCACTTTGGCCTCAGGCAATCCCGCCTGGGCAGCGATGTCACCGAGAGTGCCCTCGGCCCAGAGTCGGCTGGTGGAATCGGCAGGCTGGCGGTTCATCGACTCGGCGAGTTGTGACGCAAGATTCCGATAGGCTGTTTCAGGGTCGGCTGTCCTGGCCTGCACGGAAGCCAGGCAGCTCTGGGCTATCAGGCCCGGATAGGCAGATTGAAGCGCCTGGCAATGCTGCCTGGCCTCCTTGTAACGACCTTGAACCAGCTCAAGGTTGGCCAGGGTCAGGCGAGCCTGGATACGTTGCTGATTGTCCGAGGAGCTCGAGATTACCTGTTCAAGATCGGTACGGGCGGAATCAAATTGATGCAGGCTCTGGCTCAGAGTCGCCCGGAGGACCCGAAGACGGTCGGTTAGCTGTTCTTCCGGCCAGCGATTGACCAGTGTCTGGGCATACCCCAGGTATCTAGGGTCGCCACTGGCTCTGGCCTGTGTGATCAGTATCTGCAACCGGTCCCCGGCCTCCTCGGGCGAGTCCGTCTCCCTGAAGACCCCGGGAGCGGACCCGGGCAATTCGGTCAGTACCTGATCATCCCCGAAGTCGGTGATGATGGGGTCAGGCGCTGCCTGCGCCTGAAAGGGCGCGAAGGTCAGGAAGAGCCAAAAAATCCTGCCCCGAAGGGCAGGCAAGGTAAAAGCCGGCCCCGGAAAACGGGAAAACCGGCCACGTGGAGTTTTATCGAAGCAGGTCATCGTAGGCCTGCGGGTTAGTCTGGTCATTGAAACTCAGATCGATCCCGTTAACGTTCGCCGGCTGGGCGTCGTCGCTTGTCCGGGCGAACTGGGTTTTA
>AZIK01001303.1_pt1 | contig 11078 bp, 11 predicted proteins | sample 359131 | NCBI WGS metagenome assembly AZIK01 (sample SAMN02429715, study PRJNA222663) | marine sediment metagenome | biome: Sediment sample; isolation source: enrichment culture of sample MGS-ANC(AMM) from oil contaminated site at the... | place: Italy: Ancona | collected 2012-02-14 | depth 6 m m | reverse complement strand
CCGCGGAAGCGACGGGACATGGGATGCGGTGGTTTGTTTTCGTCAGTCACTCAAGCTCCGGTCTTGGCCGTGTGTGAGAAAGAATCAGTCAGGTTTACGCTAGCCGCCAGTTAACGGTTTCACCGGCCTTGAGGGGCACTATGGTTCCGTCAGACAGGGGCAGTTGCTCGGGCATGGTCCAGGGTTTGCGGACCAGTGTGATGGTGTCGGTATTGCGCGGCAGGCCATAGAAATCAGCACCATTGAAACTCGCAAATGCCTCAAGCTTGTCCAGAATGCCCAACTCTTCAAAAATTTCCGCATACAGCCCGATGGCCCCGTATGCAGAGTAACACCCGGCACAACCGCATGCGGCTTCTTTGCGATCCTTTGCATGGGGAGCAGAGTCCGTGCCCAGGAAGAAGCGTCTGTCTCCACTGGCCACCGCTTCCCGCAGGGCCTGTTGGTGACGATTACGTTTCAGTATTGGCAGGCAGTAGAGGTGCGGACGGATACCGCCGACCAGCATGTGGTTGCGGTTATACAACAGGTGTTGGGGCGTTAGTGTTGCGCCAAGGTTATTTCCGCTGTGGTTCCGGACAAAGTCTGCAGAGTCCGCCGTGGTAATGTGTTCCAGAACGACCCTGAGATTTGGGAATGCCTCGAGTGTAGGGGCCAGTACCCGCTCGAGAAAGACCTTTTCACGGTCAAAGATGTCGATGTCCGCATCGGTGACTTCACCATGAACCAGAAGCAGCATGCCGCAGTCTGCCATGGCTTCCAGAACCGGATAGATGTTGCGGATATCCTTCACGCCAGAGTCGGAATTGGTGGTCGCTCCGGCGGGGTATAGCTTGGCGGCCACGACACCGGCAGATTTGGCCTCGTGGATCGTATCCGGGGTCATGCTTTCGGTCAGGTACAGGGTCATCAACGGCTCGAATGCCTTGGTGCCCGAGGCTGCAAGAATCCGGTCCCGATAGGCCATTGCCTCAGCGGCGGTTGTGACGGGGGGTACCAGGTTAGGCATGATAATGGCGCGGCCAAAGCAGGCGGCCGTGGCAGGTACGACATCCGCAAGGATATTGCCATCCCGAACGTGAAGGTGCCAATCGTCGGGGCGAGTGATAGTAAGCTGGTCAGTCATGTCAGTTGTCCGCAATACCTTTAGGGAGGCCGGGGCTGAGGGGCTGAGGTAGCGCCCTTGAAAAATTTGGCGAATTATAACAGAAGGTGCCAATGATTGTTTTCTGGTTGGTGCCTAAAGAAACATGGTGGAATGCCGTTAACCAGTCAGAACCTGCCAATTCCCGGACGCTGATGGTAACCATTATGGCATTCCGCATCAGACCTATTCTGAAAACTGTGCTCGCTGTCTGCTTTGCTGGCGTGCTTTTGCCAGCTGTTGGGCAGGCTGCCAGTTATGGTGCCGGTATAGAGAACAGCCAGTGGTACCTGGCGGAGTCGGTTTTTGAGTGTCGGCTGGTGCACAATGTGCCGGGATACGGCCGGGCAGTATTCCACCACAGGGCCGGTGAGAGTCTGAACTTTTTCCTGGAATCCGACTCTGCACCGATGCGGCCAGGGCGAGGCAAGCTTGTTGTAGAAGCGCCGGCCTGGCGCCCGGGTATGGCCACAAGGCCTTTAGGCACAGTGAACGTATCGGACGATCTCCGACAGGTTGCTCTGGATACCCGTCAGGCCGTTGTCCTGGCTCACGGCCTGCTGGATGGTATGCGTCCCACGGTCACCAGAGAATCCTGGTTTGACGGTCGCCCGGTTCGGGTGCATGTTTCCAACATCAATTTTGCCAGCGAGTATCAGCGTTATCAGCGCTGCACGTCCAATCTTCTGCCGGTCAATTTTGACCAGATCCAGCGCTCACGGGTCCCGTTTGCCAGCGGCAGTACCCAGCTTTCAGGCTCTGACAGGCAGTTGCTGGACAACATTGTGAGCTATGTGAACGCCGATACCACTGTCGAGAGGATTTTCGTTGACGGTCACAGCGACAGCATTGGCAGTCGCATCGACAACCGGGCACTTTCCGAGGAGCGGGCCAATGTGGTGGCGGACTACCTCAAGGCGCGCGGTATTGACGAAGATATGATCACCATCAGGGCCCATGGTGACCAGTACCCGGTATCCAGCCGGCCGGCAGATAACCGCCGTACCAATATCCGCCTGCAAAGGGTCGGTGACCTGCCGGAACTGCAGCAGGCCAATGGCTATGGTGGTGATACGCGGGGCTAACTCGGCATCAGTAGACTGAATCCAGCACTTCCAGGTGGGCATTAACGCTTTCTGCCAGCGCCCGCAGATGGTACCCGCCCTCCAGCGTTGAAATGATCCGGTCGTTGCTATGCTCGTGGGCAACACCCACAATCATCTCCGTCAGCCAGCGGAAATCGTCGGTGTCCAGATTCAGCTCCGCCATAGGGTCGAGCTTGTGGGCATCAAAGCCGGCGGAAATAAGGATCAATTGGGGTTTGAACTCGTTCAGACGCTCAAGCCAACCCGTCTCCACCTGCATTCTGTATTCCTCTCGGGAGCAATCCGCCTCAATCGGAATGTTCACGATATTCTCCGCCTGCCGGTGCACGTGAGAATGTGGATAGAAAGGATGCTGGAAGCTGGAACACATCAGGATTCGCTCGTCGCCGCCGACAATATCTACCGTCCCGTTGCCCTGATGCACATCAAAATCCACGATCGCAACTCGCTCAAGGTGATGGAAGGTGAGGGCGCGCATAGCGGCCAAAGCAACATTGTTGTAGAAACAGAACCCCATCGACTTGGAGCGCTCGGCGTGATGACCCGGCGGGCGAGCGCAGACAAACGCATTGGTTACCTGGCTGCTCATGACCATGTCCACGGCCTGGATATTAGCGCCAGCGGCCAGGCGGGCAGCACGCAGGGTATCCGGCATTATGGCAGTGTCCGGGTCGGTGAATACGCGGCCTCGGGTAGGTTGCATCAGATCAAGCTGGTGAACGTATTTTTCCGGGTGCACCGTCAGAAGCTGGTCACGGGTAATCTCTTCCGGTCGGACCCAGTCGAGCTTCTGATCAAGGCCGGTGTCGGCGAGGTGACTGATGATGGCTGAAAGCCGCTCAGGGCTTTCCGGGTGCTCCGGCCCCATGTTGTGTTTCATGAAGTCATCATGAAAAAAGAATGCCGTGGTCATACGTCTCGGGCTGCCTTCAATATGCTTATATTTTTCTTAAGCTTATCAGGGAAACCTGCACTATGCCGTGTTTCTTTGGTCTTATAGGGGCGATAGTCATTCCACATCGGCGAGTCACCGCCTAAGATAGGGACTACAGTCATAAGTAACCTGTTTTATTGCAATTATTACCCCAACGGCCCGATGGTCGTTCGTGAAGGAGAGTCAGCTTGAGCACCCGGTATCTGGAGAGCCTGTTCAACCCCGCATCTATTGCGGTGATCGGAGCGTCGGAGCGGGCGGATAACCTCGGCGGCATGGTATTGCGAAACCTGATGGGGGGTGGCTATCCGGGGCGGTTGCTGGTTGTTAACCAGAACGATTACGAGAATGTTCACGGGGTGCCTTGCGTAAAGAAGGTCTCGAAAATGGAGTTTTCCCCGGATCTGGCGATCATCTGTACCCCGCCAGATACCGTTGCCAAGACCATAAAGCGACTCGGTGAGGCCGGAGTACGTACCGCAATTGTCATGACCGGTGGTATGTCCCGAACTCACAGCAAAACCGGTCAGCCGCTGATGTATTCCGTGCGGGAAGCGGCCCGCGAGACCGGCATCCGGGTGCTTGGCCCGAACACCATCGGCCTTATGGTCCCTGCTCGCAGTCTGAATGCTACCTACGCGCACATGGGGGCAATTCCGGGTCGGGTGGCCTTCGTGGGCCAGTCTGGCACCATCGCCAGTTCCGTTATTGACTGGGCGTTTGCCCGCGGGGTCGGGTTTTCTTATTTCCTGACGCTCGGCGATGGCATGGACATTGATCATGACGACCTCATCGATTACCTCGCCCAGGACACCCAGACCAGAGCCATTCTTCTGCACATTGAGAACATTCCCAATGCCCGGCGCTTTATGTCGGCGGTTCGTGTGGCCTCCCGCACCAAGCCTGTTATTGCAGTAAAGTCGGGCCGTGTGCCGGAATCGGAGTGGTTTCCCCACAAACTCCCCGATGGGCTGACACGCAGTGACCCGATATACGATGCCATGCTCCAGCGCGCCGGTGTGCTGAGGGTGGACGGACTGGGCCAGATGTTTGACGCACTGGAGACATTAACCCGCATGCGTCCTTTACGCAGGGAAAGCCTGGCGATCATGGCCAACGGTGTTGGGCCTGGCGTGCTTGCGGTGGACCGACTGGCGGATCTGGGCGGTGAATTGGCCGAGCTGTCGGATTCCAGTATCCAAGCCCTGGCCGAGCTGCTGCCGCCTTACTGGACCCGCAGAAACCCCATCGACCTTAACTACGATGCTTCTCCGGAGCTCTATGGTAAGGCTATCAAGATCCTGGCGAAGGACCCGGAGGTGGCGAATGTCCTGGTGATGTATGCACCGAGCTTGACCGAAGACAGTCTCCAGATTGCTGATGCTGTGGTGCAGGCTTCCAAGGGGACCCGCCTGAATGTGTTTACCTGCTGGCTCGGCCAGAGCACGGTCATGGATGCCCGGGAAGAATTTTACCGGGCCGGGCTGCCGTCGTTCTTCAATCCCGAGAAGGCAGTAATGGCGTTCATGCAGCATGTTCGTCACCAGCGTGTCCAGCGCTTGCTGACGGAAACCCCGGAGTCCTTTACCGATCACTTTTCTGACCGGACGCACACTCGCAAGGTAGTCATGAAAGCGCTGCGCTCAGGGCGCTACCACCTGTCGAACCGGGAAGCCCGCGATCTGGTAGGGGATTATGGCATCAGCACCATCGACACCATGTATTGCGATGATATGGAAGAGGTGCTGGAGGTATTTGCGCTTGAACGACGGCCGATCGACATCACCATTATTCACGAGCAGGCCTGCCACCCCTTCCTGGCTCTGAGCCCGACCCAGCGACGTTACAAGGGCACGGTACAGAAACTGAACAGCGAAGTGGCAATAATGGATTCCTGCCGGTATCTCATGCAGGAATATCAGGCCCATTTTCCGGACAGTGGCTTCCTGGGATTTGCAGTCCAGCGTTCCTATCAACATGTCGGTGGCATCGAGTTCAGCGTGGGTATTACCCGGGACCCGCTTTTTGGCCCATTGGTGGTCTGCGGGGCCGCCGGGGCGCAAATCAATGTAATGACTGATCGCCAGATCGCGCTGCCGCCGCTGAACATGGTGTTAGCCCGTGAGCTGCTGCGTCGGACCTATATGTACAAGCTGCTCAAAGAGCATAGCTTGAAGCCCGAGGAGGATATCCGGGCGGTTTCCGAGACCCTGGTGACAATGTCCCAGATTGTGATCGATATTCCGGAAATTCAGGGGCTTGAGATATCGCCTTTGCTGTTCAACGAGCAGGGTGCTGTGGCGGTGAACATTGCCATTAATCTGGCCGACAAACCGGGCCGGCCAATCATACAGCCATACCCCAGAGAGCTGGAGGAATGGATTGTGCTGCCAAAATCGGGCCGCCGTGTGATTATCCGTCCGGTTCTGGCCGAAGATGAACCCGCCCACAGAGCGTTCCATCAATTTCAGTCACCTGAATCCATTCGTTACCGGTTCTTCCAGTACCGCAAGCACTTCTCCCGGGAAGACGTAGCCCAGATGGTGCAGATTGATTACGACCGGGAAATGGTTTTCATCGCCAATGCGCCGAAGGAAGACGGTGAGGGTGAGGAAACCCTTGGAACGGTTCGTACCTGGACCGACGCCGACAATCTCCAATGCGAATTCGCGGTGATGGTGCACGACAATATGAAAGGGGAAGGCCTGGGCGTTGCCCTGATGCAGAAGATGATCGACTACTGTCGGGCCCGGGGCACCATGGAAATGGTTGGTAATGTGCTTCCTGACAACCGTCCAATGCTGCAGTTGGCGGAGCACCTGGGCTTTGAGATCAAGTTCAACACTGAAGAGGAGGTAATGGACTTGCGGCTGGTTCTGAATGAACCGGAAAAAGACTGGCAGCGTGAACGGTTGGAAAAGAGCGCCCACTGAGGGGCGCTCTGATCAGGAGCGCGGCTTCACTCTTCGACAATTGCCGAGCGGTCCTCTCCACCCAGGGCCTCAAGAAGTCCGGGTATCAATCGGGACAGCTCGAGGGTCATCAGTGTGAAAGCGGCGTCAAATTTGGCAACAGCGTCGTCCACATCAACATCGTCCAGCTGTTCCTGCAGTGTTTCGCCGAATTTCAGGCGGCGAATACCGAGTTCCTCATCAAGCACGAACGAGACGTTGTCGTCCCAGGTCAGGGACAGCTTGGTAACCTGCATGCCCGCATCCAGGTGGTTGCGAATTTCGTCTGCCTTCAGGTCAAGCCCCTTACAACGCACTACGCCGCCATCTTCGGACGGATCCTTCAGCTCGCACTCAGTACCCAGGACCACCTTGCCGGGCAGGTCGATAGACTCATTCAGCCACCCTGTGAAGGTAAAGGCCGGAGCCTGTTCCACGGCCGGGGGGCGCACCGGTAGTGAGCCCAGGCTTTTGCGCAGGGTTGAAGCCAGATCTTCGGCCTGTTTGGCGGAGCCCGCATCAACCACCAGCACACCGTCCTGGGGCGCCAGGTAGGCGAAAGAACGGCGATTTTTGGAAAAGGCCTGCGGCAGCATCTCCAGCATCACCTGGTCTTTGATTTCGTCCTTTTCCTTGCGCCGAACCTTACGGCCCTGCTCGAATTCGATGGCTTCTGCCTTTTCTTCAACCGCTTCCTTAACAACCGGACCGGGAAGGATCTTCTCTTCAGTGCGCAGCGCGACCAGGTGATAGCCGTTTGCACTGTGAACAAGCTGCTCCCCGCGCTTGCCTAACGGCGGTACCCAGCCCTGACGGCTGGTTTCCTGGGGCCCACAGGGCTTGAAAGCGTCGGCCTGAAGTTTTTCTTCCAGGTCTTCGGCGGAGATATCAAACGGTTTGGTAAAACGGAATACGCGGGCGTTACGAAACCACATCAGGGCTGATCCTTGTCGTTCATAATTGCATGATCTCTACGAGTACGGTTTTGATGATAAAGCCCACAACGCCAGCGCCCAGCACAGTAAACAGGGCTATGGTGCCGAACCTGCCGGCTTGTGATTTCTTGGCCAGGTCCCAGACGATGAAACCCATCCAGACAATCAGGCCGGTCAGAAACACCAGCATGGCGATCTGGGAAAACACTGCTTCGTTCATTGCTTTCTCCGATATCAACGTGGATCAGGGGACGTCAGGACGCCCCCTATTGTTCATCCCGCAGGAAAACCCAGTTGTTTTTATCGGATTGGTCTTCGCTGAAGTAGTAGCCTTCGAGGTTGAATCCTTTGAGGTCGTCGGCCTGGGTAATGCGGTTCTGAATGGCAAACCGGCACATCAGGCCTCGGGCTTTCTTGGCGTAGAAGCTGATCATTTTATACTGACCATTTTTCCAGTCCCTGAATTGGGGGGTGACCAGCCGTCCTTCAAGGTCTTTCTTCTTTACGCTTTTGAAATATTCATTTGAGGCAAGGTTCACCAGTACCCCGTCATCGTTCGCCAGCAGTCGGTTGATCTCATCGGTGATGCTGTGGCCCCAGAACGCGTAGAGGTCTTTGCCACGCTTGTTCTCGAACCGGGTACCCATTTCCAGTCGATAAGGCTGCATCAGGTCCAGGGGCTTCAGGACTCCGTATAGGCCGGAAAGCATACGCAAGTGCTGTTGGGCGAACTCGAAATCCTGCTCACTGAAGCTTTCGGCAGCCAATCCCGTGTACACATCTCCCTTGAACGCCAGCACCGCCTGGCGTGCGTTTTCTGGTGTAAACGGCGTTTGCCAGTTACGGAAGCGCTCAGCGTTCAGTTGGCCCAGCTTATCGCTGATGCCCATCAGGTTGCTGATCTGATGTGGCTCCAGTTCCTTGAGCTGGTCGACCAGCTCACAGGCGTCATTGAGAAACTCCGGCTGGGTATAGCTTGTGGTGGCCAGCGGGCTCTCATAGTCCAGTGTTTTGGCGGGGGAAATAACCATCAGCATGTCAGGCAATCCTCATTGCAGGAATGTGAGTAATTCATCCCTGGTAAAAGGCCAGTCCAGTTCCGCACCGGTGTCGTTTCGTCGCAGCACCGGTATCCGGGTGCCGTAACGCTCCACCAGCTCTTCGGACTGGGCAATGTCTACCACGTCGACCGGTATGGGTTGCGGCATGGGCGTATTTATAAGCAGGGTTTCAGCAAGTTCGCACAAATGGCACTGGGATGTTGTATAGAAAAGCAGTTCCATTATTTTGGTTGTGCGTCCAGTTTCTGGCCGTTCACGCCATGGCTGTCCTTGCCCATGAGATACAGGTATATCGGCATCAGGTCTTCCGGTGCCGGATTCTGCTGCGGGTTCTCTGCCGGGTAGGCGTGGGCCCTCATGTTGGTGCGGGTAGCACCGGGGTTCAGGCTGTTGACCCGGACGTTGTGGCGCTCATCATCCAGTTCTTCAGACAGTAATTGGCTCAGGCCCTCAACTGCGAACTTGGAGACGGCGTATGCACCCCAATAGGCTTTCGCCTTCCGGCCGACACCGGAGGAGGTGAAAATCACAGAGGCGTCGTCCGATTTGCGAAGCAGCGGGATCATGGCGCGACTGAGCAGGAAGGGCGCCGTCGCGTTTACCTGCATGACCTTGTTCCAGGTTTCCGGGTCATACAGTTCCACCGGGCTGCGGTCACCCAGGATGCCTGCATTATGCAGCAGCCCGTCCAGTTGACCGAAATTCTCTTCCAGGGTCATCGCCAGTTCCTCGTAGTCTTTCACCGCAGCCCCTTCGAAGTTCATGGGCACGATGGCAGGCTTCGGATGGCCGGCGGCCTCGATTTCGTCGTAGACCGTTTCCAGCTTGCTGACAGTGCGACCCACCAGTACGACGGTTGCACCGTGAGCGGCATAGGTTTTCGCCGCTACCCGGCCAATGCCGCTTCCGGCACCCGTAACCATAACGATTCGGTCTTTGAGAAGATCAGCGGGTGCTTGATAATCATGCATAACCTGTCTCCGTGTCAGGCTCTCACCGGTTGGAAACCGGATCCTAAAAATGGCGACTTATTGTAACAGCTTTGCCAGGTCTGTGACGGTGTCTGCAATGACATCCGCTTGCCAGAGATCAATGGTCTCCGGCTGCTCGATATACCCGTAGCGGACAGCGATAGTCTTCATCCCGGCATTCCGGCCGGCTTCGATGTCTCGCTCGTGGTCGCCGACGTAGATTCCGGAATCCGGCTCGGTCCCCATTTGCCGGCAGGCCAGCAGCAGTGACTCCGGATGAGGTTTGCGTTCGCTCACATGATCGGGGCAGACCAGCGCCGAACAGCGGTCGGCAAGATCCAGTGCCGCTATCAGCGGAACCGCAAAACGGGCTGGTTTGTTGGTCACAATGCCCCATGGGATGTTCCGGTCCTCCAGGGCTTTGAGGAGCCTGTCGATACCCTCAAACAATCTGGTTTCTATCGCTACCCCGGTTTCGTAGAGATCGAGAAACGCCGTGTGCTTTTCCAGGTAGTTAGGGTGTTCCGGTTCCAGGCCGAAACCGATCCGGATCATGGCTCTCGCTCCGTTGGAAACGGATCGGCGAATGTGTTCCGGAGGAAGGGCGGGCAGACCGTGCTGTGCCCGTAACTGATTCAGGCAACGGATAAAGTCCGGCGCCGTGTCGATCAGTGTTCCATCGAGATCAAACAGGACAGCAGATATTTTACGAGGGGTTTCAGGCTTCACGGATATCCCTGGCATGCATCAGATAGTTTACGTCCACATCCCGGCCCAGTCTGTAGACCTTGGTCACTGGGTTGTAGGTCATGCCGGTGAGTTCAGTGACATCCAGACCTGCATTGCGCAGATGATCGGACATCTCTGAAGGCCGGATAAATTTCTTCCACTCATGGGTACCCTTCGGAAGCAGTCTGAGTACGTATTCGGCACCAACAATTGCGAACAGAAACGACTTTGGATTCCGGTTGATTGTCGACACGAACAGGTGGCCTCCGGGTTTCAGCATGGCGGCACAGGCATTGATCACTGACGCCGGATCAGGCACATGTTCGAGCATTTCGAGGCAGGTAACGACATCATACTGGCCGGCATGGTCACTATCCTGTGCCAGTTCTTCTACGGTGATCTGGCGGTAATCGACATCAACGCCGCTTTCCATACCATGCAGTCGTGCAACGGCCAGGGGCGCTTCCCCCATATCTATACCGGTGACATGGGCGCCGCGCTGAGCCATCCCTTCGGAGAGGAGGCCACCGCCGCAGCCTACGTCGAGAGTTCGTTTGCCGGCCAGAGAGACCCGCTCATCAATATAGTTCAGGCGCAGGGGGTTGATGTCGTGCAGGGGTTTGAATTCGCTTGTGGGGTCCCACCAGCGGCTTGCCAGTGCTTCGAATTTGGCGATCTCGTTCCGGTCTACGTTCTGGTTTGTCATCGTCTGTTCTGCCTGGTGAATCAATAGGAAATCGGTTATTCAGCCTGTGTGCGGATTCGCCCGGCCCAGTCCTCAACCCGCAGCATGAGGTCGGCAACGTCAATGCGTGTAAGCCGGCCGTCCTGTAGTTGAGGTACGCCATTAATCCAGCTATGGCTTACTGAGCGGCCGTGATTGCTGTAGACCAGATGGGATGCGGGGTCATAGACCGGTTGCAAAAAAGGATCGCTCAGGTCAATTGCAATAATGTCCGCCAACTTGCCTTCAACCAGCGACCCCAATTCATGCACTCGTCCCAGGGCCCGGGCGCCATTGATCGTCGCCATTTCCAGTGCTTTATGTGCCGATAACGCAGAGGCGTCTCCGGCGACCACCTTGGCAACCATGGCGGCTGTGCGCAGTTCCCCGAACAGATCCAGATCGTTGTTGCTGGCCGCACCATCAGTACCAATAGCGACGTTTATCCCGTTGTCCAGCAGCCTCTGGGTCGGGCAAAGGCCACTGGCCAGCTTCAGATTCGACTCCGGGCAGTGGATAACCT
>AZIK01006627.1_pt1 | contig 11315 bp, 10 predicted proteins | sample 359131 | NCBI WGS metagenome assembly AZIK01 (sample SAMN02429715, study PRJNA222663) | marine sediment metagenome | biome: Sediment sample; isolation source: enrichment culture of sample MGS-ANC(AMM) from oil contaminated site at the... | place: Italy: Ancona | collected 2012-02-14 | depth 6 m m | reverse complement strand
GGATCTCGAACAGATGAGCACCCAAAGCGAATTGGACATGGAAAAGAAACTCGTTGAGCAGCTGGAGCGCATGGGCTACGAGCGAGTGGAAAAGTGCAATGAAGCCGATCTGGTGAAGAACCTCAAGGTTCAGTTGGAAAAGCACAACCGCATCCAGCTGACCAGTGACGAGTTTGAGCAAATTAAGGACAAGCTGAAAAAGGGTGATGTCTTCGATAAAGCGAGGATGCTGCGCGGTCGCATTGATGTCATCGGCGCTGACGGTATTCCTAAGTACATCGAACTCTTTTCAGTGAAGCACTGGTGCCAGAACCGTTTCCAAGTGGCTCGTCAGGTCACAAACCGTTCAGCCGTTGATCACAGCCGTTACGATGTGACGATTCTGATGAATGGCTTACCCTTGGTTCAGATTGAGTTGAAGGCCAGAGGATCGGATATCCGGTCAGCCTTCGATCAGATCGACCATTATCGCAGTAAATCTTATGAGAATAACAGTGGTCTGTTTGGCTTTATTCAGTTGTTCATTATCAGCAATGGGGTGAACACCCGTTACTTCTCGAACAACCAAAAGCTGAACTTCCAGTTCACCTTTGAGTGGTCCAACGAATCCAATGAACGGGTCAACCGTCTGGACGAGTTTGCAGAGTCCTTCATGGAACGCTGCCACCTCTCGAAGATGATCGCTCGTTACATCGTCCTGCATGAAACCTCACGTAATCTGATGGTCCTCAGACCCTATCAATATTATGCGGTGGAAAAAATTCTGGAACGTGTGGGCTACGGTCGTGGGGATGGGTATATCTGGCACACCACCGGATCGGGTAAAACCTTAACCTCCTTCAAGGCCAGTCAGATCCTAAGCCAAGATAAGAATGTCGATAAAGTGCTGTTCGTGGTGGATCGTCGTGACCTGGATTACCAAACCGCACTGGAGTTTAACGCCTTCAGTGCGAACAGCGTGGACACCACTGAGAACACCAAGAAGCTGGTTGAGCAGTTAAATGATGATGCCTGTAAGCTGATCGTCACCACGATTCAGAAGCTCAATGCAGCCATCTCTAAAGCGCAATTCAAAGACCAGTGTAAGGATGCGGCCAGTAAAAAAGTGGTGTTCATCTTTGATGAGTGCCACCGTAGCCAGTTTGGTGAAACCCACCATCGTATCTGCGATTTCTTCAGTCACCGACAAATGTTCGGGTTTACCGGTACACCTATCTTTGATGCCAATACCGTCAAAACCAAGTATGGCAACAAGACCACCCGTGACCTGTTTGGTGAGGCACTGCACAAGTACGTGATCACTGATGCGATTAACGATCGCAACGTACTGCGTTTCTCAGTCGAATACCGCGACATGGTGAAGCCTGGTGATATGGTAGAGCAGAGTGACGGTAGCCAAGTACCGGCCAGTAAGCTGAGCGAAGAACAGTTAAACCATAAGTCCTTCATCAATGCGCCTCAGCGTGTCGATAAGGTGGTCAGTGATATTCTCGACCTGCACCCATCCAAGACCTTCCAGCGTGAATACACCGCGATGATGTGTGTCAGTAGCGTGGATCTGCTGCGCGTGTACTACGAGTCCTTTAGAAAGCTGCAAGCGGATCTACCCGAAGAAGAACGGCTGAAAGTGGCTACCATCTTTAGCAGTGGACCGGATGACTCTGATGAGTTTACCGGACTGGAAGACACCAGCGTACCGAGTGTCACCACGCGCAATGTGGATGCCGGTCGGATGGATTTTCTGAAGGCCTGTGTGTCGGATTATAACAGCCTTTATTCCACATCTTATGATGCTACAGACAGCAAATCTTTCTATGAGTACTACCAAGACCTTTCAAGGCGCGTGAAGCGTAAAGAGGTCGATATCCTACTGGTGGTGAACATGTTCCTCACTGGCTTTGATAGTCCACCTCTGAACACCTTGTACGTGGATAAGAACCTCAGACACCACGGATTGATTCAAGCCTTTTCACGCACCAACCGCATCTTTGATGCCAAGAAGTCACACGGCAATATTGTCTGTTACCGTCGCTTGAAAGATGCCACCGATGAAGCCCTGTCTATATTTGCCAACAGCAATGCCAAAGCGGGTGGATTGGACGAGGTGATCAGCACCGTGATCATGCAGCCTTACCCTAACCTAGTGGACTCCTTCAGAGAAGAAGTGGCACAACTCAAGGCAATTGCAGAGACACCGGATGCGGTAGATGCACTGGTACAAGAAGAAGATCAGTTAAACTTCTTGGCTAAATTCCGTGATGTCCTGCGGATGCAGAACACCCTGAAAACCTTCAGTGAGTTCCATGAAGACCTTGAAAGTGATGTGCTGGATATCGATGAGCAAACGCTTCTGGATTACCAGAGTAAGTACCTGGATAAGCGTGAAGAGCTCGAAGCCGCTGAGCGTGAGCGCCGGAAGAAGAAACCGACTACAGCAGGTCCAGGCGAAGGGGGTGGCGGCAATGACGATCCTAATCCTGATCAGTTCAACTTTGACTTCGACTTTGAGATCGACCTGATCAAACGTGATGAGGTCAATGTGACTTACATCCTGCAGTTGATCGAGAAGCTCAAAAAAGGTGAGACCAACCAGAAAACCTACGAACTCACCCGTGACATGATTCTAAACGTCTTACAGACCGATCCAGAGTTGCGTCATAAGAAGCAGCTGTTCCAAGATTTCATCGACACCAAGCTACCCAAGCTAAAGCCAGAAACAGAGGATCAGGTAGAAGGGTTCGTCAAGAAACATTTCAACCGCTTCGTGGTCGAGAAACGCAAAGAAGCGATGGCTCAGGCCTGTGAAGAACTCAATGCCGATTTAGAGGGGTTTCAGACACTCTATGAAGAGTACATCTACCGTGACCGGCTACCTGACATCAAAGAACTCCTGTCTGTATTGTCAGTGAAGCCAAAGATCACAGCAAGAAAAGCTATCGCTGAGCAGATGCGTGAGAAGATGGAAGAGTTGGCATCGGTGTATGAGAGTTCGGAGAGTTAAATCGTAACAGTTACTTTCAAAAAGTATATGTCGAATTGAATCACACTAATTTTTCCACAAGGAGATATTTTATGAATTTTATCAAACTGTTAATCATCGCGCTGACGCTTTCTGTAGGTGCCGTGAATGCTGCTGGTCTAACCGGTCCTCAACAGAATGCGGTGAGATCAGCCAATATGTATTTAAGCATGATGGGATTCTCTCGATAACACATTGAGACGCAGGATTAGAATGACGGAGGCTGCCACACTAATTACTGGAACAATAATCGGGGGCTTTGGCTCGCTTGTTCCAAAAGTTATTGGGTATTGAGGAATAATCTATGAGTCTAACTCCTACTCTTTTGACACCAGGTGATGTCATGGCGAAAATGGCCAGGGAACATGTTCGTGCCATCAATAGTCATGATGAAGTGTCTATAGCCGATCATCTCTACAACTTCTGTATCACCTCTCTTGCAATGTGTGATCATTTACTTGAGCATCTCGGAAAAATTGAATTCAATGAGCGTCAAGAAGAAACGAAGGGATGGGCATTTCCGAAGGAGCTAAAAGTTGCTCACGATATCGGCAATTCCAGCAAGCATTGTGTCCTTAGAGATAGGCGCACGAAAAAACCAAGAAAACCATCTGCTCAAGATGTTGCAATGGCTCAAAGCCAGCGTGAAATTGTCAGCCTCACCCCTGATGGCAGCACTAACCACACGTGGATCGCCTCAGTCCAATTGAGCATCGTTACTGATGATGTAGAATACGATTTATGGGAGTTTATGAGCACAGTACGTGAATTCTGGGAGGCCCTATTATTGGCTGAGTCGATCCCATTTGAAAAATTGCCACACCGTGAACATCTGCCATTCACTACTTAGTGAGCAGCTGTTGTTGTCTTTGAGGGGCTGGAACTGCTTTTACGACGCAAAAAAACACTAGCAGATGAACAGTTTCCACGCTAATGATCGGCTATTGCTGATATCGTTTTTTGGTGTTATTGAAACTTGATTTTGAGTGAAAAAAGTACGTGTCAAGATGGTCGCTCACAGCATCTTTCCAGGAAAATTCCCACTAAGATATTAGATCGACTTAAATTATTCTAACTAATTGTATTTACTTGAAAAGTATTGGTAGGCAGCAATGGATTCAACTAAGGAACCTTCGATCAGTCCCTGATGTGAGATTGTCTGAGCCAATAGCCATCAACAAAGAAATTCATACCATGAGCCATCAACTCACCTTCCCGTTGAGGATTCTTAAGGCTGACTAGTATTGAAATGAAGGCACTCAATGCTCATCTATTGAAGTGCCTTCGTGTTTTATCCGTTAGCTACTACAGCATCAGGTAAATCATGAGCAGTTGGCAAACAAGTTGCGCTGCAGATAAGACAAAAATTGCATCCATATCATGGCCTCAGCTATGGCAGCGTCACTCAGGTTACTGGCATAGCCTGAGTGATTAACTATCTAATCTACCATTAGATTAGTAGAACGCTACATGTTGTAGTGACCCTCTTGTTGCCAGTTCCAAGTGACTAATTTGGATTCAGAGGCACCTATCTGCTACTTGATCATAATTCCCCTAAAGACTAGAATCATTGCTCTACCATTAGATTAGTAGAACACCGTAATACAGCTGACTACTGTTTTACACACAGAACCGCCTTATGGCGGTTCTGTCGTTTCTGGGCGAAAATTTTTAAATAATTCGTCTTCGGTCAGAATTGAAAAACACAACATGTTGTTGTTATAACTATTCAATAGCACCGAATATAGTTATTTTAAAAACAATTTCAACTCTTGATTTTGACTCCGATCAGGTGTAACGCAGCCCCCTTACCTGGCTACAGCAGGGATAAATACTGGCTTTCACAGCATGTAATTATGAAGTTTTTCTTAACAAAATAAATTGTGATTTCTTTTCATTTTAATGAGGCTTATCTTGTCAGAAGATTGATCAGACGATGTCAGCTGAAACAGTAACTTATTTATAGCTATGTCTAGCTGAACTAAGAGAAACATTATGCAAGTGAATATGCACGAAGCGAAATCCCAGCTTTCAAAGCTTGGGGAGAAGGCATGGGAGGGTGAGACGGTAGTCATCGCTAAAGCCGGTAAGCCGTATCTGGACCTGGTGCCGCATCGTGAAAATATTACACCTCGCAAACCGGGGCGTTTTAAGGGGCAAATTATGATTGCTGATAACTTCGACAAGACACCTCTTGATGTTATCGCTGGATTTGAGGGCGAGTTGTGAAAAGATTGCTACTTGACCATTTAGCAATAAAAAACGGAGAGGTCGTTATGGAAACGCATATCAAACGATGGGGCAATAGTGCCGCAATTCGCATCCCTTCTAATATTCTTGCCGATGCCAACCTTGCGGTGGGTAGTCAAATCAACATCGTGGTCAAAGGCAATCGTATCGTCATTGAACCTGGGGCTAAGGCATCAAAACACCTCAAGCTGCCCTTTACCGAGCAAGCTTTACTCAAGGGGTTGGATGCACGTACCGCCCATGCTGATAACGTTGCAGCATTACTGGTTACGGAATGGGTCGAGTAGATTGTAGGTTCTTCGTGAGGGGATTTCAGACGTCGTACAGGGTACGTGATCTTACGGTTTTCTTGTTAGTTCTTGCGTTTTCATGAGTATCGCAAAAGGACAAAACAAATTATTAATCCTTATTTTGTCCTTATCTTGTTTTCTAATATTTAATAAGTAATTGAATAATAAAATTAAGATTTATACGTCCGTCCAATCCATCATAGGCGCTACAGAAAAGCGCCGAGCCCTTGTAACCCTTGTGTTGTCCGGTGTGTTGCTTGATTTTACTGTGTTTTCCGGTGTCTGGTTTTTGTTCATGTCTACGGGAGTCTGTGTCTTTTTTAAAAGCAGCCTAGCCTGCTGGGGGACATAGTATACAGTGGCAGCCGGTGTTTACGAAAATCGGATTTCGAAGTTCAAGGGGTCAGGTACCTTGAAGATTCACCCGGCGAAGTTCAAGGGGTCAGGTACCTTGAAGATTAACCCGGCTGATTTCAATCTGCGTCTAACCGCTCCACAATCATATAAGTGTGTAATTCTGGGTGTTGATCAAATTCTAAGTGTCTGATGATACAACCTGATTCCATGAATAACTTCAGGAATCCATTAACACCTAACGATGAGTAGTAGACTTCAGGGCCCATAAAGTCATCTGTTTGGTCACCGGCATCAGTCGTACCGCCAAACGAAAATATGAACACCCCGCCTGCATTCAAGCTATTGATGATTTTGCTGATAACCTGTTGCTGCTGTGCCAGTGGAATATGCCAAATGCTGTCCCAGGCGGTGATGAAATCGTAAGTTTCAGGCAGTTCGAATACGCAGATATCGGCATGATAAAACTGAATGTCTGGATGGCGCTGTTTTGCCAGGCGAATCATTTCGGTCGATACATCGATACCCGACGGTTGGAAGCCATGCTCCTGCAATAGGTCAATAAAGCGGCCCGTGCAACCACAGCCGATATCCAGTGCCTTACCTGCGTTTTTAGTGAAAGCTATGGCTTTCTCATGCGGCTTGATCCCATTGTTCCGGTTAAAGCCTTCGCTTTCCCAGAGGTGGGTGATTTGATTGTAAGCCTGTCCAATATCGGTTGGTTTCATAAATTCAGACTGTGAAAATGGCAAGCCAATCGGCTAATATTAAAATAGAGATGGAATCTACTATCAACTACTACATTCATGTCAGGGAAGATTAAAACATGTTATTGAATAAAATTGTATTTCTGACTGCGCTACTGCTGTCTTCTGAAGCGCTATCACAAGTCTATCGGTGTACCGGCGATAACGGCCAAAAAGTATTTTCAAACTTGCCCTGTGGTCCGGATGCTCATCAAATACCTGCGCTGGATCTCACGCCTACCAGTGGCGGCACGCTTGGTGTTCAACCAGGTCAAAGATCGTTAGGTCATAGCGCGGGTGGAAATGCAGGTCGGCCACTGGATAAACAGCTGATAACAACCCGCTATCAGGATCTCAGAAGTATTGTTAACCGGTTAGTGGGTAGCGATCAACCGGCACTTCGTGATCGTCTTAGAAGTGAGATACAACGAAATGAATCACGAGCCTTGCGTGCTAACCTGCTGCATCCGGATTGGAATGTGATTAACGGTCGCTATGATGAGAGGTTAGAGCAGATACAGCGCCAACATTTGGGTGATAACGTAAACTTGGCGCGAGCGTGGATCCGACTGGAAGCTGAGCGAGATGCCGCATTATTTTTGTTAGCCCCCGGCAGTTAAAGCCGAACCGGTATCCTCCTGGCGTAGTCACATCAAACTGAAGGCTATGGAAATGTTGCGAGTGCACTGGCTGTGTATCTATTAAATGGCACATAGACTTTGCATGATACCATAAACGGGATTAGATGATTCCAAACTTATTTAAGTAATAAGATCAGCAACTCCTGAAAATGCTATAAATTATAAATATCTTATATAAATCAATATATTGTTGATTGCAGAAAAAAGTTTTTAAGCGCTGTTTCCTGAGACTCTCTGTCAATTATCCGATTAGACAGACAAGTGTTTAAGGGGTATGTTTTGTTTCGATTCTTTCCAATAATCTTGTGAAATTTTCAGACAGAAATAATGAATAAAAATAAAACATCAAATGCTTCTAAATCCGACGTACGGTATCTGATTCGAATATATGATCGAACAGAAACTTTTCAAGCACCAGAAAACCGAAATCTGCTGGTCAGTATGGAACAGACACGGCTGGCTATGATTGGTGTTGGCTGCCGTGGTGGTGGCTGTGGAAAGTGTCGTATTCGTGTGCTTAAGGGTGGTTATAACAGCAAGCGCATGAGCCGTGCATGGATATCCGAGGAGGAAGAGGCCCAGGGCATGGTGTTGGCTTGCCGCATCTTTGCCCGCAGTGACATGCTGATAGTCCCTTACCCCCCTAAACTGACGCCAGGTTATCAGATGCTTTCGCACGACTGATAGGTGTGCTGATGTATTAAAATAACGTTAGGAGTACAACGATGAAAAAAGGTGTAATGCGCCCTGGACATATTCAGATACGTGTTCTGGATATTGATGAAGCTTTAAAACATTACCGCGACTTGCTTGGTTTGTTGGAAATGGACCGTGATGAACAAGGTCGTGTCTATTTGAAAGGTTGGACCGAGGTTGATAAATTCTCTGTTGTGCTCCGTGAAGCCGACTCTGCAGGAATGGATTTCGTTGCCTATAAATGCGTTGATGAGGCAACAGTGGATAAATTGCGTGAAGAGTTAATTGCATACGGTTGCCAAATTCAGGATATTCCAGCCGGTGAGTTGAAAGACTGTGGTCGTCGTGTCCGCTTCGATTCACCGAGTGGGCATCAGTTTGAGATCTTTGCCACCAAAAAACAGACTGGCAAATGGGGTCTGAATAACGTCAATCCGGAAGCCTGGCCACGAAATCTAACTGGAATGAAAGCCACCCGTTTTGATCACTGTTTACTTTATGGTCCCAACATCAATGACACAATTGACCTGCTACGAAGTCTGCTGGGTTTCGATCTGGCTGAACAGGTAGTCGATGATAAAGGTACTCGCCTGGCCGGTTTCCTTACAGTGGGTATGAAAGCGCATGATGTGGCGTTCATTGAGCATCCTGAACCAGGCAAGTTGCACCATGTGTCTTTTTATCTGGATACCTGGGAAGATGTTCTGCGTGCCGCTGACCTGATTTCCATGACTGATACGTCACTTGATATCGGGCCGACACGCCATGGTTTAACACATGGTAAAACTATCTACTTCTTCGATCCTTCAGGTAACCGCTCAGAGGTTTTTGCCGGTGGTGATTATCACTATCCGGACCATGAACCTGTTACCTGGTTGGCCGACCAGTTAGGTAAAGCAATTTTCTACCATGATCGTGTTTTGAATGATCGCTTCCTCACGGTATTGACCTGATCGGCAAGCGCGCCTCTGGCACATGCAAGAGGCGCGCTTTTATTCAGTTATTAGCGTAGATTCCGTTCATGTTTAGGAAACAGCCAAAAAGCAAACCAGCGTGTGAAACGTGGCATCAGAACATAGGACATTACCAGCATTACTATAGCCGTAACTATGCATGTGCGCAGAAGCAGTGGAAGCTGTTGCAACCAATCTCCGAACACAAAGAAAACTAACGTTACTGTTGGATAGAGAGCCAGCCAGCTAATAAAGGTCATTTTGTATTTGGCAGGCGGTTTTACCGGGTTTTGGCCGGGAAGTGTAAACCAGTTCACGATACCCGATAATAACTCCTTTTCACTCGGTGAGACTAACAAAGACTCGATTTTCTCCAGTAATTCAGAGCGTTCCGATGAACGTTCCCACTGCTGTAAATCTGTGTGAGATGCAAATTTGAATATGATTCGGTATTCCGGATCCTCGGCATTCGCCGGGCGAAACAGGTTAGCGCCTAAATAACCCGGGTATTTAGAGGCTCGCTCTGTCATTTGTGTGCTCAATTGTTCGAACTCACTCTCTTTTCCTTTGATGACTCGCCGTGAAATAACCACGGTAATAGGGTCATGGTTGATGGCCTGTTTTGACTCATTGTTCATGGTGTACTCACTGTCAGTATTTGAGAGAAGGGTTGTTGCGCCACGAAGCTTACGCAAGATTTTTATGTTATAACGGAACTGCCAGAGCTCTGCCGACATGCTCAACGCTTGCGACACCCTATAACCATAGTAAAATTTGTACCCGGTTTGTCCACTGCATCAGCGGGATGTGATGATTCCATATTTGAGGGGCTTATGAATTATCAGGATCTTTATTACTTCATTAAAGTGGTTCAGAAGGGGAGCCTTATCTCTGCTTCTAAATACCTGGATATACCCACATCCACATTAAGCCGACGTTTGCAATCCTTTGAACAAGAGCTGGGCTATAAACTGATTCATCGTAGCGCAAAGAAATTTGGCCTGACTGAATCAGGACAACGTTTTTATAGCACCCTGTCTGGCGTAGTCAGTGAGTTGGAAACCTTGCTTGAAGATGTGAATAGTGAGCTTTCCTCGCTATCCGGTGATATTAAGATAACAGCGCCGGTTAGTTTTGGTCACCATTATGTCAAGGAGTGGGTGTTCGAATTTATGGAACAGAATCCAAAAATTTCAGTGGAAATGTTTCTAAGTAATGACAATGTTGATCTGGTAAAAAACAGCATTGATATCGCCTTTCGCATAGGTGAAATGACCTTAAACGATTGGGTTGCACGTCCCTTATTTGATAATGATCTGGTTATTTGTGCCAGCCCGACTCTGATTCAGAATAAAGGCACACCCAAGGAACCTGAAGATCTGGCACACTTGCCACTGGTAGTAATGAAACGTTCAGCCTTCTGGCGATTCTATGACCAGGATGATCAAGCTATCACCTTTACGCCCAAAGCCCACCTACGCACCGATGAAATAATGTTTGCCAAGGAAGCCGTGAAGAGAGGTATTGGTGCGGCTTGCCTGCCACGCTATGTGGTGCAGAATGCAGTCGATGCGGGTGATATCCAGATCCTCCTTGATCATTGGAAAATAAAAGGAAAAACTGTACATATTATGTATCCGCACCGTGAGAGTGTGCCTTTGAAAATACGTACTTTTATTGATTTTGTTATAAATAAGGTGCGTACTGCCAATTTGTAAATACCTGTTAAATGACTAAAACCATACAGGTTTTATAACCCCGATATGCCCTTTACTATGCTCCCATTGATGGGAACTTCATATCTCGTTTTTGACCCTTTCATCACTTGGTTGCCTCGCTATACTTGAGCAAATGCCTGAAAACATTGTTTAGGTAAACAGATAGGTGAGGAATGAAAGAATTTAAACATTTTATCAATGGTCAATATTCTGCTTCTATCGATGGTAAAACCTTTGAGAACCGTTGTCCGGTAGATAATAGCCTGATCGGCAGAGTTCATGAAGCCGGAAAAACCGAGGTCGATGCGGCGGTACGTGCCGCCAAGGCCGCTCTGAAAGGGCCCTGGGGTCAGTTGACTCAGACTCAGCGTACCGAGTTGCTGAACAAGGTAGCCGATCGTATCAATGAACGTTTTGAAGAGTTTCTACAAGCCGAGTGCCTGGATACGGGCAAACCGCGCTCCATCGCCTGCCATATCGATATTCCCCGGGGTGCGGCTAACTTCAAGGCCTTCTCGGAAACCCTCGCCAATCATCCTACCGAAGCTTTCCGTATGGATACCCCGGATGGCAAAGGCGCACTCAATGTTGGCCATCGAACCCCCAAAGGCGTGATTGCCGTTATCTCTCCCTGGAATCTGCCACTGC
>AZIK01011003.1_pt1 | contig 11347 bp, 9 predicted proteins | sample 359131 | NCBI WGS metagenome assembly AZIK01 (sample SAMN02429715, study PRJNA222663) | marine sediment metagenome | biome: Sediment sample; isolation source: enrichment culture of sample MGS-ANC(AMM) from oil contaminated site at the... | place: Italy: Ancona | collected 2012-02-14 | depth 6 m m | reverse complement strand
CTCGAGATCCAGGCCAACCGGGGCGTCCGCTCGAGTCACACAGGCCGAAAGGCCATGGCTGTGGCTGAGTGACAACCGCCACCCCTCCGGGTTCCGGGACGCATTCGGGCGACCGTCCACCGGGCGGCATAATTCCGGAGGACATTTGGCAGACTTGCCAATGGCCTGGCGGATCAGCCAGCGGCTGGTGAGGTATTCCCGGGCCCGAGGACCGGAAAATTTGCTGGACGTTTCCTGCTCGTACCGGGTAAGCCAGTCTGGTTGTTCAGGTTGCCCGCCATTGGTCTGGTGGCACAGCCAGATGGCCGGACGGACATCAGGGCTGGAGTCGTTGGATGAGCCAGCCATCGCCGTCCCTCACATATTCGAAGCGATCGTGAAGCCGGCTGGGCCGGCCCTGCCAGAACTCTATGCGCTCGGGGACTACTCGATACCCGCCCCAGAAGCTGGGCAGAGGTACCTCACCATCGCTGAACTTACGTTTGATTTCGGCAACTTTCTGCTCAAGGAGACCCCGGGAGGTGATCGCTTTGCTCTGTTCGGAAACCCATGCGCCGATCTGACTGCCCCGGGGGCGAGAGGCAAAGTAACGTAATGATTCGGCCTTGCTCACCTTTTCCACCGGGCCCTGGATTCTGACCTGGCGATTCAGGCCGATCCATGGAAACAGCAGCGCCGCTTGTGGATTCTCCTCCAGTTCCCTCGCTTTCCGACTGCCGTAATTGGTGTAGAAAACGAAGCCATGCTCGTCGAAGTACTTCAAGAGAACGGTTCGGAGATCCGGCATGCCGTCTGTGCCCGAGGTCGCCAAGGACATAGCGTTGGGCTCCAGGATGCTGGCTTCGATGGCCTGTTTGAACCAGGTTTGGAATTGCCGGGTGGGATCATTATCCAGGGTATCGCGATCGAGACCTTCACTCTCGAAATCGCGACGCATATCGCCAATATCCATAAATGTGCCCCTCACACCTTTGGTAACAACAGCCAACCAATACGATTGCCGAGCATATCGGGTTCAGGAGCGTCTGTCAGTCGTTCCTCGGTTCTGAACTTTTACAAAATTTGAACATTCCACTGAAACTTGATGGATAGGCGGTCCGTATAGGTTGGACAGCAATCGGGCTCAGTAAGTGGAAGGATTGCTGGGCTGTTCGATCCATAAACCTTCATCAACGAACCGAGTAAGATGATGTCCGGATACAATCTCCCCCTTGTGGTTGCCTCCTTTTTCGTTGCTGTTTTTGCCGCTTATGCAGCGCTTCATTTCGGTGCCAGGCTGGTTGATGCTGCCGGCAAAGAACGACAGCGCTGGTTGCTTTCCGGCGCTCTGTTAATGGGCACTGGCGTCTGGACCATGCACTTTGTGGGAATGCGGGCCATGCCAATGGAGGCAGACATGTCCTTCGATGTGACAATGACTGCGCTGTCCTGGCTTGCGGCGGTTGCTGCTTCTGGCCTGGCTCTGAACATTATTGGCCGGGATCGTCTGGGCGCCGGACTATTCATCGGGGCAAGTCTGGCGATGGCCAGCGGTATTGTGGTTATGCACTACCTTGGAATGTACGCGATGCGTATGTCCGAACCTCCGATGTTCAACAGCGTATTTTTCGCTCTGTCGGTTGCGATTGCAGTCACAGCCTCTGGTGCGGCGCTCGCGATTTGCCGGACACTGCAGGGAGTTGAGGGCGCGCGAGCCTTAGCCATCCAGCTTGGCGCCGCTCTGGTGATGGCCGTTGCGATCTGCGGTATGCATTACACCGGAATGATGGCGATGATGTTTCCGGAAGGCGCGGTTCCCTCTCCTGAAAACGGTTTGCACGGGGAGTGGATAGGCATACCACTGGCTGTATTCTGCATCGCCATCCTGGGTGTTGCCCTTACCGTCACCAGCATGGATTTGAAGCACCGGCGTCTGGTGGCAATTTCCAGGGCGGAGGAAGACCAGCGGGTCGCTGCCCTGGCCTTTTCCGATATGGTCACGGGCTTGCCAAACCGGTCTGCGCTGGAGCAGCGACTGCTTGAGATTCTGGCAAGGAATGACGCCTCCAACAACGCTTTCGCACTGATTCATCTGGAGATCAGCAATTTCCGCGAGCTTTCCAACAACCTTGAGCAGCAGTCGCTGAATTCGATGGTGATCGAGATCAGTGCGTCGCTTCGGGACGATATGCCGGAGGATGTGTTTCTTGCTCGCTACTCCGCCAACGCGTTCATCGCCCTGGTTCCAGATCATGAAGCTACACATCATGCCTTTATGTACAAGCGTTTGCGCCAGATTCACGAGCGGATTGGCTCGGCGTCCCTGCCAGTTATCTGGCGAGTGGGGCAGTCTGTCTATCCGGAGACGGGCAACTCGACACGCAAGCTCATCCGCGCTGCCATGGCGCCAAGAAATCCAGCCGAGATCGGCGATTTTACCAATATGGAATCGGATTTTGATCTGATTATGCCCGGGCGTAGTAACGTGCACAGCTGACAAACGGGCACCAGCCCGACTATCCTTGTGGACATGCAGGTGGGCGAGATTGCCCAGGGAATCCGCCGTTCGTGAGGAGATGTTCGTGGCCGAGAGCCGAAAACGCAGTCATTTTGTCAGGAATCTGTCGATCGGTTTCCTGGCGCTTCTGGTTCTGTACACCCTGGCAGGCTTTCTGCTGCTTCCCTGGTGGCTGGAGAGGTCTCTGCCGGAGCAGCTGGACCAGCGCATGGGCTGGCAGGCGGAAGTTTCCGAGATAAAAGCCAACCCCTTCACTCTGGCTGTCGAAGTGCTGACCCTATCAGCGAGGGACGGTGATGGTGAACAGGTGGTCGGTTTTGACAGGCTTCTGCTGGACATGAACTTTTTCCAGTTGGTTCGCGGAATCGCCGGCTTTGAGTTGGTTGAGCTGGACGAGCCTTACGTTCGGGTCGACCTGATGGAGGATTATCGGGTTAATTTTGCCAGAGACTGGCAGACCGCCAACCCGGACTCCATCGGAGACGAACAGCAACCCGATCAGAGCGACAATAACGCCGGGCCACCGCGAGTCTACTTCGGGAAAATTGCGCTGAATGGCGGCGAACTGCTGTTCCGGGATTTCACCGGAAAAGAGATGGCAGAGTTCCGTATCACCCCGCTGGACCTGACTCTGGAAGACCTTGCCAGCTGGCGTCGCGACGGTCAGGACAGCCATTATTCCCTGCTGGCGGCATCCGGTAGCCAGACTATCGATTGGGAGGGTGACCTGAGCGTTGCACCTTTGTATTCCAACGGAACCCTCAAGATCTCATCGGTGGACCACGAAACCCTGAGCCACTTCCTCGCGCCGTTTTTGCCCTACGAGCTACGCGGTGGCAGCGTTACCCTGAGTTCAGACTATGAAATTCAGGCCGGTGAGGTTTTCTACCTGGAAACTACCAATGGGCAGGTGGCGCTTGAGGACCTCGTAATAGCCCTTGACGAAGAGAGTGAGCAGGCCGCGCTGCGCAATGGCCTTCTGTCGGTGGAGGCGGTCAGTTTCGATCTGAACCGGCGGGAAGTTGGCGTCGGCCAGGTTTCACTGGACAACCTGGACGTCACCGTGGCGCGCAACGCAAGCGGCCAAATCGACTGGCTTGCCTCCCTGCCCTCCAGTGAGGCGGATACCGAAGACGACGCGGGAACGTCCTCGGGAGGTAACCCGTTCCGGTGGTCGGTGGCTGGTGTCAGTCTCTCCGGTGGCAGGGTTATCTGGCAAGACCGACAGCCCGGGACAGCGGCTGAAATTGAACTGGAGCAGCTGTCTGTTGCAACGGGGCCGATCAGTGACCAACTTGAGGAACCGGTGACCTATAAGATACAGGGAGCGTTGGCCAGCGGCGGGCAATTGTCTCTGACCGGTCAGGTAACGCCGGCACCGTTCACGCTGGAGGCTGCGATTTCAGGGACCGGTGTGGCCCTGGCCGCATTTGAACCATACGTTCAGGAAGCGGCTAACCTTGCGATTTCCGACGGTATTATGGGCATCGATGGCAACCTTGATCTGGACGGTCAACAGGAGCCACTCACCGGCACTTTCAGCGGTACGGCGGAAGTGGCCGGCCTTGACCTGCAACTGCCTGACAGCTCCGATCCGCTGTTGTCATGGCAATCCCTGCGGCTTGCGCCAGTTGAGTACAACGTTCATCCCGCCCGCCTGGAGATTGGGACCGTGACCCTGTCCCAGCCGATGATCAATATTGTTCGTGGCGGAGACAGTGTCCATAACGTGGAACGGATCGCCAGATCCCCGGGCTCCAGTACCCAGGAGGAGCCGGTTTCCGATTCATCGGAGGCAGGTGCGTCAGAACCGGAGTTCATATTCAGGATCGGCCAGCTGATGCTTGACGGTGGCGCGCTGTCCTACACCGATCGCACTCTTGACCCGGCCTTCACGACCTCATTGGATGAGCTGAATGGCAGTATCACCGGGCTCAGCAACATTTCGCCACAACAGGGCAAGGTGTCGATCCGGGGGCGGGTTGGCGGCGTGGCCGATCTGGACTTTGACGGCACCATCGGCACGTTGGGTACCGAAGATGTCAGCGATCTGAAGTTGATGATGCAGGATCTGTCGTTGCCGGCGCTCTCGCCTTATTTCGGTCGGTACCTGGGGTACGACGTGGACAGCGGTAAACTCAACCTGAATCTGGACTACGAAATTGCCGGTACCCGAATCGATGCCTCCAATCTCGTGGTTATGGACCGTCTTGAACTGGGTTCCGCGGTGCAGAGTGACCAGGCCGTCAATGCGCCCGTCAAGCTGGGCCTGGCTCTTTTGCAGGACAGAAAAGGCATGATTGAGGTAGATCTGCCAATCAGCGGTGATCTTTCCGATCCGGACTTCAGTGTCGGGAAAGTGGTTATGCGGGCGTTCGTGAACCTGCTGGCGAAAGCCGCTGCGTCGCCCTTCAGCATGTTGGGCTCAATTGCCGAACTGGCCGGTCTGAGTGCCGAGGAGCTGGGGAAGGTGAGTTTTGTGCCGGGCAGTATACAATTGGCCGAAGGCGAGGCAGAGAAGCTGGCGGCGCTGGCAGACGCGCTGCTGGACCGGCCCGAGCTGTTGCTGAATATTCGGGGTAACATAGCCCCCCAGGCTGATGGCCTTGCCCTTTTGCGTGATGAGCTGACAGCAGGCGGTGCAAAGGAGCTGTCTGAAGAGGCATGGCTGGCGGCCCGGGAGGCCTACCTTGCGGGTGAGCGCTCGCTGGCGCCGGAGGCGTTGAGTAATCTGGCATCATCTCGCGGAGTAACCCTGAGAAACGTTCTGCAGAGAACTCACGGAGTCCCGGCTGACCAGTTGTTCCTGCTTGACCCTGCTCGCAATGCGGATGTCGGTACCGGGGGTGACGTTATCGTTGCATTTAACCTGGACGTCCGTTGAGTTCAGGGTGCATCGAAACGGGTCAGAAAACCGGCAGGTAACTTGAGCCCCCATTTTTCGACGAGATGCCGGTACTGCCCGTTTTCTACCAGTGGTGCCAGGAGTTGCAGCATTTTGCTGGCGCTCACAGAATTCTCCTTGCGGGCGACGATGCTGAGCTGGTACCGCTGATCGGGCTCGTCGGAAATCAGTAGCCTGTCCCAGTCCTCCGGATGCCTGGCGAGATGTCTCTGCAGATAGGAATAACTGACGATGGCGACTTCGGCAACCGACGGCCGGTCTGCCTTGATCAGCCGGATGTTGCGGCTGTGGCTGTCGGAAAACTCGATATTGAAGTTCTCCTCCAGCACGGAGTTGTTGGTTTCGTAACCTGTGAAACCATAATGGTAGCCGGATATCGCCACGATGGAACGGTGTTCCAGATCGTCAAAGAATGAGACGTCACGGTTCGGCTTGCGGAGAGCAACATACAGCTCTTGGTCTTCCAGAATGGGGCGGCTGACATTCACTTCCTTGTCTGACCAGCCCCATCGTGGGCTCTCGAAGAAGATGACGTCGTAGAGGTCCGCATCGAAGTCCAGGTAGCGGCGCTTGGGTGAGGTATGGAAAACCCGGAAAGTGATGTGTGGGTGGGTTTGCTCAAGCTCATGCAGAAGATCCCCCAGCAGGCCTTCAGCTTCGCCGTTGGGACCAATGCTGGCAATTGGGGGAAAGTGATAGACACCTACGGTAATTTCGGTTTCGGTTTCGGTTTCAATTGCCGAAACAACGCTTGGTAGCAGTATGGTAAAAGCTAAAAAACAGGCAATCAGGTTCCGAAAAGGCGACTGGGCGGGCACGGCTTTCCCCGGTTGTGTAATATTTGAATACGTATTCAGGATAGCACGGGTATCTTCTGCAGTAGACACAAAACCATGAATTCATGCGAAAAAGGTCTGTGAATGAACAGTGAAATTGCCAGCCATTTTTTTGCCTACGTATCGCGCCTACGCTGGATCAAGCGCTGGGGCTTGATGCGAAATGCCATAGACGAAAACGTGGCCACCCATTCCTGGGAGGTATCCACCCTCGCCCATGCGCTTGCCATTATCCGCAACCGGCATTTTGGTGGGCGGGTGAATGCGGACAGAATAGCTGCGGCGGCACTTTATCACGATGCGACGGAGGTAATTACCGGCGATATGCCCACACCGGTGAAATACCATTCCCGGGTTATGCGGGAAGCGTTCGGGGACATCGAACACAAGGCGGAAGCTGAATTGCTGGCGTTGCTGCCGGAGGATCTGCGCGACGACTTTTCGCCCTATGTTCGGGAGTCGCAGTTGCCGGCTGAGGATAAGGAACTGATCAAGGCAGCAGACCGGCTGTCGGCATGGCTCAAGTGCCAGGCGGAGATCCGGGCTGGCAACAAGGAGTTTGAGCCGGCGGCTCGACAGATCCGTCAGCGGCTGGAGGAGGACGGATTGCCAGAGGTTGCCTACTTCCTGAAGGTGTTTGCCCCCAGCTACGAGCAACCCCTGGACAACCTCCTGGGTTAAAGTGGGCTAAGGGCTCAGCTGTTGCCGGCAGAGCCAATCAGTCCGCCACGCAGGCCATCGCGCTGTAAATGCTGGCGAACCGTATCTTCAGGGTTACCCGCCAGCTCACGGAACATTCCCATGGAACCCAGCAGCGCTGAGGATTCATAGGGAACAAACACTCGCTCTCCGTCTTTCGCCATGTTGGGCAGAACCTTGATGTAGCTCTGGCCCAGCAGGTAGCCGATAACGGTTTGTTTGTTTTCCTCGGTATCGCCCATGGCGCTGAGTACCAGGCGGATGGACTCCTGCTCACCCTGGGCCCGGAGAATGGCCGACTCCTTGTCGCCCTGAGCATTCAGGATGGCAGATTCGCGTTGCCCCTGGGCCATGGCGATGGCTGCTGATTTCTCCCCTTCAGCCTCGGTGACCGTGGCCCGGCGCTTACGCTCGGCAGCCATCTGTAGCCGCATCGCCTCTTCCACCTCTTCCGGCATGCTGATGTCCTGGACCTCAACGCGGGTCAGCTTCACGCCCCATTTGGAGGCGGCCTCTTCCATTTCGGCCTGGATGGCGTTGTTCACTTCGCTGCGGGATTCGAACAGCCTGTCCAGTTCCATCTTGCCCACCACTGACCGCAGCGTGGTCTTGGCGAGAACTTCCACCGCCTGGCTCATGTTGGCCACTTCATACACGGCCCGACGCGGATCGATGATCTGGTAGTAAAGGGCGCCGTTGATCTTTACGGTCACGTTGTCTGTAGTGACGACCGGCTGCCCGGGGAAGTCCATAACCGTTTCCCGGCGGTCGATCCGGGTTTCATCGCTGGTAACCGGATGGTATTCCTCACCCATGCGTACATAGCGAATCATGCTGATGGGCCGCGGCCGCTCGATAAAGGGAATGATGATATTAACGCCGCTTTCGAGGATCCGGTTAAACGATCCCAGGCGCTCGATAACCATCACCTCTGACTGGCGTACGATCACCAGACCCTTGGCAATGATAAAAATGCCGATCGCGACAACGATCAGGCTGATAATCAACCCGGGTGAAATATACGACTCCATGCTACTGCTCCTTGTGTGTGATCGTCTCAACTACGGCGGTGGTGCCGTCAAACTGTCTGAAAATGACATCGGTTCCTTCAGGCAGGTCGGTTGCTCCGGTACCAGTGACCCGCAGGCGGTAGAAGTCGCCATTGACCTTGATGCCGGTAGCTCCGTCGAACTCCCGTTTGAGGGTCTGGTATCGCCGGCCCTGCTCCACACCTGTTCCTGTGGTGCCGTAGGCCACGCCCCGGGGTGAAAAGCGGGGTCTGATCCAGCGAATGGCAACGGGCACCAGAATGCCGGAAAACACGCCCATGCCTGCGAGTTGCCACTCGAAAGGCACCTCCAGCATAGCCAGCAATGAGGTCAGTGCCGCGGCAATGCCCAGGGCCAGGAGTAGCAGGACGCCAGAAGCCAGTTCAGCCAGGCTCAGCACCAGAGCCAGAATCAGCCAGAAATGCGTAAGACTCCATTCCATAAAGAGAATCCACAGGTTCGGGGGAAGATGGCAAGCCGATGTCCTGCACCAGCCATTGGTGATGGATTGTACCGAAAACCGGAGTTTGCACCAGAGGGTGGCCGAAGCGCCTTCCTGCCCGGTTTGCCAAAGCCATATCCCGCCGGTGCGCAATTGATAGAGTATCTGCTTTAATTGCCAGAGCACACAACAGGAGATCTGTAACCATGAAGAACCTGGACAACAAAGTTGCCGTTGTTACCGGCGCGGGCTCCGGTATCGGTCGCGCACTCGCCAGATCCCTGGCGGACCGTGGCTGCCGGCTGGCATTGTCTGATGTTAATGAGGCCGGTCTTGCGGAAACTGCCGAAGCACTGGGAGGTGCCGAGGTACGGACCTATCGGCTGGATGTGTCTGATCGCGATGCGATTTTCGCTCATGCGCAGGAGGTTGCAAAAGACTTTGGTCAGGTCAACCTGATCATTAACAATGCCGGCGTTGCCCTCTCTGCAACGGTACGCGAGATGACAGACGAGGACTTCAAATGGGTAATGGACATTGATTTCTGGGGCGTCGCCCACGGTACCCGGGCGTTCCTGCCCCACCTGATTGCCTCCGGCGATGGCCACGTGGTGAACGTCTCCAGCGTATTTGGCCTGATTGGGGTGCCCAAGCAGAGCGCCTACAATGCCGCCAAGTTTGCAGTTCGCGGATTCACGGAAGCCTTGCGTCAGGAAATGAAGCTGGAAAACCAGCCGGTGGCGGTAAGCTGCGTGCATCCTGGTGGTATCCGGACCAATATCGCCAATGCGGCACGTATGGGCAAATCCGAAAATGCCGCTGCTCAGCGCAAAGGCTTCGACAAGCTGGCCATGACCACGCCGGAGAAGGCGGCGGAAACCATTGTCAAAGGCATCCTGAAGAATGAGTCTCGCATCCTCGTAGGCCCGGATGCCTGGGGTATCGATGCGATAAACCGCCTGCTGGGCTCCGCTTACCAACCGCTGGTAGAGCGCTTCTCCCGGAAAAACCTGTATACCTGATGTGTGAGTGTGCGTATTTCGGGCTGCGGTGAATGGCCAGGCTCGCTGTACGTTTTACAAACAGTTATTCGGGGCTATACTCGAAGGCTGATCCAAGGAAGAGTCAGCATGGACACGCCCAACCCCTCCGACCTGAGGGCCACTCTGGAACAGAGCCGCTCGGGTCTGCGCGATAGCCATCGCCGCTCTCTGATGCGGCATCTTTTTCTGATCACCGGCTCTGCTCTGGTGATTTTTGCATGTCTTCAGATTGTCAACGAGCACCTTTGGATAGGTGTCGGGGAACTTGGAGTCAGCACCGTGCTGTTTTTCGGAGTCTGGCGGCTGAAAACCACAACCACCTTGCAGCAGTGGATCTACGCCTATCTGGTGGCCTTGTTTGCCTTCTTCCTGCTCATCATGCTGCTTCCGGAAGCCTCTGTGTCTGCTTTTGTCTGGGTTTTGATGATGCCGGTTCTGGCCTACCTGCTACTCGGCAAACGCGAGGGTATGATTATCAGCGTTCCTTTTATGCTGGCAGGCGGGGTTATTTATTACATACACCTTGGGCAGGTCGGCTCAGCCCATGCCCTGATTGATCTGCTCAATATGGTCTTGTGCGGAGTGTTGATGCTGGTCTTCATTCATTTCTATGAGGTGCGCCGTGAACAGGCAGAGCAGCGCCTGGTGAACATGGCGCAGACGGACGCACTGACCGGTCTCGCCAACCGGAGTAATTTCCAGAGTACTTTGGGTCGGACCATTGCCGAGTGTGAGCGCAGTGGCACCGGATTCGCTCTGGTCATCATGGACATTGACCATTTCAAGATCGTTAATGACACGCTCGGTCATGACGCCGGTGATTGCGTCCTGAAGAATCTCGGCCATTGTCTGACGGAGCGACTGCGCAGCACGGACTTTGTTGCGCGCCTGGGCGGAGAAGAATTTGGCCTGATTCTGCGAGATGTGAAGCCGGCGGATGCGTTCGAGTTGATGGACGAACTGCGCCAGCGCATTGCCGAGCGCAAGCTAGCCTATGGAGAGGCCGACATCCGGGTGACCGCCTCGTTTGGTATCGCCCAGTGGCCTGACCATGGGCGTGACGCGGAAAGCCTTTTCCGGGTCGCTGATCGCTGTTTGTACAGCGGCAAGCGCGCCGGTCGGAACCGGGTTGCCGGCGCCGGTCAAAATTCCCGTCAGCTGGAGATTCTGGCTGGCGAAGCAGGCTAATTCCGGTATTCTTGGGGCAGCCATCCTCCTGCAAGAATGAAGTAGCCCATGTGTGAATTGCTGGCCATGAGCGCCAATACGCCGACCGACCTTTGTTTCAGCTTTACTGGTCTGACTCGCCGAGGCGGAGAAACCGGTCCCCACAAGGACGGCTGGGGTGTCGCGTTTTACGAAGGCAAGGGCATCCGGACCTTTCACGACGCCGATGCCAGCGCCAACTCGCGAATTGCCGAGGTGGTTCAGTCCCACCCGATCAAGAGCGAGGTGGCCGTCTGTCATATCCGTCAGGCCAATGTCGGCGACATCTGCCTGGCCAATACCCACCCATTCGTGCGTGAACTCTGGGGCCGTTACTGGGTGTTTGCCCATAACGGCCAGCTCTCGGGTTTCCGGCCTGCACCAGGCTTCTACGAACCGGTCGGCACTACCGACAGTGAAGCCCTGTTCTGCGACATCCTCAATCACTTGCGCAGTCACTGCGACCGCAACATCAGCACCGATGAAATCGCCGATCGCCTGGTGAGGCTCTCCAGTGCCTACGCCAGCAAGGGCGTCTTCAATCTGCTATTGAGCAACGGCGACTGGCTGTTCACCTACTGCACCACCAAAATGGCCAGCATCACCCGCCGGGCGCCGTTCGGCCCCGCTCGTCTGAAAGACGCGGATGTCACGGTGGACTTTGAATCGG
>AZIK01001310.1_pt1 | contig 11384 bp, 9 predicted proteins | sample 359131 | NCBI WGS metagenome assembly AZIK01 (sample SAMN02429715, study PRJNA222663) | marine sediment metagenome | biome: Sediment sample; isolation source: enrichment culture of sample MGS-ANC(AMM) from oil contaminated site at the... | place: Italy: Ancona | collected 2012-02-14 | depth 6 m m | reverse complement strand
CTTGAAAGCTTCCGCAGCTTCTGGGGACTTGAGTCGCTCGGAAAACACCGATCCTTCCTCAAGCATGGTCTCCCGAAGTGCTTCCATGGTCGGCCGATTCAGCAGCGTTTTGGTGGCACGAATGGCCGCCGGGGCCCTTGCCGTCACCCGCTGGCATGCTTTGAACGCAGTCGCTTCGGTCTGCTCAGGTTGGCAGACGCGATTGATCAGGCCAAGACGGAAGGCTTCGTCCGCGGAAAAGGCTCCACCGAGCATCAGCAGCTCAGCCGTGCGAACCCGGCCAATCCAGGAGGGCAAAAGCAGGCTGGATCCTCCCTCCGGACACAACCCGAGGTTGGCAAAGGGCATCTGGAAAGTGGTGTTATTGCCGGCGAATACCAGGTCGCAATGCAGCAGCATGGTGGTGCCGATGCCAACGGCTGCGCCATTCACTGAAGCCACCACGGGTTTTGTTGCGCTGGCAAGCAATAAAAGGAAACGACCAACGGGCGTATGTTCGAAATCACCAGGCAGTCCGGCCGCAAACTCGCCCAGGTCGTTACCCGCGGTAAAGCATTCGTGTGTTCCTGCGAACAGCACGCAGCGGATCCCGGCGTCGTCCCGCGCCTTTACGAGGGCGTCACCAAGGGCAGTGTACATAGCGTGGGTGAGGGCATTCTTGCGCTCTGGTCGGTTCAGGCGAACGATGAGAATCCGGTCTTTGGTTTCAGTGAGGACGAGGTCAGTCACGATGTCTCCTGCGGTTTTATTTTAGTTTGATTAGCATGGTACCTTTTTCTGCTTGTGCTTTTCACGGGTTTTAACGGAGGCTTCGCCATCCGTCGAATCACTCGCCAAACCGATTTTCTGGTAAACTCTGGCCTCCGTATTTTTGATGACCCGATCTAACGATACCAAGCTGATGAGGCGCCTATGACCACCGTAATCCGCCAGGATGACCTGATTGAAAGCGTAGCGGACGCGCTGCAGTTCATTTCTTACTACCACCCGAAGGATTTTATCCAGGGGGTCTATGAGGCCTACCAGAAGGAAGAATCCCAGGCGGCCAAGGATGCCATGGCCCAGATCCTGATCAATTCGCGCATGTGCGCCCAGGGCCATCGCCCGATCTGTCAGGACACCGGCATTGTTACGGTATTCGTGAACGTAGGCATGAATGTCCAGTGGGACTGCGATATGCCACTGGATGATGTGATCAATGAAGGCGTTCGCCGTGCCTATACCCATCCGGATAACGTGCTGCGCGCATCAGTGCTGGCCGATCCGGACGGCAAGCGCCAGAACACCAAGGACAACACTCCGGCCATCATTCATTACAAGATCGTTCCGGGTGACACGGTTGAGGTGCATGTTGCTGCCAAGGGCGGCGGCTCGGAAGCCAAGTCCAAGTTTGCGATGCTGAACCCATCTGACTCGGTCGTGGACTGGGTGCTGAAGATGGTTCCGCAGATGGGGGCCGGCTGGTGTCCGCCGGGCATGCTGGGCATTGGCATCGGTGGTACTGCTGAAAAAGCAATGGAACTCGCCAAGGAATCCCTGCTGGATCCGATCGACATTCACGACCTGAAAGAGCGCGGCGCTTCCAGCCGGGCAGAAGAACTTCGCCTGGAACTGTTCGAAAAGGTCAATGAGCTGGGCATTGGCGCTCAGGGTCTCGGCGGCCTGACAACGGTTCTGGATGTGAAGGTGAAGGACTACCCGACCCACGCGGCCAACAAGCCGGTGGCGATTATCCCGAACTGTGCCGCAACCCGTCACGCTCACTTCACCCTGGACGGTACCGGCCCCTCCCTGCAGACGCCGCCGAGCCTGGATGACTGGCCGGAGATCACCTGGGAAGTGGGTGACAACGTGCGTCGGGTCAATCTGGATACTGTAACTCCGGAAGACGTGAAGGACTGGCAGCCGGGTGAAACGGTTCTGCTGAGCGGAAAAATGCTGACTGGCCGCGATGCTGCCCACAAGAAGATGGTGGACATGATCGAGAAAGGTGAGGAACTGCCGGTAGATCTGAAGGGCAGGTTCATTTATTACGTGGGTCCGGTTGATCCGGTACGTGAAGAAGTGGTCGGTCCTGCAGGCCCCACCACAGCGACCCGTATGGATAAGTTCACCCACACCATGCTCGAGAAAACCGGCCTTACCGGCATGATTGGTAAAGCAGAGCGTGGACAGGTAGCCATCGACGCCATCAAGGAATTCGGTGCGGTGTATCTGATGGCGGTAGGTGGATCAGCCTACCTGGTGTCCAAAGCCATCAAGCATGCGGAAGTGGTTGCGTTCCCGGAAATGGGAATGGAAGCCATCTACGAGTTTGAAGTGGAAGACATGCCGGTGACAGTGGCCGTCGATTCCCGTGGCTCCTCCGTGCACCAGACCGGACCGGCCGAATGGCACGAAAAGATTATCGCTGCCAAGGCAGTTTGAAATCCTGAAGTTCGGATCAGATAAAAAAGGGGTCAGATGAAATGCTCATCTGACCCCTTTTTTTGCCCTCGTATTCACGCTCCGTCAGCTGGAACAGCTGATATTAAGGTGCTTGCCCCAATCCGGCGGTAATGCAGCATAGGCTTCGTGTTCCGGCTGCTCGTCGTAGGGCCGCTCCAGAACCTTGAGGAGCGCTTTCATGGGCTCATAGTCCCCGTTCTGAGCTTCCTGGATGACCTGCTGGGCCAGGTAGTTTCGCAGCACGTATTTTGGGTTTACCTTGCGCATTGCGTACTCCCGTTCGTCGTGGGCGCGGGTTTCATTCAGAAGCCGATCCTCATAACGCTCCAGCCACTGATCCGCCACGCTGCGATCCGCAAACAGATCCCGAACCGGGCCTTGGCCCCTGCTATGGAGGTTGGACAACGCCCGGAAGAAGGCAGTGAAGTCTATGTGGTGCTCGTGCAGCATGCTGAAGGTGTCCATGATCAGGTTCAGATCGGCTGCGTCTTCGGTGGCGAGGCCCAGTTTATCGCGCATGTTCTGCAGAAATCGCTCATTGTAGGTCACCTCATAGCGGCGCAGGGCCCGGCGTACGTCGTCCTCCTCCATCACGGGCAACAGTGCGGTAGCGAGAAACCGGCAGTTCTCAAAGCCCATTTGAGGCTGGCGGTTGTAAGCGTACCGTCCGCTCTGGTCGGTGTGGTTGCAGATGTAACCGGCATCGAAATCATCAAGGAACGCGAAGGGGCCATAATCGAAGGTGTCGCCGATAATCGACATGTTGTCGCTGTTCATCACGCCATGGCAGAACCCCACGGCCTGCCAGTCTGCGATCATCCGGGCGGTGCGTTCCACCACTTCCTTGAACCAGCGGGTATAACGCTCGCCGTCTGGCAGGCCGATCAGATGGGAAAAGTGCAGCGAAATGACATGTTCGATCAGCGTTCTGACCGTTTCCGGGCCTTCGTGATGAGCCGCGAATTCAAAGTGACCGAAGCGGATATGGCTCTGTGCCACCCGCATGAGTGCGGCCGCGGTCTCGATGGATTCCCTGCGTACCGGGTCTTTGGCGCTGACCATGAACAGTGCCCGGGTGGTGGGAATTCCGAGACCATGCATGGCTTCACTGCAGAGATATTCACGAATGGTGGAGCGAAGCACCGCCCGGCCATCGCCGAAACGGGAATAGGGGGTCATGCCCGAGCCCTTGAGGTGCCAGTCCCAGCGGCGGCCATCCGGCCCGACGGTTTCCCATAGCAGCAGGCCCCGGCCGTCGCCCAGTTCCGGGTTGTAGACGCCGAACTGATGACCGGTGTATTTCATGGCGACCGGGTCCATGCCCTCGAGTAGCTCGGATCCTGCGCCTACGCCGATCCAGTTGGACTCATCACCGGCGCGAAAACCAATCTGTTCGGCCAGCTTGTGGTTAAAACACACCATTTTTGCATCTTTGAGAGGCGAGGGCTGAACCCGGGTGAAAAAGCTGTCTGGGAGCTCCAGGTAACGATGCTCTACTCGAAACTCGTTGCTGCTCATAAAACGCCTATACTCCCATTGGTATGAATTCTGCTGCTGTTTCTCTTCAACCATCTGTTAAAACTGGAAATCCAACGTGTCTGATCCCTTGCTAGAACAAACCGTCAGGGCCCTGATTCAACAGGAGGGGCTGCCCGATACTTACGCCGAAACCGTAGAAAAGACCATTGTGCCGCTGGCAGACCATATCTGTGCTCTCCATGATACGGAAAAGCGGCCGGTTGTGATCGGCATTCACGGGGCCCAGGGTACGGGTAAATCCACACTTACCCTGTTTTTGCGGGAAATCCTGGCTCGACACCGTAACCGTTCTACGGCCAATTTTTCCCTTGATGATATCTACCTTACCAGAGCTGAACGCCAGGACCTTGCCGAGCGGATACATCCATTGTTCAGAACCCGCGGTGTACCTGGAACTCATGACGTAGGGCTCGGGCAACAGGTCTTGCGTCGTTTGCGAAGTGCCGGTCCAGGGGACGCAACGCCCATTCCGTGCTTCGACAAATCGAGGGATGATCGGGCTCCGGTGGAAGCCTGGCCCGTGTTCAGGGGCAGGGCCGAGATTATTCTTCTGGAGGGCTGGTGCCTGGGCGCGCAGCCGGAGCGAGAGGATGCGCTCGATGAGCCGTTGAATCGCCTGGAAGCAGATGAGGATCAGAATGGAGTCTGGCGTACCTTCGTCAATGAGCAACTGAAAGGCGCGTATCGCCAATTTTTTGGTGAGACTGATTGTCTCGTCATGCTGAAGGCCCCCTCAATGGAATGCGTTCTGGAGTGGCGACGCCTGCAGGAGAAGAAATTGGCCCAGAAAGTCTCTAGCGCACCAAAAAGTGGCGACTCCCATGGTGACGCACAGGAATTGTGCATTATGTCGGATGATGAAATTACGCGCTTCGTCATGCACTACGAGCGTGTTACCCGGGCCTGCCTTGCTGAAATGCCGGGCCGGGCTGATGTCCTGATCGAAGTGGCCGAGAACCATTCGCTCGGTCTTCCGAAGTTTCGCGAAGAATAACGGAGACCCGCATGACCAGGCCTCATTTAGTTATCTTTTCCGATCTCGATGGCACTCTGCTTGATCACGAGGATTACCGCTGGCAGGCGGCAGGCCCCGCTCTGGCAAAACTGAGGGCAGCGGGTATTCCGCTGGTGCTTAACTCCAGTAAAACCCTGCCGGAAATCAGGGCATTGCGAAAGGAGCTTGGAAATACCGACCCCTTCATAGTCGAAAACGGTGCAGCGGTAGTCATTCCAATGGGTGCCTTTGGCAATGTGACTGAAAAAGTGGTGAATTTTGGTGCAACCCGCAAGCGGGTTCTCGAGGTGCTTGGCGATCAACGAAAACAGGGTGCGCGATTCAGGGGCTTTGCCGACATGTCGGCTGAAGAGTTGGCAGGCGAGACCGGCCTGGCGCCAGCGGCGGCCGAACGTGCGAAAGAGCGGCTTGGGACCGAGCCGCTGATCTGGCTGGGAACGGATGAAGAACTGATGGCTTTCGAGGCGGCACTCGCAGCCGAGGAGCTGCGGTTGGTGGCCGGCGGACGGTTTCTTCATGCGATGGGTATTTTCGATAAGGCCGATGGGGCCCGGTTCTTGCTAAACGAATACAGAGAGCAATATCGGGAGCAGTATGGCGACGAGCCATTGGTTGCTATTGCCCTGGGTGACAGCCCCAACGATCAGCAGATGCTGGAATCGGCTGATATCCCGGTGGTTATCCGGGGCGTAAAAAGCGAAGAGGTGCAATTACCTTCGGCAAAGCATGCCATGCGCTCCCTCAAGCCCGGCCCTGAAGGCTGGAATGAGTGTGTGCTCAACCTTCTGTTTGAGTACGGCTACTGAAAAGGAGAGCCGCCATGGGCGACTTTTACCAGAATGGCATTATTACCACCCTCCATAATCTTGTTCGACGCCCGGTGGAGGACCTGGAAGCGGAGTTGATGACCTTCAGCAAGGCCCGTCCCATGTCGCTGGTGCTGCCGTCGCTGTATTCGGAGCTGGAAGGCCTGGCCCTGAAAAATATTGTGCATGAGCTTGGCAAAGTGTCGTATCTGGATCAGGTTGTTATCGGTCTGGATCGCGCCAATGAGGAGCAATACCGCCACGCCCTTGAGTACTTCTCGGAACTGCCTCAGAACTTCAAGGTGCTCTGGAATGATGGGCCCCGTCTGAGGAATATTGACCTCAAGTTACGGGAGCAGAACCTGGCGCCTACGGAAATGGGCAAAGGCCGGAACGTCTGGTACTGCTTTGGTTATGTGCTGGCATCCGGAACCAGTAAATCGGTTGCTTTGCACGACTGCGATATCCTCACTTACTCAAGAGAGCTCGTGGCCCGGCTTATTTATCCGGTAGCCAATCCGGGGTTCAACTATATGTTCTGCAAGGGGTATTACGCCCGGGTGGCGGACAGCAAGATGAATGGTCGTGTCAGTCGCCTGCTGGTAACTCCGCTGATTCGTGCCCTAAAGAAAGTCTGTGGCCCCAACGATTTTCTGGATTATCTGGACAGCTACCGCTACCCGCTGGCAGGGGAGTTTTCGTTCCGGACTGATGTGATCAATGATCTGCGTATCCCCAGTGACTGGGGACTGGAGATTGGGGTGCTTTCGGAGATGAAGCGCAATTACGCCACCAACCGGCTGTGTCAGGTTGATATTGCCGATGTCTACGATCACAAACATCAGGAATTGTCCCCGGAGGATGCCAGCAAGGGGCTTTCGAAAATGAGTATGGACATTGCCAAGGCGCTGTTCCGCAAGCTGGCGACCAACGGCGAGGTTTTTTCCAACGAGAAGTTCCGCACCCTCAAGGCGACCTATTTCCGGATTGCTCTGGATTTCGTGGAAACCTATCAGAACGACGCCATCATCAATGGACTGACCTTCGACCGGCACAAGGAAGAAAAGGCAGTGGAGCTGTTTGCCCAGAACGTGATGCGTGCAGGCGCCTATTTTCTCGATAACCCGATGGATACGCCTTTCATTCCGAGCTGGAACCGGGTCACCAGTGCCATTCCGGATATCAAGGAGCAGTTGCTGGAAGCTGTAGAGCTGGACAATGAGGAGTTTCGGCCATGACCCAGCCTCTGAAAGCCAAGCTGGTTTCCATGCTGGAGGTTGTCTATCCGGAGCTGGATTGGGACAGTCTGTCGGATCAGTTGCTGGCCACCATGGGCTTGGAGCCTGACCAGGCGCCTCCGCCGGCACACCGAAACAACTGGGACGAATCCGATGTGCTGCTGATCACCTATGCCGACACGGTGCAGCGTGCGGATGAAAAGCCCCTGCAGACGTTGCACAGGTTTCTGGGCGATTGCTTGTCCGATACGGTGTCGTCGGTGCACATACTGCCGTTTTTTCCCTACAGCTCCGACGATGGCTTCTCGGTCATGGACTACCTGGCGGTGAATGAGTCGCACGGAAACTGGGAGGATATCGAACGTATTGCGCGTGACTACAAGCTGATGGCGGATCTGGTTATCAACCACATGTCGGCCCGCAGCAGGTGGTTCGAGAATTTTCGCAAACGGATAGAGCCAGGAAAGGACTATTTTTTTGAAGGCAATCCCCGTGACGATCTGAGTGCCGTGGTACGCCCCAGAACCTCGCCGCTTCTGAACCCGGTACAGACCGACGACGGTGAGCGCTACGTCTGGTGTACTTTCAGCGAAGACCAGGTAGATCTGAATTTTGCCAACCCGAAAGTGCTGATCGAGTTCGCTGCCATTATTCGGAAGTATCTGGAACGGGGCGTCATAGTGTTCCGGCTGGATGCGGTCGCCTTTCTCTGGAAGGAGCCAGGCACGCCTTGTATTCACCTTCAGCAAACCCATGAGCTGATCAAGATCCTGCGTTTGCTGATCGAGCATCACAGCCCCGATGCGGTTGTCATTACTGAGACCAATGTGCCTAACCGGGAGAATCTGACCTACTTCGGCAACGCCAACGAAGCCCATGTCATTTACAACTTTTCCCTGCCGCCCCTGCTGATAAATACCCTGGTAACCGGTGATTGCAGGCACCTGAAAACCTGGCTGATGAGTATGCCGCCGGCGCAAATGGGCACCACGTACCTCAACTTTATTGCTTCCCATGATGGCATCGGCATGCGACCGACCGATGGGCTGCTGACCGATGAAGAAAAGCGGCGACTGATTAACACCATGGACTCTTTCGGCGGGAAAGTGTCTTACCGGCGGACACCCGATGGCCGGGACCAGCCCTATGAGATCAATATTGCCCTTTACGATGCGCTGCAGGGCACGGCGGAATCCGGGCGGGATCACTGGCAGTTGCAGCGCTTTATTTGCGCCCACACAGTGATGCTGGCACTGGAAGGCATTCCTGCTTTCTACATCCACAGCCTGCTGGCGACAGAAAATGATCTGGAGCGAGTGGAACACACCGGCCGGCTGCGTTCCATCAATCGCAGTCAGTGGCATCTGGATGAACTGGAAACGAAACTGGCGGATCCCCTGAGTCACCACAGTGAGGCGTTCAAGAAACTCAAGCGCCTGATCGCTCTTCGCCGAAAGCAGCCGGCTTTTCACCCCAATGCCACCCAGTTCACCCTGCACCTTGGTCTTCAGTTGTTCGGTTTCTGGCGTCAGAGCATGCGCCGTGATCAGTCTATCTTCTGCATTCACAACATCAGTGATGAAGTTCAGCAGGTGGCGCTGAGTGATATCAATCTGATCGGAACCGACCACTGGCAGGACCTGATTTCCGGAATGACAATTGATGACTTATCCGGCTCAATCACCCTGAAACCCTATCAGAGCGTGTGGTTGTCCAACCTCAGTAATACCGCCTGATCAGCCTGGGAGTCACCGATTGGCTCCCCGGCGTCATTTGTGCAATGCTCGGAAAACATAGGGTATCCTGTGCCCATAAGAGCAAGGCCGAGACGCTACACATGATCAAAGCAATCAAGGTATCCGGGGGCAACCTCAGTTGGGACTCCTGGGAAGGACCGGGGGAACCACCGGCGGATCACGTTGAAATTGACGTTGTCTGGACCGCCATTAACCGGGCGGACCTCATGCAACGGGCTGGTGTCTATCCGCCACCGCCGGGAGCGTCAGACATCCTCGGGCTCGAGGTAAGTGGCCGGATTGCGTCGGTTGGACCTGGTGTTACCCGCTTCGAGCCCGGTGACGAGGTATGTGCCTTGCTGACAGGCGGAGGCTACGCAACCCGGGTCGTGGTGCCGACGGTGCAGGTATTACCGGTACCCAGGGGCTTTTCTCTTGAAAAAGCGGCCGCGATTCCGGAGGTTTTTGCCACAGCCTGGCTCAACCTCTATCACGAAGCCGCCCTGAAGCCAGGGGAGCGCGTGCTTCTGCATGCGGGCGCCAGTGGTCTCGGAACTGCTGTGATCCAGCTGGCTACCGCCTTTGGCAACCCGGTATTCGCAACTGCTGGCGATGACTCCAAGCTGGAGATCTGCCGGAAGCTCGGGGCCAGTGGCGTCTGGAATCGTAACGAGGGATCCTTTGTGGATGCGGTCACTGCCTGGGGTGGCGTCGATATGGTGCTTGACCCGGTAGGCGGAAGTTATATTGCGGAAGATCAGCGGGTTCTGAATGTTGATGGCCGGATCGTACTGATCGGGCTGATGGGTGGGCGGATGGCCGAGGTTGATCTTGGCACCCTGCTGATCAAGCGGCAGCGCCTGATCGGGTCTACCCTGCGTTCCCGTACTGTTGAGGACAAGGGCGAGATGATGCAGGCGCTCTACCGGCATGTCTGGCCACTGCTGGCTGCTGGCCAGATCGAGCCTCTGATTGATAGCAAATGGTCGATCAGGGATGTAGAAGAGGCGATGGCCTACGTGGCCGAGAACAGGAACATCGGAAAGGTTCTCCTGAACATCTCGGATTGATCACGTGGGCCGTCGCATATCTTCTTCAGTGATCAATCCGCGATGTGGACCAGTTGCTTGCCGAAGTTTTTGCCTTTGAGCATGCCTTTGAAGGCATCAACAGCGTTTTCCAGACCTTCGGCAACTGTCTCCCGATATTTCAGTTCACCGGAAGCAACCCGGGAGGCGAGGATGTTCGTGATTTTCTGATGCTGGTCCTGCCACTCGGTTACCAGAAAGAAACGGTGCTCGGGGACCGGATCGAGTGCCTTGAGCACGTCAAACGGGGTCTCGACACTGGCCATATCGGTAGCATTGTAAGCTGAGACATAACCACAGATAGGCACTCGCGCGTCTGGGTTCAGAAGCGGAGCGACGGCTCTGGTTACCGCGCCTCCCACGTTCTCAAAGTAAATGTCGATGCCATCAGGGCAGGCTGCTTTCAGGTCTGCCTCCAGGTTGCCTGCCTTGTAATCAACGCAGGCATCAAAGCCGAGTTCGTTGACCACGTAGTTACACTTCTCCGGCCCGCCGGCAACGCCAACGACCCGGCAACCTTCTGATTTTGCGGTCTGGCCGACAACTGTGCCCACCGGCCCGGAGGCGGCAGAGACAACCACAGTTTCGCCGGCTTGCGGTTTGCCAACGTATATGAGACCGCAATAGCCGGTACGCCCCGGCATTCCTGCAACGCCCAGGAAGGCCTGAAGCGGAACGTTGTTGTGCTCCTGGATTTTATACACCCTCGGTGCATCCGCGGGGAAGGTAACGTACTCCTGCCAGCCGGAATAACAGGTGATAAGGTCGCCAATGCTGAATGCGTCTGAGCGGGACTCCACCACCCGGGCAACACTTTCGCCGACTATAGGCTCATCAATGCCTATAGGGTCCATGTAACTCTTGGCGTCGTTCATGCGGGGGCGCATGTAAGGGTCCAGTGACAGCCAGAGCACCTGGGCAACGACCTCGCCCTCGCCGGGAGGCCGAACCGGACGGCTTTCCAGAACCAGATCGTCTTGCTGAATTTCGCCCTGTGGGCGCCGCTTGAGCACAACGGCTCGGTTTTGGTATTCACTCACGCGTCTTCTCCAGTTGCATAATGAAACCAAATTAGGGTGCAGCAGAATCAGATGCCGGTCAACCTTTTATCCGGTGCAGGGTCCCAGAGCCGGCAAGACAGCCTTCAATGATCGTTTCGTGGCCAATCGCCTGGTACCACGAATAACCGCCGGGTTTCCCGCCAGAGGCTGCTGGCGGGGTCCAGTTCGAGTTTTGCGAAAAGGAGGGGAACGTTGTGGCGCCTGATCGTATTCAGTGCGGCGGTCACGGCTTCTGTATCCGGCGGCCCGTTCTGACACCAAGGCCCGATCCAGTGAGGCTTGTTCAGCACCACCCAACCGGGAATGTCCGATGACCTGACCTGATGAAGGTAGCACCATTGCCCGCGCAGATGGTGGGCGGGTACGTACCCGGGGGCGACAAGGTTTTTTGTGGTGGGGTAGAACAGGTATCCGGGCATGAAAATGCGAGGCGTCACCGGTCCGGTAATGCCG
>AZIK01010162.1_pt1 | contig 11392 bp, 3 predicted proteins | sample 359131 | NCBI WGS metagenome assembly AZIK01 (sample SAMN02429715, study PRJNA222663) | marine sediment metagenome | biome: Sediment sample; isolation source: enrichment culture of sample MGS-ANC(AMM) from oil contaminated site at the... | place: Italy: Ancona | collected 2012-02-14 | depth 6 m m | reverse complement strand
CAGAACGGGCTGGGAGCAGGATTCCTTGTGTGTCAGCCAAGACATCCACGGAAAATCATCAAGGTGGCCATTCTCGCAAATCGTCACGAAACGGACTGGCACCACAGCAGGCTTGCCACGGCACTTGCCGCAATGAAGGCTGTCGCCGTTTCGTGAAGGCGCCCATTGCCCGGAACGATTGATCACGTGGCACTCCGGGCATGAGAGCCAATCCGGAAAGCGTTCGATCGGCAGTACGCGCTCCCGGCTCTGCCCGTCTTTGAGGTAAGTTCCGACCGGAGGTGCCCTGAAATGATCGACACCCAAGAGAGCCTCCAGCCGGGGTTCCCGAACAATATCCTGCTTGTAGCCGCCTTTCGTATAAGCCTCCCAAGCTTCCAGACCCTGCATGACCCCTGAAAGAAGTGCGCCACTTCCCGGCAAACGGAAGTCAACAATTGCCCCCGGACCGAAAGTCGAGATGATCTGGCTGCGGCGGACACTGCCAACATTCTTGCTCATTGGATATCCTCAGCCTCTGACGACACAATTTCCTTGATCACGAAGCCCGTCGAAGGCTCAACGGCGCGGAGTGTACCGGGGGTGGCGCGCGCCAGCCCCTTGGAAAACCCGGACGCATTCGATGTTGCTTGAGCATCTGCGGAAACCAGCAAGGCATCGTCCGACCAGTTGTCCCAGTATTTCGCCAAGGCACCACGCCGCTGCCAAAGTTTCAGGAATTCGCAAAGCTCCTGACGGGCGGCCGCTGCTTCGTCTGGATCCACACTGGATATACGGGCACATATCAGATCAATCAGCGCATCCAGTTCGGCTTGATGTGTTGCCGCATCAGCCGGACTGTTCAATAATCCGGGAACCAGATGCCTCGCCATGGCAACGAAGGGAGCATGGAGAGCCTTGTCTCGCGCTCTCGGTGCGAATGGGGTTACGCCAGTCGCCTCGACATCCCGATAGAGCGCGCCATGCCATGTCGGGAAAGTCTCGTAGCGGCTTCGGTCGCGCGATTTGTTCGCATTGTAGAGGGTGACCACCAGCCCAGGCACCTTGCCACGGCCAACGCGGCTCGTTGCCTGGATGTATTCGGCGATGGTCTTTGGTTGGCCGTTGACCAACATCAAGCCGAGGCGACCCACGTCCAGACCGACGGAGATCATATTGGAAGCAAGGACGACGTCTGCAGCTTCGCCCGTGTCACGGCTTGCATCCAGTTCAAGAAGCTTCTCGCGGATTTCGTCTGATTTTACGCGACTGGTGAGTTCGCTCGGCGGCTGAAGATGGCGAGGTGTTTCCTGCCGCCGGGCAGAAACCAGTTCGAGGCTGTGTTTGACGTCGTCCTGCATGATGATCGAGGCGCTTCCAAGTTCGCGCAGCGAATTGAAATAACCCACCAAAGTCCAGTAATGATCTTCCTCTTCCTTCGCGAAAGAGGGGTCCGCAGCTGCCTGGAGGAGCGATGACACAATGGCCTGATAGATGTAACTGGCTGTGCGACCAGCCGTGGTTATACCAAGATAAAGCCGACCGGGACTGTCTTGTTCTACGCAGGCAAAACCCGAATTGGAATGATGCAACCCAGGCGGTGGGAATTGCATGACGGTGCGATCGAACAGGTTCAGGACCTGATCAGCGGCGCGCCGGATTGTTGCTGTGGATCCGATGACCTTCGGACGGCGGTTATTTCGAGTGCATAAAGCGTCAATGGCAGTCTCAAAAAGCCCTGCCATGCTGCCCAATGGTCCAGAGATAAGATGCAGTTCATCCTGGATTATGAGGTCGGGCGGCAGGCGCCCAGCATCGCCAAGCCCGAACAGCCGACCTGTTTCCTTTTTCGTAACGATCTGGACGAACTTGTCAGCAGTACCCAGAAGGAGCGTCGGAAGTTCACGGTAAATGTCATCGTCCACTGTCCAGAATGGAAAGTGGCTGCGGGCTTTGCCTGATCGGCATCCGCTGTCACGGCAGCAGGCATGAATCCTGTCGCCACTTTCAGCTACGTCCCATTCCAAATTTGACCCACAGTCAGGGCAGTGTTCGATCTGGGCAGGAGAGCCCGTCTTTTCTGTTTCGTTTATTTTGTTTGGGGTCGTGTCCCTACCAACCCAGAGGCCAATAGAAATGGGTGAACCGTGCGCGAGTGAGGGCGGGACTGTAATGCCGGGGCACTCATAGTCACCCGTGCGCAACATATCACTTGCGAGGATCATCGCGGCTGCCCGCTGGAACTGCTGCGCCGTTAACAACCTCAGCGTGTATCGCATCAGGACAGTTACGCCTTCAGTTTCCTTGCCACCATGCTGACGCCGGAGGAAAATGGTATAGGCAGTCAGGAGCAGATACGCTTCTGTCTTGCCGCCTCCAGTAGGGAACCAGAGCAAGTCCATGACGCCACGATCCGGGTGATCTCTGTCGCCGGTCGAAGCCATGCAAAGAAGCATAAAGGCCATCTGAAACGGCCGCCAGACCAGTGGTGATAGACGAGAATTCCTCGTTCGCTTCCACTCGTTCTGCAGCCAGAGTGCTCGGTTGGCGAGACGAAAGGCAATCATTTCGGGGCCATCTTTACGCAGCAAGTCGACCCCACCCTGCATCCTCACGAGTGCTTTTCGACATTCATCCATATGACGGCGCGCCGTTTCCTGAAGACCTGATGGCAGGTTATCCATCTCCTTTTCTCGAGATGAGATCCATTCGGCGTAACAAACGCAAAGATCATCCAGCGCAGCGCAGACATCGGCTGACGACGCAATCGAAAGCCACTCTGATCCCAAAGCCCCTTCCAGCCTTGTCTCCACAAGCCTTCCGAAATGGACAGGGTCGCCCAATGGGCCAGGGGATCTGACCAAAGAGGACGGAAGCCACTCGGTCGACAATCGTACTGTTCCATCCGGGAGGCGGTCACTTCGGATGGAACAGGTATGGCCTGCGCCGTAGTCCGGCTCATCGCGATAGAGCAGCGCTGCGGTTGCGCGGTCGTCATCCACCATCCGATGTACCGGATCCGGGCGTGGAACGATCACCGCGAAATCCGGATCTGCTTCAACGCTGAACCCGACCTGATGCAGGTTCCCGATGTCTCGCAAACCGCGCTCAGCTTTCTCGGGCATCACGTTCTCGTTCAGCATGATGACTGTCACAAGATAAATGTCGCCGTATCTGCGCCCACGCAACCATAGAGAAAGGTTCGGGATTTCCGGCACGCTGTATTTGCCGTTCAGGTCCCGTGGCAATTCGATTGATTTCCGTGCAGTCATTGGCGTTCGAACCCAATCGAAGTGCGCCCGTCCATTCTCAGTCACGGCACGCGGACGGGCCTCATATCGGGCAGCCAAAATATCCAGAACAAGAAGAACGCTCTCACCATCCTTCGGGCGCACTGCGAATGACAAACCCGCAGAGCTTGGACGGAATGTGTCCGGCGGAACTCGGGACACGGCCTCATCTTCCTCGTCCGACGCAATAATCGCCTCTTCGGCCTCTTCTGCGCCAACGGGGTTCTTTTGGGCAAAAAGGATGCCAGTCATGTAGATTTCCGACGGGCTGTCGTGCAGAATTTCATCTTCGGTCAGGGGACCCATGAGATCCTGCCTTAGACGCGCAACGATCCGCTGACGTGCGGCATCCGCGGAGTTATTGGTCATCGTCATTCGCTTTGCTTCCCTGTCCTCGCGCAACGCCCATAAGGACCGGCAGAAGTGTTACCGTGTTGATCTTGCCATCGCCGCGACGGTCAACCACCGTCGTAGCGCCAACGACCCGCATGGTGCCGCTGGCAAGGCTGCCTCGCGTCGCTTCAATATAGTCGAGATCTTCGGCCAGAGTGCTGTCTACGCCCGCAAGAGCTTCGCCTGAGGCCGAAACGAGTTGCCAAGGCGATCCCTCTTCAGCTGCGACCCGCCGGAAAGAGCAGCTCGGCTGCTGAAATGCCGCCTCCCACACGGAAAGCGCCGGTGCGATCCCGGGAAGAGGGCGCAGTCCCTCTACACCAGACACCAGAAGGCCACCATCGCTGCCTCGGAGCCAACGGCTGCCGTTTCGTCCATCCCGAACGGTGCCTGACTGCGCCCTGCCGAGATAAAGATTCAGCGAAGCCCGTGTTGCGCCAACGAACAGCACCCGGGCTTCCTCTTGCCAGTCAACGTCATCACCGGATGGAACGGGGGGCAGCATGAGCAGGACGTTTGAAGCCTCTCTGCCTTTGGCGCCGTGGATCGAGCCCAACAACGGGCCAGCGGTGCCAACATAATCGCGTGTGTATTCCACTGGTTGTCGATCGATCATTTCCCCGATGTCTTGCAGACGTGCTGCAGGCCCATTCCCGAGGGCCTGAAGATCGGCCAAAATGTCCTCTTCGGTCGCAATCAGGGGCTGAGGATGTAGGTCGGCCAAGCGACGCCGTAGATGGTCCAGCCGCACCGAAGTATTAGGACCAAGCCCGGCGCAAATTGCACCCAACAGGGGATCACAAACCGACGTCTGGCCCGACAGTTTCATACGATGCACGCGGGCTGCGAGGGTCAGCCGAGCGGAAGCGGCTACCGTTGCAGCGCGTCCCCGAAACAGGATCAGGCTATCATCCTTCCATGGGAAAACTGGCCCATTCAAGCTCACATGTGCATCTGTCGCCACATCCTCGATCATTTCACGCAGCGAAAAATAGGCCGATCGCGGATCCGTACCATCTTCAAGCAGCGCCCGGGCTTCCCGGAAGAACTGTTGCAAGGCAGTCGACCGGGTCCGATGGTTGGCAGTCAATTCGCGGTTTTCCCAACCACTCGCGCCATGAAGTTCGGCATGGAGTGATCCTCCACGCCCTTTGTCGCCGGCCCATGACCCATAAATAGCCTGTGCGCTGTCACCCAACACTGTCACACCTACGCTTGCTGGTAGGGCGTCAATCAAGGCACGACAGAAGATGCGCCGGTCACCGACGATGTCCTGCGCTTCATCGATTACAAGATGCGAGATGCGGGACAATTGATCCAGCATGGCTTGGTCACCGTCTGCAATGGACTTGTGCGCAGCGCGGATGATGCGCTCATGCCCCCCGGGAGGCGCCTCCCCAAGCGATGTCACGAGGTTCCATGCCATCGAGTCTATGGTTCCGCACATGACACCGGCAGCGTAGGTATGTTCGCTTAATGCCTCAGAAATACGCCGCCCGATTTCTTCGGCTGCCACCCGAGTAAAGGTAATGAGCCGGATACGCGCGGGAGAAATCCCTTGTTGAACCAGATGAATGACTCGTTCAGTGGCAGTATGTGTCTTGCCGCTGCCCGGTCCGGCAGTGACGATCTGTCTTGCACTTGCTGGACGCTCGATGACAGCCGACTGTGACGGATCTGGCGCTCTTCCCTCCTTACGGGGCCGCGGAAAATGCTCATGCAGCCAGTTTGAAGCGTCTTGGGGGACCGGACTGCCGGGCAGAACGCCTGCGAGGCACAACAATCGCGTTACGGCATCTGAGGAGGCGGCATTCATAGACCAGACCCTTGCTTCCAGAACCTGCCAAAGTGCAGCAAGGTCAGCATCAGAAAGTAGCCCAGCCGCGTCGAACAAACCAAAGACATCGTTTGGGACCTCATCTGTGACCCGCAACAGACCGTGAGGCTCGCCTTGCGAAGGGTCGCCGCCGAGTAGAACACACTGATCGCCACTATATAGCACCGACACCGCCCGCCTCTTGAGCAAAACCTTGTCGCCATATGACTGACCGGAACCGATGTCTCCACATTTGACCAGCGCAGACACCACGATCTTCGCCTGAACATTCGCTTCAATCTCAGACATGCCGTCTGCGACTGCAGCAGCGACAAGGCTTGTAACTGCGCGTGACTCTGGCACTGCACCGAGGTCATGAAGGTCCCTACGCAGTTGCGCCGCAAGTTTCTGGCTTGGAGCGAGGGCGTCCAGCGTGTCAGTGTCAGTGTTTTGCATTTCGCGCTTTGTTCGTCCTAAAGTAGTGGTATGCTTATTGAAAAGTGCCACGAACCGTTCCAAAAATATAGCAATATCATTGGTATCTGCATAACGAAATGAAGAGATGAACGACTTGTTGGCCAGTGAGAACCTGCTGGCAGAAAATTTTGCGGACCTGTCCCGGCAACGGGATGGTGGCGCTGTTTACCTGATTGAACACGGCCTTTCCCGTGATCAACTCGAGGAATTATTTTATCTCGTGGGCCATAGGGCCGAGCGGCGGCAGTTTGCAAAGCGGGCATGGGAAGATTTCCCACTGTCGATCTGTGTGGCGGTTACTGAAATCGGCTACCAATACAGAGGTACCGGCACAGACTTTTGGCCAATGCTTGAATCAGCGATGAAAATCGAGATCCCTATTCCCCAACGGAGCGTGATCTCCGATATGTTCCGGTACTGCGCAAAGCACTATGGAACGGCGCGACCGCTTGAGGATGCGTGGACTTCGGTCTTCCCGCACATTGCGTGGCCCGTCCGCAATGCCATGGTGCCGCGAGAGATACACGGATCATTGGCACGCTTGGTCAGAGAATTTCTGGGCCAGACCCGTGGCATAAGCGTAACCCGCGCCACATTGCCCGGTCTGCGCGAACTTGCGCGGGGCTTCGGGTCCCGACGGCTGGAGTCATGGCTTCAGGATGATGACCTTGCGCTCTCGGTGATTGGCTACCTCGTGTCAGGTCGCATTGGCGAGTTAAGTATGGAACGGGGTTTCATGCAGCGCCTTGGAAATGATCTGCGTTCCGAAAGCGAAGTCAGACGCCTTGAGCGCATCATCAGGGCCCGACGGCTTGCCATGCATCAGGGGCTGGGCAGCCTTCCAAAGGCAAGATACGAACTCTTGCTTGATGACGCTGAAGCCCGAGGTCTCGCTGTCAGGGGGCCGAACTTGGCCCCCGTAGAAATCGAAGCGGTCAGGTCTGAGCTTGATGTTCCATTATCGAGTCTGACAGTCAATGTCGGCGCAAGATCCACGACGCTCGAGCGTTTCCTCGGCGGCGATATTGTCTTTATCGGACGCCCAATTGGCGAGGTTCCCCATCCGCGTCTCATCGAGCTTGATATGCCCGAATGGCTGAAAGCAGCAATCGTTCCTGCTCCGGGGTTGCTCTTTCGTGATGAGGGCGATGATGGCTACCAAACGCAACTGAGACCCTCCGACAGAGTGACAGCGGGAATTTCATTCTACGAACTGGCTCTCGAGGGGCTGACTCCCGACGACTGGGGAGACGGGCTATATCATTTCGTGAGCGGAACGCCGGATGGCGATAAGGCGTTGGCAAGACACGGCCTCCATGTCGAAGCCGAGCCGATTGTCGAATTCCGGGGTGGTCTGACCCTGCATCATGACGGCACCACTGTGGGTCAGGCGTCTGGACGCCCGGTTCAGGCGCTGCCGAGGATCCCCTTGATGATTGTCGCAGAGCGCTTGGACGGGTCGGAAACCATCGAGTTCCCGCTATCGGACAAACGCTGGAATGCGCTCCCGATGACGGAAGGTATCTGGACGCTTTCCTCAGCAGGCACGTCCAAGGTCCCACCGATTGACCTGGTGTTCCGTGAGATAGAACCGCCTGAACCAGTTGCCCTATCCCTTCAGCCAGAAAGCATTGGCCTTTCGGAACTCGCACGAGGGGCGGGCGCGGTGCACATTTCTTCGCCCATCACGCTGCATGAGGTCGACATTAATTGCGCGCTCGAATCCAGTGACGGCCAGTCCAGAGTCGTTTGTATCCGCGCAACGACTTCGCCCGCCAGGGTTGCTTTTGATGGACCAGAGTTCTTCGAAATGCGCGCTGCCGCACGGCTCTGGAGTGGTGGTGGCATGCACGCCAGACTGCGGGTCCGCGCGGCAGGGCTGGACGACCGATCCTGGACTTTGACAGCCCCAGAACTGGAATGGAGATATGAGCGCAGCAGCGGTCAATGGACCGGAAAAGGCCAAAATCCGCTTGGCTCGCTCGAATGTGATCCAGTGACGTCCTGTACAACATTCCTGCAGCGAGATCCTACACCAGCGAGACCGTCACCAGAATACAGGCTGCTCCGTCCGAATACCCCGAGCGATAGCGCCCTGAGAAATTGCATTCTGGAAGAGCCCACAGCAGGCATGTCATTGGCGGAGCTGCCCCGTGCCATCGCGGATCCAATCCTCCGGCTCTCCGAGGCTGGTGCTGGCGGCGGCTCTCTGACCAAAGGGTTGGATGCCTATTTCTGCTGGAGACTTGCGACGGCCGAGACTGCGATTGGCGAAGCCCTTCGAACAAGCGCGAGCAGGCGAGTTGAGGACCGACTGGTTGCCGCTTTTTGTGGTAACCGTTGGATGAAAACGGAAAAGGCCTGTCGTGGACTGGGCACGAGCTTCCATCAGCGCCTTGTAGCGGAAGCCGTCAATGAAGGCCTTGCCTGTGACACCACGGCTTTCTCACCGCTGACCGAGGGTGAGAGACGTGACTTGGTCATTCTTTTGGAGGACGGCTTTCGTCGCGCACTGCCCGCGCCGGACTTGATCGTCGTTCCTGACGGCGAGATGTGGCCCGAGTTGGACGATGCCGTGCTTGATGCGTGGGAGAAACTATCGGAGAAATCTGTTTCAGCGGGAGGATCTGAATTGGAATTCGACGCGGGTAACGCCGATGGTCTCTGGCAGAAGCTTGTGGTGCGTGCCCGCGAAGCAGCACGTCTTCCTGAACTGACTGCGCTCCTACTGCCTTCCCTGCGTGCCAACAGCCTTGAAAGGGTGCCGTACGAGTCCAGCCATCTAGATGACCTTATTGCGGCTTTGGTTGCGAGCCATGCAGACGTTCAGTCTCGCAGCGGGCGCTGGATAACCCCAGCTGATCTGAGAACCCTGTTGCACCTGTTCCTTGCGCCGGAACGCGTCATGGATGACCCGGAATGGCGAGGCAGACTGCTACGTTTCGGGGCAGACCGTTTCACTGCACGCGCCGTGCGCTATACAGTCTTGCGCTATCGCGCGACGACAAGTGTTGCCCTTCAATGAATACCCTTCAACTCATCCAATCAGGCTTTCACGCCCTTGAAAGCCTCGTCGATGCTGAGTCGTGGGAAATGGGCGGCGCACTTGGCGTCGCGGCTGACCCTTACCCACATCAGATCGAGAACCTGCGCCGAATCCTCGCCGATACAGAAATCCGCCATCTGCTTGCCGATGAGGTAGGCATGGGAAAAACGGTGCAGGCGCTTATGATCCTTAACATCCTGCGGCGGCGCGATCCATCTTTGCGAGTGGCTATCGTTGCACCAGAACGAATTTGCTACCAGTGGCAGGTTGAACTGTCGGCACGCGGACACATTACAGCCAGCATCCTGTCCGACGAAGACGAACTAGAGGAGCGTCCCGAAGGTGAGGGCCATGTCCATATCATAAAGGCCGACATGATCCGTAGGCAGCCTGCGCGGCCGTCCCCGGAAGATTACGACATGCTGATTGTGGACGAAATGCACGCACTGAACCTAGAAGACGCTGCATTCCTTTCCGGCCTTTGTCGCGAACGCCGTGATGCTCCGCGTTTCAGGCATGTCCTGCTGCTTACTGCCACGCCGCGGCTTGGCAACCCTGACTGGGCGCGCGCCGTCATAGGGGCCATTGAACCCGAACGCACGGAAATTGCGAATCTTCTCGGTCGCGAACCGCTTGACTATCTCGCTGAAGAAGCCGCCGCCGCTCAGGAACTTGTTTCGGACGGAAGCCTTTCAGCCAACTCTTTCAGAACGGCTTTCGCAGCAGATCGTCGGATATTGCGCCAGACACGCAGCCAGTGGCCAGGCATTGCACCAGCACGCAAGGTGCATACGATCCGAACTGCGCCCTCCGACGCCGAGATACCAAGAGTCATGCTCCAAAACGCGGCCTGTCGTGACGGAGGCGACGCCCCGCTCGAACAGGCACCATGGCTGCAGTGCCGCCAGATGTTTCGGACCGGGTCGAGCCTGCGCGGCATCCTGCGCCATCGGACCTTCTCAGCTTATTCAGAACTGCGCGATGACGTAGAAACGACGCTTTCCCGCAATCCTGGCAATGCATTGTTCGATGACCTCTGCGATATTCTTCTCGACCTCTGGCAAGGCGACCCGAAGCGACGCGTCATCATCGTCGCTGGTGACACACCAACCGTGGACATGTTGGAACGGCGCCTTGCAGAACTTTTTCCGCATCTGGCGGACGACGGTATCGCGACAATGCGAGGTCGGCACAATACGGGCTTGGTGGATGTCGTAGGCGCGATCGAGAGCCAAGCCACTGTCCTGATCATGGAGGAATTCGTTGAAGCAGGCCTCAACCTGCACAACGTGGCTTCAGACATGGTCTTCTACAACCTGCCCTGGCAGGCAGTGCGTATTGACCAGCTTATCGGCCGTCTGGACCGCCTACGTTCCGGCGGGCTAAGCGCCTACTTGAAGGATCGGAGCGTTGGCACAATCGGCATATGGCGTATGGTCGTCGCGGGCTCTGCAGATGAGAGGGTGCTTGAAGCCCTCGATCTGCTCGACGTTTTCGAACATCCTCTGCCGTACCTAGACGAAGCCTTGTCCCAACGTATCGATCACATCATCACCGAAGCCGCAGCCGGACGGGCTGGTTTCAAGGCAGCTGCGATCGCATTGAAAGACGAATTGTCTTTCGGCCCGAGTGTCACTGCTGAGAGCTCTTCTTCCGTCGAGCGATACAATCAGGATCAAATCACAGAGGTCATCGGGAAGGTTCGTGCCGCAGATAATAGAGGAAATATTTGGCTGCGACTTTTGCATGGAAGCGGTGGCTTTCACGGGGCATTCCCCAAGGTAAATGACAGCGAGCGGGTGGCCTCACTTGCATTGCCAAAGCTGCTTGAAAACTGCCCCTACAACCTTGGTGCAATGACGACGCGTGAGCCCGAGATATTCCGGTGGCGTCGCGATCGGCTCGGGCGCCCACCAAAAAAGGACGTAATTCTGCCATGGGAGCAAGTTGGGAGACGCGTGCGTTTTTTCTCGACCGGCGACGAATTGCATGACGACCTTGTCCGCCAAGCTTACGTCAAGGCAAAGGCACAGCCCTTTTCCCCGAGGCCTATCGGAGTTTACCTTTCCAATGAAGAAGTGGCATCCGAGTTGACAGGTAAGACGCTTCTTTTCGTCCGGACAGCGTCACGGCCATCAATGTTCCTCGACCGGCAACTCAAGGCTGATGCGTCCGACGCTCCGGCCGTCCGGATTGGTCGACTTTCTGACCGTCGCTGGCTTTCGAACCTGTTTCCGGATTCGATCAAGACCACGTGTCTTGTTATATCCGATGATCGCACTGTCGAAAATGCGCCAGACAAGATCATTCAAGCGTTCCTGAGCGATGACTGCCGGCAAACAACGAACCAGCAAATTCAGCAAACGATCCGACCCATCCGCGAAGCCCCAA
>AZIK01004922.1_pt1 | contig 11402 bp, 10 predicted proteins | sample 359131 | NCBI WGS metagenome assembly AZIK01 (sample SAMN02429715, study PRJNA222663) | marine sediment metagenome | biome: Sediment sample; isolation source: enrichment culture of sample MGS-ANC(AMM) from oil contaminated site at the... | place: Italy: Ancona | collected 2012-02-14 | depth 6 m m | reverse complement strand
GCTCTACACAGCTATAAATACCGGGATACTCGTTTACCAATCGTCCTAGCTCCGTATCAGCTTCCGCAGTAATTACAGCATTACCACCCGCCGACAGAATATTAGTTAACTTAGACGGTAGCACTGCATCGGCAGCACCCTTACGTTGCACGACCAAATGCACATCAGCCATTGCCAACATCGCAGGAACATCTTCCCATGTTTGTAACGGCTTAAATTCAACATTAGATAAACCACGTTGGGCAGCCATACTTTGCAACTCAGTGGCGTAAGCGCCCGAACCAACCATAAAGAAGCGTATATCTGGGTGAGGAAGATACCTTTCTGCGGCTTCTAACACCAGTTCTAAGCCTTGTTTGGCACCTATGTTACCAGCATAAAGAACGACCTTTTGTGACTCAGTAATTCCCCATAACTTACGAAGATTAGATCCATCAACACCAGGGTGAACGAATGAGGTATCTGACCAATTAGGAAAGAAAACCAATCGCTTAGGGGCAACACCCTTCTGTTCTGCTTTTGCCATCATACTGAAAGAGATAGTAGATACAGCATCAAAACGGCGCATTAACCAACGCTCAACTTTGTAGGCTGCACTAGCAAGAAAACCGGCCTTCCCCGCCATGCCTAAACCAAACATGGCATCAACTTCGTAATCTTGAATATGCAAAACGGATTTTGCACCGACGAGCTTACAAAATAGCAAGGTCACAGGCACAGTAAATAAGGTTGGCTCAACAACAAATACAACATCAGGGCGCTTAAATACTTTTGCCAACAAAGCCAAACCAGACGTAAAAGCAAACGACGCTAAATGTGAAAGACGCTTAATAGTAGAAGGCTGGGCAGGAACATACAGAGGGCAGCGAGTAACACGAACGCCATTTTCAACTGAGGTGCTATAGCTTAAACCAGAATAACCTTCATGCACTTTCCACTCAGGATAATAGGGAGGGGCACAGACTACATCGACATTATCGCCAGCAGCAACAAACCAAGGTGCCATTTCACCGTTGTATTTGCCGATGCCGGTGAGTTCGGGGGAGTAATTAAGGCTGACTAACGTAATTTTCATCCATAATCCTTGGCTTAATAGGCTTCGCAGGAGAACCTACACAAATCATACCTGCTGGCATATCAGAAAATACCGAACTGCGAGCGCCAATAACGGCCCCTCTACCAATCGTTACTCCTGGTGCAACGTAAACATCCGTTGCAACCCACGCTTCATCTTCTATAACGGTTTTGACTGAATAAATGTCGAAAGTGGGTTTAGTATGGTCATGGCTAGCAGTACAAATATAACTACGCTGAGAAATCACTGCATTATTGCCTATAACTATTTCACCTAAGGTATAAAGCTCGACATTATCACCAATCCAAGCATAATCGCCAATGGTTAACTTCCATGGATAAGTAATACGAACAGAAGGACGAATAATTACTCCCTTACCAATCTTGGCACCAAAAATACGTAGTAACCAGTTTCGCCATCCGTATAAAAACTGAGGAGATGAAGCAAATAGGATACTTTGGGTCATCCACCAAAGTTGTACAAAAGCTCCCGAGCGTCCTCTGAAGTTCTTGGGTAAATTAAACCGGCATAACATTTGATACATAAATTCATTCCTGATATCTATATTTTACGGTCGCTGGGGCCGATGCAATGACTGAATACGCTTCATACTCACCTTTAACATATGCATTAGCTCCAACAATGCACCCTTCCCCTAAAACAGTACCAGCATCAATAACCGCGCCATAACCAATAAAACAATTCTTACCGATACTAGTTTTTATTACCTCATCCTCCTGCGCCAATATATTAGCGCCAGCAACTTTTTTAAAACTATGCTTAATATCTGTAATGCACACATTAGCAGCGATACAGACTCCACTATTTATAACAAGATGCCCCTTACAAGTCACATGAAAACCTTGGGCTATAGCGACATCGTCATGGACATCTAACACAGCACCCGGAAAAATCTCAATCCTGCTATTAGGGAAAATCCTAACTCTACGGCCAAATCTAGCGCCTAATATTCCTTTTAAGTATAAAGGTCGACCAATATATCCCGGAAATCCAAACGATCCAAAAAACCACCTAATGAGTAAATACCTAAAAAACCAACTTGATTTATAAAAATATTCCATTACCGACTCCAAAAAGTTCACTAACAACAATCTCAACCTGAAATTCATTTGAATCAAACAATAACTTCAGTGCCGAAAAGTCCAATTCTTTACTACCAAGATTAGATAATTCAGAGCATACATCAAGCTGAGGTAAGAACTTTCTAAATACTGGAGCGAGACCATCAACATCACATACATAAAAAATTTGTTTTCTCGCAATACATTCAATGAAAAACCCCGTCATAGCCATAATAGAAAACCGAGTGTTTTTGAAATATTCATTAGAGTCATCAATTACACCAACAAATCCAGAACCAAACAGATCCGAATAATCCTTAAGAGAATTCGAAGGGTGTAATTTAACATAATACCCCAAACCACTCGCAGAACTTATCAACTCTGAAAATCGCACCAAATCAAAATTATTCAGCTTAGAATTCTCACCGGAGAAAACTACACCAAAACAACCATGACTAGATAATTCATCAACGACAGTTAAATTTGACCGATCCATAAAGCGACCAACACATAGCATTCTATCTCGGCCAATTCCATACTTCTCAAATTCACAAACAGTAGCTTCTCCCCAACAAAACAAATAATCACTGCAGAAATTACTAATAGCTTCAATATCTTGCGAGAAATTAACTTCCTCCAAGCCTCTATACTGCCCATGTTGTAGCGTATAGCTCACCACATCCTCATCAGATACAATTTGTGCAAAAATATTTTCTGCCCCAATCGCATCACAAAAAGTAACCAATTTAATAACATTAAAATCGAACAAAAATCGGCCAATCACTTTTGTATCAAACCTAGCTTTAGCCGCCCCCGCACAGACAATTAAAGAGATCCAGTCTAGGCGTTTACTTCTTAATAAATACAGAACAAAATAAGTGAATTTATGCAAAAATAACCATGGACTCAATTCATCACGAGTTAAAACATTCACACACCGAGAACCAGTAACATCATTAAAAACACGCACAATCTCACTTGAGGAAGATTGCTTTAACGCATACTCTCCATATACAAATAACACACAGCCAGACTCTCTTTCAGCAGCAGACTTAGTCTCACACACCACCCCGTAAAAAAAACAATAAACCATATAACGGAATAGCTCAAAATAACGCAGAATATACATCTTAGTCCTATAAGGACTGGAAAGATCAACCGCCCCAAGAAAAAAGGAATTCTTAAAACAATTCAGTGCCACATGGATTTGAAATTTATTAATAGGCCTTTGCATAATGAGAGACCACTCTTTCAATAACTAAAAAAATCAAGAAAACCCCTAAAAACTTGAATAACACATAGGGCCCATAAAGCCACCAACGACTTACAGAAACAAAAAAAACAAAAGTCATAGCCAAAGTAAATTGGCCTCCTCCTTGAAAAATTCTACGATATACCATATAAAAATACGGTACTATAAAAAGAAGTAAAAGATAGTCAAAATACCAAACGAAACCTGCGAGCAACCCCCCTCCCGGTATACGCCCAACATATTTACTGGCCAAATCGTAATAATAAATCATGTGATTTGGAATCAAAGATCCTGGCAGAGGTAAAACCGTACCTATCAGTTCCATGAATCTGTCGATAAAGTTTAAATTTTGATATATCGAACTATAAATCAAGGCTGTTTCTATAACACCACTAAAAGTATTGTCGAGATAACCAAAATCCTTATAACCTAAAATTTGAGAAATACCAATATCATACGATCCGCCTCGATAATAACTAATAAACGCCATCAAAATATACAAAAGAACCCAGGAAGCCAACATTAACCACCTACTAATAGCCTTACCAGGAAGTAGCGATATAATAATCGACATCACATATATAATTGAAACCATTCGATAGGATGCAATAATAGCGGACAAAACTAATAGACAACTCACCAAGAAAGCTAAATTCCTTAGACGTTTTGAAACATCAGCCCTTAGTAGAAAAAATATTACCACAGAAAGATATTCCAAGAATGAATACTTTTCCAACTCCTGCAAATCAAAATCGGAAGACAGCATACTTCCAGAGTTCTTAAATATAAATACAGAACAGAATCCTACAGACAATAACAATGGAATATATAAAATTTTGTGAGCCGTATATTCTAATCGAGGTATTACAACCCCCCTAAGGCTATGATCACGCAGACTACATGCAAAATATACATCGAGAAAAAGCACATACAAAAACAATAGAACCGAGATCGCTGCTAACAACTCAACACTTACCCCCCGCCCATCATAGAACTCATAACCATAACCCCACACTCGCAGATAGTAATCGAACGCTATAGACACAGAGAAATTCAAGAACCCCAATATCATAGTCACAAAACTACGGCAGACAATCAAACATATTAAACTAAGAAAGACACCATACAGCCCCAAATAAGAATCAAATAACAGAAAAATAACAAATGTTATTGATACAAGAAATACAAATACCGAAAACTTAGAACTTAACGAATCAACCATTTCCTCTCCATTTCCTCCTTATAAGCATCTCCGTAAAAATGGCGAAAGTACTCAGTATTATACAACAGATCCAAATACTCTTCCGATGGCGTAAATGATTTCAAAAAATCCGAATACAAATCACCAGACCATTTCTCGCCCCCTTCATTTACTGCGACCAACTTAAAATCCGGAATATTCAAGAAGTCACCCAATTCTTTCGAAAGTCCCCGCAAATTCTCCTGCCTATATAAAAAAACATCGTAAATCCCATCCGAAAAACTCGTCCAACCATTACCAACATCAAAAGGATAGCTATATACATCTATACCTAACCGCTGCCTTAATTCCACATCAAACCATTTCACTGAACATAGATGAGGGCAATAGGCATAAAACATATCCATTAGCAGACTAAGATCAACTCCCTCTTCCCTACTCATCAAACTTTGAAAATAACCCGAAATATTTCTAGATACAGGTTCTCGAACTCCAATAATTAGTTTAATTCGCCCATTATTTTCTTTCGCTCTACCGACCAATTTACTCAAATTTCGATAAGCTAATTTCCATTTGAAATATTGCTTAAACCGCCCCAAGCCGCTCCCGGTATTTCGAGAGGAGAAAAACATAATGGGCTCTTCAGAGCTCCAAGAGTGGAACTGCTTGCATCCAGGAATCGAAGCAACTATAGACGACGAACCAACTTTCCCCATTTGATAAGAGACAACCAAATCATTCATATTTCAACACCTAAAAATGATTCTAAATTTCATATTAAAATCAGTAACTAAGACACCATTCATGCGTATATATTAGCACTAGCTACAGCCTCAAATTCCCCAATCGACACCCACAACAACCTATATCTGAACAATCAAACTTGAACACAGCGCAGCTTTTTTTGACGTAGCACGAACCCCGAGAGCACTCAGAAAACAAAGCACCTTGTCTAACCTGAGACTGAAAAACTGCAACAATACTGCAAGCAGCGAGAAGCCGAGTAAAAACAGCCCCGCTTCGTCGTTTGGCATGTTACGGGTTACCAGCGCCGTTAAGCCGAAGGCAATAAATGCAGCACTGAGTTTTGCCCCTGCCGCAAATGCCAGCTTAATGAGGGTTGCGGCCCTGCCTGTTGCTAGGGTGTGTTGAGACACCTAGGCTCTCCTTGCTGACGGGTGTTAGCGGGTTAAATAGAATGCGAACAGTACTAGATTTAGGCCACAATTGGAACATGCCAACCGGCCTTTACTGGCGTAAAGGGGCAATGTGATCAATGACTTACTAACCCTTCTCATTGCTTCGTATCCTAGCTGCCGTACATGGTCAGTTTTCGTCATTTTTAGGTTTTAAATAACGGCAACGGGCCGTCAAAATAACTCAGCTGCGGTAATACCTCTGTAATGCTTTGCTGGTTTAGCCCAAACCATTCCAGCAACGCGGCGGTAGTTTGTTCGGCCGCGAGCGTGGGTATGATGCGGCCCCTTGGGTCGGGCACCGTGTCTTCGCTGGTTTCGCGTAGGTCGGGCATAGTTCCAATCACCTGTGCTTTAACCGCTCCGCCCATGACCAATTGGTTGCCGCCCCATGCGTGGTCGGTACCTGTGGCATTGGGGCTTAGGGTGCGGCCAAAGTCCGATTGGGTGAACAGGGTTACTTGGTCGGCCAGTTGTTGTGCAGCCATCGCTTTTTGGAATTTACCCAACGCAATACTGAGTTCGCGTATTAGTAGTGGGTGCTTATCGGCTTGGTTGGCGTGGGAGTCAAAGCCTCCCAGTGTTACTACAAACACTTGGCGTTTGATGCCGTCTTGTTTGCCTATTTCTATCAGACGGGCCACGGTTTCTAGCTTTTTGGTGAGTTGGCTGCCGATGTTTTGTTCTAGCCCTACAATGCCTTGTTCGGGCAGGTCAAATAAGGGTTCGCCGTAGCTGCCGCTAATGTCTGTGTAGTTGTTGGTGCTATTCCAGCGTTCGCTGAGCATGGCCGAAAGCTTGTAGGCGTTTTGGTTACGCTCGCTTAGCAAGCCTTGCCATAGGCCTCGGCGCTCGGCGTTTAATACTTGCTTCCACGCTTCGGCCATGTGTTGGGCATTGGGGTTATTACCGCTCATACCCGCCATGGTGAGTGGTTTACCGGCAGGGAGCACTAGCTCAGGTGCCTTGGCAGCGGCCATGATGGGCGAGCTACCGCCAATGGCGATATTTAAACCAAACAGGTGCTGGTTGTTGATGCCGCCCTTTTGCCCTACCTGCCAATGGTCGGCCAGTCGCCCTGCCCAGCCGCTTTTGTGTTTTTGCAGGGCATCGGCGCTGGCGAGTTCGCGTTGCTGATGGTTGTGAGCGTACAAAAACAGGGGTTTTTGGGTGCTAGTTAGGCTGCTGCGGGTTATGGGCTGAGCGAGTACGCCGGTATTTACTGTCCACGCCAGTTGGTTGTTACGCCATAAGTCGGCCAGTTCTGGCGCGCAGCCATTTATGCCCCATTGGTGGTTGGCTATCGGGTATACGCCTTTTAAATAGCTGGCGGCATTGTTGGCTATTTTGTTGGGCGCTAGATATGGGTTGTCGCCTGCGGTGGCGATGGCGAGTTTGCCATTGGTTAGCGGTAGGTCGAGGGCCGTTTGTTTTACCGCTATGTCGGCGCGGCGCTTGTTGTAGGTTTGATAGCCTTTGCCCTGCCCTGTTTTTTGTTCGTCGGCGGTTGGCACGAGCAAATTCCACGAGTCGTTACCACCCAATAAGAATACGCACACGATGGCTTTGTAATCATCGGTTGGCATGCCAGCAATTGCGGGGCTGGTGTTTGTGGCACCCCAGCTGCGTTGGCTAATGGCGCTGGCAGCGGCGAGTTGTAATAGTTGGCGACGATTCAGTTTCATAGTTACCTCTGCACCCAGTTGCTTGGGGCCATGAGCATCATGCGGGCGGCATCGCTGACTAGGCGTTGGGCTTCTATTTTTTTGTTTTTCGATTTTGGTTTTTCTAAGTAGCTGGCAATGACTTGGGCCGATTCTTCGCTGAGTGGCTCTATCAGTAAGTCTTGCTCTAGCTTAGCTATAAGGGCTTTTATCGCTTTAGCGCGGTTTTTGTTGCTGTTGTTTTTATTGGTTGGCTCTAGTAGTGCAATGTAAGGGGCGGTGTTGATGGTGACGTTGAGAAAATTACCCCAAGCTTGCGTATTTAGCATCTTTTGTTCGTGCTCGGACTTTAAGGCAAATGCTTGTTCATCGCGCACATTAAAAATGAAATTAATTAAATTGTATGTGCCGATCAGGGTTTGACTATCGAGCAATTGCGCTTCTGGCGCGACTAAATCTTGGCTGGCAAAGCCTTCGCCTGCGGGTTGAAAGTCGGGCTCGTAAAAGTTAAATACCGAGGGAGCCATAAAGGGATTTTGGCCAATATCGAGTTTTTTAAACCAATACACGCCTTCCATTTTGCCGTTGTGTTTGGTTACCCAAGGTTTGGCTGGCTGCACGTTTAAGGCGCGTAATAGCCCTGCGACAACCAGCACAGGTTCGCGCAGTTTTTGTACTGGGTGGGCAGAGTTGTGGGCCTGAAGGTTTAGCGCTTCTGAATCAAGTAATATGCTGCGCACAACATGGGCTAAATCACCACGCACGCCTTGCCCATTGTCGCTAAAGGCATTCGCAACGCGGGCGATATATTCGGGTGATGGATTGGACGTTACTAAACGCTGAATTAATTGCTTGCCAACAAATACGGCTACTTCGGGCTGGGCAAAGATAATATCGAGCGCAGCTTCTACGTCTTCATTGCCGCTTAGATTAGCTGGGATGGTTTTGCCTAATAAGGTCTTTTCGCCAAAGTCATGGAAGTTTTTATTAAATTCCATTGGCACGGTTAGGTTACCGGTTTTATTGCCACGGTTGCCAAAGTTAGGGTTGGCGACCATATCCCAGCCGGTGAACACGCGGGCAAGTTCCATCACGTCGGCTTGAGTATACACAGGGATTGGTTCGCCGCTGCTTAATTGGGGCGAGCCATCGTTATTAACGTGATATAGCCCCAAGCTGAATAGCTGCATCAGTTCGCGGGCGTAGTTTTCATCGGGCGATGTGCCTTTTTTCGGGTCGCCTTTGCGGTTGCCATGATGCGATAAAAACACGCCCATGGCAGGCGAATAGGTAATGGCCGAGAGCAAGTCGCGGTAGTTGCCAAAAGCATGTTCTAGCAGTAGGTCGTTATAGGCGGCAACGCCTTCGGCGCGGTCCTGAAAATAGAAGTCTGTTGCTCTCGATACCACGAGTATTTGGCTAAGTGCATAGGCGACGCGTTGGCGTAGTTGGTCGGGCGAGGTTAATGCGGCTTCCCACCATGCCGACGTTTGATACACCCATGTTGGCGAATTTTGCGGCCCCATAAACCCATTGGCGGCAAAGTGCTGCTCGGCGGGTTCGGCCATAAGGGCAAGTGCGATGGTGCGATTCAGTTGGCGCTGCTGAATGGGCATGACGATTTGTTCGTCAAGCCACTGTTCATAGCCTTTTTCTTGTAGGGCTGCGATGTCGGTTTGGGTGGGGCCAAAGGTGGCGCGGGCTAAAAAGCGTTTGGCTTCTAACAGGCTGATTTGTGGCTCGCGGATTGGCGCTGGGGTTGTGTCAGAAGCACTGGCACTTAATACGCACACGGCGGATAACAGCAGCAAGGCGATTATCCGCACGGTGTTGGTAGGTAGGGTTCGAATCTTACCGCTTATAAGGCTGCTCATATCGAACAATATCCGCATTTGGATGAATAACGATAGATCTTACGCGTAAGCCTCGGCTAACGCATCGGCCAGTTTATCCATATCGGCGGTTGGTAATACGTCGATTCCGGCTGCGCCTTTGCGACCACCACCACCAAACTTAACGGCGATGGTGTCAGCACCGGTTAGGTTGTTTTTAGGGGCACGTAAGCTGACTAAATAGGCCATTTCGCCGTTTAGCGGTTCTGGCAATTCGGTAAGGATGGCGTGCGCACGATCCGGGAAGCGGTTGGCCAGTTCGTTGCCGAGTACGCCACTGATGCGTCGTGCCCATTGTTCGTTCGGCAGTATCATCATGGCGGCACCCTTTTCTTCGCCTGGGTGGGTTTCGCGATACGGAACGATGCTTAGGCCTTTGTCCATGTCTTCTTGGTAGCCCACGGTTAGGGTGCGGTAGACGTCTTGGCGTGTTTCTATCATGTCGAACGGGGTTTCGTACTGCACGGCAATGCGGAACAGTTCGGCGGGGTGATAAAACAGGTCGTCTAGGCTGGCGCCGTAGCCGTTGTAGTTCATGCCTACGCCGAGTTGTTCGAGCATGAGTTTTTGGGCGGTGTTGTAGCCTGCTTGGTTGGCAAGTTCTTCGGCTACTTGGGTAATGTTGTCGCCGTAGGCCGCTACGATAGCCCAGTCGCGGTATTTACCTTCTAGGTAGTAATCCACAATTAATGCCGTACAGGTATTAGAGGCGGTATTAATGTGGGCGCTAAGGGCTGGGTGATCGGGTATGTCGCCACTTTGATGGTGGTCGGCATAAAATACGGTCGCGCCTGCTTCGAGGGCGGCATGTAAACCTTTTTGGTTTTTTTCCATGCTAACGTCGAGCACGGTAATGCGGTCGCCTGCTTCAGGGCGGATGTGACCCATCAATTTAATATCGCGCTTGATGCCGGTAATTAGGGTGCTGATGCGTGGTTCGGCTAATCGCAGTTGCACGAGTGAGCATATGCCGTCGGCATCGCCATTAAATAGATCATAATCTGCCATGAGATGATTCCTTAAGCTGCGCGCTGCTATTTAAGCTGCGCTGTATTCAGGCAACACGCCAACGTTTGCTAGGTGCGCTAGTACGATTTCTACACATTCGTCGATGCTCATGCTGGAGGTATCGAGCGTTACTTCTGGGTTGATCGGCGGCTCGTAGTCGGAGTCGATACCCGTGAAGTTTTTAATTTCGCCTGCGCGTGCTTTTAGGTAAAGGCCTTTTGGGTCGCGCTGCTCACATGTGGCTAATGGGGTGTCCATGAATACTTCGATGAATTCGCCCTCTTCTACTAATTCGCGCACCATTTGACGCTCGGCGCGGAATGGCGAAATAAATGCCGATAGTACGATGATGCCTGCATCTACGAAGAGTTTAGCGACTTCGCCGATACGACGGATGTTTTCCACTCGAGCCTCATCAGTAAAATCAAGGTCTTTGTTTAGGCCGTGACGGACATTGTCGCCATCTAATAAATAGGTGTGCTGCTGAAGGCTGGCAAGGCGCTGTTCTACGGCGTTGGCAATGGTGGATTTACCCGCACCGCTATAACCGGTGAACCACAATATGCATGGCTTTTGTTTGTTCAGAGCCGACCGTGTTTGCTTCGTTACGGCGGTTGCGTGCCATACGATATTGCTTGCTGTCATTGGGGTCTCCTTGGCGTTGGGCCACTGGCATGTTGTAAGGGCGTGTAACAAGGGCGAACATTACTAAATAACGGCAGGGAAAGAAACAAAGCATGCACTGGAATGTGGCGCTAATAGACGTAAGTCAGTCAATGTGTTCAATGGGGTGTTGTAGGAGCGATCCGAGCGACGTTCCGCTTATCCGCGAACATCGTTGATATAACCGCCACGCCGTTCGCGAAAAAGTTTCGCTCCTACAGCTCTAAGGTTGCGTTACTACCGTAAGAGCGGATCTTATCCGCGAAAGCTTTTGATATTGGCTCGGCTTCTTTGCGTGTAGGAGCGGATCTTATCCGCGAAAGCTATTCGCGAAAAAGTTTCGCTCCTACAGCTCTAAGGTTGCGTTAC
>AZIK01005752.1_pt1 | contig 11500 bp, 10 predicted proteins | sample 359131 | NCBI WGS metagenome assembly AZIK01 (sample SAMN02429715, study PRJNA222663) | marine sediment metagenome | biome: Sediment sample; isolation source: enrichment culture of sample MGS-ANC(AMM) from oil contaminated site at the... | place: Italy: Ancona | collected 2012-02-14 | depth 6 m m | reverse complement strand
CATGCAAGCGGCGTTGATCGACGGCACCACGCCGGGTGCCATAAGGATCCACTCCCGTCGGATCTCCCAGCCATGCCGGGTTGCGAACCAGTCGATCATCGACTGGTAAAGACTGTCCGGGAACAGGGTATAACCGTAAACCGGATGGGAGGCCCGCTCACTCAGGGCCCGGGTGACGGCCTCGGGTGCCGCAAAGTCCATATCGGCAACCCAGACCGGAATGACATCTTCGGTGCCAAAAACGGCCTTGCGGGCATCGAATTTGACCGAACAGGTATTGGCCCGGGAAACGGGTTGATCAAAGGAGCTGGACACAGGTGATCTCCGAAGCAGATAAGCACATCAAGACAGAGTATTGTGGTGGGGCCGACGGGTCATCGCAACCGTCTCCCAGGAACATCGCCGTTGCAATTATCCCCGGCTTTGGTCGAACATCAGCGATTAACACTTGCCCAAGCGGGCTAATACTTGCGAACCTAACCGTTTATCCAATAAAAATTCTTACGAATTTCCCGGAGCCTGCTCAATGATTGGCCAGATCCTGTCCACGATGTTGCCAGTATTCCTGATTGCTGGATGTGGAGCCCTTTACGGTCGTTACCGCACCCCGGATATCCAGGGGCTGAATGTTCTTAACATGGAACTGTTTGTTCCCATGCTGGTCTTCGCGGTGCTGGCCGACCAGCAAGCCCCCCTGCAGGACTATGCCAAACTGGCTCTGGCTGCCGCCGTGGTCGTGGTCGGGTCCGGAATTGTGCTCTACCCGTTGGCGAAAGTTCTGAAACTGAACATGAAGACGTTTCTGCCGCCAATGATGTTCAACAATTCCGGAAACATGGGGATCCCGCTGCTGGTTCTGGCGTTCGGCGATGCGGCGCTGCCGGCGGCCATTGTACTGTTTATCGTGGAAATGCTGCTGCATTTCTCGATTGGTCTCTACATGCTTGATCCGCATACATCGATCGTCAAACGTCTCAAGTTACCTATCGTATTTGCCAGTATCGCCGGTCTCTCGGTGAATCTCGGGGGCGTACCACTACCAGAATGGCTGCTGGAAACCCTGAACATGCTCGGTGGCGTTTGCATCCCGCTGATGCTGTTTGCCCTCGGGGTACGCATGCTGGATATCGATTTCAGTGACTGGAAACTGGGCATGCTTGGCGCCATCGCCTGCCCTGCCAGCGGTCTTATACTGGCGTGGCCGATGATTGCCATTCTGGATCTTCCCGGGATGCAGATAGCGGCGCTGTGGGTCTTTGCGGCACTGCCACCAGCGGTATTGAACTATATAGTGGCAGAACAGTATCAGCAGGAACCCCACAAGGTCGCCTCGCTGGTATTGCTGAGTAATCTGGGAAGTCTCGTGGTCATGCCGGTTGTTCTGGGACTGGTGTTTGCCGCTGGCTATCTTTGATCAACGGCTCTGCAGCCAGCTCTGTTAGCAGAGGAAGGATCCGATGTCTGAAACCGTTGCGGTGGTGCGCGCCTCACGACCCAATTTTCTGATCCTCGCCCCCTTGTGCGCGGGACTTGGTGTTGCCATCGCCTGGCAACAGGGCGAGCCACCGACCTTACCGGACACACTGCTTGTCCTGATCGGTGCCCTGCTCGCCCATGCTGCCGCCAATCTGCTTAACGAATACGAAGATTTTGTTTCCGGGCTCGACCTGATTACCCGCCGAACACCTTTCTCCGGCGGCAGTGGCGCCTTGCCCGAGGTGCCTTCCGCCGCCAGGCCGGTCTTACTGGCCGCCTTTGGCACACTGGGACTAGTTGTCGCCATTGGTCTTTACTTTCTCTGGCTCCGGGGCCTGCCCATGCTTGTGATTGGTGCCGCCGGCGTGGTGTTGGTGCTCACGTACACCCGCTGGATTACCCGTTCGCCGATGATATGCCTTCTGGCTCCGGGGCTCGGATTCGGCCCGGTCATGATTCTGGGTAGCCTGATTGCCCTCGGAGCCCGGCTGGATGCGACGGCCCTCGCCGTTTCCGCCATTGGTCTTCTGCTGGTCAGCGAGTTACTGCTGATCAATCAGATACCGGATGCCGACGCCGACCGGAGCGTCGGTCGCCGGCATCTGGTGATTACCCTGGGCCAGCAGGCTGCCGCCCGCCTGGCAGGCATGCTGTTACTCGGCAGCTACGGCATTCTGGCCTCGGCAATCTGGATCGGCTGGTTACCGGCGTGGGCGGCTCTCGCTCTCGCCCCCTTGCCGGCCGCGATCTGGGTAAGCGTCAAGCTGCCGGGCGCGATTACCGACTCCGGGCAACTCAACACACTTCTCGGGATCAACGTCGCGGTGCTTCTGGCAACCCTGGCGCTCTTGATCTTCGGGCTCAGCCTTTAAACCGGAACACCCTCACCTTCGAACGCAGTTGTCCGGAAAGCTCCGCCAGATCGCGGCTGGCTCCGGCCACCTGTTCGGAGCCAGCCGATGTCTCCACGGTGGCATCGTGGATACGGCTGATATTGCGGTTGACCTCTTCCGCGACGGAACTCTGTTCTTCCGAAGCACTGGCAATCTGGGCGTTCATGTCATTGATTGCACCCACCTCTTTGCGGATTCGGGCCAGGGCGTCCTCTGCCTCGCTGGTCTTGTCTACCGTAGCGCGCACCAGCTCCCGACTGTTCTCCATGACCTCGGCAGCCTGGCCGGCACCGGTCTGCAGGTTGCCGATCATCTCCTGAATTTCCCGGGTGGAATCCTGGGTCCTCGATGCCAGTGACCGGACTTCGTCGGCGACCACTGCGAAACCGCGACCGTGGGTGCCCGCCCGGGCCGCCTCGATCGCGGCATTCAATGCCAGCAGGTTGGTCTGCTCGGCAATGGCGTTGATCACTTCAATGATCTTTTCGATACTGGCGCTGTCTTCAGATACGCGCTGCACGGTCTGGGTTGCCTGTTCCAGCGTTTCCGCCAGTTCTCCGATAGAGGCCGCGGTTTCCTGCACCAGGCAGTTACCGCTTTCCACTTCGGTATCGGCTTTCTGGGTTGCGGTCGCAGCGCTAGCAGCGAAACCTGCCACTTCGTTCACCGTTGCCGCCATCTGGTTGACGGCCGTAGCCATCTGCTCCGCTTCTGAGGCCTGCAGACGGATCTGCTGACTGTTGTTGTCGGACGTGCTCTCGAGCTCGGATGACGAGTTCGAAAGTTCTTCCGCGGCCGACCGAACTTCCCGGATTATGCCTCCAAGTCGCTCAACAGTATCCTGCAGGGCCCCCATCACGCTATCCGGGTAGCGGGTCTGTATGTCCTGATCCAGCTCACCGTCAGCCAGGCGCCGGATCGCCCCGGCCACCGATTCTGGCTCGCCCCCCAGAATCCTTTTGAGTCGGCGGATAATCACAAGGGCCACCAGCACGCCCAGAAAGACCGCAATCCCCGTCACCGACAGATTCAGTGCGTTAAAGGTGCTGGCAGCTTCCCTGACCTCGTCCACGCCACCGGTTACCAGGTCTTCCTGATAGTTAATGAAGGCGTTGACCCGATTCAGCCATTCTGAATACGCCCCTGAAACATCGCTGAGCAAATACGTCCTGGCCTGCTCAATGTCGCCGGCCAGTCGCAGCTCCAGAAGTTCACCAGTCAGCGCCAGGGCCCTTTGCTCGATCTCTTTTATCGCTGCCAGTAGTTCCTGTTCCCGATCAGTCGCGCCTTCCTCCCGGAACATATCATCCATGGGGCCGGCGGAATCGCGGTAAAACGCCTTCAAACGCTCGATGTCGGCAAGGTGTCTTTGCAGGTCGCGGTCGTTCTCCACCAGCACGGCATCACGGATGGCTATTGCCCGGTCGTGGACACTACCCCGGAAGTTGATTGCGTACCGCTGTTTCACGGCAGCACCGTCACCCACCTCGGTCAGTGTCCGGTCGATAAAACCGACCCGCTGGTTGCCAATCAGGCTGACGGCAATGACCAGGGACAGAATCAGACCAAAGCCAAGGGCTAGGCGTTTCGCAACGGTGAGCTGGCCGAACATATGGAAACTCCACTTTTTATTGAGTAATTCTATGTGTTCTCAAAAAGTGGCAGTCTGGATCAATCAATAAATGAAATCTTCCGTTTTTTGACAATGCTTTTCATTACTGCAATCAATCTTTACATCCAACCTCCGCGCCCCTTGCAACTGGTCAGGCTTTGACCGATGGTAAAGGTCAGTTTCTCGCTGATTGCATTCAAGATACGGAGGTCTACCCATGAGTGTTCTACTTCTGCTGATCAGTGCCCTGGTACTGATCTATCTGGGTATTGGCGGCACGACAGCCGCTGCTGTCATGTCCATTGCGACCGTTGTCGGTCTGTTCCAGGATGAATGGCATCTGATCAGCATTCTTTGTGGCGGTATTCTGCTGGCTCTGGCGTTGATCCTGGTTATCCCCGGAGACTTGCGCCTGGACAAGCTCAGCCGGCCATTACTGGGCTGGGTGCGCAGCCGACTGCCAAAACTCTCGGACACCGAAGCCGAAGCGCTGAAATCCGGATCGGTGGACTGGGATGGCGAACTTTTCTCCGGAAAACCCCAGTGGAACAAGCTCCTGGACGCGAAACCGGCACACCTCACCAGCGAGGAGCAGGCCTTCCTGGACGGCCCGGTGGAAAAGCTCTGCGCCATGCTGGATGACTGGAAAATCACCCACGAGCAGTACGACCTGCCGGACAAGGTCTGGAAATTCATCCGTGAAAACGGCTTCTTCGGACTGGTTATCCCGAAGGAGGACGGCGGCCTCGGTTTCTCCAACACCGCCCATTCCGAAATCGTTATGAAGATTTCCACCCGTAGCGTGTCGGCCGCCGTGACCGTAATGGTGCCCAACTCCCTCGGGCCCGGCGAGTTGCTGATGCACTACGGCACCGAGGAGCAGAAACAGCACTACTTGCCCCGGCTGGCCGGTGGCGAGGAGATCCCCTGTTTCGCCCTGACTTCCCCGGTGGCCGGCTCGGACGCCGGTGCCATCCCGGACAAGGGCATCGTCTGCAAGGGGCAGTGGAACGGCAAGGAAGTGTTGGGCCTGAAAGTCACCTGGAACAAGCGATACATCACGCTTGCTCCGGTAGCCACCCTGATTGGCCTGGCCATCAAGGTCTATGATCCGGAAAAACTGCTGGGTGACTCTGACGAGATCGGCGTGACCTGTGTCCTGGTCCCGCGGGAAACCGAGGGCGTGAACGCCGGTGCCCGCCACCTGCCCATGAACACAGTGTTCATGAACGGCCCGACCTGGGGCAACGACGTGTTCATCCCCATGGAACAGGTTATCGGCGGACAGGACATGCTCGGCAAGGGCTGGACCATGCTGCTGGAGTGCCTGTCCATCGGCCGCTCCATCTCCCTGCCCGCACTGGGCACGGGCGCCGGCAAGGTGGCAAGCCTGGCCACCGGCTCCTACGCTTACACCCGCGAGCAGTTCGGCCGCTCCATCAGTCAGTTTGAAGGGGTTCAGGAAGCCCTGGAGCCCATTGCTGGCTATACCTACATGATGGACGCCGCCCGGCTGCTGACTTCCGGCATGCTGGACCGGGGCGTAAGACCCTCGGTACCGTCAGCCGTTCTTAAATACCGCAACACCGACCTGATGCGGGAAGTGATCAACCACGCCATGGACGTTGTTGCCGGCCGCGGAGTCATTACCGGCCCTCGTAACTTCCTGGCACGGGCCTACCAGGCGGTTCCCATAGGCATTACCGTCGAGGGTGCCAACATACTCACCCGAAGCCTGATGATCTTCGGCCAGGGCTCCATACGCTGCCATCCTTTCATCGTTGAAGAGATCGAAGCCGCAGGCATGGAAGACGAAGACAAGGCCGCGAAGCAGTTCGACGGTATTTTCTACCGCCATCTGGCCCACACCACCCGCAACGCCCTGCGGGCCCTGCTGCTGGGTCTGACCCGCGGCTGGATCGAATCGGTACCGCGCCAGGGTGATATCAAGCCCTGTTACCGGCAACTGGCCCGGTTCTCGGCCGCCTTCGCGCTGATGACCGATGTTACCCTTCTGACCGTCGGCGGTGGCCTCAAGGCCCGCCAGCGCCTTTCAGGCCGCATGGCCGACTGCCTGGTGCAACTGTATTACGCAACCGCCGTGATCAAGCAGTGGCACGAGGAAGGCTACCCCGATGACCAGCGGCCGCTGGTGGAGTGGTGCCTGAAAACCTGCCTGCGGGACCTTCAGGGCTCCATGCGTGAAGCCATCATCAACTTCCCGGTACCGGCCCTGCGCTGGCCCCTGCGCCTGCTGGTGTTCCCGCTGGGTGCCACCGGCCTGAACGGCCCGGACGACAAGCTGGGCGCGAAAGTCGCCGAATCCATCGTCAAGGACACTCCGGTGCGCCAGCGTATCAGTCGCGGTGCCTATACCACCATGGACCCGGAAGATCCACTGGGGCGGGTACTCAATGCCTACAAACTCGCCAACGAGACGGCGGACATGCGCAGCCGGCTGCATGACGCCATGCGAAACCGGGATGAAGACGAACTGGGCGGCATAGACCTGCTGATGGGCCACCAGCGCAAGGAACTGGTGGACTGGGCCTGTGCCCAGGGCGTGGTCAAGGCAGACGAGTGCGACAAACTGCTGGAAGCACTGGAAGCGCTTTACGATGTAATTCGCGTGGATGCCTTTGAAGGCGATGGTCTGAAAGCGCTGTCACGCTGTGCGAAGGGCAAGCGGAAAGTTGTCGAGCGACCAGCTGAAGAATAATCAGGAGGAGAAATGGCGTATGGCCCGGGCCATACGCCGCGACCATCAATACCGGCCATTCAGGATATCTACAATCTCTCGGGTATCCTTGATGATCGTATACACCCTGTCCTCGAGTTCCACTCGCTGACGGCGGCCATCGATATCATAGACCCTGCCATAGTCCAGAAGATGCCGGTCCAGGTAGTCTCCGCGGTGATAATCGAGCTTCTTCTGCCAGCCCGGAGGCAGAGACTCACCCCGATCGACTTTTTTCTGGAGTCCGGGCGGTAAGCCATTATCACTGTTTGGTGAACCGGCCATAACTGCAGCGGGCAGGAACGCCGTTACAAGCAGAACCCATTTCAATAACATCTTCATAGCGAATCTCCAGTCGGAACCCTGTATTTACCATCACTTTACAACGAAGACGTGTTATCAGCCTGACGGGTTCCTTAAGCTTTGTTCAGGTTCCATCCAGGCGGCTCTCAGCGCTGCTCCGCAAACCACCGAGAACGGCTTCATCCACCAGCCAGCGTCGGAGAATCTGAATGCCTTTCTCTCGTCGGCGACTGGTCTTCCAGGCAAAATAGAACTCATCCCCGGTCATCACCGGATGACAGGGCAACCGGACAAAATCCCCCGAATCCTTCCGGGTACTGAGCATGTAATCGTTGGTCAGCGCGATTCCCTGGTGGAATCGGGCAGCCTCCAGGGCCAACAGCATATGGCTGAAATGCTGAATCCTTGCATCCCCGGGAACGGCCATCCCAACCTCTTTATACCAGGCCTCCCAATCCCCGACCGGACGCTCGAAAATGCTGTAGGTAGAGAGCAACGGAAAGCTGGCGACGCTATCTGGAGTCAGCTCCAGGTCATCAGCATCTGCCCCCTGCAATCCCAGTTCCCGTCGGATTTTCTGCCAATAGTCCTGACTGCAGACCGGGAATAATCTCTCCACGTAGAGTGACTCGTAGCTGTATGCCGCTGACGTCTTGTTGATGGTAATAAAACAGTCTCCCACGCGATCTGACAGCACCGGTATCTCAGTACTCATCTCCAGCGCCAGATCCAGCTGCGGGTGCAACCTCTGCAGGTCCGGCAACCGCGGAACCAGCCAGCGCACGGCAAACGAACTGAACACCGATAGCCGCAGCCGAGCCTCCTCATGCCCAAGCAGCTGCTCACTGGCCCGCTCTATCTGTAACAACGCGGAGCTGACCGCATCCAGATACTGTCTCCCCTCATCGGTCAACGAAAGTGTTCGGCCACTGCGCCAGAACAGCTGCTCCCCCAGGTAGGTTTCCAGCTGTTTGATCTGATGACTCACGGCACTCTGGCTCACCGCCAGTTCCTCGGCAGCCAGCGAAAAGCTGTTGAGACGGGCAACGGCTTCAAATACGGGTAGTGCTTTCAGGGGTGGCAGCTTCATTATCTATTTTTCTAATGGATGATGAATAAAGATCATTTTATCGGATAGTAGCACCCCCTTAGACTCCCCTCCATGTTACGGGAGCCGCGCGATTTGCTCTTGCACCAAAGCCGGGAAACTCAAAAGGGGAAACTACATGTCAGGAAAAACCGTAAACAGCGCCATCCTGCTGCTCGTGATCGGCAACGCCATGGCATTGATCTCCGACGTGTTCATCAAACTCCTGGAGCCCGGCGCGCCCGTATTTCAGTTTGCCTTTCTGCGCTGCCTGATCACTCTGGCCCTGCTGCTGCCACTGGCCGGACAACTGGACCGGAAAAACCTCTTCACCGGCCTCGGGATTCATACCCTCCGGGCCCATATTCACCTGGTGGGCATCCTGTGCATGATCATCGCCCTGGCCAACCTCCCATTGGCGACTGCCAATGCGGTGTTCTACGCCGCTCCCATTCTGGTCATGCTGCTATCAGTATTTTTCTTCCGGGAAAAACTGACGCCGTTAAGCGTAATCGCCGTGTTCAGTGGCTTCGCCGGCATCATCCTGATTCTGCGACCGGTGGAATTCAACTGGGCCGCCGTGGCAGCCCTGGGCTCCGCCCTGGCCCTGGCGATCAACGCGGTAATGGTGCGCAAGCTGCCTGAACACCAGACCACGGTCCATAAACTGTTCCTGAATTACCTGCTGGTCTTACCCGTTGCGGGCGGATTGGCGTGGTGGGAGGGCGCGACGTGGGATCCGGGCCTCCTGATCAGTGCCCTGGGCTCTGCCCTGTTCATACTCGGCTACAACATCACCGTACTGCTGGCCTACCGGCAAGTGGATGCCAACCAGGTCACCAGCGCCGAGTACACTGGGCTGATCTGGGCTGTGGCTATCGGCTGGATCTGGTTCGGGGAGGTTCCCGACGTCTGGTTCCTGGCCGGCAGCCTGATGATTATCGTGCCACTGGTGCTGATCGGCCTGCAGCAGCGGCGTAAGGCCCCTGCCCGGGGGTTCACCCCGGCTCCGAAGCAGCGACAACTCCGCAGCCGGCGTGAGTCACTCAGTGCCGGGAAGATCCGATTAGCACGTGAGTGTCATAAATGATCCGCCCGATCCGGGCTTCTGGCGACAGCCGGTCACTGGAGCCCGGTTTGATGCGATAACTGCCCGAGTGGTGATGACGCCAGTAGTGTCGCTTGGCGAGACGGTGGCTATGGCTATGCGTGTTCCGGGCGTGTTTGTGGCCATGGTGTTGCTGGTAGTGTTTTTGGAGACCTGACGCATGTCGGTCCTTGTCATGGGCCATTGCCGGCGCAGATGCCATCAAAAACACCCCAACCAGGCTTCCGATCAATAATCGTTTCATGATGATTCTCCCGTCTTGTTCAGAGGCAGATCTGGCATCCGGACCCTTTGCCGGATGCCTCTGAACCAGATTATCGAATCGGGAGAAAATGTCAGGGCCCGGGATCGGGCTTTGCAGGATCTTTACCCGAAGCTGTACCTTCTTGACGTTCTAGCGAACGGAACTGTCGTTTTTACCGACATAACGCAGGTGAGACTCGATGGCGAAGGTGTGGGGGCAATCAGCGCCCAGTGCCCGCAACGACTCTGCAAGTCTGAGGAGATACTCTGCATTGGGGCCGCTCGGGCCCGAGGCAGAGGCAATCTGACGGGCAATATCGGCATCCGGCGCATGGCCGAGGAAGGCTTCGTTGTCTTCGGTGGCAATGTAAACCAGGCCCTCGGCCTGGCCCCCATCGCCGAAAGTAAGGGTGGTACTCAGGCGCAGGTAACCGTTCTTCTCCCGGACATCCAGGTGCTCGAACACACTGGGCGATACCCTGAATGCCATGCCCTCACAGATGGCACCCGGCTGCGCCACCAGGGTCACCACACGACCGGGCGCCTCCGGCGTGCCCCGATGATCGTGTGAACCCTGCCAGAACCGCCGTTGCCACCCTCGAATCGACGCGGGGCGCTGCTCAAGAAACGGAAAATCGACCTTGTAGATCAGCGAGCCATAACCGAACAGCCATACCGACTCAACGCCGGAGAAATCGAAACGACTGCGATTGTGTTCAATGGTATTGGCAGACATCAGACATCCTGCAACGCAAACAAACACCAGAATACTCTATGTGGAAGCAATGAACCCGGCAATGCCTGTCAGAACAATTTCTGCCGCCATGGCCGAGAGAATCAATCCACTGATCTTGGACATGATGTTCAGGCCCGTCTTACCCAGCACTTTCTCAAGATAGCCTGACAGGTGCAGCAACAGCCCCAGGATCAGCAAGCTGGAGACAAGCCCCAGAAGACCGCCGGCCACCTCGGACACCCGGTTGAGCTCCGCCCCGTAAACCAGAATCGCACCAATGGTGGCCGGACCTATCATCACGGGAATCGCCAGGGGCACCACCGCAATATCATCCCGATCTTCGTCAGGCAAGCCGGTGGCATGGTTTCGGGTACCACTGGTCACCAGGCTGATGGCCGTCAGGAACAGCAAACTGCCTGCGCCAATCCGGAAAGAGTTGAGGGTGATGCCAATAGCGCTGAACAGCAGAGGGCCTGCAAAAAACAGTATGACACCCAGGACAAACGCTGAGATACAGGCGCGTCGGATGATCGATGCTTTCTCGGAGGCTGGCAAGCCTCTGGTCAGTGCCAGAAACATGGTCACCACGAAAAAGGGAGCCAGCAGAAAAAGAAAACGGATGGTGCTGCTGATGAAAGTGGAGAAGAACGTCTCAATCATTCGGTGTAGTCCAGAGGTCGACGAAAGCCGCCAAGCATAGCTTGCCAGAAACCTGTTTTCCGTAAGGAAGTGAACGTATCAGCCGTCTCCGAACAGGGCAGATTCAGCGGTTTAGTTCATCAGGACAACTCTTCCAGATAGGTGGCCCCATCCTGGTACAGCGATGCAAACTCCTGCTCTGGCACCACAGTCACAGCGATTTCCGGCTCGTGGTCACCGCCGCCGAGCAGTACACCCCGCATCGGAGTAATATCGGAAAAGTCCCGCCCCCAACCCAGGGTGATATGCTCCAGATCCGGCCACAGCGCATTGGTAGGATCCAGCTCAAGCCAGCCAAAGCCGGGCACGAAAACAGCCACCCAGGCATGGGTGGCATCGGCCCCCACCAGTCGTTCTTTGCCCTCAGGCGGATGCGTGAGGATATATCCACTCATATAACGGGCTGCCAGGCCAACAGACCTCAGGCAGGCAATCATGATGTGGGAGAAGTCCTGGCAGACGCCCCGGCGGGCCCGAAAGGCCTCTTCCACAGGTGTGAAGGTTTCGGTTGCCGTTGGATCAAAGCTGAAATCACGATGGATCATCCTCATCAGATGATCGGCGGCCTCTACCAGTGGCCTTCCTGGCTGAAACGCCTCACCGGCA